>Ga0073928_10000026_pt1 | contig 357278 bp, 342 predicted proteins | sample PaiPotPPA55metaG_FD_76969 | JGI IMG/M metagenome (GOLD analysis project Ga0073928, IMG submission 76969) | Iron sulfur acid spring bacterial and archeal communities from Banff, Canada, to study Microbial Dark Matter (Phase II) - Paint Pots PPA... ...
AGCGGCAGCCGACGTTGCACGCGGGATCGCTCATCCAAAGAAGCCATGCTTCATCATAGGCTTTCTCACGAACCACGAATTGATCTGGATGCCTGAAGTTTTTCGAATCTTGCGAGATGAACTGCCGAACATCGACGTGATGATCTCGAGTCAATACTCGCCGCCACTCGCGCATGCGCTGGTGAAGGGAACGGTGGATGCAGCGTTCCTTCGACCGGAACAAGGGTTTCCGCAGCTGGCGTTCCGTCGTCTCGTGAAGGAGCCCTTGGTAGTGGTCTTGCCCAGTGACCACCGTCTCGCCGCCCACAAAGCAATCGCCGCATCGGACCTGGTGGGCGAGACATTCGTCACCGTGTCGAACACAGCAACACCTGTTCTTCGTGCGGTTATCGACAATTACCTAAAGCGGTCGGGAATCCATATCACGCCAGCTCACGAGATAGACCACGTTGTCATGGGAATGACCTTAATAGCGTCGACGGGCGGCGTAGGGTTGTTACCAGCTTACGCAGAGAACTTCCTCACTCCGTCTGTAACGAGTCGTCCTCTCAAGGGAGACACGCCGACGGTCGATCTCGTTCTCGGCTACAAAAAGTCGAATAAATCTCCTATCCTAAAGCTCTTGCTTTCGAGGTTGGACGAGTTGGTCGCTCGTGTTTCGAAGGAGGGCCGGTAAAACTGCGAATGCAACTTAGTGAAGGTAAAAATCAAAGATTAGGTCGCTGTCATCACGGGCGTGCGTACGGATTAGATTGGCCGGACGGAGGCTAGGTTGTTTATGCACTCTCCGGCGTGAAACGGTGCGATGACCTAACGGCTGCGAGCGTTCTCTTTCGCGGGGTTAGTGTCTGGCGCATCCGCGCTGTGTCTCGGGCGGGCGGCGCGCCAAAGAGGCGGCCGTATTCGCGACTGAATTGTGAGGCGCTTTCGTAACCGACATCGAAGCCGACGCTTGCGGCGTCACTGTTCTTCGATAAGAGCAGACGCCGCGCTTCTTGTAGTCTGATCCGCTTCTGAAATTGCCGAGGGCTCATGGCAGTGACCGCCCGGAAATGTCGGTGGAACGACGGAGCGCTCATGCCCGCGATCCGCGCCAGTTCTTCGATGCGGAGGGATTGGTCGTAGCGGCGGCGGATGACATCGATCGCGCGGCTGATCTGCGAAAGGTGACTGGCCGGAAGCGCGAGTTGTCGCAGCATTTCTCCCCTCGGGCCGAGCAACAGGCGATAGAGAATCTCACGTTCGATGAGAGGACCAAGCACCGCAATGTCTCGCGGACGGTCGAGCAGGCGAAGCAATCGCAAGATCGGATTGAGCAATTCGTCGTCGAGCTTGTTTACCGCCATCGCTTTGGAGGTTGTGCGGCTGGCGGTGATCGGCGGCATCTCGAGTAAAAGCGCTGCCAACGTGGGAAGATCGAGCGCAAGGGCGAGACCAAGGCAAGGCGCCTCGATTACCTGGCCGGAAACAGGCAGATCGAGAGACGTAACCAAATAGTTCATCGGGTCGTAGCGAAACTCTTCGTTCCCGAGGAAAACGCGTTTCCGTCCTTCGGCGATCACACATAACAGCGGAGAGTAAACCACGTGCGTCGGGCTGGTCTTTACATCCGAACGCGACAAGGTTAGCCGCGGAATCGCGGTGGCAGTACTGCCATTGTGACAATGACGATGAAGTAGCGCGCCCAGTTCGCTCATGCTTCCACGTTAGCTGAAAACGTGAACGCCGCCGAGGCGAAATGACGGCTCTGATCGTTTTAGGCAAGAACCTGAGCGGAACAGTCTAGGGCTTGTCGGGAACGCCTGTAGTATTCCGTCATGAGCGAAATCACTATGAACTATCAACTCCTCGGCCGGAGCGGCCTGCGTGTTTCCGAATTAGCTCTCGGCGCGATGACGTTTGGTACGGAGTGGGGCTGGGGAACTGAAAAGAACGAAGCTCGCAAGATGCTCGGTCTTTACATCGATAACGGCGGAAACTTTGTTGATACGGCGAACGTCTATACCAATGGTTCATCTGAAAAGATGCTGGGAGAGTTTCTTGGAGAGAAGCGTCAGCAAATCGTTCTTTCTACCAAATACACGATCAATACCCGTCCTGGCGACCCAAATAGCGGCGGCAACCATCGTAAAAATATGGTTCGTTCAGTGGAAACAAGTCTTCAAAGAATGAAGACTGATTATATCGACTTACTCTACTTACACATCTGGGATGGTACGACACCCATTGAAGAAATGTTACGAGCGATGGATGATCTCGTTCGTGCGGGAAAGGTTCTCTACGTGGGAATTTGCACAACTCCGGCATGGCAAATCTCAAGAATGCAAGCCATTGCCGATCTTCGCGGATGGTCCCCACTTATCGCGCTTCAAATAGAATATAATCTTATCGAGCGAACTCCTGAGCGAGACTTAATTCCCATGGCAAATGAAATGGGACTCGGAGTGGTTCCATTTTCGCCACTTTCAAGCGGGCTTTTATCTGGAAAGTACTCTAGAGAAGACTTCCTCAGCAAGTCAGGATCAACTCCTGGGACTAGTGGTAATAGGAAAGATACTCTTGAGTATCTAGGAAAATTTACTGAACGAAATATGAACATCGTGGATGAAGTAAAGAAGCTTGCCTCTGAAGTTCAAAAGTCTCCTTCGCAAGTGGCGCTTGCCTGGCTCCTTTCCAGGTCGACTGTGACATCCGTGCTCTTGGGCGCGAGTAAGCTTGAGCAACTAGAAAATAACTTAGGCTCTTTGAATACACATCTCGGCCCAGATCAAATCAGGCGGCTCGATGACATAAGCCGTATCGCAATGGGCTACCCGCACGAACATCTCGCGAACCCAACGATTCAGCAGCAGATCTCTGGCGGAGTTGAAGTCCGCCGTAAATACCTCTGCGGCTCAAATTATCAGGTGAGGTCTTTTTAATGCGCATCAGAAAAAAACCGGGGCCTCAATGGCGGGAGCGAGTGTGGGCTTGATCATCACTTTCACGATCTCTTTGGCGTCCCAATTACTGGAGTAGCCATGCTGCCGTTGACTCAAGGTCTCACCAGACCGGTCCCGACGCTGATAGGCGCGCTGGGTTTTCTCATCGGTACAGGTTTGATGGCCAGGCTTGTGAACAGCGGCGTAAACCTAAGCGTGCTTATTCCGCTAAACTCGACCGCCGTGCCGCTTGCCAGCATCGCGATGGGAGTCCTCTTGTTCGGCGACACTCCTTCGGTTCCGAAACTTGCAGTGTTGCTGGCCGCTTGTGGCCTCATCGGCTTTGCCACCAAGCTTTAGGAAACGGGTCTGCTGCAGACGTCCAGCAAGGAGGGTGATCGCGCGCATGCGCAGTTCGAGACCGAACGGCTTCCCGGAATGTCGCTTGCAACAGCCGCGCTCGAAGCCGTCCGGATGAACGTGCCGTTGCAGCGCCAGCGCCGGCGCTTACGGTGACTCAGTCGAACATGAAAACTAAAAGAAAGCGTACGACGTCTACAACGTTGCCAGGAGGCACATTCAAGCTTGCCGATGATTTGATCCTAACTCGCGTGGGGTACGGTGCCATGCAGCTGGCTGGTCCGCATGTATTCGGGCCGCCGGCAGACCGCGACGGTGCACTCGCCGTCCTGCGCGAAGTTGTTAAGGTCGGAATCAACCACATCGATACGAGCGACTTCTATGGTCCACATGTTACCAATCAACTAATCAAAGAAGCGCTGCATCCGTATCCGGAGCAGTTGCGAATCGTCACCAAGCTTGGTGCGCGGCGGGACGCGGTAGGAAATTGGCCTAGAGCGCTTGCTCCCCACGAATTGCGCCAAGCCATTGATGATAACCTCGCGAACCTCGGTCTCAATACACTCGATGTCGTTAATCTGCGGGTCGGCAGCCCGGAGGCACCGGAGCCGGGTTCGATAGCGGAGCCGTTCAGCGTGCTTGCCGAAATGCAGAAGGAGGGTCTGATCAAGCACCTCGGGGTAAGTAATGTCACCGCCGAGCAAGTCGTTGAGGCGCAATCAATCGCGCCGGTTGTCTGCGTCCAGAATTTCTACAATATCGCTTATCGCCAGGATGATTCTCTGATCGACTCGCTTGCCGAGCAAGGAATTGCTTACGTGCCGTACTTCCCACTCGGAGGTTTTTCACCGCTGCAATCCGATACGTTGTCCAGCGTTGCTGCCCGCTTGGATACTAGTCCAATGGCGGTCGCCCTGGCGTGGCTGCTGCAACGCTCACCTAACATTCTGCTTATTCCCGGAACATCATCTGTCGAGCATCTGAGAGAGAATGTAGCCGCCGCTGGCCTGCAATTGCCCGATGATGCGATTAAAGAGTTGGACGAAATCGCCGGTTAACACCTTCTAAACCGCTGAAGAGAAAAACGCATGTCATCGCGCAGCTGGTTCATCACTGGCATAAGCTCCGAAAGCCTTTGCCGGTCGCGGCCGCCAGGCTGAGCGGACAGAGGAATAGGCGAGGCCTCAAGATGCGGCGATCGTAAGTGGTCAGAGCTTACTATCGCCACTGCAAACAACGGCACCGTCACGTGGGCGTTGGATCTCGGTCGTTTGCCTCGCGCTTACGCGTAACGAGTTACCTTCGTCGCTGGAGGCGAGCGTCAGCGAGGTCGATGTCGTGCTGGATGCGACGAAGGACTTCGTCATCGATAGCTTCTTCGTTGCGTAACTCAATAACGGTGTCGCGCTCAGTTTCCAATGCTTCGCGAGCCAACTGTTCGAAGTCGCGCGAGTATAATCGGCGGATGCTTTCTCCATGCATTGTCTCCTTACTCAGTTGGCGAATGCGATCCGCGTATTCGGAGCGAAGACGCTCAACGCTCTCGGGCCGGGCCTGGTTCGATGAGCCCAGTTCCTCGACCCGGGCTAGCGCAGCTTCGTTCGCTTTCAGTCGCGCGAGGCGCTCTTCCTTGTCGGCGATATGATCGTCGACAATCCCCAGCCCGCGAATCAGAGGCTTCAAGGTCAGTCCCTGCACAACCAGCGTTCCGAAAATGACGCAGAACGTCAGGAGCAGGATAACGTCACGGCCTGGAAAGGGCGTCTCGTTAGGCAGAAGAAAGGGGATTGCGAGAGCGGCGGCTAACGAATCGGCGCCGCGCATTCCGATCCAGGCAATCAAGGCTGTCTGCTGCCAGGGGGCAGGATTTTTTCGGCGAAACGTTTTGCTGAATAGACGCGGCAGGTAGGTAGCGCCGAACATCCAGGCGAAACGAACGAGCACGAGGACTAGAAGGACAAGCAAAGCCAGCTTGGCGACCCCGATCGCCGCGCCCGGCGCAAGTGCATGAATAACCTGTGGCAGTTGCAGTCCGATGAGCATGAACAGAATGCCGTTGAGGATGAACGTCACCATTTGCCAAACCGGAGCAGCCTGAAGACGCATGCTCCCGCTCAAGACCCGGGGCGCGCGCCACCCGTAATAAATGCCCGCGATGACCACGGCCAGGATACCGGAGACGTGGAGCCTTTCACCGCTGAAGTAGGCAACGTAGGGAGTAAGAAGAGACAGCATGGTTTGGACTGGCGGATCGTCCAGGCGCTTCTGCACTTTTGTGGCCAGCCAGCCGGTGGCGAGACCGACGGCGATGCCACCGGCGGCAACGAAAAGAAACTGCAGGCTGGCCTGGCCTAACGAAAAGCTTCCGGTCAAGACCGCGGCCACCGCGAATCGAAAAGAGATAAACGACGTGGCGTCGTTAACCAGACTTTCACCCTCGAGAATGACAATGATCTTGCGAGGGACGCGGAGATTTTGCGTCACGGCCAGCGCGGCCACAGTGTCCGGTGGCGAGATGAGCGCACCGAAAACAAAACCGACGGCTAGGGGCAATCCCGTCAGCGCATGGAACAGGTAAGCAGTCACCGTCATGGTCAACAGGACCAGGAAAATCGCGAGGGGAAGAATGGAGCGAAGGTTGGCCCGGAAGTCTCTCCACGATGTGTAAACGGCCGCGGGATAGATGAGCGGCGGCAGAAACAGATCAAAGACGAGCTTGGGATCGAGCCGAATGGTGGGAAGACCCGGAACGAAGGCGAGGAGTCCGCCCGCGACCGTGAGCAGAATCGGATAGGGCACTCCGATTTTCCGGGCGACGAGCGCAAGCAGCGCGACGGCCACGAGACAAATCAGAATTAATTCGACAGAGGTTGCCATTTTGCCCGAGTCCAGGCGGAATCAGATTACCAAAAATTGGTTAAATACAAGGCCATCATGAGCGCCACAAACAGCCGAGCGACGTTGGCGTGAGCGAAATTATTGTCCGTCGCACTGCGCAGAGTTAATTTCGGCGCTGAACTGTTTTGAAAGTTTCGATGGACCTTGCACGTATTCACCACATGAAGCCCATTCTTCTCTTGCTCATTCTAGGCGCGCCGCTCGCTTTCGCGGCCGATCCAACTGTGGTTCTGACTCCTCTGCGAGGCCATCTCTATGTGGTCGAAGACAATTTCTACTTAAAGGAGAACTCGATGGTGTATGTCGGCGACAGTTTTGTCACCGTCGTCGGCGCGACTTGGACCCCGGAAACGGCGAAGCTTTTGGTGGCCGAGATAAAGAAGGTTACTCCAAAGCCGATCACGGAAGTAATCGACACTAACTACCATCCGGACCGAGCAGGCGGGAATGCTTACTTCAAAGGCATAGGAGCCAAAATTATCTCGACCAAACTAACGAGTGATCTGCTGATGAAGCACTGGGACGAGATGGTGCGCTACGTGCAAAAAGGAGCGCCGAGTTATCCAACGCTTCCGCTGGTCCTGCCTGACAAGACGTTTGCCGGTGACTTCGAACTGCAAGGCGGCGGGGTGAAGGCGATTTATCTGGGTCCCTCGCACACGCCGGATGGTATCTTCGTGTTTTTCCCGCAAGAGAAAGTCCTTTACGGGAACTGCATTCTCAAAGAGCAACTGGGTAATCTTGATTTCGCCGATCTGCGCGAGTATCCAAAGACCCTCGAAAGATTGAAGCAGGTCCATCTCGATTTCACCACGATCGTGGCGGGACATTGGTCACCAATTCACGGGCCCGAGTTAATCGACGAATATCTTCAACTACTGGCGACCAAGACACGCTAGGACTCATCGCGCTGTTCGCGCGACGAGGGTGGAAGCCGATCAGCGATTACATTATTTGGTCCGTTTCCTCGAACCCGATTCGAAAACCTCTCACCAGCCGGCTGTTTGTTATTTGGCGGTCGTGTTTTCAAAAACCCGCCGCTCCTCCCGCCAAATGCCGACGACCGCGAGTGCCACGAGAATTCCCAGTGAGACTTCGGCGAAGCGATGCGCCGCAGCAATCCATGGCGTCTCTGCACGCGGAATCATCACGATGATCGCCAGCGTGATGCAGGCGTAGCTATAGCCGACCTTTTCCAAACGAAGGACAAACGATATCAGTCCGAGAAGAAGCATCGCCAGTGCGAATACGAACAGGTTTGGGCCGAAGTAGGTCGATTCGATTGCCCCAATGGATGCGCCCAGCGCGCTGGCGACGATCCGCTCGATCGCCAATGGCACCGTGTCGCCAACAGGTGATTGCATGACCACGACTGTGGCGATCGCAGCCCAGTATGCCTCAGGCAATCCTACTAGCCGCCCGAGTAATATCGAGATCGTCGCCGCAAGCGCGGTCCGGAAAGCGTGCGATAGCGACGGAAGGTTCTCCCGTTTCCAGGTCCAGAGTTTCATGGCCGCCAATCATCTCCGGATTTAGCTGCGGCTGGCAAGCTCGCGCTCCTCTGCCGAAGAACATCTAGCAGCTTTCAGCCGATAAGCAGACGTCAAATGCGCAGCAACCGTAACCCTTTAAAACTCTGGTTCGTCGCTGTTCTCGTTTGCCCGGGATGCCTGACGCATTTGATCGTGCTCCGCTTCGGTGACTCCTTCTTCGAACATCTGCGCACTCTCGCTCCGTCCCTCGGCATCTTCGTCTTCTCCGAGGGAGTCTGCTGCTTGCCGTCCGGTTGAGCCTGGCACGGGATCCCAACTCTCCGAGTCGGGTATGGATTGACGACTCTCTTCCAGCGGATCCATTTCCGCTTCTACTGTAAGCTCACGTTTAGCCTGTTGATAGTCAGCCTCGGACGGTTCCGAAGAAGGACGACCGTTAATCGCGGCTAACTCGCGAGCACGGGCTTCAACCATCTCAGACGTCACCGTTCCGATCCCAGCAGCGTTCTCCATTATGATACCTTTGTTCAGCGGATTTTTTCTCATAATTAACCAGCCTCCTATTCTTATTTACCTTGAGTTGCGCGACCAGCATTCAGGTGAATGCCTCGTCGCGAACGTCACTCACGATTCAATCGATCTTCTCCTAATCAAATTCAACACGAGTTGGGTGCAAAGGTGCCTATACATAATCGAAGAGCGTCATGAACCCGTAGTCCATATGCAGTTGCTGGTGGCAGTGGAAAAGCGTGAGCCCCGGGTTGTCAGCAACAAAGTCTACTTCGGCTTCCTGGTATCCGCCCAACATCACAACATCTTTCAAGATTCCAGCGGTCGGCTTTCCGGCCAGGCGCGTCAGCTCAAAACTATGGCGATGGAGATGGATTGGATGGATATCGTCACTGGCATTGCGCATTCGAATACGATAACGCTTGCCTTCCTTCAGGTGAAATGAAGCCGGGATCATCTCGTCGCTCATGGGGAAGGCCACGCCATTGATAGTCCACCGATTGAAGCCTTCCTCCCCAGCGTTGTCCTTGGCGAAGATCATCTCGATTGTCTCGTCCGGTGAAGGCGCAGTGGCACCGACCTTCGCGAAACGCGTGTAGTCCCAGTGAAAGGGCGCAGGTGCGATCCATTTCGGTTGTCCACCGCGACCAGCATATTCAACGACACTGCCCATGCCATGCCGGCGATCGTCATCAGCGAGATCGCCTATGATCCAGACACCCGGATGATTCATTTCCACAATGGCGGAGATACGTTCAGCCGTGCCCAGCCACAGGACCGGGACCTGCGCTGGATTCGGAACGGGATTCCCATCGAGCGCGACGACCTGAAACGAGTGGCCCGTCAGCGCAAGGCTGCGAATCTCCGTAGCACTTCCGTTTAAGATATGAAACAGGACGCGTTCCCCCTGCTTAACACGAATCGGCTCCCCATGACCAAGCATACGTCCGTTGATCGTAAACGATCCGTAGCCGACCTCGTACCCGTGTGGCATGCCCTTCGCGAGCGACGCTTTCATTGCGGACTCTCCCGCTTGTTCGAGAGACTTGACGCGACTCGGCGGAGACAGGAAATCCATGGCCATGTCGCCGCCGCGACTGAACGTGGGCTCGAATTCCTTTAGGACAAGAAAGACTTCGCGGTCGTATCTGCCCGGTTCCTGTTTCGGCTCTATGTACACCGGCCCCACTTGTCCGCTATACTGTCCAGCCGCGAGATTTGGGCCGGCGCGATTGTGGGTGTGATAGAACCGCAAGCCGGCCGGCCTGGGCGTGAACACAATACGCCGCTTGCCATGCGCAGGAATAAATGGCGTTCCCTCCTCGGCGGCTCCGTCCACGTCGGTCGGGATCTTCTGACCATGCCAGTGCAATTGCTCTGGCGTATCGGTGTCGTTGAACACGTCCACCGTGACTTGTTGACCTTCTTTGAACCGAAGCAATGGCCCAGGGAAATGTCCGTTGTAAGTAGTGATGGAAATAATTCGCTTGGGCGCGATCTCAACCGGAGACGTTTGGATTCGCAGTGTGTAGTCTGCGCCAGCGGACTCGTTAGGCGAAACCGCTGATTGACTATGTGGAATTGGCTCTTCCGCCCGAGCTAGAATGCCTCTCGGAGAGAGCAAAAATGCTCCGGCCATAACGCCCGTGGTCTTCAGAAATTCACGCCGCGACTTCGCAAAATCCTTCATTGAATTCTCCCTGGAAGAATCCCTACCGACTGTAAGATGCAGCTTGTTCGATTAGAGCTGCAACTTCCGTCGGCTTCGAGGCGACGTATCTCAGAGAATCGGCCAGGGTTGAGATAGCCGCTCCCAACAACACAACATCCTTGACCAGGAACTGGCCAGGAGACGCGGCGAGCGCGGGAAATCCATACCCTGCCTGCCATACTCCTGGCGTCGTAATGACAAAATTCAGAGTAGTTAAGAACATTCCAATTCCGCCCAGGCTGCCGACAATCGAGAGCTTTGGCCAGACTGGTCCAATCGCTATGAGTAACGCAATGGTAATCTCAACTATGCCGAGGCCCCGCGAGAAATCTCGCACGTCCAGGATGTGATAAGCCCAGGATAGGAGTGGGCTATGAGAGGCGTGGTTGAAAACACCTTTGGATTCGTAGGCGGTGAACTTCAGGCACCCGATCCAGAAAACCACCAGCACTAAGCCGTAGCGAAGGATTAACGCACTTATTTTGTCGATGCTGCGGACTACGGCCTTTCCTTTAACTGGCAACCCAGCCGGGATCTTCATTCGTTTGCTCTTTTCGTTCCGACTTTCGATTCAAACCCGAGGACATACACATTTTCATCGGAACTTCCGAGCAGGATTGGCAACATTTAGAAATCCGCCGCCAACCTTTTTGCCTCAGCTTGACCACGCGCGATACTCTCTTCCCCCTTCTCTTTCCCGCGCCACGTCGTGCCTTCCACAACCAACGTATGGACCTCCTTGACCCCGATAAACTTCAGCCAGAAATCAATGTATCCTTTCTGATGATCGAACAGGGAAGCGGGCGTCGGTGAGTCTTCCGCATAGGTCCCGCCCCGCGCATAGACCACGAAGGCGCGAAGAGTTTTCAGCAAAGGGCCGTACTCGTTGCCGTCATAGGTAAAGAGCATGTTCCGCTGGGAGGCCAGATCAATCAATTGCTTGAGCTTGTAAGGGTAGGCGAAGTTCCACATAGGCACGCCGAGCACGATGCGGTCCGCTTGCTGGAAGCGAGCTGCCAGCTCCTGGATTTTGTCCCAGACGGCGGTCTCCGCCTGGTCCATCGGTTGCTGGTAGATGCCTTTGTACTTCGCCCCGATGGCTTCCTGGTCGAAGTCCGGTAGCTTCTCCTCCCAGACGTTCAAGGTATCGACCATGACCCCTGGACAAACCTGACGGTAGGCTTCGAGAAAGGCGCTGGTGAGGGCGATAGACGCAGACCTCGATCCGCGCGGAGAGGTTTCGATGTTGAGTAGACGCATGATCTTAACTCTCCGCCATTACTTCGAGGCCGTACGTGCTGCACTTTCAATTACATCTGCAACCTCCCTGGGATGTGAGACGTAGACTGAGTGGCTGGCGCCTGCGACTTCCACCTTATGACTCTTGGCTCGCTCGGCATACCACCGTTCCATGTCGGGGTTGATGGTTCTGTCTTTTGTCGCAACCAACATCCAGCTCGGTTTGCTTCTCCACGCGGGCGTGGTGATGACTGCTTTGAAATTGTCGGCCAAGTTGAACACCTGGGATCGCGCCATGAAAGCGGCCTGCTCAGCAGGTAGGTCGGCTGCGAAGTACTCATGGAATTGCGCGGGATCGAGGTAAGTGAAACCGTCTGCCGTTTTCTTTATCGTAGTTGACTTGCCGAGATCACTTGGGAAACGCTTTCCGTCGTCGGCCTCGTTCTCTCCCGCGTCTGGCATGTGGGCCGCAACGTAGACTAAACCAACAACCGATGGATCCGTTCCTGCCTCGGTAATTACCGAGCCCCCATAGCTATGAGCGACAAGAATGCATGGTCCATCTTGTTGAGCGAGGATGCGTTTCGTAGCAGCCACATCTTCTTTAAAGGAGGTCTCCGGCTCCTGGACAATGCTGACGTTGAAGCCATCCTTAACAAGAATGTCGTAAACGCCTTTCCAACCTGAACCATCTGCCCAGGCACCGTGAACGAGGACAATATTCCGCACGCGACCTTTTTCGCTCTGTGCCGAAAGCGTGCAGCAGGTCAACAGCAATAATACGATACAGAGAGACTGAGAAATTCGCCGTAGTTTGATCTTCATTTGTTTGTTTTTACCCTTTACGATATCGGCAACGTTAGCGGTCAGCCACTGCGCATCCGTAGGATTGTGTGTTACTGCTTAAGCGGTGATACTCGCTCCCTCATTCGAGATAGCGTGGAAGTTTATCTTAGACTGGCAACGTGCCGCATGCGGCTATCAGCAGTGCAACAGAAATGGGTCAAATCTCAACATCACGATTCCAGCTCTGTAGTATCTTTCATCTGTTCCAATGTCTTGCCTTTTGTCTCACAAACGGAAAGCCATACGAAGGGCAGCGAGATCGCCGCGGCTATCGCGTAGAAGGCGTAAGCGCCGCTGAGACCGACTGTCTTCAGCAGCGGTAAAAAAGTGACGGTGACGGCGAAATTCGCCGCCCAATTGGTGGCGCCAGAAATGGCAAGAGCAGCTCCCCGAATTTCGTTGGGAAACATCTCGCCTAACAACACCCACATCACGGGACCCCACGACACAGCGAACGCAACGATGTACAGATTTGCCGCCGTAAGTCCGGCCACAGCGGCCATGTGACTTAGCACTGGCTTGCCGTCGGTGCCTGCACTGGCCGTGGCGAATACAGCTGCCATCGCGCCGAGCGTCAGAGTCATCCCCACTGATCCCACCAGCAGCAACGGTTTCCGGCCGATGCGATCAATAAGCATGATGGCCGGGATCGTGGCGAGGATGTTTACCAAGCCAGTGAGCACGTTAATGCGTAGAGCCCACTGTTCGGATGCACCTGCTGCCTTCCACAAAATCTCACCGAAATAAAAAATAATGTTGATACCAACGAATTGTTGGAAAGCAGCCAAACCCATTCCCACCCAGAGCACCGGAGCGATACGTCTCGTGCCGGGAATAATAAGATCCGATAGCCGGGGACGGCGTTCGGCCTCGAGCGTTTGTTCGACCTGCCGCACCAGACGATCGCCATCGCCACCAATTAGCGTGAAGACCTTTCGTGCTTGCTCGTGTTTGCCTACGAAAACGAGATAGCGCGGCGACTCGGGAATTGTCATGCCGCCTAACAAAAACGCGACAGCCGGCACTGCCTCCATCCAAAACATCCAGCGCCATGTCGGCATCCCAAACCAAAAGATGTCACTGGCTCCGCCAGCAACCCTCGCGAGAATCGCGTTGCTTAGAAATGCGCTAAACAGCCCCACCACAATGGCCATTTGCTGCAGCGAGGCCAGGCGGCCCCGCATATGCGCGGGAGCGACTTCGGCGATGTACATCGGCGCCAATACGCTGGCGCCGCCGATTGCCACACCGGCGGCGATCCGCACCGCGATGAAAAATCCGGCCGAGTTAGCGGCACCTGTCGCCAGGGCGGTCACGAGAAAGAGAATGGCGTTTAAGAGCATCGTCGGTCGACGCCCAAGAGAATCAGCCAGCCTGCCTGCGCCAAAAGCGCCAACTGCGCAGCCGAGCAACACTGATGCAACGGCGAAACCAGTCCCAGCCGCATCAGTGCCGAAGGCTTTTGCCAGGGCATCAACAGTGCCGTTAATCACGCCGCTGTCGAAACCGAAGAGGAAGCCTCCTATCGCAGCTACGCAGCACAGCAGGATGACATAAGCAGACCTGTGTGGCGCGGAGTGGACGCGCGCCAGCTCAGTTCGGGTTCTCTGTGTCGCCTCGTCCATTTCGGATCGTGAAGTTGTTCTTCACTTGGTCGTTCAGAAATCAACGCTAAACTTGCGGCCGAGTCGCCTATCTGACGAGACTATGTTTTTAGTACACGACGCGTTCGCGCGTGCGCCAGTGCCGAAGCGTAAGATAAGCGCCTATCATTCCGCCAAGATGCGCAAAATGCGCGACGCCTTGGTCAGTTCCGAAAACTCCACTGAACAGTTCAAGAAGCGCGTAGAGGATTACGAACACGATTGCTGGCATCGGAATTGGCGGAATCAACAGGACAACGGTGCGGCGCGGAAAAAGCATGCCGAAGGCCAGCAGAATTCCGAAGATCGCGCCGGACGCGCCGATGGTCGGATAAACTCCTGCCGATGTCATCATCGAGACGACTAGCAACTGAGTCGCGCTCGAAGAAAGTAAGGAAGCAAAATACAGTGTCAGATAGTGCCGCGAACCAATAGCTCGTTCGACATCAGAGCCGAACATCCAAAGCGCGTACATGTTAATCGCCAGATGAAGAAAATTCGCATGAAGAAAGCCGCACGTGATCAGTTGCCAGAGCTTGAATCCGACCGGGCGATCGAACTGCGCGACAATAAAATGCCCAACCGGCCAAAGGGCGAAGTTCGCCAGTAGGCCTGAGCCGGATACAGCTTCCAGCGCGAAAACAGCGACGTTTATGATGATTAGCAATCTTGTGAGGCGCGCCATAAAACAGCCTAACCGCATCTGCTCATTTGCACACGAAACGGATCACTGTGGACACAATGTTACGGGAAGTCTGAGTAACACAACAACACAAAGCCCCCGAGAGAAAAGAACGAAACACAATCTTCGCCATTGCTTCGACTTCGGTGAATCCGAAAAAGTTTCCTGCGTTCCTGCTTTCCTGAGATATTTCGGCGCTGAAATGTGTGTAGTCATGCTGGCGTGATCAATGAGGCAAACACTTCCACGCGCGATCGGCACGCTCGGGCTGGTTTTCGTTCTCTTCTTTTCTACCTCTGGCGGTCCGTACACCACCGAGACGTTGATCCACTCAGTCGGACCCGGGCTGGGCCTGCTCATTTTGGCGCTGGTTCCGCTGGTATGGTCTGTGCCGGAAGCGCTCATTGTGGGCGAGCTCGCCAGCATGTTGCCGGAAGAGGGCGGCTATTATCGCTGGGTCGATCGTGCGTTTGGGCGCTTCTGGGCTTTTCAAAATGGCTGGCTCACATGGATGTATTCGCTTGTGGACATGGCGATTTATCCCGTGCTGTTCAATCAATATTTGCGCTTCTTCATTCCCGGACTGGACGCGCGAGTGGAATGGCTCATCTCGCTTGCCATTATTTGGGGCGCAGCATGGATCAACGTCCGTGGCTCGGTGAACGTCACTCGCGTTTCAATTATCGCCGGCTGCTTCATCATGCTCGGGTTTCTTGCCTTGTCAGTCGCGAGTGTGCCGCGCATCACTCACATTCCATGGCAACCGTTCGCGTCGGAACACGCTCGCGGACTCGGCGGCTTGGCCGTCGGTATCTCGATTGCGCTCTGGAATTACATCGGCTGGGATAATCCGTCGACTGTGCAGGGCGAAGTAAAAGATCCTTCGCGCACATATCCGCGCGCGCTCGCTTTCGCTCTACCGCTTGTCACGATCGGCTACTTCGTTCCATTGCTCACAACGCTCGGTGCAAGCGATTGGACTACGTGGGCTGAAGGCAGCTGGCCGCAGATCGCCGCCTCAGCGGCTGGAAGTGCCGGCCGATGGATTGCGATCTGGATCGCTCTCGGCGGAATGATCAGCGCGCTTGCGCTTTTTAACGCGCTGCTGCTCGGGTACTCACGAATTCCATTCGTGCTCGCCGGTGACGGTTTGCTGCCGAAACCTCTGGCGAAGCTGGATGTGCACGGCACGCCGCGGACCGCTGTCATTGTGTCAGCCGTTTTTTACTCGCTTTTCACTCTTGTCGCGTTCGGCAAACTAATCGTTGCCGATGTGCTTCTCTATTCGGTTGCGCTCTTCCTGGAGTTCGGCGCGCTGATTCAACTTCGCAAGACCGAACCGTCACTGCGTGGCGTGTTCCGAATTCCGCTGCGCCGTACAGGTGTGGCAGTCCTCGCCTCGCTGCCAATGATAGTCTTAGTCGGCGTGATCGCTGTTTCCTTCGCGGACGGCGAATACGGTTTGCCGGCAGTGATCGGCACGGCCGTCGCAATTGCGGCGGGACCTTTGATGTATCGACTCGCGCAACGCCGCAGTACTTGTTAAGCAAACCTGCTAAGAAGATTTAAAAATTGTGTGCAGCGTCCCTTCGCTGAATTCTGCGTTGGGCGTTGAATGTTGCGCGTCGGCTGCGGTGGACGCTTGCCGGAGCCGGGTTGAGCGTTCATCTTTGCGCGCCATGAAGGCAGATTCCATTGGTCAACTGATAATGACGGGTGTTCCCGGAAAAGAACTCGATGCGGAAACAGCCCGTTTGTTTCGGCGCGTGCAACCAGGGGCATACATTCTCTTCGGACGCAATCTCGAGAGTGCGACGCAACTCCGAAAGCTCATCGACGATTTGCGCGAACTGAGCGACATCGAGCCCATCATCACGATCGATCAGGAAGGCGGGCGCGTTTCGCGACTGCGGCGCATCGGGAAGGAGCCGCCGAACGCGCAACAATTGCGCGAGAAGAACGATATCGATCTGATCCGGCGCCACGGCGACATCACCGGGCGTTTGCTGCGCCTTTTCGGGTTCAATCTCGATCTTTGTCCGGTGCTCGACATTTCCTTCAATGATGACGCTGAAAACTCGTTGCACGGCCGGTGTTACGGAAAAGATGTCGAACAGGTTGTGCGCAACGCCGGCGCGTTTAATGAGGCTATGCGCGGGCAGGGGATCGGCAGCTGCGGCAAACATTTTCCCGGTTACTCGGCCGCAACTTCAGATGCTCATTTTCAGTTGCCCCGGATCGGTCGCACCCGAGAGGAACTTGATCTGAATGAACTGGCGGTCTTTCGTCGGTTGGTACGCGACGTAGACAGCATGATGATTTGCCACGCGTGGTATCCATGCTTCGAGCGAGAACCCACGCCAGCTAGCGTGTCGCATCGGATTGTTACAGAGTTGTTGCGCAACGAATTTGGTTTCGACGGTCTGATCATGACTGACGATCTCGACATGGGCGCAATTCTCACGGCTTATCGATTGGACGATACCATTCGCCTCTGCCTGGAGGCCGGAAACGACATCATGATGCTTTGCCATCGCGTTCCTGAAATTGAAACGGTGCACCGAATTCTTGCCACCTTGCCTTCCGATCAAATCGAACGTGCACAGCAACACGTGGGTGACTTCAAGAAGAACCTCTCGCCACCTCAGAAATTCTCGGAAAGCGCCTTTCAGGAGATCAATCGAGAAATTGCGGATCTCCGCACTGCCGTGGTCGGTGAAGAAGAAGCCGGCAGGGTCGTAACCGAGCGCCAAATTTCGCCAGTGGAGAGATTCTGATAAGGAGACCGCCGACACTAAGCGAAAATTATCATGGGGCCGGCGCGCCTTCGCGCCGTTCCCTGCGGCCCGAGGGCGGGCCGACTCCATTTCAAGCTGACTTGTTCGCGGCTGTTAGGGAGCTTTCGGGCGCGTCACGAGCAAAAGATCGCGTCCGACCAGATATAGAAGCAGAGAGATTATAAAAAAGGGAATCAGCGCAAGCGCGTCTGCGTACGGGCCGCTTAGAAACGGATTGTGAGCTGTTTGCCATTGCTCGATCCGATGCCCAATCGCGGCAAGCGGACCCACCATTTCTTTTGCAGCGATCACAATCCCGGTGATTGCGCCGCCGGCGATGTAACCCGAAGCGAGTAAAACGCCAGGACTCTTGTCGCCCTCCGCGGTGAGTTCCATCTCGGAAAGGTTTTTGTGTCGGAATTTCACTTTTAGGTAGCGATCAACCAGCCAGCGAGCCATTCCGCCGATGAAGATTGGGCTGGAAGAGGCGAGGGGAAGGTAAACTCCTACAGCGAATGCAAGCGATGGAATGCCGCTCATCTCAAGCACGACCGCAATCATTGCGCCGAGCAGCACAAGCGCCCATGGCAATTTGTGACTGAGGATGCCTTTGATGATGTACGACATCAGAGTTGCTTTCGGCGCATCGAACTTCTGCACTACTGAGCCGTCAGGACGGGTTCTGTGTGTGCCGTTGATGCCGGGATCGACGAGGTAAACAGGAACTCCGTGCTCGTTGACCAAATAGCGCTGAGCAGCACCGCCGTCTGGATCCATGCGTTGCCAGACATGATATGTTTTCGGATCCGAAGCGGCCTGTAACCCCTGCAGTTTTGCAGTTTTGCCAATCTCGTTAGCAGGCGCACGCAATTCTGTGTTCGCCGGAACCGGCACGTACAAGGTGTACGCGTCATTCAAGAACAAGAGCACGTATCCAAGCGTCAGCGCCGATGCCAGCGAACCGAAGAGGATTGCGATTTGCTGCGCCCGGGGCGTAGCTCCAACCAGGAAACCTGTTTTTAAATCCTGCGATGTTGTCCCACCATTAGATGCAGCGATGCAAACGATTCCACCGATCGAGAGAGCTGTGACGAAGTACGGAGCAGCCGTCCAGCCTACGATCAGGAACGCCAGGCACGTGAGCAGCAAAGTCGCCACGGTCATTCCGGAAATCGGAGTCGAAGACGAACCAATCTCTCCGGTCAATCGCGAAGAAACAGTGACGAACATAAAGCTGAACGGCACGATCAGAAACGCACCGAGAAAATTTCCACGCAGATGCAACTGCGGAACTGCCATGATGACTGCGATGATCGCAAGGCAACCAATGACCACGACGCGCATCGACAAATCGCGATCCGTCCGGGGTGCATGTCCGCGCAAACTGTGTCGGCCAAACAGATCCGACAATCCGCCTCGCAATCCATGCCAGATTGTGGGAATCGAGCGAAACAAGCTGATGATTCCACCGGCAGCAACCGCTCCCGCGCCGATGTAAAGGATATACGCCTCGCGAATATCGTCGGGCCCCATTTGGCTGATGGGAACGGTTCCCGGTACAACGGGTCCCGTGACGTTGTCACCGAAAAATTTGATCGCTGGAATCAGGACGAGGTACGAGAGCACGCCGCCTGCGCACATGATCGAGGCGATCCGTGGCCCGATGATATAGCCGACACCAAGCAGAGCTGGCTCGATCGTTGCGGAGATTGAGCCGCCTTTAAACGGCGCGCCGAAGATTTTCTCCGGCGTGTCCTTCCACATTCTGAACGCGCCCATTGCGGCCTGGTAAAGAAAACCGATTCCAAAACCAGTGAAGATCACTTTCCCTCCACCGCTCGCGGCTTCTTTATTAACGATTTCTGCATTCGCGGTCGTGTGTGTTTTGTCCGCGACAGCGATCGATTCCTTCGAGACGGCTGCCTTCAAAACTTCGGCACAAGCCGTACCTTCGGGATATTTCAAAACACCGTGCTCAGCGACAATCAATGCGCGGCGCAGCGGGATCATCATCAGAATGCCGAGTAATCCGCCGAGAACTGCAACGAGAATTACTCGCGTGATTTCGAGATCGAATCCGAGAATCATGATCGCCGGCATCGTGACACCCAGGCCGAACGCGATCGATTCACCCGCCGAACCTGCGGTTTGAACAATGTTGTGTTGTAAGATCGTCGCATCGCGCTTCCGAAAAACCTTCGCCGCAACGCGAAAAATGGTGATTGAAATCACGGCAACCGGGATCGACGCGCTCACCGTCAATCCAACTTTGAGCACAAGGTAAAGCGACGACGCGCCGAAGATAATTCCAAGAATTGTGCCGGTCACTAAATGCGGCCATGTCAGCTCCGGTAAATTCGCAGAGGCTGGAATGAACGGTTTGAAGTTCGCCGCCAGTGGATTCGTTGGCCGCGCACCAACGATGTCGGGAAATTCCTGCGGAGGATTTGTGCTATCGATCGTCGACATTTGCAAGAGCTTGAGAGAATGGGCCAGAGCGCCAGGGCACTGCAACCCGCAATTCATTGGGCGCGGCTTTCGCCGTCACAGTTCCTTGACCCCGCTGGCAACTTCACACTATTCTCCGCTTCCAACGATCGACATACGTCGTAGCAAACATGCGCAAGGAACTCACTGTCCGTGGCATCATCATAGGCGTCATCATCACGTTGGTGTTCACTGCGGCCAACATTTACGCCGGTCTCAAAGCTGCACTCACTTTTTCGACGTCAATCCCCGCGGCAGTGATTTCGATGGCGATCTTGCGAAGTTTGCGCGACACGACAATCCAGGAAAACAACATCGTACAAACGGTCGCTTCGGCAGCGGGCACACTCTCGTCGATTATTTTCGTTTTGCCCGGACTGATCATGATCGGTTACTGGACCGACTTTCCTTTCTGGACTTCGTTTTGGATTTGCGCGCTCGGCGGAATTCTCGGTGTGATGTATTCGATTCCATTGCGTCGCGCGTTGGTGACGAACTCGGATTTACCTTATCCGGAGGGGGTCGCGTGCGCCGAGGTCTTGAAAATCGGCAGCAGCGACGATTCGAAGCATGCTGACGATATCGAACACGGCCGCGCCGGCCTGCTCGCAGTTTTGTGGGGATCAATTGCGTCCGCCGCCTTTGCCTTAATCATAGAGACACAAATCTTCGCTTCCGATGTCGTGCAAAATTTTCGCATCGGGAAGAAAGGTGTGGTCAGCGGCTACGATTTTTCATTATCGTTTTTGTTGCTAGGGATCGGGCACCTTGTCGGTCTTTCAGTCGGCATAGCGATGCTGATCGGCTTGCTGATCGGTTGGGGCTGGGGCGTTCCGCATTTCTCGGCGATGACCGGGGATCTCACAACAGCGGCGGCTACGCTCGCGCGCAGCGCGTGGAGCGGCAAAGTCAGATTCATTGGCGCCGGTGCGATCGGCGTTTCTGCGATTTGGACTTTGTTGAAGCTTGGAAAGCCCCTGATCAGTGGTCTGGCAGGCGCGATGGCTGCGTCTCGCGCGCGTAAATCGGGCAAAGCCGACACGCTGCCCATTACCGAACGCGACATTCCGATCGGCATCGTCGGTTTGGTCACACTCGCTTGCTTGCTGCCGATCGGGTGGTTGCTCGGCGCCTTCGGAATCTCCAGCGGTCTCGGCGCGCATTTGCCAACCCTCATCATCGGCGGCGTGGTCTACATCGTGTTGATGAGCTTTTTCGTTTCGGCGGTGTGCGGTTACATGGCGGGACTAATTGGTTCATCCAATAGTCCGTTATCGGGAATTGGAATTCTGGTCGTGATCGGTGCGGCATTGCTCCTGGTGATCGGCGTTAAGCCGTACGTGTCGCCGGATTCGGGCAAGGCATTGGTCGCGTTCGCCCTTTTTACCACCGCGGTAATTTTTAACGTCGCCGCAATTGCGAACAATAACCTTCAGGATCTCAAGACCGGACAGTTGGTTGATGCGACGCCGTGGAAGCAACAAGTCGCGCTGGTGATTGGTGTCATCGCAGGAGCGTTGGTCATTCCGCCGGTGCTAGACCTGATGAATCATACCTACGGTTTCGTCGGCGCGCCGGGCGCTGAGCTGCGTCCGCACCCATTGCCTGCGCCGCAGGCCGGCCTGATCTCTGCGCTCGGGAAAGGCGTGATCGCCGGGGACATCGATTGGAGTTTGATCGAAATCGGTGGACTGATTGGCGTTGGAATTGTTTTGCTGGATGAAATTCTTGCCCGCACGACCAAATCCATGCGCGTTCCGCCGCTCGCGGTCGGTCTCGGAATTTATCTGCCGACTGCGGCGACCTTGATGATTGTTGTCGGAGCCGTTGCCGGTTGGTTCTACGACAGGCGAGCTGATCGCACTTCCAAGCCCGAAGCCGCGAAGCAGCTTGGCGTGTTGCTCGCATCGGGTCTGATCGTTGGCGAAGGAATAATTCAGGTCGTGATTGCGGTGATCAAATCCTTGTCGAGCAAACCCGCGCCGCTCGCGTTGGTCGGTCCGGGATTTGAAACCGCGGGAATCGTCCTCGGCGGCGTCACATTCGCGGCGATTGCGATTGGTCTGTATCGCTGGGTCCTCCACTTGGCTCCAGCGAGAGCGCAATGAAACGAAGATGGAACTGGCCGATCTGGGTCGGCTTGGTTGTCGTAGTCACAGGGCTGTTCTCCTACGGGTTCTTCGTGCGGTTTCCAACAACGCGTGATTTTCCATGGGCGAATTTTTTGCTCTTTGGAATTGGGGCTGCGTTGTTGTTAGTCGGTCTGTTCCGTGCGTTCGGCCGGCCGCAACTTTATCGCGGCAAAATTTTCGGCTCGATCTTCGCGGCGATTGCTGTGCTCGTTGTCGCGTTTTTCAGTTATGCAATCTTCTACGTCGTGCGACAGGTGCCGGCTTCAACTGGCGCGCCGCGCGTTGGCCAAAAGGCGCCAGACTTTTTACTACTGGATCAAAATGGAAATCCTGTCGGTCTCGGCGATTTGCTCTCGGGGCCGGAGGGACACAAGGCGGTCGCACTGATTTTCTATCGCGGTTTTTGGTGACTGTTATGCAACTCCGAGTTGCGGAGTTTTCAGCAAAAGCTGCCGGAGTTCGACGCGCGTGGAGTTCGCGTTGTCGGCATCAGCGTCGATCCGCCGCAGATTAACCGACGCCAATCGCAAAAGCAGGGCTACACCTTCCCACTACTTTCCGATCCGAAGACGAAGATCATTCGCCGATACGATGTCTTGCACCCAGGGGCGGGTCCGAAAAGCGCGGACATCGCGCGTCCAGCTGAATTTCTAATTGATTCAAATGGCATCGTTCGCTGGGTGAATCTCACCGACAACATTGCCGTGCGCGCGCGCCCCGAGCAGGTGCTTGAAGCGTTAAATCAACTCAATCCTGCTGGCCAATGATTGACGCCGCTTTGCCAAATCAATAGGTTGAGCGCTCGTGCATTCGGAACTGGAACAACTGCTCGTTCTTCAAGATCGACAACAAAAGATCAGACAGATCGAGACTGAGATTAAGACGCTGCCGCTAGAACGCGCTCATCTTGAATCGCAACTAGCCGTGACCGCAGCGGGCGTTGAATCGTTGAAACAAAAAGGGCGCCTGGTCGAAGTTGAGCGCAAAAAACTGGAACTCGACGTGGGCACACGTACCGAAAGCATCGCGCGCCTCAAAACGCAGCAATATCAAACCCGGAAGAATGAGGAGTTTCGGGCGATTGGTCACGAAATTGAGCGGTACGAAAATGAAATCCGCAAGCTCGAGGATCAGGAACTCGAATTGATGATCGAGGCCGACAAGCTCAGAGGCGAACTCGAAGCGGCCGATAAAAGCGCGCGCGCAACGAAGGACAGCATCTCACGGCAGTTGGCGGACCTCGAAACAAAATCAAAAGCGCTGGAAACGCAGCAGGCGGAACTGACAAATGAGCGGGAATCGCTTGCGTCCAAAATCGACGCCGATGTGCTCGACCAGTTCGAGCGCCTGTTCAACAGTAAAGGCGACGCTGCGATTGTCGCCGTTGAGCACGGTGTGTGCACCGGTTGCCACATGAAAATAACGACTGCGACCGCGGCGCGGGTCAAAGCAGGAAAAGAAATCGTCAACTGCGAGCAATGCGGTCGGATCTTATACCTCGGGCAGTGAAGTAGAAATCTTCCTCTTCCGCTTCGTCTTAAACTGGTTTGTGACTTGAGCGGAGAGATGCAAAAGCAGCGTGAGATGGAGAGGAAGAGTTGGCATCAGACGTTGAACCGAAAGAGAATCACGTCGCCATCGCGCACTTCGTAGTCTTTTCCTTCCAAGCGCAGTTTGCCTGCTTCGCGTGCTTTCGCGAAAGAACCAGCTGCGACCAGATCGTTGCAATGAATGGTTTCCGCTGCGATGAACCCGCGCTCAAAATCGGAGTGAATCGCACCGGCTGCGGCCGGCGCTTTGTCACCGGCGTGAATGGTCCATGCGCGCGTCTCCTTCTCGCCACTAGTAAAAAACGTGCGCAAGCCGAGCAGATGATACACCGCTCGGATGAGCGCGTGCACACCGCTGTCTTCCACGCCGAGACCGCGTAAGTATTCGAGTGCCTCCTGCTCGCTAAGATCAACCAGCTCGCTTTCGATGTGCGCGCTAACCACAATTACTTCGGTGGCGAAATGGTGGTTCGCGTAATCCCGAACCAGATCAACAAATCGCGTGGAGGGATTCGCGGCATCGCCTTTGGAAATCGCCGCCAAATCCGACTCCGCCACATTGCAGGCAAAAATTGTTGGTTTTGACGTCAGCAGGAAGAAACCTCGCGCAACTGCCTTCTCTTCTGAAGTCAACTCGGCGGTAATCGCCGGTTTCCCGCGGTCGAGATGGGGGAGTAATTTTTCGATGATCGCGCTTTCAATGATTGCTGCTTTTTCGCCGGCGTGCAGTTGCTTCTGTATTCGGTCGCGTCGCTTCTGTAACGAAGCCAGGTCTGCCAGCACGAGTTCCGTATTTATGACTTCGATGTCGCGCACCGGATCAATGGTCGCGCTGACGTGATGAACGTCTGGATTTTCAAAACAACGCACCACCTGCACAATCGCCTCCACTTCGCGAATATGGTGGAGGAACTGATTACCAAGCCCTTCACCGGCGCTCGCGCCTTTAACGAGTCCAGCGATATCCACAAACTCGATTGCTGTTGGTGTGATCTTCTTCGAGTGAGAAATCGCGGCGATCTTTTCCAGTCGCGGATCGGGCACGATCACCACGCCTACATTCGGATCAATCGTGCAGAACGGATAATTCTCCGCCGGCGCTTTGTGTGTGCGTGTGACCGCATTGAAAAGCGTTGATTTCCCGACATTCGGCAGCCCGACGATTCCGGCACTTAACATCTAGCGACAGATGAATACGGATTTATACGGATGACTTTTTTGTGCCACGGACAATCTGTATTCATCTGTGTAAATCCGTGGCTAAAAATCTTTCGGGCCGGCGGGATTCGAACCCACGACCTCTTGAACCCCATTCAAGCGTTCTACCAAGCTGAACTACGGCCCGAAGTTGTCGAAGAACATTGTCTATTTGTCAAAAATCGCGAGAAGCAATTGCCATGATTCTCGATGCGATCTGTCGCTGCGGCCACCGTTCCACCAAGCTCGCCGTCCTATCGCGGACTGAACTGCGGTCCAATTGGCTGCAAATACTGACCAACTGCAGAGAAATAGCGAGAAACGCGATAATGAAAGCTGTCATTCGAAGCAATGCCTTTGTTCATTCGGTTGCGATCGCAGTTTCTCTGTTTGCGATTGGCGCCCCTGCCGCGCCGCCGGGGAAGAACATCGAGTTTAACAAAAGCGCCTTCACGTTCGCTATGGAACTTATCAAGGAGAGACAGGCAATTGCGGACGGCAAAGGTGCGTGGACCAAACATCGCCCTTCTCCGCGCGAAGAGAACGAGTTTATTCGCCTTCACGGATTCGCACAATATGCCAAATGGCATCTAGGCATCGATCGTCGCTTTCCGGAGAATTCGAAGCGCAGATACAAATTTCCTTACGGCGATTTCAAAAATGTGCATCGGTGCGGGTTGCTCGCGGCCAAAGCCAGAGCCCGGCAGTACGGATATGCGGAGATAGGCAACGCGGCGGAAGAATTGGCTCGGTCAATACCGCAGCCCAATTGATGCGCGTAAATTTCTGGCGCTAAGCCTGCCAGGCTGTTAAGAACGCATCGATCAATTCCGGCAATTCACTGCTGTATCCGCCTTCGAGTGCGACTGCGATCGGAGTATCGATTTTGCTTAACCATTCACCGAATGTTGCGAAGTCTTCGCGCTCAAGCGTTAGTTGCAGCAGCGGATCACACGCGTAGGCGTCAAACCCTGCCGAAACCAGAAGCAAATCAGGTTCGAAACCGATCAACTTATCGAGAGAACGCCGCGCAATGTCGAGAATTGCCTCGGGTGGTGTGAAAGGCGCGATGGGATAATTATCGATGTTCGCGAACGATTTCGCTCCCGTCCCAGGATACGCGGGGAACTGATGAATCGATGCAAATCGAATTCGCTCATTGTGCGCTACAATCGCTTCGGTCCCGTTCCCGTGATGTCCATCAAAATCCCAAATGGCAATCCGTCCAGCGCCATTTTCCAACGCGTCGAGCGCCGCGACCGCAACGTTGCTGAAATAACAAAAACCCATCGCGCGATCTCGCGTGGCGTGGTGTCCCGGCGGGCGCATCAAGCCGAAAGCGGCCTCTCCGCGCAGCGCGGAACGCGTTGCCTCGATTGCCGCGCCGGTTGACCGGCGCGCGTGCACTTCAATGTTTGGATAAAACGGGGTGTCGAGATCGAAATGTTCGAGAGCGTTGGCAACGCCTTCGACATGCGCGCGCGAATGTGCGCGCAGCAACTGCGCATCCATTGCGGCAGTGGGTTTCCGCCATTCCCAATCAGGATGTCTATCGTTTAGGACTGGCGCAGTGCGGGCGATCCGCTCCGGCCGTTCCGGATGGCCGGGACTCGAATATTCCAGGCAGCTTGGGTCGTAAAAAATCGTCATGAAGCTTGCAAGCTAGCTTTCCAACGCATATTCGACGATCACGATGCTGAACGGCCAGAAAATTGTAGTGGTGATGCCCGCGTATAATGCCGCGCGCACGTTGCGCAAGACTTACGACGAAGTCATGGCACACGGCATTGTTGATCTAGTCATTGTTGTGGACGACGCCAGCCACGACGAAACGGTGACAATCGCGCGCACTCTGCCAAACGTGCAGGTGGAAGTGCATCCGGAGAATCGCGGTTACGGCGCGAACCAAAAAACTTGTTACCGACTCGCGTTGGCCGCAGGCGCAGACATCATCATCATGATTCACCCCGATTATCAGTACACGCCGCTGTTGATTCCAGCGATGGCAGCTCTTGTCGCAAGCGGTCTTTATCCTTGCGTGCTCGGTTCGCGGATTCTTGGCGGAGGCGCACTGCGTGGCGGCATGCCTTGGTGGAAATACGTTTCAAACCGGTTCCTCACGTTCGCAGAGAATTTTCTCATCGGAGCGAAGCTTTCCGAGTACCACACTGGCTATCGCGCATTTTCGCGCCAATTGTTGGAGCGGCTGCCATTGCAAACGAACTCAAATGATTTTGTTTTCGACAATCAGATCCTCGCGCAAATCATCGCCCTTGGTTGCGCCATCGGCGAGGTGACATGCCCAGCTCGTTACATGCCCGAAGCATCTTCGATCAATTTCCGTCGAAGCGTGCGCTATGGACTAGGCTGTCTGGCAACAGCTCTGCGTTTCCGCTTTGCACGCTGGGGACTGGCTCCTCCGATCGTTTAAGGAGCGACTATTGCGAGACGCTTGGAGCGACGCAAGAAAACCAGCGGCTCGGGGTTCGATTATCTCAGAACGTAATGGCCATGGATCCAAACTTTCTGACCGTTCCGCCATCTCCAGTGTCCAGGCCTCCAGACGTAATAGGTGCGGCCTACGTAATAACCAGGGCCGCGAGTATAATACGCCCGGTCGCCAACCTCGACTGTAACGGACCCCGGGTAAGCGGCATATCCTGGGCCGTAGCCCGGCCCGTAACCGCCGTAATATGGTCCGTACCCAGGATAAGCAGTATAAGTCCCTTCACATCCGCCTGCACCGAGCGCGGCGGAGATCAAAACCAATACCAATAGTGGCCATCTCATTTTAGTTTTTGTCCTACGCTCCGCGGAAACTATTTTTGTCTCCGCATGATCAACAAGGTTTGTCTTCATACACTCATTATACGGATTACGAGCAGCTTTCACGCGCCTGTCTTTATCGAAACAGCATCAGCGCGAGTCAAAAAAGCGCCTCATGGCGAAGTGATTACACGACGCCTTGGTCGAGCATCGCATCAGCGACTTTTACGAATCCGGCGATGTTCGCGCCAACCACGAGATTGCCGGGTTGTCCGTAATCTTCCGCAGTTTCCCAGGAGTTTTTGAAGATCGTGGACATGATGTGGCGCAATCGCGAATCGACCTCCTCCCGTGGCCACGGCAAACGCATGGAGTTTTGGCTCATCTCAAGACCAGAGGTAGCAACGCCTCCCGCATTTGCAGCCTTTCCGGGGCCAAACAGAATTTTTTTCTCCATGAACAGATCGACAGCCGCGGGGACGCTCGGCATGTTGGCCGCTTCAGACACAAGATAACAACCGTTATCAACCAGTTTCTTGGCGTCTTCGGCTGTGATCTCGTTCTCCGTCGCACACGGAAAGGCACAATCGCACTTTATTGCCCAAGGCCGCTGGCCTGTCACATATTTGGAACCACGGAATTTTTTCGCGTACTCGCTGATGCGTCCGCGCCGGACATTTTTGATGCTCATAACGAAGGCCAGCTTTTCCTCATCGATGCCGTTCTTGTCGTAAATGAAGCCGCTGGAATCCGACATCGTTACAGGCTTAGCGCCGCACTGGAGTAATTTTTCTACCGTAAATTGCGCTGCGTTACCAGCGCCTGAGACGGTGCAAACTTTGCCGTCGATCGTTTCATTGCGTGTCTTAAGCATTTCCTCCGCGAAATAAACAGCGCCGTAACCAGTCGCCTCCGGGCGTATCAACGAACCGCCCCAGCTCAATCCCTTTCCAGTTAGCACACCTGTGAATTCGTTCGCCAAACGTTTATACTGGCCAAATAGATACCCGATCTCGCGCCCTCCCACACCGATGTCGCCGGCAGGCACATCGGTATTCGGACCGACGTGACGGAACAGTTCGGTCATGAACGATTGGCAAAATCGCATGACTTCCCGGTCGGATTTCCCCTTTGGATCGAAATCCGAGCCGCCTTTGCCGCCGCCCATTGGCAGACCTGTGAGCGAGTTTTTAAAAACTTGTTCGAACGCCAGGAACTTGATGATGCCCGCATAGACGGTCGGGTGAAAACGCAACCCGCCCTTGTAAGGACCGAGCGCGCTATTCATTTGCACGCGAAACCCACGGCTCACCTGGATTTGTCCTTTTTGGTCGATCCACGGGACGCGAAACTGAATCATTCGCTCCGGTTCGACTAGACGTTCCAGAATTCTGGCGTCTCGGAGCTTCTTGCTGCGGTCGATGACTGGCCGGATCGACTCCAGCACCTCTGTGACCGCCTGAAGAAACTCAGGTTCGTAAGGGTTCCGTTTTCTGACGATTTCGAGAACTTCTTGAATCAAAGCCATGGAATTTGTGACTACCTATTGTTGGACCGCGGGTGGTGAACTACCTGCGCGATAGAGGGTTCGAACCTCTGACTTGTCGCCGCGGCGACCGCTGTAACATAAAATCGCGCTTGCAGTTTTGATCGATGAATGGAGACCTGCGCGATGCAGGGTTCGAACCTGCGACTTCTTGCGTGTGAAGCAAGCGCTCTACCACTGAGCTAATCGCGCTATTTTTCAGAAGCCGAGATAATAAAGAGGCTGCCGGTCAGTGCAAGCATGGCTGTCGCGTGCCTGTCCTCAGCGCATGGGCGGCAGAGCCCGATCACGTATCCGAAATGTCGCTGAGGACAGCGGACGCTACAGCCCATTGGTGTGCGCAACCGAAGCGCTTGCTCCACGCCCCGTCGCGTTCTATCTAAACGCATGTCAGAACATAAGGTCACTCTTACTTGGAAACGCGGCGACAAGCCGTTTGACTATCAGAAATATTCACGGGACCACGCTTGGAAGTTTGACGGCGGGCACGAGATGCAAGCGTCAGCCGCGCCCGCCTATCTCGGCAATACGAACCTGGTCGATCCAGAGGAAGCGTTCGTGGCTTCGCTGTCGAGTTGCCACATGCTGACGTTTCTCGCCATCGCGTGCAAAAAGAAGTTCGTGCTCGACGAATATGTAGATGAAGCAGTCGGCGTAATGGAGAAAAATGCTGAAGGAAGGCTCGCCATTACACGAGTCACACTTCGACAACGCCTGAAATTCTCCGGCGAGAAACAACCCACGCCGCAAGAAATCGAGGAAATGAATCATGGCGCGCACGAGCAATGCTTTATCGCCAACTCGGTGAAGACCGAGGTGAAAGTCGAACAGCAAACGTAAGTGACCGTTTTGTTGTAGCGGCGGCTGTGTCAGCCGCCGAAGGAAAAGGCGTTTGGCACAAACGCCTCTACAACGTTTTCTGATCCGTGTAACCTGCGATAACTATGAGCGTCCCAACCGATGCCCAGCGCATGGAAAAAATCGTCAGCCTGTGTAAGCGGCGCGGTTTCATTTTCCAGTCGAGCGAGATCTACGGCGGACTCAACGGCGCCTGGGATTACGGACCGCTTGGCGTCGAATTAAAGCGCAACCTGAAGAATTATTGGTGGCGTGTCATGGTGCACGAGCGCGATGACGTCCTCGGGATGGACGGCGCGATTCTAACGCATCCTGCGGTTCTCAAGGCCTCTGGCCACGTCGAAGGTTTCTCCGATCCGATGACCGATTGCCGCACGTGCAAGGCTCACTTGCGCGCCGATCAGCTCGTGGAGAAAAAGGGCGTGAAGCAATGCCCAAACTGCGGCGGCAAAGACTTGACGGAAACGCGGCAGTTCAATCTGATGTTCGAGACGCATGTTGGCGCGGCCGCCGAAGAAGGCTCTATCGCATATCTGCGGCCTGAAACCGCACAATCGATCTTCGTTCAGTTCAAAAATATTCTCGAAGTGTCGCGCAAGAAGCTGCCGTTCGGCATCGCGCAAATCGGAAAGGCTTTCCGGAACGAGATCAATCCCCGCAATTTCACATTTCGTTCGCGCGAGTTCGAGCAGATGGAGCTGGAATATTTTTGCAGGGCAGAGGAGGGGATGAAATGGCTCGATTACTGGTTGAACGAGCGGTTGAAGTTCTATGAAAATATCGGCATTCCGCGCGACAGGCTGCATGCGCGGCAAGTTCCAGATGAAGAACGTGCGTTTTATTCGAAGGGGACCTACGACATCGAATATGAATTCCCATTTGGCACGCAGGAACTCGAAGGGGTCGCGTACCGGACCGATTACGATTTGCTACAGCACCAGAAAGCGAGCGGTAAATCGCTAGAGTATTTCGACGATGAGACCAAGCAGCGATTCGTTCCGCACGTAATTGAGCCAAGCGCCGGGGTGGACCGCACGATCCTCGCTTTGATCTGCGATGCGTATGCGGAAGACCAGGTTCCTGACGAAAAAGGCAACATGGAAACGCGGATTGTGCTGCGTCTTCATCCGCGAATGGCGCCGATTAAATGCGGAGTCTTTCCGCTGCTGAAAAACAAAGAACAACTGGTGACGAAAGCGAAAGAGATCGTCGCCCTTCTGCGTCCGCAGATGACTGTGTTTTACGATGAAAGCGGCGCGATCGGCCGGCGATACCGCCGGCAGGACGAAATTGGTACGCCTTTCGCTGTGACGGTTGATTTCGAGACGCTCGGCGAAAAAGATCCGGCGCTGCTCGACACGGTCACGCTGCGCGATCGCGATTCGATGAAGCAGGAGCGTGTCGAAATTGGGGATCTTCCGGCGATATTGCGCGAACGAATTGCCTGATGGATCTCGCCGACTTCCGCGAGTACTGCCTGAGAAAACCTGGCGCAAGTGAAGAAATCCCATTCGGGCCCGACGTTCTCGTGTTCAAAGTCGGCGGCAAAATATTCGCGTTAGCGGCTCTGAACGAAGTTCCGCCTAGAGTGAACTTGAAGTGCGATCCGGATTTAGCACTCGACTTGCGTGATCGCTACGAGCAAGTCACGCCTGGTTACCACATGAACAAGAAACACTGGAATACTGTCGAGATCGATGGTGGCATTCCGGCTGTTGAGTTGTGGAGAATGATTGATCACTCGTACGAATTGGTTGTGAAATCTTTGCCGAAGAAAGCACGAGCTAATCGGCGGTGCGTACCGGCATCTCGCTTCTGTTGATAGCATTGGCCGCACAAAACCTCGCTGCGATTGCGCAGCGTTCGTGCAACGGTTCACAGTGCTGATCACGTTGGATCATTTAAGGCGCTATGCCGTTGCCCGCAGTCTTTTCAAGCCGACCACACTGAAAGGCGCTTTCCAGCGCATGGGCTTTGTCCAAGCCGATCCGATCCGTGCGCCCGCGCGTGCCCAAGACCTTATACTACTCCATCGCGCAAAAAACTATCACGCTGGCGATCTCGAACGTCTCTATGCGAAGCTGGACATCGAGGAAGACTTCTTCGTCGTGTACGGGTTCATGACAAAGTCGATTCGGGCGCTCATGCACCCCCGCTCGGAGGCTGGTGTGCCGGCCGAAGGACCTCGAGAATGGCCTGCTGCGCGCAAGAAACGCGCGCAACTCCTGTTGCGATTTGTGAGGCAACGCGGTGAAGCTCACCCGCGCGAAGTAGACGACTATTTTTCTCACGGCAGAATCAGGAACTACTGGGGCGGATTGTCGAACGCTACCACTCATTTATTGGCGGCTATGCATTATCGCGGCATGCTGCGCGTTGTACGGCGCGAAAGGGGAATCCGTATCTATGCCGTTCACGAGCACGGACCGGCACCCGCCGATTCAGCTGAGCGCCGCGCACGGATCGACGCGCTCGTTGATGCGGCGGTTCAGATTTATGCGCCATTGCCGGCTAGGTGCCTGGCAGACTTAGTGCGTCGGCTGCGGTTCGCTGTTCCTCAGTGGCAGGGCGAGCTGAAGGGTGCACTTCTGCGGGCGAAACAACGGCTCGCAAATATGCATGTCAATAGTGTCGACTGGTACTGGCCTTCTCATGAGAACGCGGCTCATTGCACAGTGCCCGACACAGTGCGCTTGTTGACGCCATTTGACCCCGTGGTATGGGACCGCGACCGCTTTGAGATGTTCTGGGGCTGGCAGTACCGTTTCGAGGCCTATGTTCCAGCTCCCAAACGCCGGCTTGGTTATTATGCGCTACCACTGCTTTGGCGCGATCGGGTGATCGGATGGGGCAACCTTCTTGTAAAGGAGGGGCAACTGAACTCGGAGTTCGGTTATGTAGCGCATCAACCGCGTGATCGCCTATTCAAGCGCGAACTCGACGCGGAACTGGAGCGAATCAAAGCGTTCCTGGCCATTGGTTAGGGCAAAGGGTGCAGCTCGATCTCAGCAAAATCCAACTGCAGGGCGTCGCGCGCGACGTTGAGAAAATTATCGGCAGAATCGGTGAGGGCGACGTGCAGCTCACCACGCTCTGTCGCCGGCGAGCGCAGCGATTGTCGATCCAACGTTTCCTGCACTGCGGTCGCGCAATTTTCCGCGGAATCGACCAGCGTGATTTCGCGTCCGAGCACGCGTGTAATCGCGGCGCTAAGTAGCGGATAATGGGTGCAGCCAAGCACCAGCGTGTCGATCCCGTCGGCAAGCAGGGGCTTAAGATAACGAACAATGACGCGATCGGTTACGTCGTCGTCGAGCAATCCTTCTTCGATCAAAGGGACGAGCAACGGACACGCGCGACTGCTCACGCGCATATTTTTGTCGGTCGCGCGTAATGCTTTTTCGTACGCGCCGCTGCGGATCGTCGCCCGTGTTCCGATTACGCCCACATGCTGGTTACGCGTTGCTTGCAATGCGGCTCGCGCCCCCGGCTCGATCACTCCGATCACAGGGACGGAAAATTTCCTCGTCAACAGAGGTAGTGCGACTGACGAGACCGTGTTGCACGCAACAATGAGCGCCTTGGTATTTTTTTGCATCAGCATATGCGCCAGCTCCAACGCATAGCGCTGCACGGTGTCCGGACTCTTCGGGCCGTACGGAACGCGCGCTGTGTCGCCGAGGTAAACAATCGTTTCGTTTGGCAGCCGATCACGGAGCGCCTTGACCACGGTTAGCCCGCCAATGCCGGAATCAAAAACGCCGATCGGTCGCGGGTTGCTCATGCAGCGGGAAACTGCTCGCAATGCCCAGGCGCTGCAACTGTGTCGCCTCTCCGTTCCAAAGGAAGAGGGTAGGGAAGCGGTTGGATCTGCAACGTGAAGCGGTCCCTCACCTCAAGTCCTCTCTCTTGACCAAGGGAGAGCGGAATATGTTGTACGCTATTGCCGTGCCCAATTTGCAAACGCTCTGCACTTTCGGATGATTGATCACGATGGCTGAACTTTCCAAGAGGTACGATCCGAATGCCGTTGAACCGAAGTGGTATCAACGCTGGCTGGAGAACCGAGATTTCGTAGCGAATCCGGAGTCCTCGAAGCCAGCATTTTCAATTGTGATGCCGCCGCCGAACATCACGGGCATGCTTACACTTGGCCATGTTTTGAACGACACGATCCAGGATATTCTCGCACGCCGCGCGCGGATGCAGGGGTTCGAAGTCCTTTGGTTGCCGGGAATGGATCATGCGGGAATCGGAACACAGACCGCGGTGGAGAAATATTTGCGCAAGACCGAGAACAAAACGCGCCACGATCTTGGTCGCGAAGAATTCTTGCGGCGAGTGCTGGATTGGCAGGACAAGCATGGCGGCATCATCATCGAACAGCTTAAGCGGCTCGGCTGTTCATGCGATTGGTCGCGCCAGCGCTATACGCTCGATGACACTTATGCTGTCGCTGTCCAAGAAGTTTTTGTCGATCTTTACAACAAGGGCCTGATCTATCGCGGTCGCCGGATGATCAATTGGGATCCTGCGGCACAAACTGCGGTTTCTGACGAGGAGGTGATTAGTAAGCCGCAGAAAGGCTACTTGTATTTCGTTCGGTATGAGATTGTGGAAGAACCGGGACGGTTCCTTGAGGTCGCGACGACGCGACCGGAAACGATCATGGCCGATACAGCGATGGCGTTTCACCCGGGTGACAAACGATATCTCGACTTGTTAGGCAAACATGCCTGGCGTCCGCTCGCACGGGAGAAAATTCCAATCATTGCCGACGAAGCAATCGATCCGGAGTTTGGGACGGGCGTTCTAAAAGTTACTCCGGCACACGACGCGCTCGATTTTGAAATCGGCCAGCGTCATGACCTGCCGATTATCGACGTTTTAACTCCTGCCGGTCGTGTCAATTGCCCTGCGGTTCCAGAGTTGCATGGGCTAGAGCGGTTCGAAGCGCGCAAAAAAGCGGCGGAACTATTGGAGGCGTGGGGACTTTTAGCAAAAGCCGAACCTTACGAAAACAACATCGGGTTCAGTGATCGCAGTGATGTGCCCATCGAGCCGCGACTCAGTGAGCAATGGTTCCTGCGGTACCCGAAAACAAAAGAAGCGTTGGCAGTCGTGCGGGATCATCTGATCCGTTTTTTTCCGGCGCACTGGGAAAAGGTTTACGCGCAATGGCTGGAGAACATTCGCGACTGGTGTATCAGCCGTCAGGTGTGGTGGGGACACCGGATACCGGCGTGGTACCGGAAGCAAAAATCCGAAACTCGAAATCCGAAATCCGAAATTTATGTCGGCACCGAACCGCCGCCTGATCCTGAGAATTGGATCCAGGATGAAGACACGGTCGACACTTGGTTTTCATCTTGGCTGTGGGCTTATGAGACGATGGATCAGGAGACGCGGAAAAAATTCTATCCGACAAGTGTGCTAGTAACCGGGCCGGACATCATTTTCTTCTGGGTGGCGCGCATGATCATCGCCGGGCTCGAATTCAAGCCGGGGAAATCCAGCAAGATCGAAGACAACGTTCCGTTTCACCACGTTTTCTTTACCAGCATTATCCGCGATAAGCTCGGGCGGAAGATGTCGAAATCGCTCGGCAATTCGCCCGATCCACTCGAGTTGATCGATAGATACGGCGCCGACGGCTTGCGATTCGGTCTGATGCGCATCGCGCCGACCGGCCAGGACATTCGCTTCGATGAAAAACAAATCGAGGAAGGTCGAAACTTTGCGACCAAGCTGTGGAACGTCGCGCGCTTTCGCCAGATGCACGGCCCCAGCGATGCTGCACCCAAAATTGAAGCACCGACGTTATCGATCTTTGCCGTCGAAGTGCTCGCTCGATTGAATGAGACAATCGACGCAATAGAGACCGCTTATCGCGAATATCACTTCAACATGGTCGCCCAACATCTCTATAATTTTGTCTGGAGTGATTACTGCGACTGGTTTGTTGAAGGGGCCAAGACTGACATTTTCAGCGAGGACGAAACGAAAAAGAAATCGGCTCTGGCGGTGATGGATTTTGTGCTCTCGGCGACAATGCGATTGCTGCATCCCTTTATGCCGCACCTGACTGAAGAAATTTGGTCGTTACTGGACCTCGGAAAAGACTCGATTCAGTTTGCGGCCCCGCCCGAAGGACTTGCGTTGGACGGGGTGGCCGACGTTGCAGAAAGGCGGCGACTCGTATCAGGTATCTATGAAACCGTTCAAGCCGGTCGCAACCTTAGATCAGCGTCGAAATGGCCGTCAAACAGGAAGATACGCTTTATTTTACGCACGAGTGATAACTCGATTTCTGAGCAGATTCCCATCCTTAATCGATTGTTAAATGCGGAGGATGTCACTCTCGACTCCAAACACGAGGCGCCGGCTGGCACTCCAGTAGCAGTCACTCCGTTAGGTGAAATTTTTCTCGCGATCGCTGCCGCCGACCAGGCAGGCGAGCGAAAGCGACTGGACACGGAAATCGCCAGGATTGATGAGGAAGCGCGAACCGTGGAGGCAAAATTGCAAAACAACGCGTTCGTAGAGCGAGCTCCAGCGGCAGTGGTCGAGGAGCACCGTCGAAGGCTCAGTAATCTTACCGGGCAGCTGACGAAGTTGAAACAGGCGCGCGAAGGCCTGAGTTAAAAATAATCTTTTGCTCGTCGATTTTGGCGCCGCGCTTTTGAAAAAATTCCTTCAGCTCGGGCGTGTAGAAGGTGCCGTCGTATTCCTGGTTCAATTCGAGCCAGACGCGACCGCGCGGCGTGAGATGCTTCGCCAAGTCATTGAGAAAGAATTCCCACTCCGGTGCCCCCCAAAGGCCGGGCATCTTGTGATCGTTGAAGCAAATCATGAACGCGGTAATGACATCGAATTTTTGACCGAAGTTTGGGAGCGGATGAAACGCCTGGATTTGCTGAACAACGCGGCGGACACCGAGCAGGCGCGTGATTTCCCCAAACATTGCCAGCCGATCCATGTCGAGGCCAACTCCAGAATGACCCACGAGTTGCGCGATATAGAGAAAGTATCCTGCGCCGCAGCCCAGATCGAGAATCCGCTTGGGACGCGCCACGTCGAGCTCAAGCTGGCGAATCCGCCGGATGTTGACTCCGATCCAGCGATCGAGATCGAGATATTTCGGCCAGTCCGCGCCGGGATCTGTTACAGCGTATCGCCGGCGAATCTGCTCGAAACCGGCCGGATCGATTGTCTCGATGACGCGCTGTGTCTCCAATTGGAAGCGGTTCGCGCGTAGCAGCCTGAGGGTACGTTTTCTCGCGCTAGCCAGGCTCTGGCCATCGACCAGTTTTCGTATTTTATGGCGAAGCTGCACAGCTCACACCTTGTAGCGAAGCGCAACAATTTCAATTAAGCTTTCAACGCATGAGTGTGTGGAAAAAACTGGCGTGGATTGGCGTAGCGGCCTTGGGCACGTGGGCTGTCGCCGTGCTTGCACTCTCACGCGGAGAACAAATTGACGCCCTTTGGATCGTCATCGCAGGCTTTTGCGCGTTTTCGATCAGCTACCGTTTTTACAGCAAATGGCTTGCAACAAAAGTGCTCGTTCTAAATGAGGAGCGCGCCACGCCTGCAGTTTTAAGAAACGACAACAAGGACTATGTGCCAACGAATCGGTGGATGGTTTTCGGTCATCACTTCGCGGCGATTGCCGGGCCCGGACCGCTGGTTGGCCCCGTGCTGGCTGCGCAGTTTGGTTTTTTACCTGGCACTCTCTGGATCCTGATCGGCGCAACTCTCGGCGGAGGTGTGCACGACATGATTGTTCTCTTCGCCTCGATCCGGCGCGGCGGAAAAACGCTGGGCCAAATGGTGAAGGAAGAAATTGGACGCGGCGTGGGTTTGCTCGCGCTCGTTAGCGTGCTCGCAATCATGATTATTTTGCTTGCGGTTCTTGCGCTGGTTGTGGTTCAGGCGCTGGCGCAAAGTGCGTGGGGCGTTTTCACCATAGCTGTGACCATTCCCATCGCGTTGATCATGGGGATCGCGTTGCGCACAGGAAAGGTGAGCGTGCTCGCGGTTACGATTTTCGGATTGATCGGCCTGGCGTTCGGTGTGTGGGGCGGACAATTTCTTGGCCATTTCCCGGCGATTGAAGCCTGGTTTCATCAGGACCAGAAATGGCTGGCGTGGGCAATCATGATTTATGGACTCGCCGCGTCGATTTTGCCGGTTTGGATGTTGCTGACGCCGCGCGATTATCTGAGCACCTTCTTGAAGCTTGGAACAGTCGCCATGCTCGCCGTCGCCGTCGTGCTGATCAATCCGACCCTGCAAATGTCCGCCATTACAAAATTCATCGACGGCAGTGGCCTTGTCTTCGCCGGGCCAGTGTTTCCCTTCGTCTGCATCACCATCGCCTGCGGCGCCGTTTCCGGTTTTCACTCGCTTATTGCTTCGGGCACCACACCGAAAATGATCAGGCGCGAATCGCGCATTCGCAGCATCGGTTACGGCGCGATGGTGACCGAAATGATGGTTGCATTAATGGCTATGATCGCGGCGTGCGTGTTGGAACCAGGAGAATATTTCGCGATCAATACAAAAGGAACGCCTACCGAAGTTGTCGCAAAGGTTTCGGCAGCCGGGTTTCCAGTCACCGAAAAACAAATGCAAACCCTCGCCGCTGATCTTGGCGAGTCTACAATGTTCAATCGCGCCGGTGGCGCGCCGACGTTTGCTGTCGGCATGGCGCACATGTTTGCGCGCATCTCTGCCAAGCCGGCCGCGTTGGCGCTCTGGTATCATTTCGCCATCATGTTCGAGGCGCTGTTCATTCTGACAACGATCGATGCCGGAACGCGGGTAGGTCGGTTTCTACTTCAGGACGTTTTGGGACACGTGTGGCGTCCGCTGGGCAACACACGTTCGTGGAGCGCAAACTTTCTCGCCAGCTTTTTGCTGGTTGCAGCATGGGGTTGGTTTTTGTATGAAGGCGTTATCGATCCTCTTGGCGGAATCAACTCACTTTGGCCGCTGTTTGGTATTGCTAATCAGTTGCTGTCAGTAATCGCGCTTTGTCTTGGCACGACGCTTTTGATCAAAATGCACAAAGTGAGATATATCTTCGTCACGCTTGTGCCGTTAGGCTTCATGTGCGCCGTCACTTTCTCGGCTGGTTACCTCAAAGTTTTTTCGTCCGACCCGAGACTTGGTTTTTTGAGCGGGGCGCGGTCGCTGCTGGACCAGTCGTCAGCAGTAGGCGACGCAGTTAAAGCAGCTGAATTGGTACGACAGGCAGGTGTCTGGCGTTTTGACGCGTTTGTTGCCGTCTTCTTTCTCGTGCTCGTAGCGGCGATCGTGCTCGGTTCCGCACGACAATGGTGGCAGCTCATTCGCGGAAGAAAGCGAATGGTTTTACACGAAAACGAGTTTGTGCCAATTACCCCGGCGCAGCTCGCACAGTTTTAAGCTCATGGGACTGGAATGCTCGAGTCGCTAGCAAGTGCCTGCTGATGACGAAATAGTATCGCTGACCGAAGGTGGTTCGGAGAGTACCGGACCACGCGGACGTGCGATATTTGCTACGACGAATTGGAGCGTGGTCCTTGAAGCGCAAGGTCAATCGCCGACAGCACAAGAGGCGCTCGAAAAACTTTGCCACACGTATTGGCGTCCTGTTTATAGTTTCGTTAGGCGAGAAGGCACCGGACACGAGGAGGCGGAAGATCTAACGCAGGCCTTTTTTGCCCTGCTGCTGCAGCGCCGGAACTTCGATGCTGTTCGCAAAGAGAAAGGACGATTGCGCTCTTATCTGCTTACCTCGCTCAAACATTTTCTGGTCAGTGAACACCGTCGCGCGGTGACCATAAAACGAGGCAAAGGACAACACCCGATCGCGTTGGACGAACTTAGCGGCACCGAGCGGAGCGACGTGGAACCAGCCGATCATCTTACTGCCGAACGCATTTACGAGCGGCGCTGGGCGTTGACGCTCATGGAGCAGGTCTTGGGTCGACTAAGGGACGAATACTGCACAGCCGGTAATGCCGTATTGTTTGATTCGCTGAAACAATTGCTACCTGACGAACCTGAAGCGCCGTCGCGCACGGAGATAGCATCGCAGTTGGGCATAACCGATAATGCACTTCGGCAAGCCCTCCATCGGTTCCGGCAGCGTTATCAACTCGTGTTGCGCGAAGAAATCAGTCACACTGTCGCCATAGCCAGCGATGTCGAAGATGAGCTGCGACATTTGATCACTGTGTTGCGAACGTAACGTATGCCAGAAATCGGCGCAGTACATGATGGGGAGCGTGCACTCGACTCTCCCATCATGAGCAGCGCACTGAGGATTTGTCGAAAGTGCGGAGCAGAAATTTTTGCTGACGCACCCGAAGGCCTCTGTACAGCGTGCCTCTTTGAGACCGGGCTGTCTCTGCTGGCGAACGATGGTCAAACCACAAGCGAAGGTGGATCGGCTTCTCCGAAAAAGATTCACGCGTTGGGAGAACGCGTTCCATCACAGAGAGCGGAACGCATCCGCGCAAACAAGTTCGGCGACTTTGGCGACTACGAATTACTCGAGGAAATCGGCAGGGGCGGCCAAGGCGTGGTGTTTCGAGCCCGCCAGAAAAGCCTTAACCGAACAGTTGCCCTAAAGGTCATTGGTCTTGGCCAATGGGCTACTGACGCGCATCTCAAGCGATTCCGCCGGGAGGCGGAAGCCGCGGCCCATCTCGAGCATCCTTGCATTGTCCCTATTTACGAAGTTGGCGAACGCGATGGCTCCTGCTACTTCAGTATGAAGTTTATCGAGAGCGGTCAGCTTGATGAAGTAGTCAGGCGCGAGCCAATGCCGATCCGCCGCGTGGTCGAACTCATCGCCAAGGTAGCGCGGACTGTTCACTATGCACACGAGCACAGCATTCTTCATCGTGACATCAAGCCAGGAAACATTTTAGTTGATCAAAAAGGCGAGCCGCATCTAACCGACTTCGGGCTCGCGCGATTGGTCGAGACAGAAAGCACGGTAACGCGCACGCTGGAGGTGTTAGGCACACCAAGCTATATGGCGCCGGAACAAGCTGTGGGAAACAACGCTGCCATCAGCAGCGTCACAGACGTGTATGGACTTGGTGCAGTGCTTTACCAATTGCTAACAGGCCATCCTCCGTTTGCTGGAGGTACAACATACGAGACCATCAAGTTGCTGCTAGATACTGAGCCGCGACAACCGCGCCTATGGAACTCGAAAATAGATCGCGATCTCTCGACAATATGCCTCAAGTGCCTCGAGAAAGATCCAAAACGCCGCTATTCTTCCGCTCTAGCACTGGCTGAAGATCTCGAGCGCTGGCTAAAGCACGAGCCGATTCTCGCCCGACGCATCGGAGTCATTACACGTGCCGGAAAGTGGGTGCGACGCAATCCGACTAGCGCGTTGTTAGCGGCGTCTCTCGTTGCGTTGGCAGCGGCCGCTGGCTGGATCATCTCGAAGAGTGATTTCACGCGGCATCCCCTAACGACTGGCATCGCTGTGCTGCCATTTGAAAATCTGAGCGACGACAAAGAGCACGCGTTCTTTGCCGACGGCGTCCAGGACGACATTTTGACCAAGCTGGGGAAAATCGCCGAGCTCAAAGTGATCAGCCGCACTAGCGTCATGCAGTATCGCGGCAAACAAGATGTGCGGCAGATCGGCAACGCACTGCGTGTCTCGCACGTATTAGAAGGAACCGTGCGGCGTATCGGACAGAAGGTGCATGTAAACGCACAGTTGGTGGACGCTCGCACCGACGCAGGTATTTGGGCAGAAGAATACGATCGGAATTTGAATGATGTGTTCGCTATTGAAACGGAAGTGGCACAATCAATTGCAAATCGACTTAGGACCAGGATTTCAGCTCGCGAACGGGACGCCATACAAGAACGACCGACCAAGGATCTTGTTGCCTACGATTTTTATGTTCGCGCCGTCCCAGCGATCGAGGTGGCTGATAGTGATACCAAACCGAAGGAGATTCTCCAGGACGTGGATTTGCTTAATCAGGCGATCGCTCGCGATCCCGACTTCCTTCTCGCCTATTACTGGCTGGCCAGGGCGCAGGATTGGCTCTATTTTAACAGTGATCGAACATCCGCTCGTCTGGCTTTAGCGAAAAAGGCCATCGATTCGGCTTTCCTCTTGAGTCCGAATTCGGGCGAGGCGCATCTGGCTCTGGCGTTGCATCTTTATTGGGGATATTTCGATTACGATTACGCCCGCACCGAGCTTGATATTGCACGACGCACTTTGCCTAACAACCCACAAGTCTATGAAGTGAGTGCGTGGATCGATCGCCGCCAGGGTCGCTGGTCTGACGCTGTGCGCGATATGGAGCGCGCCAGCGAGCTGGACCCGCGAAGCCTTTTTTTCGCCCTAAATGTTGCAGGGTTTTATTTCGGCTCGCGCCCCCTGCCTTATGAAAAGACTAGGAAAGCATTGGATCGGGTGCTCACCCTCAAGCCGAACTTTATTGACGCAAGGATAGACCGCGCCGGTGGGCTCGAAATGCATTGGCGAGGCGATACGCGGAATTGGCACACCACGATTGAAAAGATCCTGGCGGATGAACCCGCATCCGCTAACGATCAAGCGATGAAGTTGCAACGCTTTCAATTGGCTTTGTTCGAGCGCGATTTTATTGCCGCCGGCCGTATTGTGGCGGCAGCCCCGCAAGACCAAGAATGGCTTGACGGTTTTTGCCGAGATTTCTGGATAGGCATAGTTGCTCGCTCGAAGGGAGACGCAATTGCTGCCCAAGACGCCTTTACTGCCGCTCGTGCCCAGCAGGAAGAAACCGACCGGGCCGCGCCGCCCGACGATCCGTCTGCGCTCTCTAGGTTGGCGGTTATCGACGCTGCACGTGGGCAGAAAGAAGAGGCGCTGCGCGAAGGCCGGCGGGCAGTCGAACTTATGCCGATCGAAAAAGACGGGTCGGACGGTCCGCGTCTTGTATATAACCTGGCATGGATTTACGCGTGGACTGGCGAACGCGACCTGGCCATCGAGCAACTTGAAACAGTTGCAAAGATCCCAGGCGGACCAACCTACGGCGTGCTGCGTCTGGATCCGGTGTGGGATTCTCTCCGCGGCGATCCGCGCTTCGAAAAAATCGTGGCGTCTCTCGCACCGAAATCTAACTAACCATGGATCACGCGGATAACACAGAAACAGACATGATTCAGAAGGAGTGGTAGTAGGACGCGACCGCCGAGCGCGCCGAATCGAACGCCCAACTATAGGGCGTCTGTGTCAGAGGCCAGCCTAGGATCTATCCGTTGCAACCCGCGGTTCTTAAGTCTTCCTCAATTTTTCGCCTAACACCCGGCCAAATCTCACGGAGCACATCAGTGAACAGCCGGAGACTGATTTCTCCTTGGCAAGCCATCGTTATTAATAACGCATCGGAGAGGCTCCTCGCGTTCGACAGTCGCTACCGAGGCGTATGGGGGTTCGCATTGCAAGCAAATTCCAGTCTGCCTCAGAATCTCTTTTTTAACTGGACGTACCAGAAACGGCCTTTGATGGTGGCAAGCGACTCGTCATAGCCATTCTCGAAAGCGCCGGCCACAAACGGTGGATCGGTGTCGAACACGTTCTGCACGCCAAGTGTCACCGTGGTGTCATTAAGCCACCATTTCCAATTGCTGCAGCCGTACTCAGCTGTTGAGAGCGGCAGAACTTCTTTCTCCTTGCCGTCTTTCATCTTCACGTTCTTACTTCCATCCTTTGCCAAACCCGGCACTTCAGCAGCAGGCGGTGGCAGATTGAACGTGTAGGACGCAATCAGATCGAGCGTAGTCCACTCCCGCACTTTTCGGGCGCGCCAGGAACGAAACCCACTTCTCGGCGTTTGTGGCTTGGAGAATTCCCCAGTGAACGGATTTGGGGTCAGGCTTTGATTGTCGTCTTCGTATTGGCCGGTGTAGTGGACTACCGAACCAATATCTAGACCCTGCATCCACGTGTCAGTTGGACCATCGTAGAAAAGACTGAGATTTGCGCGGCTCCACGGCAGCGAACCAGTTAGAGTGAATCCCGGCGGTATGACTTCGCCCGCGATTCCGAACCGTTTTGTACTTGGTTGGATCTGAAGCTCAGCCCGCGATAGCCATGTACCGTTGACCGTAGCAGTGAGCCGGCCAAAATCCCCGTGACCAAAAATCGCGGAGTCCAGAATATAGATCGCTTCGTAGTCGAGACCTTCAAAGATCGCGCCTGTAAGATTTTCGTTAGGATCAATGACCAGGATGATTGGTCCCGGTCTGCCAGGAATCACAGGAGGACCACGGATAACCAGACCCGGGATATTATTCTCGATAATGAAGTCCGTGCCGAGGAGGGAGGCGATCGATCGCATATCGATATGCCACCAATCCGCGCTGAGCGTCAGGCCCTTGATCCATTTCGGGCTGTAAACAGCCCCGTAAGACCATTCATAGGCCACTTCCGGTTGCAGGTTGGGATTTCCGATAACGCGTGCCTCCACGCTGACCTGTTGCTTTAATATTGGGTCGAAACCGCTGGCGGAGCTCTCCGTAGAAGCAGGCGAAATCTCTGAAAGCGCCGGCGCGTGAAACGCTTCGGTGTAGCTGCCGCGCAAGGTAAGCGTGCCGACATACTTCGGGTCAAGTGGCTGCCAGCGAACAGAGACTTTCGGTTTCTGCGCATTGTACTCGCTGTGCGCCGCCGGCTGAGAGGGGAACGCTTCAGAAGCTAGAACGGCGGAAGTGTTTTGGCTGTACCACTCCTCGCGCTCGGCAAAATCAACCTCGAAGCTGTAGAAGCCGGGAAAGTTCCACGTCGGGCTGGTGAAAGGTACTCGCACTTCCTGGTAGATTGACCAAACATCCCGGTTCACCCGTGCGCCTGCCCCATCAGTGGAGCCGATGCTTTGAAACGTGGTGTTGAGTGAGTCACGATCGCGCGTCCACCTAGGCGCGTCATACTCACCGCCAAGAGCAAACGAGACAGGCCCGGCGGGAAGATTGAACAAGTCACCGTTAATGGCGAGATAACCAATGGGTAACTCATATTCGCCCGAGTTATGCAGGGTAACATAAACTCTTTGCCTGGCCGCCTTGGTGTTGTGGCCATTGAAATTGAGGAATGGATCAAATGCCGTGGCTGGGTTCGTATCCAAGAGTGCTTCCCGTAACCCAGGCTGGCTGGCTTCGTTGACGGACAAATTCTGCCCCTCATTCCGGGAATAACGAAAACCTAGCTCCCAGTTCCACGTCTTGAAATAGTCGCCAAATTCTCCCATTTCACCACGTAGCCCCACGTCGAACAGCGAATCTTGGTAGGTGAACTTTTCATGTCTGGGACCTGTGTCGTTAGTACCGCGAAACGCAACTCCGGTAGTTACGGGGAGGCCGCCTCCGTCGGGAAAGAAATTTGGAATAGTCGCATCCGCGACCGTGAACGGATTAAACGGATTCTGGATTGGCACGCTGATGCCGAATAATTGACTAAAGCCTATGTTAGTGCCTGGAATCTTAAATGGGTCGGGCGTAAACGGCACCGCCGCCAGGGACGCATCGAAAAATGAGCGGACATATTTAAAGTCGGCAAACACCGTCAGGTAGTTGTCGCACAGATCGCGCGTAAAGGAACCATAGAAGGCCTGGCGATTAGCAGGCGCAAGATCTGGCGTCACAGCCGCAAAGTTAAAGAAGAAGTAATTGCCGCCGCCCTTATAATCAGTCCCGAATTGTGGAAAATGTTGGATTGCATGGGGCCCGATGATACCGGGCGCGCCTGGATAGGCATTGGGATTGATGAAGCCCGGCGTCCCCGGCGGGATTCCCAAGGTAGGAAGAAGATAAGGGAAATAGGGACTCTTATAAAATGGCGAACTCGCCACATTTGGTGCGGAGTGGGGAAGGGGCGTGTTGACGCCGGGCTGCGGGAGACCGCCCGGGCCAAAAAACATCCTTGGGATTAACCGGAATTCTGGGAACCCTGCAATGAGGCCGGGGAAATTCCCACTGCGGTTATCGAATCCTCCCCAGGGTATTTGAAAGGCGTTACTCGACAAGTCTCGATCGGCACTAAAGACGCCGCCGGTCCGCTCCCAGAAATCGGCAATGACCACAATCTCGGTCTTATCATCTCCGGCTCCAGCTTTGATCCATGCCTCCCACTCGCCCATGTCGTTAGACGCTCCCAGGTTGGTGTTTCCATAGCTGCCTCCGATCTCCAGTCCCCGGAATTTGTGGACCAAAAAGAAATTGACCACACCGGTGATCGCATCGGAGCCATACACCGCTGAGGCGCCGTCCTTCAAGATGTCGATGTGATCGATCATCGGAAACGGAATCAGGTTAATGTCCACGCCTCCGCTGAGCCCGACACCGTTTAACGAACCAAAGGCGACACGCTTTCCATCAACCAGCACGAGGGTTTCTTTGGCCAACAAGCCGCGCAGGTTGAATTGAACAGTACCGTCGCCGCCATTGGCGATGTTCAGATTTGTGGTTGCGCCCGACTGCTGCGGCAGAAAAGTTGTCAGGTCCGTTGCATTGCGGATGCCCAGTTTTTCTATGTCGGCTGGGCGGTAGGTATCCACTGGGTTAGGGCCGACTTCTTGTGCGGTGGGAATGTTCGAGCCAGTGACGATCACTCGCTCAACTTCTGTAACGCCTGAGGCTGGCGGCTCCTGAGCAAATCCATCCGCGGTGAAAATCAAAAATAATGCCGCTGCTGATAAGACAGCAACCCGACAACATTTTGCTTTGAGGAGAACGTTCATTTCAGACCAAAATGGGTCCGACGAACGCAATTACATGGATTTCTGACGAGACTTGCAATGCCAATCCGGGAATCCTTCTGCTCCCGCGAACAGCCGAAGTTCTGACGCTCAACCGTCGAGTTTGATTTTCATCCCAACTTTCCGCGTAACAGCCGGCCAAATCGCGCGCAGTACATCAGCGAACGGCCAGAAGTGACTTCTTATGGTGAGAGATCAAAGACGGCCAAAACAATCAAAAAAGGAAAATTAAAATGAAAAGATTAAGCATTAGATTCGGAACAATTCTGCTGGTGCTTGGCTGCTTTGCCTTTTCGCCAGCGGCGAAAGCGAACCCGCCAGTTGTGGGTTTGTGGCAGGTTGAGTATACCGGTTCCTGCGAACCTCCAGTGCTGCCTCCGGATTTTTTTACCTATCAGCAATTCCACAGTGACGGCATCGAAATTGAAACCCCGATGTTCGCACCGGGGGTATGCATGGGGACTTGGCAACAGGCGGGCCATGTGGTGCAGATCTACCACGTAGGATGGACCCCGGGCGGTATCCCTGGTGTCCCAAGTAGCGTACGGTTCGTGTTTACGGAAACACTTACTGTTAGTAACGACCGCAACAGCTACGACGGGATAGTTGACCAAACGTTTTACGACGCGCCTGTGGGCGGAAATGCTGTCGCGCATTGCACGTCTACAACCCATGCGACGCGCATTTCTGTAAATCAATCCAACGACGCCGAAAGGAGATAACTACCCTCGAGGAGAGCCTCTTTGGTTGTGTTAATGATTAACCGGAGAGGCTCTCGCAATTTGTCCAGCCGAATCTGCGTCGGCTAAATGCGATTGACTATCCGTATAAATCCTGCCGACGATGACCTAACGATTGCATGCGTCGGCGCACTGACTGCACAAGCTCGTCTGAGATATCGGCGTTAATCAATTCTTCGCGATCTGATGATGCGGCTGAAACAGTAACTCCACGAGGATCGATGATCGCGGAGCTGCCACAGAACCATAAGTCATCGTCTTTGCCGACGCGGTTCGACGCAATCACGTAGCTTTGGTTTTCGATCGCACGCGCTTGTGCTAGCACACGAAAATGTTCATCACGGGGGAACGGCCAGGCGGAAGAAAGAAGGAAAGCACCGACGTCCTGCTCGGAAACTAACTTTCGAAACATCTCCGGGAACCGAAGGTCGTAGCAAATGCTGAAACCAAACCGCAAACCGCCGAGCGCAAAACTCACGAACTCGTCGCCCGGCGCAAAGCAGGCTTGTTCTTCTACCGGCGCAACCGCATACAAATGAGTCTTGCGATATTTCGCGAGGACGTCCCCCTTCGCATCAACCAGAACTTGGGAATTGTATATTGACGATCCACCGCGTTCGGAGACGCCACTGACGATTGCGATGGAAAGTTGCTTGGCGATTTCTTGAAGGCCGGCAACAAAACCGCTTTTCCAATGATTGGCGTGCTTCTGGATCACTGGCATCGAGTAACCGGTGTCAGTCATCTCTGGGAAAACGATCAACTCGGCGCTGATGTCTTTTGCCCGGCGAGAAAAATCGTGAACCTTGGACAGGTTCGCTTCCGGATCGCCGAGCGAGCACGAGATCTGAGCAACAGCAATCTTCATTTATCCGTGGAGCGCAACAGCGGCCCGCTACGCAGCGATGGGCCTGCGGTATCCGAAAAACTCTCGCTTTGTAATCAGGTGAGCGACTTCCGGTGGAACCATTTGCTCCCATCTGCTGTCGCCGGACTGTAACTTTGCCAGCACGTCGGGTGGCTGAATTCGTAAATACTCAGGATGATAGTCGGTGATCTCCTGAACGTATTGATTGTCGATCAGATACTGAAATAACGAGCGAAGATTCGGCGCGACTTTGATTTGGGTCGCTGTAACAATCTTTCCAGTCGCTTCGTCGATGCGTGGATAGACGTAAAGCTTTAGTCCTCCTTTAAACATTCTGCCCAGCGCCTCGAGGATTCCGCCCTCCAGGTTCGCGTAGTAGTTTTCGTTCAAGATTTCGATCAAGCTGGGTACACCCATGACGAGGCCGATCGCTCTGTTTGTGTAACGAAAGAGATACCCCGCGAGTCGATAGTATTCACCGAACTTCGAGATCAGGACGGTTCGACCCAGCGCACGAAGGATATCGACACGAGCAAGAAAATCGGCGTGATCAAGCTGGCCGTCTGAGCGCAAATTCTCGAGCGTCATTTCCATGAGCACCACTATCTCGTCTTCCGAACAATCGCAGTGCTTCAGAAAAACGCGTCGCGCGCCATCCAGCATGTCATTGGTGGCGTAGGTGACAGGTCGAAAACTCCCGCGCTCTACCAGGATCGCCCTCTTGTAAAAAACTTCGGCAGGTTGAACGGTCTCGCCATCCGCCTTGAACATCACTGCATCTGTCAGACCCTGGCTGACTAACTGCAAACTCATCAATCGATTATCAACGTTTTCAAAGAGAGGCCCGGAAAATTTGATCATGTCCACTCCGATTCGTCCCGGTGAAAGATTTTCCTGAAGTGATGAAATCAGTTTTTCCGGCGGCCGAGAGTAAAACGCGCCATGGAGAAGATTCACGCCGATGACCCCTAGAGCTTCTTGTTGCTCGACGTTTGCTTCGTCGAGTAACCGAACGTGGATAATGATCTGGCTTGGTTGCTCCCGCGGTTGGGATTGAAAGCGCACACCCAGCCAGCCATGCGATTCATTACGCTCTTTGAAACTGCGCGCCGCGATGGTATCGGCGAAAACAAAGAACGTTTTCTCGGCCCCGAATTTTTGATCCAGCCGTTCGATCAGAAGATCGTATTCATGATCGAGCATTGTCTGGAGCCGCACACGGCTGACGTAGCGGTCGGTTGGTCCGTAAATGGCGTCGCTGAAAGTCATGTCATAAGCAGACATCGTCTTGGTGATTGTGCCGGCTGCGCCGCCCACGCGAAAGAATCTTCGCGCTACCTCCTGTCCCGCGCCAATTTCAGCGAACGTGCCATATTTCGCAGAATCCAAATTGATATGGAGGGCCTTCTCGTCGGTGCCGATCTCCATCTGCGGATTCATATGATTTCTCTAGCGGCGATTCACGGCCGCCGCAAATCGTGATACCGAGTAGAGTTGTAGAGCGTCTGCCGTCAGACGCCTCTTGCTCTTTGCGCTTGGCCTGCGCAGATGCGTACGGAAACTGTTACAGCCGCACTTGCTCGGCGTTCTTCGTCTGAATCCAGCCGCGCAGGTCATTCGGCAGCGCGGCGTACATCCAATCGCCGCGCGTACTTAGAATCTTGATTTCGCTGCCAGCCGGCAACGCGAGAACACTGTTAGCCGTGTCCGCAGTGGCGAGGCGCGCCTGGACGTCGGTGCCCGTCACGATGGCGAGTGCAACTCCGTTGCTGCCATTGTCGAGTGTGTGAATCGCCCAGACAGCTACAGCGCACAAGAGCAGGCACAAAATCGATAATGACATCAGCAGGGCGGATCGGCGACGTGCGAAAATCAGCGCGACAATTCCAAAAATTCCCAGCCATAAAGCAACCGCCGCCGCGATGCTGTACTGATTGATGGTCGCGAATTGAAGGTAACGCTCCAGTCTGGTCGGTTGCAGTTCCAGTGCCCGCGATTCGTCACGCGCAATCTGCAAATTAGCCGTTGCCTCCGGATGATGATTGTCCAAGGCAAGGGCCCGTTCGTAATTCAGAATGGCGCGACCAAAATCGCGCGTGCGAAAATACGCGTTTCCCAGATCGTAAAACAGATTTGCGTTCCAATGACCTGCGCGAACCTGCGCCTCGTAGCTGGTGATCGCTTCTTTGAAATTCCCCTTGGCATATTCCTGGTTCGCTTTTGTAAATTCAGCATCTGATTGGGCAATCGCCGATACCGCAGAGCCGGCGCAGAAAAGAAGTGCAATCAAGTAAGTGCTGCTCTTCATTTTAGATTTTCAATCAGCTCCAGTACATCGCGCCGGTTTTCAGGGGAGATGCTTCCCGGGCCGTTGTGCGTTCCGCTATATTGCCACTCGTCATTTTGTTCGAATAAACGGCGAAGCCGGTCGCGCGAATCCGTATCAAGCTTGAAGGTTTCCGCCGCAGTTTCCGCGTCCACGGCGTTTGGGTCGACACCGCGGCTACGCGAGGCGAGCGCGGCTTTCAATCGAACAACTCGCGAGGCTTCGGCATAATATTCCCGCGGGGACGCATCATCACGGCGCAACTTGTGCATCAACTCGGCTGCTTCATGTTGCAGCGCACCGATGCGCCGCGCCTCGCGGTCGTCCAATCTTGCTCGCCGAATCTTCCAACCAGCGAAGACGAGCAGCGCCATCAGCGGTAGTGATTGCGCCGCCCAGAAACCGCGTCGCGTGTAAAGCGGGGCGAATGACTCCACTGTTCGCGATGGCTCGGTGAGTTGGTAGAGAATGTCCTCCGGCTTGGTTGAATTCGGAACCGGGGCACGTCCGCGGGCTGCTGCAGGCGGCAACGAAGACGGTGGTTGGGCGGCCACGGCCGGTGCAGCTGCACCGCCCTGGACAGTGATTGCCATCGATTCGCTGTGCAGCGTTACATATTGTTCTTTCGCCGGGTCGAAGTACGAAAATGCGAGCACCGGCAGACTTTGCTTATTCTCGTTAGGCGAAATCACCGTCTCGAAGGTCTTTGTGCCGCTGATGCCAACTTCATCGTCCTGTTTGAACTTGGAAGACGGCGGATATTTATGCCAGCCACGCTCATCCTCGAGCAACGGCGCATTCACCCGATCGAAATTGCCGCGACCCGAGATTGTTGTTGTGACTGTGATCGGATCACCTACCTGCACGCTCTTCGGCTTGGCATCGGTAGCCATGGTGAAGCTCCCAATCGCTCCTGAGAAGCTGGGCGGCGCATTTGGAGGCAGCGGTTTTACTTCGAGCGCCACAGGCTCACTGTTGATCTGGATGTCGCGGCGTTCGCCGATCTGTGCAAATGGGTTGGAGAAAAATGGATCCGAAAACGGATCGTCGAGATCGAATAGATCGTAGGGCGAACGCGAACGCGGCGCGTTTCGTCTTCGCGGAACGACCACCTGCGCCTTTGCTTGGACGGGCCCGATTTCAAATTTCCCTGCTCGCGCCGCCGCAATCGCGGTTTTGAATGTCACTACTTCGAAAGGTCTGCCGTTGATAGTCTCCAAATTTTGTGACGACTGCTGCAATTTCTGCGAGGTAAAGCCTTGTCCGGTGATGTCTGGCGGCTCGGTCAGCCGGGGATGAACACGCGCATCAAATCCCATTCTAATCTGGACCGGAACAATCTCGCCGACGTACGCGGTCTTCTTCGGCACGATTAATTCGGCGAAAACCAGATCGTTCGCGCTGGTCGACTGGCTCTGAGTGTTACGACCAGGTCGCGTCGTCGTCTGTTGACCGGGCGCATCAGCGACGTTTAACGCGAGTTCCGGCGTCCTGAGGATCTTCCCGCCGGCGCGAACTGTTTGTGGCGGAATCGTGAACCGTCCTGCTCTGAGCGGCAGGATCGTGTAGTTGTAAGTCACGCTAGAGTTGGTCGAGAAGTTGTGTATTTCGAATTGTCGCGATGTTCCGGTGGAATGAATCTCCAAGCCATCGATTGAAATTTCTTCCGGAGGTCGCGCATCGCCGGGACCTGTTACCTTGATTTGCAGCTCGACCGTTTCGCCGACAGTTGCCTCCGAGTTGCTTAAGACTGCGGTGACACTGGGCGAATCGGCAAATGCAATCTGTGTGATCCCGACTACAGCGACTACCGCGATTAAGATTCGGCAATGCATGAGATTTCCGTCAACCATCAACCCTACCAGTCCTTATAGACATGACGATTTACTCTGCGTTCATCAAGTCGGACTCGTGCCTCTTCATCCTTCATCGATTCAAGCAGCGCCAGCGCCTGGCGTTCGCTCATCTGCCCTTCCTTTTCCTGTTCAGCTTCCGCTACTTGCTCGTTTTTATCCGCGGGCTTATCGGCGGCCTTTTGTGAGTTATCTCCTCCAGCGCCTTTGACGTCGCCGGCAAACTTCTTTTGCGGCGATTCCGCGGGGGTAGGGGAGGCGTTTTCCTCCTCGCCTTCTCCCGGTGATGGCGACGGCTTTTCGTTTTCTCCTTCGCCGGGACTTGGTGATTGTTCAGCCTGTCGTTCTCCCGGCGAGGGCGATGGCTGATTGTCCTGCTTTTTTTCTGCGCCGGGCGAGGGAGACGGACTCTCGCCAGGTTGTTGCTGCTGTTTCTTTTGCGGTTCGTTTTTTGCCTGAGACTGGTCTTTTTGCTGTTGTTCTTTTTTGTCTTTGTCGCTGCCCGATTTGTCCTGCGACTGCTGGTTTTGAGCCTGCTGCTGATCGTTTTGATCCTGCTGATTCTGGTTTTGCTGTTGCTGCTGCTGTTGTTGTTGCTGCTGCTGCTGCTGTTGCTGTTGATCTTTCTGCTGCTGGTCTTTCTGTTGTTGCTTCTGGTCCTGGTTCTGTTGGTTTTGCTGTTTTTGCTGCTGATCTTGCTTGTTCTGTTTGTTCTTTTGTGGTGGCGTTGGGGAAGGGGATGGTTGTTGTTGTTGCTGTTCCTTTTTGTTTTTTAACTCATCGATCTTCTTTTTGACGTATTCGTAGTTGTCCTTCGCCTCTTTGTTTTGCGGATCCAGCTTCAAGGTTTGCTCGTAATGATCGAGGGCATTTGTCCAGTCGCTTAGCTTTTTGTCATCGCTTTTTTGCATCTCGCCGCGTTGATACAGCGTGTTGCCGAGATTGTAATGACCTTTGGTCTGCAAACCAGTATCAGGCGTCAGCAATGCCTGACTGAATGATTCCAACGCCTTATTGTAATCCTTCAGTTTGTAAGCCGCGGTGCCTGAATCGAACTGGAGCTCGTCTTCGGCGTGGGATTGCGGATGCGACTTCAGCGTGTCCTGAAATTCTTTGTAAGCATCTTCGAATTTGCCTTGCTGATACGCATTGATTCCCGGCACCGTCGCGAACACAGATGAACACAGCAACATCAGGACAGCTACAGCAGCGCCTGCAGCTTTGACTGGCCCGCCTGCGACGCTACGCCCAGCGTTGCGGGCAGGCGCAGGAACCCTGGCTCGCTCACGTACGCGTTTCCGCTCGGGAATCAGGATCGACAACGCGAGGGCAATCAACGCGGCGCCTAGCGGCCACTCGTAACGTTCAATCGGCCGGCGCGACAAACGCACGTCCATCTCGGCAGCCTGCATTTTTGCCAAGCCTTCACTTTGAACCTGTTGCATCGTGCGCGGTCCGTTTTCCAAATGTAGATAGAATCCGCCCGTTGCCTCCGCCACTTCGCGCAAACGTTTGTCGTCCAGTTTTGATTTGACGACTTGCCCGGCTGAATCCTTCACGAAGCTCGTCTCGCCGTTGTCACCGGTTACCGGAATCAGCGAACCTTGCGGTGTTCCGACGCCAATAGTGAAAATTCGCACCCCCGCATCGGCGGCGGTTTTCGCCGTTTTCACCGCTTCGCCACTTAAATCCTCGCCGTCAGTGAAGATGAGCAGTGCGCGATTTCCCATGGCGCTTTTGCCGAAGCTCTGTGTGGCAAGCGTAATAGCGCTCGAGATGTTGGTGCCGCCTTCGGGGATGGTCTTTGTGTCGAGATCGCTGAGCGCCTCGATCACGGCGTCGTAATCAATCGTCAGCGGTGCTTGCAAAAACGCGCGTCCTGCAAAAGCAATCAGACCAACGCGGTCGCCTTGTAGTTCGTCGATCAAATCCTGAATCGCCAGTTTGACGCGCTCGAGGCGATTTGGCTGGACGTCGTTAGACAACATGCTGCGCGAAGTGTCAACAGCGACCAGCAAATCCAGGCCTTTGCGCTTTACGTCCTCGAAAGTGTAACCCCAGCGCGGTTGCGCCAGACTGACGATCGCCAGCGCAAGCCCAAGCAATAGCAAACCAAATCTTATGATGCGCCGGCGCCGATTGACGGTCCCCGCGAGCTGCGGCAAGAGTCGCGCGGAAACAAACTGCTGCAGCCGCTTCAATCCGCGATGTTCCGAGCGCACAAAGAGCGCAATCAAGAGCGGGACGAGCAACAATCCCCAAAGCCATTCTGGTGCGCCAAAGGTCATGGTAATTTTTCCCCGTCATTCCGAGCGAAGTCGAGGAATCCCGAGGCATTGCCGTAGGTTTTTCCGCGAGGTCCCTCGACTGCGCTTCGCTTCGCTCGGGATGACACAGCATTCATGGTAATTTTTTCCAAATCGTTTGTGATAAAAGCATTTGCGCCACCAACAGCCCACATCCACCCATGAGACACAGGGGAAAGAGATCGCGGTATTGCTGATATTTTTTCACGCTTACGGTCGACTTCTCCAGCTTGTCGATGTCGTTGAAAATTTGTTCCAGTGATTGAGTGTCGGTGGCCCGGAAAAATTTACCGTCGGCGATTTTCGCGACCTCTTTCAAACCGCTCTCATTAAATTCTACGCGCTGATTTTCGTAGAGGATGTTTCCCAAGGCATCGGTCAACGGCCCGCGATTGGTGAAGACAGGTGCCGGCGCGACTCCATTTGTTCCAGCGCCGATCGCGTAGAAGTGAATCTTTAATGCTTTCACTGCCTCGGCGGCAGTGTTCGGCGGAATTTTGCCGGCGTTGTTTTCACCATCCGTCAACAAAACAAGAACACGGCTCTTTGAACGTTTATCATTTAGCCGATTTGAAGCCGATGCCATGGCCGATCCAATCGCAGTGCCGTCTTCAACGAGGCCGATCTTTACTCGATCCAAATTTTGCAGGAGCCAATCATGATCCAGCGTCATCGGGCTCACGACATACGGACGGCCGGCAAACGCGATGATGCCGATGCGATCATTTGGACGAGCTTCGATGAATTTCCGCGTGACCTCGCGAATCGTATCGACTCGTGTCGCTTCCTGGCCCCCGATTGTGAAATCTTTCGTCAGCATCGATCCGGAAACGTCCAACACGAGCATGATGTCGATTCCGCTGGCCTCGATCTGCGTTAGGCTCTTGCCGAGCTGCGGACGCGCGAGAGCCACCACCAAAAAGGCAAGGGCTAGAAGCAGAAGCGCCCGCAGGATTTTACCGATCCGCGCAGCGCTCTGTTTTCCGATTGCTCGCAGACTGGCTGTAGACGAATAAGTCAGCGCCGCAGCCGGGCCGCTTTTGCCGCGCAACCACGCAAGCAACGGTATCGCCAGCAATAAGAGCAGCAGCCACGGATGCGCAAACGTCAACGCGCTATTCCCCTGGAACCAATCAAATAAGTTTGTCATGCCGAGCGGAGTCGAGACATCTGTGGATTAAACAGCCGCAAGTTGCCCGCCTTTCACAAAGCGGATTGCTTCTTCTAGCAACAGATCGCCGTCCGAAGTTGTCGCTTCGTACTTGGCGAACTTAATAAGATCGCAGCGGTTCAAAAAATCTTCGAGTAACGATTTGTCATCGGCGGAAAACGATGGGGCCTTTGCCGCCGCGGTGAGAAACTCTATGGAGGTTTGTCGCATTGCCGGAAGGCCGTATTGCTGGGTCACGTAACGCCTCAAAATGTCGGACACACGAATGCTGAACTGATACGCGCTCATTCTCTCAATTTCCGGCCGGATTTGTTCGAGTTCTTCAATCGCGATTTCGCGTGGCGCCTTCGGCGGCAATTCTGGTTTCCGCCGTTGGACAAACCACCACACAACCAGACCGAGAAGTGACAGCACGACAAATGCGATCACAAAAACAAGCCACGGTGGAATCAGCGAATAATCCACCGGCGACGCAATATCATGGAACTCTTCAGCGAGCACGAGCACCGCGGGAGCAATCGAGTAATGGAGTAATGGTTTATTGGAAAAGGAATTCATTTCATTACTAAAGCACTCCAGTACTCCGACACTGTTTATCGAACCCCGATGCGGCGTTCGCGTTGTTTAAAAAACGAGCGCAATGGCGGCAGATAATCTTTGCCGGTTTGGAGCGTAATCGTATCAACATTGTTCCGCCGGAGCGTGCGCGAAAGCTCTGTTTCGAATCCAGTGACGAGATCCGTAAAAACAGTTCGTGTTTTGCGATCTGCCGTATTGATCTCGATCTGTTCGCCGGTTTCGGCATCCTCCAAGGTAATGATGCCGACGTTTGGCAACGATCTTTCGCGTTCGTCCTGGATCTGAATTGCTATGAAATCGTGGCGCCGTCCGCTCACCGCGAGCGCGCGCGAGAAATCGGGCGCTTGAAAATCCGAGATGAAAAATACAACCGCACGGCGAGTCACAATTTTGTTCAGATAATCGAGTGCCAGTTTGGGCTCCGTGCCGCGTCCCTGTGGTTCGAAAAACAGAATTTCTCGAATGATACGCAACGTATGCGAACGACCCTTCTTCGGCGGGATGAAAAGCTCGACGCGGTCGGTGAACAGTAGCAGGCCCACCTTGTCGTTGTTCCGAATCGCGCTGAATGCGAGGAGACAGGCAACCTCGGCAGCTAGCTCACGTTTCGATTGCGTAGTGCTGCCAAAATTTCCGGAAGCGCTCACATCCACGACCAGCATCACTGTCAACTCACGTTCTTCCGTGAATTTTTTCACGAACGCGCTGCCCATTCGCGCAGTGACGTTCCAATCGATCGCGCGGATTTCGTCGCCGGGTTGATACTCGCGCACGTCTTCAAAGTTCATTCCGCGTCCTTTGAAAACGCTGTGGTAATCGCCGGCGAACGCGGTTTCGACCAGACCGCGGGTTTTAATCTCAAGCGTTCTGATTTTCTTGAGAATCTCGGTTGTTTTCTCAGCACGCTCGTCATCTCGAGCGGTTCTGGAGGATGCGAGAGGAGTCGAGGGGTTTGACGGCATCACGGCACGGGCAATCCTGCAAAAATTCGCTCGATGATGGTCTCACTCGTCACCGCCTCGGCCTCGGCTTCGTAGCTCACAATGATGCGATGGCGCAACACATCGGGACCAATGCTCTTCACGTCCTGTGGTGTGACGTAGCCGCGCCCGCTCAAGAAGGCGTGGGCGCGTGCACCGAGGGCCAGATAAATGGTCGCGCGCGGCGAAGCGCCGTAGCGAATCAGTCCCTCGAGTCTCAGATTGTAGGTGCCCGGTTCGCGCGTGGCCCAGACCACGTCCACAATGTAATCTTTCACGCGATCGTCGATGTAGATGTTGTTAACGACGTCGCGCGCGGCGATGATTTGCTTCGGGTCCACTACAGGATCTATTCGCAAATCCGGTGCCGAAGTCGCCATCAGATCAAGGATGCTTCTTTCCTCACGCTTTTGTGGGTAGCCGACGTTCAACTTGAACATGAAACGATCAAGTTGCGCCTCAGGCAGTTGGTACGTGCCTTCCTGTTCGATTGGGTTTTGAGTCGCAAGAACCAGGAACGGATCGGGGAGCGGATAGGTTTGTTCGCCGATGGTGACCTGCCGTTCCTGCATCGCTTCCAACAATGCGCTCTGAACTTTGGCCGGAGCGCGATTGATTTCGTCGGCCAGAATTAAATTCGAAAAGATTGGTCCAAGCTTGGTGGTGAATTCGCCAGTACGCGGATTGTAGATGAGCGTTCCGACTAAATCTGCCGGCAATAAATCGGGTGTGAATTGCAATCGCTGGAAGCCGGTTTGGATGCCTGCGGCCATTGTTTTAACAGTGAGCGTCTTGGCCAACCCGGGGACGCCCTCGAGCAGGAGATGACCGTTGGCCAGTAATCCCAGCAAAAGACGATCCACCAAATACTTCTGCCCGATCACGACGTGACCGATCTGTTGCCGGAGCGCTGGAATCCACTGGCCCAGGTCCCGTACTTCCTGCGTAATTTCCTGCGTCGATTTCATACGGTCTGCTCAGACAGTTTGGCAGCGAGAATGTTCGATCAAAACCTCGCGCCTGCTGCTGACAATCGGCCTTCGGTGCGCTCGCAAAAACGTGCTAAAAGTGACTCACAAATGCCAGCCCTCAAACCGTGGCACCGAGCGACTCTTATTGTGGTACTTGCCGCGTTAGCAGTGGCGCTCCTGGCTTGGATCGCCCGTATTGATCCGGCCATTAATTATTTGCCTCGTCATCGAGACGCTGACTGGATCGTTTTTCCGACTGCGGTTGATGCTCGCGCGCATTGGTATGCCAGCCTAGATGCAACATTCCGGCGCGAATTTATTTTGCCACATAAGCCTGCCGTGGTGCGCTTGCGCCTTCGTGCACTGCGTCGCGCTGAAGTGAAAGTAAACGGCGTTTCAATTGAGCTTCCGCAGAACCGTAATTGGAAAAACGTTTCAGAAGTCAACATCGCGGAGCAGTTGCATGAGGGCGCCAACATCGTCGAGGTGCGCGTGTTCAATCACAATGGACCTCCAGCGCTGTGGCTCGTTTTAGGAACCGATCAACTGAACGTGCGGACCGATGAAAATTGGGAAGCATCGTTTGCGGGTTCCTCATGGCGCAATGCCGCGCTCGCTTCGGCGGCAAAGACTCCCGGGCGCGGCAATCCCGTTGGAGATGGCGAACGTACTTTTGATGCGGCAAAGAAGATCTGGCCGTTCTGGATTTTGCTGATCGGGATTGCCTGTGGAGGCGTCATTCTCTGGCGGACGAGCTTGAAGCAGTTCACGTCACCGTCCCTGGAACGAGTCGTCCTTCTTCTGGTTTCCGCCATGTGGTTGTTTTTGTTTTGGAACAACACGCGGCTTCTACCATTCCATGCCGGCTTTGATTCGAAGGAACATCTCAAATACATCGAGTACATCCAGCAACACTGGTCGCCTCCTTCGCCGACTGAAGGCTGGGAGATGTATCACCCGCCGCTCTACTATTTCATTGCCGCCTCGATCCTTTCATTTTGTAAACTCTCGATCAATGATCCGAGCTCGGTTTTCGTTCTGCGTGCGCTCGGCGCTTTCTTCGGCCTCGCGCAGTGCGTTCTGGTGTTCTTAAGTTTGCGGCTCCTGCTTCCGGCCAGAACGGCTCTGGCGGGTCTTCTGCTGGCAGCTTTTCTGCCAATGCATTTGTATCTGATGCATTATGTAACGAACGAACTTCTCGCCGCCGCGCTCGCAACGTTAACGGTTTATCTCTGCTTGCGCCTGCTCACAAACAAAACGCCACGCGCCGCACAATTTGTCTTTGTTGGATTGGCACTGGGCGCGACGATGCTGACGAAGGCGACCGGCATCCTCCTACTTCCCGTGGTGATCGTTGCGATCTGCGTAGGGCGTATCCACACGATGGCGCGGTTTGCGATTTGGTTGAGCAGTCTGGTTCTGCTCATCGCAACTTGTCTCGCAGTGTGCGGCTGGTATTACGCGCGTATATGGCTCAAGTTCGGAACTCCGTTACTCGGCAATTGGGACGTCATAAGCGGATTCACCTGGTGGCAGGATCCAGGCTATCACACAGCAGCCGACTACCTCCGTTTCGGACGTTCCTTAATAACTCCGCTATTCAGCGGGTTTGCCGGATTTGCGGACGGCATGTATTCGACGTTGTGGGGCGACGGTTTGTCGGGCGGGGCGTTGAGCGTGAATATCCCTTGGAACCTGAGCCCGATGGCCGCAGGTTACTTGTGGGCGATAGTTCCGGCAGTTTTGATTCTTGTCGGCGCCGGCGTCACAGGTGTTCGATTCGTTCGAAAACCGTCGGCCAAATTATTCCTCTTGCTCGCCTTTCCGCTCGTAGTCGCGCTGGGCTTGAGTCTTATGAACCTGAAAGTTCCCTCGTACGCGCAAGCCAAAGCTTTTTACGGATTATCTGCTCTGACGTCGCTTTGTTTCTTTGGCGCGGTTGGTTGGGAAACGGTGACCAACAGCTGGACGCGTTTTCGATTTATCATCGATGCGCTCGTGATCGTTTGGGCGCTGAACAGCTTGGCGACGTTTTTCATTATTCCTTCGGTACCGCAGCACCTGTACGCAGTGAAAATTCTGGGCCAGCAAGGTAAGATCGAGCAGGCCGCCACCGAAGCGGCCAAAGCAGTCGAAGCCGATCCCTCGAACGCAGCGGCGCATGGCTATCGCGCTTTGAGCCTGAGCGAACTCGGCGACGACGCAGAAGCCATTAAGGAAGCTGAGCACGCAGTCGAGTTAGCTCCGACGGATTCCGCGGCCCACCTCAACCTCGCGATTGCAGCGAAGCGTACCGACGTGGAACACGCAATAGCAGAAGCCCGCCGCGCCGTCGAACTCGGGCCGGAAAATTTCTTAGCGTCACAACTACTGATGAAGTTTCTTCTGGAGTCGGGACGCTTCAACGAAGCGGCTGCGCTCGGACCGGAATGGCTGGCGGTATCGCCGTTTGATGTGGTTGCTCATTCTTCAGTGGCTGTGGCAACAGCACAGACTGGTGACCTGGCTACGGCCGCGCGTCATCTCGGTTATGTGATGATGCTGCGGCCGAACGCTGAGGAAGCGCTTGGCCAGGTGCATCAGATCCTGTTGTCGCTAGCGAAAGCCCCGGATGGATTGCAACGGCTTCGTGACATTGCGGCAAATGCGCCGGATTCACCGCGAATGCTGGACGAACTCGCGTGGTTGCTCGCGACGTATCCCGACTCGAATGCGCGCGATGGCGCCGAGTCAGTTCGCCTCGCAGTGCGCGCTTGCGAGCTCACAGATCGGCGCGTGCCTGCTCTTCTCGCTACGTTGGCTGCGGCTTATGCTGAAGCTGGCGATTTTCCACGTGCGGTCGCTGCCGGCGAAGAAGCGTTGAGCGTGGCACACTCCCTGGGTGACACCGAAAGTATAAAACTCAGCGAAAACATTCTTGTCTCGGTTCGCACAAACGTTCCATATCGCCACGAACCGGAGCAGTAGCGAGTTTCTCTCTCCCTTGCAAAATCAGCGTCGCCCGCCCTCCCTGGCTCGGGCACGCAGCGTTAAAATGATTGGCAGCCCGGGATACGGCTCGGCTTCCCGGATGCGAGCTTCGAGGTACCGGTGATACGCTTCGGTCATCAATTGAGGATCATTTACGAACAGGACGAATTCCGGCGGGGCGAGATTGCGTCGGGGTTCGTTAAACGAGGACTCCGGTTTTAGCGATACTTCGGCGGAGTGGAGACCGCCATCTTTCGGTTGCGTCGCGTAAAACAACTTCAGGCGGCGGCCTTTGACCAATGGAGGCGGATTCGCTTCAAACGCCTGGCGTAGTAAGCGGTTGAGAACTCCTGTGCCGATGCGCTTCCGCGCCGCATATTGGACTTTGTGGATCTTAGCAAAGAGTCGATCGACATTTTCGCCGGTCGACGCAGACGTGATTAACACCGGCGCGTATTTGAGGAAGAAGATCCTCGAGAATGTCTCCTCGATTATTTCCCTGGCCGACTGCTTTTCCCCGCGTCTCGGCTTAACCAAGTCCCACTTATTCAAGATGATGATGGCCGGTTTTCGCGCCTTTTGAATCAGTCCGGCGATCCGTTTGTCCTGGGCCGTGACACCCATCGTCAGATCGACGACGAGAATGCAAAGATCAGCGCGGCGAATGCTGCGTTCGGCGCGCATCACGCTGAAAACCTCAGCCGAGCTGGAAACTTTCCCTCGGCGGCGAATTCCGGCAGTGTCGATAAAAACGAACTTCAAGCCGTCGCGTTCGTACACTATGTCGATGGCGTCGCGTGTTGTGCCGGGCAGCTCGCTTACAATGGCGCGTTCGACGCGCACGATGGAGTTGATAAGCGAAGATTTACCTACATTCGGCCGACCGACGATCGCGATCGCGATTGGATGTTCAACGTCCGATCCGCCTTCGCTGGGGCCAGGGCGAACAGGCGTTGGATGATCGATGTCAGCAGGCGAGGGGAGTTCCAGTTCGATTGCGTCCAGTAATTCTGAAATCCCACGATCATGTTCTGCGCTGACGGAAATTATTTTTTCGAAGCCTAACGAATCGAACTCTGCTGCCAACGGATCGTGCTTCTCGGTGTCTATTTTATTAATCACCAGCACGATTGGTTTTTGTGATTTGCGCAACATCCGCGCCAGTTCCGCATCGATTGGCGACAAGCCTTCCTTGCCGTCGAGAACGAAAAGGAGAACATCGCTTTCACGTAGCGCATTTTCGGCGGCGTGCCGTACCTGCCGGGTTAGTTCGGATTCGCCTGCGCCGAAAATCCCGCCCGTGTCCCACAGTGTGAACGGTCGCTCGCCGCGAGTGCAGGTTGCCGAAAGCCGGTCGCGCGTGATCCCGGGTTGATCATGAACAATCGCAATTTTCCGACGAACAAAGCGATTGAACAGCGCGGACTTGCCTACATTCGGCCGTCCGACAATCGCCACGTTGGGCAGCGTGTGGGTCTCATTCATGAAAGCATCCGTACTAGGGTTTCGTCGGATTCGCATGGCCTTCCGCCTGCAACTGACGAACGCCGTCTGCAACGTAAATAATCCCTGAAATCAGTGTGAACGCGCCGGCCGCAAGCACAATATAGAGCAGGGGAATCATACGCAGTTGCAGCATCACCCATCCAATGGCGACCATCTGTAAAACCGTCGCGATCTTTCCCGTCCAGTGTGGCTTTACCTGCACTTTTCCATTGAGCAAATACAGGACAAGCGTACCGACAAGAAGAATGGCGTCGCGCGAAATTACCAGCACCGGGAACCAGGCCGGGAATTTTCCGCTCGCCGGTTCAAACTCGCTCCAGTTCGTTAGGCTTAACGTGATAATGCCGCTCAGCAACAATCCCTTGTCGGCAATGGGATCGAGAATGACACCAAGTGAGCTGCGTTGGTTGTATCGTCGAGCGACGTAACCGTCGAGTCCGTCGCTTACTGCGGCGAGAATGAAAATTGCTATCGCTGCGAACCGCTGCCATTCGAGTGGTTGGCCGCGTTGAATGCTTTCGCCATAGTAAATCGCCATTGTGACGAAGGCTGGGATCATCACAATCCGAACAACAGTGATCTTGTTGGCGGTGGTCATGGCGCGGGCAAAGAAAATTGTAGGGCGGTTAATTCGTTCGCGCCAGCGAACTTACCCTTCGCGCTTCTCATCTGTGTAGCTCGGCGCCCGCAGGGTCCGCCCTGTCAAACTCCAGTTCCTTGTTAAGGTTGGATGTAACCGAGAAAAATACTTAGCGCTTGTCTGCCGATGCCGCGGGCATTGTTGCAGACGGGATTTTGAATCCTTCGATTTGCTTCTTGATCTCGTTTGCGAACGCTGCTGCGCCAGCGCCGTTTACGACCCGGTGATCGAATGTCAGCGAGAGGGTGATGACTTCAGCGCTCTCATTCTTGTTTTTGTTCGAAATTAATTCGCGATGCGCGGTCCCAACAAACAGCGTACCGACTGATGGCGGCACGACAATCGGCGCGCCGGCTTTCACTTCAAACGCGCCGAGACTCGTAATCACGACCGGCGCGTTCATGGCGTCAACCCGACCGCCGCGTGTGGCGGCGACTGTCTCGTTGTAACTACTGATGAACTCCGGCCAGCTCTTTTGATTTGCAGTTGTGATCACTGCTGTTGCGAGGCGATCGCCTTCGAGTGCGACGGCAATACCCAGATCGAAATTTTCATTCTGCACGATGTGATCGTCTTCGAGAATCAACCGGCGAAACGGCGCATGTTTTTCCATCGCGCGCGCGACCGCCCATGCAATCATCACAGAAGGAGAGGGAGCCTGCTCGCGGTCTGTCTTTTTCACCGCCTGGCGCACTTCCTGAATTGCGTCCCAGCGCGCATCGATTTGGAGGTTGGCAGGAATAACGCGACTCAGTTTACGCGTAATGGTCGGCGAGAGTGCAGGCTCGATTGCTTCAGTCACCGCAGGGCCGCGGTCAACGCCCGCGGCTACAGAAGCGGCGAACGATTCTTTTGGCGCAGCATCAGACTGTTCCGCAAACGCCGGCTCGCTAGTAACGATCGTGCCCAATTCCTCGCCGATCTCGACGGTATCGCCGATCTTCGTTTTCCATTCACCCATCACTCCAGCGAATGATGATTGAATCGGGTAAACGGCTTTGTCCGTTTCGACCTCGCACAATTCGTCATCCAGCTGAATCTGTTCTCCAGGCTTTTTGAGAAGCGAAACTATTTTCGCATTCCGAATTCCTTCCCCCATTACAGGAACGGTGATGCTTTGGGCATGTTGTTCAGTTGTCTTTGTTGTAGCCGGGGGTGCTGACCCCCGCTGCGCAAACTTTGATTCTTCGGCCGAAGGAGCGGGATCAACGCCCGCGCCCTCAGGTGCGCGCTCATATTTGGCTGAGATCGAGCGTTTGATTGCGGTTACGATCCGCTGCACGTCGGGCAATGCCGCGTATTCGTAAATTGGATTGTAACCGATCACGACATTGGGTTTGCTGACGAGAATGGGCGGGCTGACCAATTCGTTCCAAAGCGCCGGGGTGCCAGTGACGTGAGAGATAATCATCTGACCCACGCTGCAATTTTCCGTGTCCTCCTGAACCACAACCAGTCGCCGCGTCTTGCGTACGGATTCTTCAATCGCGGCAGCATCCCAGGGCACAATTGAGCGGAGATCGATCAATTCGATGCTGATATCGTTGCCGACTTTGTTGAGGGCTTCGAGTGATTTCTCGATTGTATTGCCCCATGCCACCAAGGTGACATCAGAGCCCTCGCGCACCTTACGCGCTTTGCCCAGCGGAACCGCGCGAATTGGCTCAGTGTATTCGTGCTCCGCCCAAAGCAGATGCTTGGCAACGAGAAAAATCACGGGGTCCTCTGCGTGCATCGCCGACCAGAGCAATCCGGCGGCGTCGGCAGGCGTGCTTGGAATCACAACGTTGAGACCAGGATAATGGGCGAACGCCGATTCGTTTGCCTGACTGTGCCACAAACTGCCGCCAGGCAGATAGGCGCCATACGGCGCGTAAATCACTGCCGGACATTTCCAATTGCCAAAGGATCGCCAACGGAGAGTCGAGATGTTGGTTACAAGCTGATTGAAGCCGGGATAAATGAAATCGATGAATTGCATCTCGAACACCGGTCGCTTTCCGTAAGCAGCCAGTCCACATGCGACACCGAGAATCGTGGATTCAGCGAGCGGCGAATTGAAAACTTGCTTCGGGAATTCAGATGAAAGCTTCTGCGTCAGGCGGAACACGCCCCCTTTTGGATCTTCGATGTCCTCGCCGAAGAGGATACGCTGCGAATCTTCTTCAATCCCGGCACGCAGAGTCTTGTTCACGGTGTCCCCGATTCGGTATTTACCGGGAGGGAGGATTTCTTTTTCGATCTTCGGCGGCGGTTTTGTGACATTGGCGAGAAGCTCGTTAGGCGAAGGATCTTCAGCTTTTTGCGCCTCGGCATATTCGCGCCGAACGCGCTCTTTGATTTCGTTGTCCAGCTCCGCAAAATCTTTTTGTGTGATTACGCCTTCTGTAATGAGTCGTTCCTTCCAGCACGTTAAGGGATCGAACTTTTCCAGGTCCCGCAGTTCCTCAACCGTCCGGTAAAGTTTCTGATCGTCGGAACTGGTGTGACTCGACAGGCGTTCCATCTTAATCCAGAAAAAGAACGGTCCGCCGCCTCCGCGAATTTTCTCGAACGCTTCGGCCGTCGCATCGTAAACCTGCTGGACGTCTTGCCCTTCGATGTGGCGCCAGTTGTCCTGCTCGAGAATGTCCAACGCGAGCGGATTCGTTTTCCGTGTAGGCATGCTGATGCCGTATGCGTTGTCCTCTACGAGAAAGAGGACGGGAAGTTTCTTTTCTTTCGCGAAACAGATTGCCTCGAAAAAATCTCCCTGGCGCGTCGCGGCGTCACCTATTGTCGTAACAACCACATTTCTCTTTCCATCAAGCTTGATGCCCCAAGCGATGCCGCACGCAGGAAGAAGTTGTGAACCAGTTGGCGTGGGCACGCTCCATATATGGAGGTCTGCGTCACTGTAATGTGAGGGCATTTGCCGGCCGCCGCTGCCGGTGTTGCGTTTTGCAAAATACTCCAGGCCGAGTTGGCGAGTGGTCATGCCGCGCCCAAGAACGAGGCCACGGTCGCGATAATACGAAACGATATAATCGTCCGGTTCCATCTGGATCGAGACCGCCGCCAGCCCTTCGTGGCCCATCCCCGAGACGTGAAAATGTCCCTTGCCCTGACGAATCAAATTCTGTTCGCGCAAATCCGCATGCCGACTCTCAAGAATGATCCTTAAGAGCCGCAGCTTGTCGTCTTTGCTAAGGGCAGGCATACGGTTGATTTTACATGTCGCTTCTCGATCGACAATCGCGCGGACCTGCCTCGCATAAGAAAAGTTGATGCATTCGACAACAACAAAATCACAGCGGAGCGGGGGAGTGATCGAACGTTACCGCGAATTTCTCCCCGTCTCGACCGCGACGCCGATCATTTCGCTGGGTGAGGGGAGCACCCCGCTGATTTATTCTCCGCGATTGAGCGAACGCGTCGGTCGCGGCTGCGAAGTTTTCGTCAAGAACGAAGGAGTCAATCCCACGGGCTCATTCAAAGACCGCGGGATGACGGTGGCTGTGTCCAAGGCAATGGACCGAGGCACAACGGCGCTCATCTGTGCTTCAACCGGGAACACTTCAGCTTCAGCGGCTGCATACGCTGCGCGCGCAGGGATTTCATGCGTCGTGATTTTGCCTGCCGGAAAAATCGCGACTGGAAAATTGCTTCAGGCTTTTGCCTATGGAGCGAAAATCGTCGCGATCGACGGCAATTTCGATGATGCGTTGCGAATCGTTCGCGAACTGGGTGGGACCGGCGATTTCACAATCGTGAATTCCATTAATCCGGACCGGATCGCAGGACAGAAGACGGCCGCATTTGAAATTGTCGATGACCTGGGCGATGCGCCCGATTTTCACTTGCTGCCGGTTGGCAACGCCGGAAACATCACGGCGTACTGGGCTGGCTATCGGGAATATTTCGCGAGCGAGCGATCAACAAAATTGCCGGCAATGATTGGTTTCCAGGCGATCGGCGCAGCACCGATTTTCTACGACCGCATAATCAACGAGCCGGAAACGATCGCGTCAGCGATGCGAATCGGAAATCCAGCGAGCTGGAAACAAGCGCGAGCCGCCGTTGTCGAATCGCGGGGCGCGATCGATGTAGTCAGCGATGAGGACATTTTAGCTGCGCAGACCTGGCTGGCACAGCATGAAGGAATTTTTGTCGAACCAGCGAGCGCCGCGTCGATCGCCGGCTTTTTCAAGTGCTGCGATTCCGCCGACGCCGCACACTCGTTCCAAAAAATTCGGGAACCCAGCCGGATCGTTTGCACAGTCACTGGACACGGCTTGAAGGACCCCGATGTGATTATCGGGCAAATGACAGAATTGAAGCCGATCGCTGCGACGGTAGCCGATGTGCGACGCGCAATCGAGCTGTAGCCGCCACAGCTGTCATATCGAGCGAAGTCGAGATATCCCGCGAACCTAGCTGTGAGTTGGGCCACGGGATTCCTCGACTCCGCTCGGAATGACGGTTATGAGATTTGGTTTAACATTTCATCTCAACATGCGCCTGGTGGTTCAAAAATATGGCGGCACTTCCGTTGGAGCACCGGAACGAATTTGTTACGTGGCGCAGCGAATCCTCGAGACCCAGCGACAGGGCTGCCGGGTAGTGGCGGTAGTCTCCGCAATGGCCGGAGTCACTGATGAGTTACTCCGGCTGGGACATGCCGTCGCGCCGCAGCCAACGAAGCGTGAGCTCGACATTCTTCTTTCAACCGGCGAACAGGCCGCCGCTGCCCTGACCGCGATGGCAGTGAACGGTCTGGGTGGAACGGCAATCTCGCTGACCGGCGCGCAAGCCGGAATCTTAACCGACCGCAATCACACGCGTGCCCGCATCGCCAACATCAGTCCAAAGCAAATCCACGATCTGCTCGCGGACGATTACATCGTTATCGTGGCCGGTTTCCAAGGCCAGACGCCGGAAGGAGAAACAACCACGCTTGGCCGTGGCGGCTCAGATCTGACCGCGATCGCCCTGGCGGGCGCGTTGAATGCCGATGCCTGCCAGATTTTCACCGACGTGGATGGCGTTTTTACCTGCGATCCTAGAATTGTTAAAGACGCGGAAAAACTATGCGAAATCGCTTATGACGAGCTACTTGAGATGGCCGGCAGCGGCGCAAAAGTGATGCAGTCGCGCGCGGTCGAATTCGCCAAGAAATTCGGCGTGGAATTCGAGGTGCGATCGACCTTTAAGCAAGCCGCTGGAACCGTGACAAGGGAAGAAACCCCCAGCATGGAAGACATACTGATTCGTGGGATCAGTCTCGACCGGCATCAGGCCAAACTCAGCATCGCGGGAGTGCGCGATAAGCCGGGAATTGCCGCCCGGATCTTCTCCGACGTCGGCGCAGCGCACATTATCGTTGATATGATCGTGCAGAATGCGTCGATTGATGGGACGACCGACATTTCCTTTACAATTCACGAAGACGAACTGGAAAACGCCCGCACAATCCTCATGCCAGTGCTCGGCGAACTGGGCGCGAAGCGCTTAAACACCGCGAGCGGCCTGGCCAAGTTGAGCGTCGTCGGCATTGGGATGCGGTCCCATTCGGGCGTCGCGGCGCGAATGTTCGAATGTCTGGGCCGCGCCGAGATCAATATTCAGCTGGTCTCGACGTCGGAGATCAAGATCGCCGTAATTATCGACGAAAAAGACGCAGAACGCGCCGCGCAATTGATCCATGCCGAATTCGGTCTGGGGCGATTACTGCCGGCCCCCTCCGCAACGCAGCCGCTTGCTTGATTCGGCTACGGCTTCCGGATCGGATCGACGTAAAATTCCTGGGTCCCTTCAATCTGCATCTTGTAGCCAAAGACGCCGTGAATTACTGCGGCCGCTGGATGATCAGTGACTTTCGGCCGATACCGGTCGTCAGCGTTTGCCTGTTTCCATACAGTTCCATCCTCCAAACGAATTATCGTCCTGCCGGTCAGCCCGTTAAAGGTGCCATCCACGCGACTTACAAGCAGATCCATCTTGGCGTGGGACTCTGCGGAAGCTTTCGCTGTAGCTTTCTTTTCGGCGGTTTGTTCAGTGACTTGGCGATAGCCTTGGAGCCAGGCATCGAGTCTCTGGAGCTCGTCCGCAGACAGCTTATTCAACCCAGCCGCCTTGAATTCGTCCGCCGACATCATTTCCTTGATGCTGCCAGACATCTCTGGCTGTGCGGCACCCGCCGGTTCGACACAGGCCAGAATCACGCAAAAACCAAGGGTTAAGCACCCGAGTAAAGCACCGCAGCAAGTCTTCATGACATTCGAAATAGGAAACCGAGACTCGCGGAGGCTAGCACCGCTCACGAGAGCGTCAAGAGCTGCGTGGTACAGGAGGAGCGGTGCCGAGTTCTGGAAAGACCACTCACACGCAACAGGCTTCAATAACATCAGACAATATATGTCATATAAAATCCAAGTTATATAAGATATATCTTAGATAATTTCCATGGCACTCTCCGACATCCCACACTCACCAGGCATGAACGGCCACTCCGCGCCCGACCGCCAACACTTGCCCGATCCCTGGCTATTCGATAGCGAAGCCCTGCTGCGAGAGCTCGCCCGATGCCGAGAAACCGCCCTGCAGATCCCGATCAAACCCGAACGCCACACACTTCGGAATCCAGCTCACGGTGAACGCGCTGTACAATCTTGAAGAAAACATCCGCTATCTGCTGCACCTACATCGAGACGGCCAACGCGCTTTTCGCAAGAAACACGACGCCGATCTTCAACAAGCTCTTTCCCAGCCCCACAACACGACCCACGACCGCCAACCTCAAGCACGGAGAGGCTATGCACGTCGCCAGGTATGCTGAGAATCGGGTTGCGCGAGTACGGACAGGTATGAGACCGGCATCCTCTTTCCGAGCCAGAGGTTGTTGCCGTGCCACGCAGCCCGCCTTTTTTTGAAATGCCCAGGCACGCGCGATTCCCTAACAAGTTGAGCAAAGCGCAACGCGCACTCTGGCAGCGGATTCGCGACGCACAGGCAAAACGCACCGCAGAAAAACGCCGGCGCTATGGGCTACGCTCCAACCGAGAAGCACACTTGTTCGTCGTGGCGCCACGCTCAAGATCCGGCACGTAAGGTGGCCTTTTCCGTCCGCGCGGCGCGCGGCATTCTGCCAATCTACCGAAGGCGCCCGCACACAGCGCACAGGTTTGCGGTCTTGATTCCTCAGGCCGGAAAGGCCATTTCCTGTCGGCCGTTGACTGCTTTGGAGCTTGCCAACTTGCCGCCTTTTCCCAGACACTTCCCTCTATGGAGGCAGAAATAGATGACAAATTGCCATCTAATTCTAGTTAGGCCACCTCGTTTAACTGATGATGGGCGTTTTTAACCCATTTTTCGTTATCGATCCTGACGGACAGGTCATTTGACAGAAATTCACATCGTGCCGACTTTCTGATTGAATCATCAACACACGTTTCCGAACGCCAGTTTCTACTGCACGCTTCGATTTATCATGAATTCGATTCAACTGATTCCTCGTTACGCCGCACTGTTTCTCAGCGTCGTTTGCCTGATTTTGCAGTTCAACGCTCCCACGCTCAGCGCAAGCGGCTGACGCAATAACCGCGGCGGAGAAAAAGGACGTGAAACCTCCCGGCGTTCTCGCGGCCAAAAACATTGCCAAGGAAGCCTACATTTACGGTTTTCCGATCATCGCCTGCTATAAGGCGCTTTATCAATTTAACGTCGATAAGACCAACAGCCAGTACAAGGGGCCGTTCAATACGGTCCTGAACGATGCTCACGTATTCACGTATAAAGACACCGCTATCGTCACGCCGAATAGCGACACGCCCTACTCGATGTTGCAGGTCGATCTTCGCGCCGAACCCATCGTGATTTCGGTGCCGGCGGTTCCCAGAGACCGCTACTACTCGGTTATGTTGGCCGATATGTACTCGTGCAACTATGGCTACATCGGAACGCGCTCCACAGGAACCGAACCGGGCTCGTACTTGATTGCCGGACCGAACTGGACGGGCGCAACGCCTCCGGGCATCAAGAAGGTATTTCGTTGCGAAACTCAGTTCGGCTTATGCATCTTTCGGACGCAGCTATTTGGCCCCGATGACATTGATAACGTCAAGAAGGTTCAGGCGGGCTACCAAGCGACGCCTCTTTCGACGTTTCTCAAGCAACCCGCTCCGCCTGCTGCACCTGAAATTCAGTGGTTGGCCTTTGATGAGAATTTCTTTAAGACCGACTTTCCTACCGCTTTGGATTTCTTGATGCAGTTCTGCCCCGAGGTGCCGCAGGAGAAGGCACTCCGCGCGCGTTTTGCGAGCATTGGCATTGGTCCAAACAAGAAGTTCAATTTCAGCGATCTGGATTTGGAGCACAAGGCCGAGGTCGGAATCGCCTTAAAAGAAGGCTACGATGCGATCAAGGCGCAGGACGCGAAAATCGGCACCGACGTCAATGGCTGGCGTGTTGGTTCTGCGTTCGGCAATCGCGCCTTTTATCACGGCAACTACCTTCTCCGCGCCGCCGCTGCGCTCGCAGGCATTTACGGCAATGATGCAATCGAAGCCGTGTACCCTGCCGCGAGAGTGGACTCGAAGGGTCAGCCGCTGGATTGCAGCAAGCACAATTACACGATCACTTTTCCCAAGGGCCAGCTTCCGCCGGTCAATGCGTTTTGGTCAGTCACGATGTACGACGGAAAAACACAGTTGTTGATTGAAAATCCGATTAATCGCTACCTTATCAATTCGCCAATGCTTTCGAGTCTGAAGACCAACGCAGATGGTTCGCTTACCATTTACGTTCAAAAGGATTCGCCCAGTGCCGATAAGGCGCCCAACTGGCTGCCCGCACCCGATGGATCAGTTTACCTTGTGATCCGCCTATACTGGCCGAAGACAACGCCTCCGTCGATTCTTCCTCCGGGAAAGGGAACGTGGAAGCCACCGGCTGTACTCGCAATGAACTAGCGAAAAAGCGAAGCAGCGTGCCACGGCCTAACCAGGCGATGGAGCGAACGGCGGACCGTTGTACGCTCCAACTTTTGAGATGACTTCCCTCACTTTCACTCCGAGCGACGCTCGCCGTCGGCCGCCGTCGCTCATCTTGTTCTCGTTAGGTCTCATGCATGTGCGAATCGCGTTGGCAACACTCGTAATGGTGACACTATCCGGTTGCGACTCCGAAGAAGGTGCTTATCTCTGTCTCGTTAGGCCTCGCAAGGCCCCCCCACTCTTCCAACGGGTTCAGAAATTTTCGGTAAAAAACTATATGTCGTATAAACTCGGTAGGTGTTGCCCCCGATTGGCGCTAGGCGTTCGGGGGGAACAATTTTTGGCCTGTGCGCTTGCTTTTTCTGCCTGCTAACCGTTGTCCTCATGCGCTAGGCGAATTAACGCGTCCACAACGAATACTAGGTTAACTCCCAGAAAACCTATCGGAAAGCACACCAGCGCACGAAACCCTTCTGGAAGAAACATTATTGCGAGTCCGCACGCAGCTATCGCCGAAAGCAGAGCCCAAAATAACCACACCAGCCGGCGAGCGCGCCCTCTCCCTTTCGCTGCACTCTCACGCGCCGCCGTAACGAGTGTGACGAGCACGAATGTGATGATGAACAACGCGAAGAAGCACAAATACAAACCAGCGCTAGAGGCTTTGAGCGTGCCCGACAGTAGCGTCGACCTAAGATCCACTACACCCTCGGCTGAGATACCTCGGGAATAGCATCCAGGTGCCCACCCCGAATAACCCGAACGCCCGACAAGCGAAATTAGCCTCAACCAGTCGTTCGGCTTCCAACGAGGTCGTCCGCTCATCGAGCCAGTTTGCCGCAAGACCGTCCAGGACGTCAACCGTGATACGAGGCACAATCCCCCACCCTACAATTCGGTAAAAAACTATATGTCACACAAAGTTCCGCGCTACTGACCCCCCCACGTCTCACTGTGACTGTGCGATGGCGCTGGTTCGTGGTATTCGGGCGTCGTTGGCTCAGTGCGAGCTCGGAAAGGATCATCGTAGGAATTGCTCGCGCAAGAAACCAGCGCCGTCACCACTACAGAGAGCGCTGAAACAAGAATAATCGACTTTTTCATGGGAGGAACTGTCGTCGACGCCGCCGGGCAGTTCAATCGCAGAACGCCGTGAGCCGTAAAAGCCAGCGACCATTTTCTGATGCGTGAAATGCGCACACAAAGATTCCGTAAAAAACTATATGTCACATGAATTTGAGCGCCGTTTGTTTCGTCCGCTTATCAGGTCTCTCTGCTCAAAAATGCAAAGCCCGAAGCAACAGGACCAAGCTGGTATACAAACAGAAGAACGCTATTGCTGTGCAGCACGATAGGCATAATGCAAAAAGGCCGGGGGTTTTCCTCCGCTCGACGGTACTTCCCGCTCTAGCCGGAAGTTTACCGGTGCGCAGACCGTAGACTGCTATCCCACCGAATACCAGGGCAACGATACAAGGCGCAAGAGCTTCGACAATAGACGGCGCGTGTTGCACTCACTGATCTAACTAGCATTCGACTGCAAGGTGCAATGCATTTCTGCCTCCATCGAGACGGTCCGCCGGGAAGAAAGTGCGAGGCGTCAACGGCGATTCTGGCACAAAACCCCTGCCCTAAAATTTCCGTAAAAAACTATGCGTTGTATAAAATCGCTAGGTGTTGCCTCCTTCTGCGCCAACGCATAAACGTCCTTCGCGGTATCGATAATCGACATACAACGGATTTAGCCAATCTCACCACCGACGCAAACCGCCCTCCGGTCAAGCGCCTCATCCGCTTCACGCAGCATTTGCGCTTCCTTCTGGCAAGACGCACAGACGAAATTGTCCATCGGCGTTTCACCCGTCCGCGGATTCCGACTGCCAGAGGGCAACGGATTACCCTGCGACGTCCAGCGGCCGCAAGCACCGCACTGCCGAACTTCATCTGCTCCCCACTTAATAGACAGACCTCTCCTTCAAGCAACTCAGCCGCGCGCTCACGCGCGCTGGCCGAGCCTCAGTCTCGACTGGACGGCAACGCCAACCCCGAGCTAAACGTTTCCTTTCGCGTGAATATCACAGCGCAGCATACCCCCGTCGTTATTGTTTTGTGCCTCTTCGGACTTCAACCGTCCAGGCGATAGGGTACGGACTGCCCGGGAGAATGGAACAACCCGAGCAGCCCAACCGTGGTGGCTCCCGCTCTGTGTGCGAACATGGAAGGGGCAATTTTGTTGAGCCTCTTGGGTGCTCAACGCCCGGCGTTTAGTCCGGCCCTGCACATGACGCGCACTGGTGAAAATCTGCCCCACAAGGTCATTTGACTATATGTCATATAAAATCGATAGGTGTTGCCTCCGATTTGGCTCGGCGAGTTCCTACATGCCGACTGCGCCAGATTCTTATCGACGCAATCTGAACGCTTTTACGGCTCACGGCGTTCTGCGATTGAATTGCCCGGCGACGTCAACGACCGATTCCTGCCATGAAAAAGTCGATTATTCTTGTTTCAGCGCTCTCTGTAGTGGTGATGGCGCTGGTTTCTTGCGCGAGCGATTCCAACGTTGATCCTTTCCGAGCTACTGGGCCAACGACGCCCGTCTACCACGAAGCAGCGCCAGCGCACGATCACCCCATCGGTGGAATGTAACCCACTACCTCCCGCATAAGTTACCTTCGCTTCTTCGTCGGCGGAGGCACGCGCATAGCACAAAATCGTTGGCGCGTGTGCTCCAACGCGCTTACCTCGGAATTTGTCTTGACAATCTTAGGTCATTTTTCTTAAGGACTCTTTTCCCTCCATGAAAAATGTGAGTCTGCGTAGTCCGTGCCACAAGGTCGGCGGCATGGTCTATTTTGGCCGGATGGTCGATCAAATCCGGGCTCACGCCAACGGGGAACTGCCTCCAGAGTATCAAGCGAACCTTGGAAAAGGTCTCGACGAACACTGCGTAAACTTTCTCGGCGTTACCTATAATCTAGTCGTTCAGTATGTAAACGAAGGTCTATCCGATGGAGCGATTTTGCAGTCGTGTTTTGGCATGGGACATCGCCCGTCTGAAGCTGAGATTTATATGTGGAACGAATTCATGCGCAAACGTGGATGGAATGATGAACTTTCCGAGACGCTCGAAAGCCAGAAAAAAAAGAAGCCATGCTTTCCAGGTCGGAGATACAGACAGTGTTTCAATTCATCGATGCCGATGAAGGTCGGTTGATAAACGGTCGCCATGCAAAGGTTTCTCGGACACGCAAGCGGGTTGCTATACCCGCCACGGAATGGCCTTCCAGTCAGAGGAGACAGACCGTGCCGACGCCTCTAAAAAGGTGGGCTCATCAAGAGAACCACGGGGGCACCTCAAACGCGGATCACAGCGTCAAATATGAACGGCTGTAGAACTGCGGGTATCCGATTGCGCTGCTGATTTACGTTCGGCCCGGCATACCACAGCTCAGCGAATGGTAGCGCGTCACTGACTCAACCGCGATTCCGGGGCAAAAACCCGAGCCCAAAGAAATTTCTAAAAAAAAAGTATATGTCAGCTAAAGTTTTCGCGCCTCTTTGTAATGTACACATTACGCCACATTCTCTTTTCCTGGGTTACGTGCCAAAGACGAATTGGATGCTATTCGTTCCTGCAGACGAGACGGTTTTATTCTTTGAGTTGTCCAGTCGCGGCCCAACGGGCTTTTACCGGCCCTGAAATAAATTTCTCTCAGTCGAGACGAATTTCATTGACGTTCCTAAGGCGAATCACTTAGGGATATTTCTTGGACAACCACTTCAGCAGAGCTCCCAAGGCAAGACTCGAAGTTGGCTTAGGGCGGTGTGCGGGGGCGCACACAAACCGGTACACCGCCCTGTCCACTTGAGTGTCCATTACATGCGAATACGCTCATTGAGCCAGTAAACTGTGGCGGCGACGAATGGGATTCTTCGTCGTTTCAGCCTTGCCACCAGTGGCGGCTGCCACTAAAACGCGTTCTGCATGAGTCCGCTTCTCATGAGAACCAAACGAATTATTGCGATCTCTGCGCTAGTCATTCCGCTCTTTTGCATGACCAGCATTTACGGTGCAGACGGTTTTGATTCGGTTCGCTGTGGATCTGACGTTCGAAAAGCTCTCCTCGGCCGGAAGATGTCAAACGAGAAGATCGTTGTTCTTGAAGAGAGACACAAAGATCTGGGGCTTAAAGACCTGGGGGCTTCAGAGATTTCAGACCGTCTATCCGTCTTATCCTGGAGAATCTGTGGAGACGAATATGTCCTTCTCGAAGACAAAGATGTCGTGCGAGACGTTCTGAAATTTCCGAACCACTCAAAGGACTCGCCCACATTTGTCGGTTCGTGTCAGTTAAATGGCCATGATGAGCCAGGCACAGCGATTGGTGTCCTTAAGAATGAAAATGGAGTTGAGCTCCTTCCAGCAGTGAGCGCATGGAAGATTGATGACAAGCAAATGAAATTCGTCGAACTAAAAACAGCAGAACTTCGGTGCTCACGTGATGGAATAATTACTGCCGACGGCGGACTTTGAACCGTCATCTTACCTGCGGGTCAGCGCAAAATCGAGCGACGACAATCGCGTTAGGCAACGATCGCTAAGATTAGACCGCCTCAATCTTCACGGTGCATTTGCCGGCAAGGTATGCCCATACCCGCCTCGCCCCCTCGTCTTGCTTTAGCCTAACGACAGAGCCCATCCCTCCCTCCGCGCCGCTATCGAAATGCAAAGCCAGGTGAAACGCACAAAGAAAAAGAATTTGCGTTACGTTCAGGCAGAGCTGTCTAAAAGCAGGCCGGTTTTTTAACGCCGGACCTAACGAGACCCGGTTGTGCCGATCAGACGTTGCTCCCGCTCCACTTGAGCTTTTGCCGGACTACACTGAAGAACGATGCATCGGGCAACGAGGCCAGTGGAAGCGTTTTCCTTGCTTTGCGGATGGTGACGATCGATTCGCGTTCAACGTGGATTGGTCTGCGGCCATCCAGCGTCAGGTACACTGGATAATCGGGATGACTCGCTTCAATTTCGATGATCGATTTATCCGCGACAATGATCGAGCGGTTTGTGAGAACGTGAGGGCAAATCGGCGTGATGACGAATACGCCGGACTCGGGATCGAGAATCGGTCCCCCGGCCGACAACGAATAAGCGGTGGATCCTGTCGGAGTCGCGACAACTAATCCGTCGGCGTTGAATTCCGTGAGCGGTTCGCCGTTGACACGGGTCCGCAACATGACCAGGCGCGAAAGTTCGCCGCGGCTTAGGACGGCGTCGTTTAGCGCGAGCATTTTGTTGGTTCTCTTATCACCCAGGGTAACCCTGGCCTCGAGCAGTGCACGGTGGCTGAAATTAATCCTATCTTTTGCGATGCATTCGACGGCTTCGCGGTAATTCGACGAACTCGCGCAAGTCAGGAAACCGAGCGAGCCGACGTTGATCCCGAAGATTGGTTTGATCATCTCGCCGAGTTGACCGATAACGCGCAGAATTGAGCCGTCGCCGCCAGCGACGACCAACAGATCCGTCATAGATCCGAGCTCCGCTATTGGATAGCCCCGTTGTTTTCCAGCAACACGCGCCGTTTCCTTTTCGAACAGGATCGAAATCGAGAACCGCTCGAATTCCTCGGCAATCGAATTGACCAACTCCGCCACGCCGCGCTTTCCGGTGTGCGCTATTAACCCGATCGTTTTCGTATGCATGCAAAGAATTCCTGATTGCCGTCCGTACCTTTGATGGCGGCCGGCGCGATCCCGGCGACAATGTGCCCCAGATCAGTGACAAAGGCGACGATCTTGTCTTGCGCCTTCTGGTGCAAGAGAGGATCGCGCACAATTCCGCCTTTTCCCACGTCCGACCGTTGCAGCTCGAATTGCGGTTTGATAAGCGCCAGAAGCGCGCCATCCGGCTTTAGCAAGGCGAGCGCGTTCGCCAGGATCAGGGTCAGGGAAATAAAAGAAACGTCGATCACACAAATATCGACAAGTTCCCGAACTTGATCGGGTGTGAGGAATCGGGCATTGATTTTTTCGAGAACGATCACGCGTGGATCATTGCGGAGTTTCCAGTCCAGCTGGCCGTAGCCGACATCGACGGCGTAAACCTTTTCGGCGCCGCGTTGCAGCATACAATCGGTAAACCCGCCGGTTGAGGCGCCGATATCCAGAGCGGTTTTTCCATATACATCGACATCAAAATGGTCGAGGGCGGATTCCAACTTCAGCCCGCCGCGGCCAACGTATTTTCGAGCTGGCTTAACCGCGAGCGCTGTTTGCTCATCGAGCAGCTCCGATGGCTTGTCAGCGACCCGGGTAGCGACGCTGACTTCGCCGGCCAGTATCGCGCGACGCGCTTGCTCACGGCTTGGGAAGAGTCCTCGCCCGACGAGCAGCTGATCAAGCCGTACCTTTTTCGGCATTTTTGCTCGTTCGAAAGGTCATTTTTCGGGCGGAAAGCATTCTCTGAAATAAAAGTAATAAATACACCAAGGCTTATCCAATAAATGATTTACTCGATTACGATTTGTGAGGTCCCGCAATTGACTAACTCGCGACTTCCTTTTGGTCGGCGATCAGCTTTTCTACCGATACCACATCTTCATTCGAAGCACGCCGCCGTTGGTATTTTCGCGCCAGAATCTCTTTTAGAGCCAATAAGTCCTCCAGCAACGGACGCTCGTAATAGGTCCAGTCGAGGTCGCCTGCTGTTTTCGCCTGAAGGCGCCACGCGCCGCCGAACCTCGTGGCGCGCACTTCGCGCTTGCTCCCATGCTCGTCCCTCTCGGTCCATATGTGTTGACTCCGCATCGCGCTAACACCTTACATTAGCAGGCTTGAAAGACGCGGCCAGATTAGCAGCCTATTTTATCGCGATCGTCGTCGGCGGAGCGCTGCTTGCTCCGATTCTTTTCTGGTCGGCTGAAGCGCTTGCAGCGCACGGGGTGTTCCCATTTCTGGCGAAATACGATTTCGACACGTTCTTTCACCGCGCCATCTTGATCGCTGCCGTGGTCTTGCTTTGGCCGCTTCTGCGCGTCAGCGACGTGCGAGGCCGGGGGGATGTGGGCCTTGCGCCGAATCCGCATTGGGGACGCGATGTTGGCTGCGGAATCCTGCTCTCGGTCATTCCCCTGCTCTTTTGCGGTGCTTTGCTGATTGCATTGCATGTCTATTCATTTCGGCACGCCTTTGTTTGGCCGCGATTTGGGAAGGTCCTTCTTGCGGCGATTAGCGTTCCGTTCATCGAAGAGACGTTTTTCCGCGGAATTGTGATGGGCATCTTACTCCGGACCGGTCGAAAGCGGGTATCGGTCGTAGCCGTGTCCGCACTTTTCGCGGCTGTGCATTTCTTAAAGGGATCGGAACGCGAACCAGCAATCGTGACATGGACCTCGGGCTTCCAATCCATGGGCGACGCCTTCGCCGGATTCGGTGATCCGATGATGGTGCTGGCCGCGTTTGCCACGTTATTTTTGATCGGCTGTATTCTTGCTGATGCGCGCGTGCTTACTGGCTCGTTGTGGCTGCCGATCGGCCTCCACGGCGGATGGATTTTCGCTAGCGGCACGTTTAGTTGCCTGGCGCGCCAGCAAATGCTTGCGTTGCCCTGGCTCGGCAAGAATCTGCTCGTTGGAATCATACCTCTGGGCCTGGCTGCAGTAACATGGGTACTCATGCGGCTATGGTTAAAACATGATCGCGCTTCAAAAATCTGAGCTGTTTCAGGCAGCCGTATCGTTGCTCTATCCGGCAACGTGCACCATTTGCGGGAAAAACGTCCGAGCCGGCGAGTATTTGTGTGATGGTTGTGAAGCAAAGATCATCCGCATTGTGCCGCCATTTTGCGAGACATGTTCAGAGCCCTTCCATGGTTCCATCGACACTGCGTTTACGTGCGCGAATTGTGCGCATCGCACGATTCACTTCGAGGCAGCGGTCGCCGCATACCGCGGCCGCGGTATTGTTCGCGACGTCATCCACGAATTCAAATACAACCGACAGATCCACCTTCGTCATCTTGTAGCCAGCTGGCTTCGTGCTGGCCTAGACGATGAACGGCTGCGCGATTACGAGTTCAACGTCATCGTGCCGGTGCCGTTACATCCGGCGCGGCTACGGGAACGCGGCTTCAACCAAGCCACCCTACTTGCGGAACTACTAAGCGCGCACACTTCAATTCCTTGCCGCCCCGTGCTCAAACGCATTCGCTACACCACCACGCAAACCGCGCTCGATCGTTCGGAGCGCATGGAAAATTTGCACAACGCGTTCCGTTTACGAAAAAACGCAGACGTGCGAGGCTTGCGGGTGTTGTTAATCGATGATGTACTCACAACCGGCTCTACGTTGAGCGAATGCGCGCGCGTCTTGAAACGCGCCGGCGCAAAGTCGGTTCATGCCGCCACCGCAGCACGCGCATAATTTCCATGGCAATTTTTAAAAAACGAGCAATCAAGGCGGAGCCCGGTAAAAAGCGTGAAATGCCGCGCGGCGTTTTTCAGAAATGCCCCGGCTGCGGACAAGTCGTACCCGAAATTGAGCTAACCCAAAATCAACGTGTCTGTCCGCGCTGCGACTATCATCAAGCGCAACCTGCGAGCGAGCGAATCCAAGGTCTGCTCGATCCGGATACGTTTGTGGAGATGGACGCCGACCTCAGGTCCGTTGACCTGCTGCGGTTTCAAGGAATGGCGACGTACAAGGACCGTCTCAAGAAATATCAGGAGAGCACGGGGCTCCTCGACGCCGTCATCACCGGGCATGGCATCCTCGACGGCTACAAGGTCGCCATCGCAGTGATGGATTTCGGTTTTCTCGCGGCAACGATGGGCTCGGTCGTTGGAGAGAAAATTACCCGGACCATTGAATATGGCACCGCCCAGCGCTGCGGCGTCATCATTATTGCCGCATCCGGCGGCGCGCGCTTGTACGAAGGGATGTTGAGCCTCATGCAAATGGCGAAAACCAGTGGTGCGCTGGCGCGTCATGCAGAAGAAAAATTGCCCTACATTTCAGTTCTCACTAACCCGACGACCGCCGGCGTGATGGCCAGCTTTGCTTCGTTAGGCGACGTAATTATCGCCGAACCCAAAAGCATGATCGGTTTCGCCGGACCACGCGTAATCAAGGAAACAACTCACCAGGACTTGCCCGAAAGATTTCAGACTGCCGAATTTCTCGAGGAACACGGCCTGGTCGACATGATCGTGCACAGGAAAAAACTGCGCGACGAGATTAGTCGATTGCTATCGTATTTCTCTGCGGCACGGTGAATGTGGCACCGCGATTGCGTTTGAATTACAAACAGGCGCTCGCCTGGCTTTACGACCTCGAACGCTTCGGGATCAAACTAGGCTTGGAAAATATCCGTCGGCTGCTGGACGAATGTTGTGGCGGCGTTTGTGTCAAACGCCCGGCGCTCACGGCGGCGAGCGCCTCAACACCCAAGGTCATCCACGTCGCCGGCACAAACGGTAAAGGCTCCGTTTGCGCCATGATGGATTCCATCTGTCGCGCGCAAGGATATCGCACCGGCCTGTTCATATCCCCTCACCTCATCACGTTTCGCGAACGGATTCGCGTAAACGGAGAGATAATTTCCGAGGACGCAGTTGCCGACGGCTTGACGATGATTCGGGATCTCGTCGCGGATTGGGACCCGCATCCAACGTTTTTCGAAGTGACAACTGCGCTCGCGTTAAAACATTTTGGCGACGCGAAAATTGATATCGCGATTCTTGAAACCGGTCTGGGTGGCAGACTCGATGCGACCAACGCTGTTCAATCCGATGTCTCAGTCATCACTCCGATCGGTCTCGATCATGAAGAGTGGCTCGGAAATACACTGACTGAAATTGCAGGCGAGAAAGCAGGAATTATCAAACCGCACGTTCTAGTTGTTTCCGCTTCACAGCGAGCAGAAGCCGAAGCAGTTATTCGAGCGCGAGCCGCCGAGTGCGACGCGCCGCTGCATTTCGTCCACGAAGTTTACGACCACTCGCCGCTTAGTTTGCGTGGCGAATATCAGAAACAGAATGCCGCAGTAGCAATCGCCGCGGTTCGCGCTGCGAACGTCCAGATCGGCGAAAAAGCGATTGTTCGCGGACTTGCGGCAATCGAATGGCCTGCTCGTTTTCAGAAATGGGACGAGCGCATCATCATCGACGGCGCGCATAATCCTGCTGCCGCACGCACGCTCGCCCAAACCTGGCGCGAAGTTTTTGGTGATGAGAAGGCGACGTTAGTGCTCGCTATTCTCTCCGACAAAGATTTGCGCGGTATCTGCGAAGCGCTCGCGCCGATAGCCGCGTCAGTTCTTCTCCCGAGAATCCGCAGTGAACGGGGCGCCGATCCCGAGAAGTTATCAAAAGTCCTGTCCGACATTACTCTCACACTCCCCTGCGCCATCACCCCAACTGTTAGCGAAGCGCTCGACCGTGCCCACGCCAATCCAAATTCAATCTTGATCACCGGGTCATTGCACTTCGCAGGCGAAGTCTTGGCTCATTTGCGAGGCCAACCCGCAGCATTCGAAGAATGCGCGCAATAGATCGGCGTCTCATAGAAACGCCCACAAAATCTGGATCAGGCTGTAGGGGCGTTTGTGTCAAACGCCCTCGCTGCCTTCGATTCGCGGGAACAGCGGCACCGGTTTACCGACCACATGTCCATCCGGCAATCTCCCCCACTCCGCGTCTGCGAGCGAAAAGCGTTCTTCTTTTCCGCTCAATTCCATCTTCCAATTCAGTTGATCGAAAATTCCATGCGCCGCTTTCGGCATGACGGGCGAGATCAAAATCGCGATGATGCGAAGCGACTCAGCGAGATGATAGAGGACGGTATCTAAGGCTCGATTGTCTCGTTGCTTTGCAAGTTTCCATGGAGCTGTTTGTTCGACATGCTGATTAGCTTCGCCGGCAAGATTTAGTGCTTTAGCTAACGCAGCGGAGATGTCGCGACCGTTCATCAAGAGTTCGTAGACGCTTGCGAAGTATAGCGCCCTATCTCGAAGGCCACCGTCGATGATCCGAACAAGTCTCCTCTCAACATACTTTTCTGCCATGTTCAGCGTCCGATTGAGAAGATTGCCGATAGTATTCGCTAGATCGGAACCGTAACGCTGGGCCAAACGTTCCTCAGAAAAATCAGCGTCTTTGCCAGTGGCAATGTCGCTCATCAAATAGTAACGCAGCGCGTCGGAGCCGTATTTATCGGCAAGCACAAATGGATCGACGATGTTGCCAACACTCTTGCTCATCTTCGCGCCGCCGATATTCCACCAACCGTGCACTAACAATTGCGGCATTTGATCATCCGGAAAACCGATCGCGTGCAGCATGATCAACCAGTAAATGCCGTGCGCTGGAACGAGAATGTCTTTGCCGATGATTTGGAGAGCGGGCCATTTGTCTCGGAAAGTTGCGGGTTGAGAGTTGAAAGTTGATTGAGAAGGATCGTATCCGGCAAAGCTGATGTAGTTCGTTAGGGCGTCGAACCAGACGTAAGTCACAAAATCTTTATCGAACGGCAGTTCAATTCCCCAATCGAGGCGCGATTTTGGACGCGAGATGCAAAGGTCGCCGCTGAGTTTCTCGACGGCATTGCGCAATTCTGTCTGCCGAAAATCGGGAATGACTGCATCCTTGCGATCTTCGATGTATCGAAGCAGCCATGCTTTGTGCTGGCCGAGCTTAAAGTAGTAATTTTCTTCTTCGCGGAATTCAATCTCGCCCCACTCCGGACCGAATTCGCCGTCGGGACCACGTTCTTTGTCAGTAAGAAACTGTTCCTGACGAACCGAGTAGTAGCCAGCTTGTTTGTCTTTGTAGATTTCACCTTCTTCGAATAAGCGCTGCAAAATTCCTTGAACGACTCTTTTGTGGCGATTGCTGGTTGTCTCCGCCCATTCGTCGTACTGCACGTCAAGTGTTTTTCCGAGATCGAGCCACTTTTGTGAAATTCCTTTGACGAATTCAGCTGGAGGAACACCTGCTTTCGCCGCGGACTGTTGGACTTTCTGTCCATGTTGATCGACGCCGGTAAGAAAAAAGACGTTTTCACCTTTGAGTCGGTGATAGCGCGCAATTACATCGGCCAGAACCATCTCGTAGGCGTGCCCGACATGCGGCGACGAGTTCGTGTAGTAGATCGCTGTAGTGATGAAAAATGTCTTCGGCATTGCTGCGGACATCTGTAGCGGCAGTCTGTGACTGTCGCAAACGTCGGCGGTGACACACCGCCGCTACAGAGCTGTAGCCGCGTCGCTGTGCGATGCGTTGCGCGGCCCACAGGGCCGCGGCTACAATTACACCTTCACTTTCTTCCAAACGCCGCCTTCTTGCTTCCAGTTGTAGAGCGGTTTGCCGTTGATTTTGTGAACGGAAGTTTCCGTGACGGTCAATTTGCCGGGCTGGACAACCATAAAAAAATCAATGTCGTAAAGTTTGCCGTCGGCGCCTTTCATGTCGACACAAGCGAAGTATTTATCGCCGCCAAGATTCGAGAACCGATCGTCATGAATTCTGACCAAGTCCAATGCCAGATTTTTACGCTGATATGGCACGTGAAACTTCTGGTCGGCGGATTTCGCTGCGTAGCCGCTGATGAATCTCTTTAGTCCGTCTGAAACGTCGGACATACTCGATTGCATCATCGCAGCTTGAGGAGCTCCTTTTGTTGTCTGCGGCAGTTGTTGCGATTGGGATTGCTGCGAGGCCCTTGGATGGTCTTGGGCACGGACCGACACAATGGGTGCAAGAAAAAGCCCAACGAATACTGAGGTCGCGAGTCTGTTAGTCATACGATTGGATGTTGAAGTTCGTTAGCTCACAAATTGCCGGACGAATGGTTGTAAGGCAAGCGCTCCGCTTGCCTGTAGGCGCCGCCCTGCGGGCGGCGTTTGCGCACCGGGAGGAACGACCGAATACGCGCTTCGCACAGCGAAGCGGCTACAGTTTGACCGTTCGCAAGTGTAATGCATTGGCAATTACTGAAACCGAGCTAAAGCTCATCGCGGCGCCAGCGATCATCGGGCTGAGAAGAAGGCCAAACAACGGATAAAGAACACCGGCCGCGATCGGCACGCCGAGCGCGTTGTACATGAACGCGAAGAACAGATTCTGCCGGATGTTTCGCATGACTGCGCGACTGAGTTCGATCGCTTTGACAATGCCCACCAGATCGCCTTTCACCAGGGTAATGCCGGCGCTTTCGATCGCGACATCGGTCCCCGTTCCCATTGCGATTCCCACATCGGCGGCCGCGAGCGCAGGCGCGTCGTTAATTCCGTCGCCCGCCATCGCAACGATTGCGCCACTGGCTTTCAATCTTTTGACGATCTCGATTTTTTCGTTAGGCATCACTTCCGCGCGGAACTCATCAATCCCCAACTCGCGGGCAACCGATTCGGCAGTGCGCCTATTGTCGCCAGTGCACATGATGATTTTCAGGCCCATGTCGTGAAGCGCGCGAATTGCCGTTCGGGTCGTCGGCTTGATCGGATCAGCGATGCCCAGGACTCCGACTGCGTGTCCATCTATTGCGAGCCAAACGGTTGTTTGCGCTTGTTCCTGCAAGCGATCTGCTAGTCTCTTGAGCTCGTTCGAAAGCGTGACAGCGGAATCGGCCAGAAATTTCTCTTTGCCGACAAGCACGCGCTTGGCGTCGAGTCCGCCACCGGACGGACTCGCCATGGCGAGCTTCGCGGACACGCCGCCGCCGGTCGTAGACTGAAAATCGGTCACGTCGCGCAACGCGATTTGTTCCTTTTTCGCCGCTTCCACGATCGCGCGCGCAAGCGGATGTTCGCTGTGCGCTTCCACTGAAGCCGCAATCTGCAGGAGGTCGTGTTCGTTTGTGCCTTTGTCACTAACTCGGCTGACGACCTCCGGTTTGCCGGCTGTTAATGTGCCAGTCTTGTCCGTGATCAGGTGCGTCACTTTTTCGGTTATCTCGATGGCCTCAGCGTTTTTTACCAAAATTCCCGCCTGCGCAGCGCGCCCGACGCCGACCATGATCGACATTGGTGTCGCAAGCCCGAGCGCGCATGGACATGCAATAATCAGCACCGAAACGGCATTCACGAGTCCGTAAGCCATGGCCGGCGTCGGCCCGATAATCGACCAGACGATAAAGGTAATGACCGCGATGCCGATAACCGCCGGAACGAAATAACCTGAAACGGTATCAGCGAGTTTTTGAATCGGCGCGCGGCTGCGCTGCGCCTCCGCGACCATCTGAACAATTTGGGCCAGCAACGTTTCGGATCCGATTCGCTCCGCACGCATCAAAAACGAACCGGCCTGGTTCACCGTTGCGCCGACCACTCTGTCACCTGTGCTTTTGCTTACGGGCATCGGTTCGCCTGTGATCATCGATTCGTCGATGTTGCTCTGGCCTTCAACGATCACACCGTCGATCGGCACCTTTTCCCCGGGCCGCACGCGCAGCAGATCGCCTTTTTGAATTGCGTCTACCGGGATCTCTTCTTCCTGACCATTGCGGACGCGATGCGCGTTATTTGCCGCGAGGCTGAGCAAGGCTTTGATTGCCTGGCCGGTCCGGCTGCGCGCTTTCGCCTCGATCAGTTGGCCTAACAACACCAGCGTTGTGATGACTGCTGCTGCTTCAAAATAAAGATCGACCTCCCCATGGCGCCGGAAGGATTCAGGGAAAATTCCGGGCGCGATAACCGCGACTGCACTGTAAAAATAAGCCGCGCCGACGCCGACAGCGATCAGCGTAAACATATTGAGACTGCGGTTGACGATCGACTGCCAGGCCCGCGCGAAGAAAAAGCCACCCGCCCAAAGAACCACCGGCGTCGTTAGGCCAAACTCGATCCACTTGCCGACGTGTTTAGGAACGATTGCATCAACACGTAGTCCGGGAATGGCATGGCCCATTGCGATGATCAGCACTGGGATCGTGAGGACGAGCGCGATCCAAAACTTGCGCGATAGCGATCTGATCTCGCGTTGGTCTTCTTCGTCTCCTGCCCCAATCGTCTTCGGCTCCAGAGTCATGCCGCATATCGGGCACGCGCCCGGATGATCCTGCTCGATCTCCGGATGCATTGGGCAGGTGTAGATCATGACGGATCGTTTAATGACTTTACGAACATTCGTTGTCGCTGCGCTAGCTACGAGCTTTCAGGTCTATAAAATGATGAAATCCGAATGTCGAACAACGAAACGGACGGTGCGCTCACCAGGTGTAATCCATTTTTGTAGGACCGTCTGTGTCAGACGCCGGCGTTTCACAGAACACCCGACAATGGCAGCGAACGCTCGAGACAGATTTGTCTGGCCAGGTCCGCGATCTACTGCTCGCTAGTTGGTTTGCCGGTCTCGGCAAATTGCTTGAGCCGGTTGAGCTGCTCATTAAGCATGTTCTCTACAGCTGGCGCGATCTTGTCGAATCCGCCGACAATGAATCCACCGACACTATACGAGAGTTGAACGCGGGTGTGGTCGCCGTCGCCGGTCAGCTTCCAGGTCATGCTTCCAGCAACACCGGAGCCTTGAAGCGGACCGAGGCCTCCCGAGAGCCGCAAAACTTCCGGCGGCGCGACGTAAACGACGTGAAGATGTTCGACTCCGCCGCCGTTCGGCAGCTTCTCGCAGAAACAACCGCCCGGCCGCGGGTCAATCGAGAGGTTCTTCGCATCGTGTGAATACGTGTGCTCCGGATTCCACCATGAGCCGATCTGTCCAACCAGCGTGTCGTACACTTTGGCTACGGGCGCGTTGACGTTTACGTCGAATTTAACCAGAAATCCGGTCGGCGTGACCTGTGGCGCCGATTGTGCGGGCATCCCTGAGAGCATCATCAGGGCTAGCACGCCTAACGAACAACGGCGCATGATTGCTGCACCAAACATTATGCAGCCTTCGCGGTTTCCATCTCTTCAGTGTATTTGCCGAACCGAGCTTTGCTATTGCACCATGCACGGTGATGGAATGCTGTTTGAGCAGCACGGACGTTAGCTGTGTCCCCTTTCCATGCTTTGAGGACCGCAGCTTGCAACGCGCGCCCGTATGAAAAGCTCAACTGCCACGGCAAGTCCCCCATACGATTCATCGCGTTTAAATGTTCGGTGGCTTGCTGATCGGTTTGGCCGCCTGAGAGAAATACAATCCCTGGCACGGCGGCGGGAACCACGCGCTTCAGACAACGAACTGTCGCTTCAGCGACTTCCTGCACCGAAGCCTGCTTTGGATTTTCCTGGCCCGAAAGCACCATGTTCGGCTTCAGCAACATCTCTTCGGGCACGACGTGGTGCTCCGCTAAAGAATCAAAAACGCTCCGCAAGGTTTGCTCGGTGACTTCGAAATCCCGTTCGATTGTGTGTGTGCCGTCCATGAGCACTTCCGGCTCGACGATCGGCACCAAATCACCTTCCTGACAAAGCGCTGCGTAACGCGCCAACGCCTCCGCGTTCGAATCGATGCATGCGCGCGTGGGAATCCCGTCGCCGATTGTGATGACTGCGCGCCATTTGGCGAAGCGCGCACCAAGCTTCCGGTATTCCGTCAATCGCTCGCGCAGTCCGTCCAAACCTTCCGTAATCTTTTCGTCGGGAAAATTGGCCATGGCCTTGGCGCCTTTGTCCACCTTGATGCCGGGAACGATCCCCTGCTTTTCCAGCACTTCGACAAAACTCCGTCCGTCGCGAGTCTTCTGCCGGATCGTTTCATCAAACAGAATCACGCCGCTGATGAATTCGCCGGCACCGTTTGTGGTAAACAAAATTTCACGGTACATCCGCCGGTTCTCCTCGTTCGAAGGCACATTGATGCTCTTCAATCGCTTCTCAATCGTCCCCGAACTTTCATCAGCCGCCAGAATCCCCTTGCCCGGCGCGACCAGTTTTCTTGCTATGGATTCCAAAGTTTCAGTTTTCATAATTCCGTCTTCCTCATTGAAAAAGCGTGGTCACCTTCCTTGCAAAATCCCGGAAGAAAAGCAAACGAAAACCCGCGGCTTCAATGTTGGTAACAGCGCGCTGCGCTGTTCGAACCTCGCAGGGAACGTCTCTGCCCCCTCCCGTGAACGCTTTCTTCAACTCACGGTCTAACTCGTGAAGAATTTCGCGCCGAACACCGAATGAACAATATATGTGATTCGCAAGACGCAGTTATCGAGAGCGCCGGATTGGTCGCACAACTTTCCAAGTTGCGATGTGTCGATTAATAACCCTTATCATCAGCTTGGGCATTTGCAGCCTCGCTACGGGCGATACAATCAAAGCAACGATTAAGGGGACAGCTTGCGACTTGTGCGCATCCACAATTGAAAAAACGTTCAGGGCTCAGCCGGAAGTGAAAACCGTGGATGTCGATCTTGAAAACAGGGTGGTCACGATTCAGACAAGACAAGGTCTGACAATCGATGACAGTAAAATTAGAAAGTTGCTCGGAGATGCCGGTTACTCGGTGGTCGCCGTCGCGCGAAAGAAACAGTGAAATTGGGAACCGATTGTTCGTCTTTGTTCACTAAGGCTGGTGTGTGGTTGATGACGGCTCCGGCGTACGCAACTGACAATCCGGCCACGTCGGCGAGTCTGGCGCGTTCAGCGGACTCATTGGCGCGGGGATCGGCGCCGTCGGATCGACGATGCCGATACGCTTGTTCACCCAGAGCACCTGGTAAGCCCATGCCGGGAGGGGCGCCGCCCGGGACGTGCACGACCAGTTGTTAAAGTGGAGGTTCACGAGATAAAAGTTCCGTTTCAGTTTACGGAGCACCTCGAGAATCTTCGGATCGTCGAACCCGTGCATTTCCATCGCGAGCTGCGGAATCGAAGCTAGCAGTTCGTCTGGCGCTGCGAGAAGCGATTCCCATTCTCCGCCTTCGATGTCCATCTTGATGATCACACGCCGGCCAGTATCGCCGTTCTTGTTAATCTGGTTTTCCAGCGTGTCGAAGAAACGCGAACCCCTATGGCCCGTCCGATTTCCGACACATTCGTTGTGAAAGACAAATTTGCCGCCGTCGCAGGTTGGCCGCGCTGGATCGAAACAATCGTATTCGTGCACAGGAACGTGGTATCGGCGCGACACTTCGCATGCCCAGTCGTCGTTTGGGCCAACACCGTACGAGTATCCTGTATCGAGCGGTTCAATCAGATTCTCGCACATCAGGTAACCGCCATCATTCGCGCTGCCAAAGCGCTTGAGCGTGCAGTTTTTCAAAACGATTGGCTGAAGCTCCGCAAGAATCGCCTCGCGCAGCTTGCGCTCTGCCGCGCTACGGACGACATCGCCAATCACGACTGCGGCGGCTGCCGCGAGAGCGATGACGACGAACGTGATACGGACCCCTGGTCGTTTCATGAATGTGTTTGGCATGGATCGCTATCTGTTAAGACCATTCTTATACTGCTAGTTATTCGTTAGGTTTCCGTAACTCGTTTGGTTTTAGAGTCATGGGTGCCCTGCGGGCGGAGTCACGCCTAAGCACGCGACGATCGCCACCACTGCAACGGCCAGGCAGATTTCACTAATGAAATTGCGGCGGAGCTGCTGCAGAAAACCGGAGCGAGTTTGAGCTGTTGGCGCGGTAGCCTCGATCGCCAGCCGATTTCGGGCGCCGAAGCCGATCAACATGCCAAACAGCGCGAGCTTAAAAAGGAGAAGCCAACCATAAAGCGTTGTGAAAAGCGCGTGAATAGAACCGACGAGCAACCAGCTATTGGAAACACCGCTGGCAATCAGAACGCTTACACAACACAGGCTGAGCATGGAAAATCGGCCGAGTACCAGCGGGATAATTTTAGCTATCGCTGATGATACTGGAGCCTGCGTCAGACAAATTACCAAGGGGATCAACCCGCCAATCCAACCGCCAGCAGCGCAAAGATGGAGCGCGTCACCTATCAGACCGATTGGTTGCACTCGGGCAGCCGCCGCATGGCTGATCCAGGCGAGTGAAACCAGAAGAACAACACTCAGAAACCAGAGCACCAGAATCAGCGAACGCCGTCGTGCTTCACCTTGACCCAGGGCCAGGGAGGCGAACAGAAATGTTAGCGCAATAAGACCCAGGCGAAACTGCCAGACGCGACCGAATTTCGTTTCAAGCAAAACTGTCTGCCACGCTGTGGCAGAGAAGCCGTTCCCGAACGACAAGCCACTCATGTTAACGACCTCCAGCCCAAACCAAAGCACAGCGGAGAGAAGTGCTGTGACGAGACCCCAAACTGACAAGCGCAACAAGCGGTCCTCGACGCCGCGCAAATCGTCGCTCACGCACGAGCCGATCGACCTAAGCGTGACCACTTGGAAGGTAAAGGTTCCCGCAATCAGAATGGACGCACCGATGTGCGTAGCGCGAGCAACTATGAGCAGTGCGATGAGCATCAATTCCTTCGCTGCCGGCGGTGACTAACGAACAACTCGAAAGTTGAAGTTTCCATTCGTCACATGCGTATCTACAGAAACTACGCGCCAGACGACTTTATAGGTTCCGCCCCCGAGCGGCGGGAGAGAAACGTGCAACAGCGCGTGATCTGATGGGTCCAAATGCACATCGCGTTTGTCCACCTCCTTCCCATCGGCGGTGAAGATCTGCACCGTGCTGAAAGCGGGTTCGACGTTTTCTGTAAACCAGATCCGAACCTCGGCAGGCGATGTTTGCACCGTGCTGCCCACAGCTGGTTCCGCACGTTTGAGAAAAGCATGTGCCTCAAGGCGGGTTGCACCAGTCAAAACAATCAGAAATAAGATAACGATCGTGCGTTTCATTTCTTTCCTTCGAAGAGTGGACGGCCGATGCTGTGTGGAAAAAGATCGTCCAGATAAAAGTGCAACTGCGCAATAAACCCGACGTCATTTCCGGTGCGCGAATTAATAGGAATCACCGCTTCGGCGCCCACTTGAAAGTATTTGCCAGACCAGATGACGCCGGGGTTTATCGTGCCGGTCGTTTGTCCCTCTTGTCCGCGGTTCAGGGGAGTTTCCAATGCAAATTCCACCAGCGGAATCAACCGATCTACTGGCGCGTGCAAGTGCAAGTCCTGCACCTGCGATTGCATGTAGATCAGGCTGTACTCCAGTGCGAAGCCCCACTTCAGCACGTCGGGATGCCGCTCAACCTCAATATCACGTTCGCCGGTCTGGACATCCACAGTAACACTGCGTGTGCTTGCGCTTGTGGGGATCGCAATGCCGACCTGCCCTGTGAGGGCGAACGGCTTCAAAAAACGCAGCTCAGTAGGCAAATCGCCAAATCCTTTGCCGAAAAAAATCCCTGGCGCCCAGGTGCTAAAGGAGTCGGCGCCGACCGAGCGCCCGCCGGTGCCACCGACATCTACACCAAGGCCGAGGGATACTACGGCTTCATGTTCGTCGTTTTCAAAGAACTCGTATTTCGAGCCGATGGAGAGATTGTCGAAGCCGTTCACGGCCTTGCCCTGTGAAGGGTGGAGTGTCATGAACGTCTCGCCAAACTCAATGTCCCATTTCGGCGTGATGCGCAGAGCGATATCGGAGGAAATCTCCGTGTCCCGCGTGCCGCCTCCATCAGGTGTGACGATGCTGGAAACAGTTGGAAGCGAAAGTTCGTCGGCGACGAACGGATCGTCGGTTGAGAGCGTTGCTGGGAAAAACCGCGCGCCCGCGAAGCCATGCCCGTACACCCGGCTTGTTGCACCGAACTCGCACATGGCCCAAACGAGCCAAAAAAACAAAGATAAAAATTTCATTCCAAACCTCCGAAAGTCGAAACAACCGCGATTGCTCCGCGGCGGTTTCCGGTTGTGTAATGCGCGCCAGGCTACGACCCGTGCACACGCACGGCGCAAACCATCAAGCGCGAACTAACTGAGGAGTGAGCGCGGTGGCGGTACAGGCGGAGATCGCCCGATTTGAGAAGAACAAAAATCGCCCACCGCGTATTCAAAAGAAATGAATGGTCGGAAAGAAGAGGTCGTCCGCCACACGCAGATCATGTCGATCTTTGGTGCCGGCGACTGTAGATCAGACTTCTTTTCCGAATTCTTGCCAGCATTGACCGCATGGCAGAGAGAACACGGGTGCGCGCCATCTAACGTTTGCGCAATCGCCTGACACAACGTGCCGCGTTTTGAATAGTCGATGATCATCGACGTCCACGCGATGGACTGGAGCGTCAGCCAATGCAGGCCGATTGCGCAGCACAGCGCAAAAATTGTGACGATGCGGCCAATGCAGCGAAACACGTTCGACATTAGCCACCGATAGCTGATGCGTCAACGCACCCGCCGCAGCGGGTAATGTCGCCCGGAATTCGTGAGGCTGCCTCGACTGAATGAATCGCCGCGCCGTTTCAAACGCGTTACTGACTTACGTTAGTGGTGACTTAATCTAGTACCCGAAGCTGAAGCTCACGGACGGCCAGTATCCGTAGCGGTAAGGATAGTATCCGTAGTACGGACCATAGTACCCACCGTAGGGATAACCGTAGTAGCCAATTCCGTAGGATGGATAGCCGTAGCCCAAGCCGTAATAGCCCAACGAATATCCAGAGGCCGGATACCAGTAATTGCCTCCCCAGCGATTGCCTCCCCAGTGACGGCCCCCATTCCAATTATATGCGCGCCCTGCAAAGCGCGCTTGTCCGCGCCCGGACCGCGCAAAATAGTGAGCACGTCCACCGCGAGCACGGAAACCAGCATGTCCGCCCCTAACGTGACCGGCCGCGGCATGTCCTCCGACAGCATGTCCACCATGTCCCCCGCCATGACCTCCACGTGCATACATTGGGGGCGCAATCGCCAAAAAAGCTGCCACCACCAGCGTTCCAAACGTTGAACGGAGTAACTTCTTCATTTAACAGCCTCCTTTTTACTTATTTCGTAAAAGGAGACCGTATTGGCCGCCCCTCGGCACAGGGGAAATTCTATTGCGCGGCGACCGAGAAACTTACGACCAACGTTGTTGAGACATGAAATAAGGAAGCAGAAAAGCGCCGTTTCCGTGAAGACAGCGTCAGCAAACATTAATGTTAATCTGGGGGCAGTCCTTCCCGGCGCCACGGCAATCTTCCTTCGATTTCCAGTTGGAGCGATAAACTCAGGAATGTACGGATGAGCACGATTAACCCAAGGACGAGCACGTTTTGAATTGTCGGTGCGACGACCACGGTTCGGATAATGTCGCCGGCAATCAAAAACTCCAGGCCCAATAAAATTGCGCGGCCGATATCCTGCCGAAAAGACGAATAATAATTGCCGACATTGTGCGCGCGATGAATCAGGAGACGCGCTGTGGCGACGAGCGCACCGGCGGCGACGATGAAGACCCCGACACCATCGACAGCTGTGCCGACAATTTCCATGAGTTGTCGAAAATTTTCCATGAACACCTTACTTGCCGGAAAGCGCGCTACGTTTCAATGCTGTTCGGGCGGTCTGCTGCCGGTTAGGCGATAATGTAGCCGCCGGCGTGTGGCCGGCGCTGTTCGAAGACCAGCCTTGGTATCAGAGAACTACCCTTCGAGGACAGCGCAGGCGACAGCGTAATTTTCGGTGTGGCTGAGGGTGATAAGCGCCGATATCACGCCCCGTTCTGCGGCAAAGGCTTCGGCCGGCCCCGAAAAAACGAGAAAAGGTTCGCCGCTTTTTCTTTTCTGAATGTCGATGTTACGCCAGCCCATCGCTTTGCCGATCCCGGTGCCGAAGGCTTTTGCCACCGCCTCTTTGCCCGCGAAACGCGCCGCCAGATGGCGTTCCGGGAATTTCATCGACTTCGAATATTCAATTTCACCATCTGTAAAGACGCGGTGCAGGAAGCGGTCTCCGAATCGTTCGATAGAATGCTGGATGCGCGAGCATTCGATCACATCAACGCCGATACCGATCACACTCATCTGAAATTGTCATCGCGTTGAGGACAACGCGATCCACCTTTGGCATTCATTCGGGATAATTCGCCATGGCGGCGAGCATTTCCTTAACCGCATTTTCTAAGCCGACCCACATCGCGCGCGATACGATTGCGTGACCGATGTTGAGTTCGGTCAAACACGGAATCTGATGGATAAACGCGATGTTTTTGTAATTGATGCCGTGTCCGGCGTTGACCTGCATATTTGATTCTGATGCCGCGCGGGCAGCCGCTCGCAGTTGTTCCAGCTCTTCTTTTTGGATTTTTTCCGTAAATGCGTTCGCTAGTCTGCCGGTGTGTAGCTCGACCATTTCCGCGCCTAGCTCGGCTGCGACATCTACTTCTTCCAAGGTGGGATTGATAAACAAGCTGACGTGAATCCCGGCAACCTGGAGGCGTCGAATGGTCGGCTCGAGTTCCTTGCGTTGCCCCATGACGTCCAAGCCGCCCTCGGTAGTGATTTCTTCACGTTTTTCCGGGACGAGGCAGACTTCATCCGGCAAAATGCGTAACGCCACGTCGATAATTTCTTCGGTGTTGCCCATCTCGAGATTCAATTTCGTCATGATGTTCTGGCGGAGACGTTCGATGTCGCGGTCTTGAATGTGCCGGCGATCACTCCGCAGATGGGCAACGACCCCGCCGGCGCCTGCGCGCTCGCAAATCCGCGCGGCCACAAGCAAATCCGGCTCTGCATTCTTCGAATCCGGCATTGTGGCATATCGCGCCTGCCGCAATGTCGCCACGTGATCGACGTTCACTCCGAGACGCAGACTGCTCATTGCGCCAAATAGGACTCACTCGACGAATATGAGCAAGTTGGAACGAGCAAAATCTTACGTCGCTATCAATCTAAGCGAAGCTGCAACGTAGCGAATGAAGTCCGCGATGCTTGGCATCTCGTCGGAGCGCTTCCGCTCAACATGACAGGATGCTGAGCAGAAGTGTTGTGGCTAGGATTACCGGCGGTTCACTGTCAGTGCGCCGGCGTGTTCGAGTCGCGATCTGTCGTCTGTTCTTCCGTGGCTTGGGCTTTCGCTTTGCTGGCGCTCTTACTGGACTTGTGGTGCGTCTTTTGCGTTCCGGATGCTTTCGCGCCCGTGCCATTCACTGTTTCCTTTGTTTTTCTGAATACGGTTTCGCCGGTTTCTTTTGTTTTCCTGCCAACCGTTTTAGCAGTCTCCTTTGTTTTCTCACCTACTGTTTCGAGTCCGTCTTTAACCGTTTCCCCTGCTTTCTTCGCGCCGTGCTTGACGTCTTGAACTACGCCCTCCTGACCGAGCGCAGTTAGTGCGACCGTCGCAACGAAAGCAGCAATTAAACTCGTAATTTTCATGTTGCCTTCCTCCTATTGATTACGTCCTACTATCGGATCGCATCAGGCAGCGAAATCGCGCGCACGCGCAACGCTCGTTGATCTAAATTGGCGCCGACGTTCGCTATTTGGACAGAATGGCCTGCTCGTGCGAGCCACAACACGCGCGCCGGTAAATGCGGGCAAGCGTGGACAGAGAGACGCCGAACAGATAAAGCGTCGCAATCGATCCGTAGGCAAATGTCAGGCGTGCCGGTCCGACTGTTTCATAGCGACGTGGACTCGCCCCAATTCGTTTGTTGCTATGGACGATGAGGCCGCAGCGGCGAAGTCGCCGAAAAAATTCCACATCTTCCATGAGCGGCACGTCTGGAAATCCCCCAGCGGCAACAAATGCTGTTCGCCGGCAGAACATTCCATGATCGCCGCATCGCATCCGGAAAAGAATTCCTGCGTAATGTGCAAAGCCGTCCGTCAGTCGGTATACGGCCGGCGTCGCCGGCAGGCGGATCCGAAAGAAACCGCCGCAGACTTCTGGATCGCGCATTATCCGCCCAATCTCATTCAAAGATTCCAGCGGCACATCGGCGTCTGCATGCAAAAACCACAAAATATCGCCGTCTGCGGCATCGGCTCCGACGTTCATTTGTTTTGCACGGCTACGATCGCCGCTTCGGATAACCTGGTCGCAGAAGCCTTTCGCCAGTTGGTCGGTACCGTCAGTGCTCGCACCGTCGACGACAATAATTTCCGCCCCACGGGTGCGTTCGCGCAGGCTCGAGAGAAACGGGCGCATCAACGGTGCCTCATTAAAGACCGGAATAATAATAGAGACCTGCATTGAGAATTTTGTCTGAACTTCTCTTGGCGAGATAACGCACCAAAAAATTTTTCTCCAAATAAAATGGTTGCTCGATTCGTCTCTTCGACGAATAGAATTCAACAAACCTGAACCGAGAAACTCATATGATCACAAGAATCATCATCGCAGCAGCCATTACACTATTCTTTACGCCGGCATCGGCGCTCTTTGCACAGGAACACCCCGAACACCCGAAAGCAGGTGGCGCCAAAAAACAAGTCAGCACCGCTGATATTTCCACCGGGATAAAGAAAAATATCACCGCCGACACGAGTAAGAGTGACGGAAAATTCCATGTGAAATACGAAGGGCAGGATCTCGCTCTCGATTTGATAAAAGTTCACGATGATCGATTGCAGGACCTCGGCGGCGGAAAATATTTCGCCTGCGTGGATATGAAGGGAACCGATGGAAAAACTTACGATATCGATTTCTTTCTGACCGGGCAGCCGGGCACAATGAAAGTCACCGACACGGCGGTGCACAAGATTGACGGCAAACCGCTTTACAATTGGAAAGAAGAAAACGGCAAGTGGAACAAAGTGCCAACCAGCTAATCCAATGATGGTCAGTTGACGATGCGTGCTGTCCTTGTTCCAGTTTTCTTCCTACTCGTCGCGCCCACCATTTATGCCGCCGGTGAACCTGGCATCATCAAAGGCGCCGATGAATTTGAGTTCGTTTATCGCGTCAAACTTCCGGAAATCACCGGTGCCGCTCGCATCTGGATACCGCTCGCGAAGACGGATGCTTTTCAAACCGTAAGTACGGAGAAACTGAACATCCCGATGAAATGGGATAAGGTTCAGGACTGCGATTACGGCAATGACATTTGCGTGGTCAATGCGCAGCCGCAGGACAGCGGCAAAACAATCGAGCTGCGATACAAGGTAGTGCGCAAGGAAAAAGCCGCCTATCCGGCAGACAATGCGGACGCCGCGCGGTATCTTCGGCCGGAAAAATTGGTGCCAGTAAGCGAAACTTTTAAGACGCTTGCCGAGAAAGCCGTAGCCGGAAAAACCGATGACCTCGAGCGGGCGAAAGCCTTGTACGATCACGTCATCAGCCGGATGAGGTATGATAAATCAGGTACTGGTTGGGGCCGCGGAGACGCCGTCTATGCGTGCGATGCTCGCACCGGCAATTGCAGTGATTTCCACGCGTACTTCATCGCTTTGTCGCGAAGCATCAACATACCCGCGCGTTTCGCCATCGGCGCGACCATTCCAGCTGACAAGAATGAGGGCAAGATCGAGGGCTATCATTGCTGGGCCGAATTTCTCGCGGACGGTCAATGGGTGCCGGTAGACATTAGTGAAGCGTGGAAGAACCCGAAGCTGGCGGATTATTATTTTGGTCATAATCCTGCGAACCGGTTTGAACTGACCAAAGGCCGAGATTTGGTGGTCGATCCGGAGCCTGAAAGCGGACCGATTAATTTCCTCGTCTATCCGCTCCTCGAGATGAACGGCGAGGTCGTCAAACCCGAGACCACTTTCGAGTTTCGGCGCATTGGGGCGTAGACAAAATTTCGGGCTGCGACTTCTGGGTTCTCGGGAAATAGTCTGCGGTGTGAATGCGGATTCCTTACCCAACCTGGTTGGCACGTGGCGTCTCGTCTCGTGCGAGGCGCAAGCATCATCGGGTAAGATCCAATATCCGTTGGGCCAGCATGTAGTGGGTCAACTGTTTTACGATGGCAACGGAAACATGTCGGCGCATGTGATGAGAGTCGATCGCCCGGAATTCGCCTCGGATGATTCGGGTTCAGGCACCGACGCGGAAGTGCGGACGGCGTTCGAAGGGCACACGTCGTACTTCGGCACCTACACCGTTGACCGATCGGCTCGCACCGTGACTCACCACGTTCATGGCGCTTCGTATCCAAATTGGATGGGTCACGACCAGATCCGATATTACCGCATCGATGGTTCTCGTCTTGTGCTGTCGTCGCCACCCATTCTGTTTCGCGGAGAGTCGCTTCAGTACATTCTGGCCTGGGAACGAATGTAGGTGCCGACGTTCACCGTCCCCGTGACCAGGGTGGTCCAAGCAAGCTTCGGCCGAAAGAACTGACATTCGTGCGTTGCTGTTCCGCATCCCCCGATTATAACGTCACAGCGGAACAGCGCCCGGACCGTGCAAAAAATTCCTTTGATGGATTATATCGGCAACCCCCTGCTGACTTGCCTTTTTCTCGCCCTGCTCTGGCTCCAGTGGCGATTCCCGTTACGACGACAGCATTTCAGTCTTCTGCACCGGCTCGTACGGAATTTTGTACTTTCGATTCCCGGTTTCGCGATCGTTCGTCTCGCGATGTTGCCAATTCCGGTCACAATCGCGATCTGGGCACAACAGCAACACATCGGGTTATTGAATTGGCTTCACCTTCCAACGTGGACCGTCGTAATCGTGACGTTCCTTTTAATGGACTACGCCTATTGGTGGTGGCACTGGGCGATGCACATGGTGCCGTTCTTCTGGCGATTTCATAATGTGCATCACACCGACCTGGATCTGGATGTCAGCACGGCCGCGCGATTTCACTTCGGCGAAATGATCCTTTCTACCGGCTTTCTCTCACTGGCTGTGCTGCTCTTCGGTGTCGGTCCGATCATGCTCGTCGTGTTCTTCGCCACTTTTGAGGCAGCCACACTTTTTCATCATTCCAACTGGCGCCTGCCAATTCGGATCGAGCGGTTTTTGAACTTGATTCTCGTTACGCCGCGCATGCACGGGATTCATCATTCCATCGTGCAGCGCGAGACCAATTCAAACTGGGGTACGATGTTTTGCTGGTGGGACAAGCTGCATCGCACATTGCGCCGGGATGTGCCGCAGGACGCCATCACGATCGGCGTCGCTGCATATCGCGAGGAAAACGAACTTACCTTGGGCAAACTCTTTGCGTTGCCGTTTCGTGCACAGCGCGAGTGGCGATTACCAAGCGGCGACATCCCCGAGCGCGAGCCGCAACCAGCGGAAGACCTGACTGAATAACGTCAAATCGGCTTATCAGAGAATCTTTCTTGCAACCGATCTGTTTTGCCGCGACGAATCTCGTTAGGGAGAAAACATCATGTCAACACGATTACTCGTAGCTTTGCTGGGAGCGGGGTTCACCTGCGCGACTCTGAGCGCGCAAGAACTGCCACTCGTTCATCAACCAACGCTGACTCCGCAGGATAGCGGGACGACCAACGGCCTGATCGCCGTGTGGCCGGTTAACCCACAAGTGGTCTGGGCATCCGGTCGCAATGGCACATTCACCGTCACCACTGATGGCGGAGAGACTTGGAATGCCAGCGTTGTACCAGGCGCTGAAGCTTTGCAATTTCGCGACGTCCAAGCTTTCAGCGCGAGCGTTGCGTATCTGATGTCAATTGGGAATAACCCGACTGATTTCCGTGTTTACAAGACACTGGACGGCGGTGCCACCTGGACGATCCAGTTCGAGAATCAGATTCCAACTGGTTTCTATGACGGGTTCGCGTTCTGGACGCCCCAACGCGGAATTCTGCATGGCGACTCTGTCAATGGAGTGTTCCCCGATTTTCGCACAACGAACGGAATGACATGGCAGGACATCAGCAGCAACATGCCGCCGGCTTTGCCCGGTGAAGGCTCCTTCGCGTCAAGTGGCACTTGCGTCACAACACAAGGTGGCAGGAACGCATGGATAGCGACAGGCGTCGCTGACGTTGCCAGGGTCCTTGCCACCACGGATCAAGGCAACAGTTGGAACGCGTACGACACGCCGTTATTCAGCGGATCCAGCGGTGGCGCATTCACGGTCGATTTCCGCGATCCGCACCACGGGATTGTGGGCGGCGGCGATCTGGGGGGTACTCTTAATAATGCTCGCACTGCGGTCTCCAGCGACGGCGGCGTGACATGGACTCTTACGAGTCCGCCTCCGGTAACCGGCGCCATTTTCGGACTGAGCTATGTCGGACAGACTGGTCGCGGCGGCGGCAACAATCTCGGTCGCGCTGTGGTGATCACCGCCAATGACGGAGGCGCAGCGTGGACTCCGGACGAAGGCACGACCTGGTTCACATTGCCAGATGTAACGGGATTTTGGGCGGTCGCTTTCGCCACTCCCAGAGCCGGATGGCTCGTCGGAACGAATGGTCGCATTTTGAAAATCAGTTTTTAGCTAGCCGGCAATTATCCAAGCCACCGCTACTGAGCTGTCACCTCGAGCGTAGTCGAGAGATCCCGACCTGCTTTTGAGTTGTCGCACGGGATTCCTCGACTCCGCTCGGAGTGGCTCCTATTGTGCCTCCTGCCGTGAACCGTTTCGCGCAGACGCTAAGTGAACAGTCAATCTCGCTGCGGCGTGGGCGGCCTGAGATTCTCCAGGTCAATGTGGGCAAGCTCTGCAATCTCACCTGCGTGCATTGCCATGTGAACGCCGGGCCGAAGCGCAAAGAGATCATGACGCGCGAGACAGTTGATCGAATCATCGATTGGCTAGCGAATACAAAGATTCCAACGGTTGATCTCACCGGTGGCGCGCCGGAAATGATTCTTGATTTTCGCTATTTCGTCGACCGTGTGAAAGACCTACAACCGTCGCGTCACGTGATTGATCGCTGCAATCTCACCATTTTGCTTGAAAACGGGTACCGCGATCTCGCCAAGTTTCTCGCCGCTAAACATGTGGAAATTATCGCATCGATGCCGTGTTACTCGGCGGAAAATGTGAACGCGCAACGCGGCGACGGCGTATTTGAAGGCAGCATCGCGGCGATGCAACTTTTGAACTCGTTAGGCTACGGAATTAATCCGGAGTTGCCGTTCCATCTCGTTTATAACCCCGTGGGCGCGTTTTTGCCATCGCCGCAAGATGAGCTTGAGGCCGATTACAAACGGGAGCTCCAAAACCATTTCGGAATTGTGTTCAACAGGCTTTACACCCTTACGAATCTTCCGATCGGCCGGTTCGCAGCTTATTTGCACCACAGCAATCGACTCGATGAGTACATGCAACTCCTGATCGAGGCATTCAATCCAGCGACTATCGACAGTCTCATGTGCCGCAACACCATCAGCGTCGGGTGGCGTGGTGAAGTTTACGACTGCGATTTCAATCAGCAGCTCGGGATGCAATGGAACAATGGTCAGCCGATCTTTTTGTGGGACCTGAACCCCGATTCGCTCGAAAATCGCGAGATCATGACCGGCGATCACTGTTTTGGTTGCACGGCTGGCGCAGGCTCGAGCTGCGGCGGCGCGATTGTGTAACGCCGCCCTGTAGCCGCTTCGCTGTGCGAAGCGTAGGCGAAGTGAGTACAGTTACTCGAGAGGAAATTCGATTCGTTCTTCTTCTTCGCGAGCCACGAGTTTGTTTCGTTCAATGATGCGCGCGCAGGTGTTCCACCGCAGAATCGCATCGTCGTGACCGGGCGGGCTGAGCGGTTCGGCTTTCTCGAACCAGTCCATTGCTTCGCGCAAAAGATCGTAAGCCTGAAACCGGCAACCCGGGGTGTGCTGCCGCAGTTTCGTCTTTGCCCGGCGTTCGGCGATGATTCCGGAATAATACGTGCGTTCATATTCCGATTTCACGCGGCTCAGCAATTCTTTCGTTTGCGTCTCGCTGACGCCATACCCTTTTTCGAAGCGATCGGTGAATGCGAGCAGGAGCGTAATAACAGCCCGCTGGTTATCCGGATCGACAGCAAGAATATCGAGACAGATGCTCTCCGCTTCGCCCGGTTCGTTGAGCAAACGGTAGCGCTCAGCCTTCTCGAGCGCAGCGGGAATCGCGTCTCTGTGGAGTTGTTTCAGTTCGGCCATGGCGACCCGTGATTCGTTATATCGTACGCAATACAAACTCGATTCACGATTCTCGATTCACAGTTTCTGAATCACTCTTCCTCTTTAACGAACGCCAGAGCCACCCCAGTGGATCATAAAATTCATCCACCACGCGTTCTTTCAACGGAATGATCCCGTTATCGGTGATCTCAATACTTTCCGGGCATACTTTCGTACAGCACTTGGTGATGTTGCAATAGCCGATGCCCTGTGTGTTTCTCAATTCCTCGATCCGATCCTCCGTGTCGAGCGGATGCATCTCAAGTGCAGCGACATGAATCAAAAAGCGCGGTCCGATAAATTTGTCGTGCATCTGGTGATCGCGCAGAACGTGGCAGACGTCCTGACACAGAAAACATTCGATACATTTCCGGAATTCCTGCACACGATCGATGTCCTCCTGTTGCATACGCCATGTGCCGTCCGGCGCATCGGGCGGCCGCGGCTTGAACGGCTTGATTTTTTTCTTCAGCCGAAAATTCCATGAAACATCTGTCACCAAATCCTTGATGACCGGGAAAGCTTTCAGCGGCTCGATCGTCACCGGCTTTTCCAACGGCAATTCGCTCATTCGCGTCATGCACATCAGCTTTGGCATCCCATTCACTTCGGCCGAACACGAGCCGCATTTTCCCGCCTTGCAGTTCCATCGGCAGGCAAGATCGCGCGCTTGCGTCGCCTGAATCTGGTGGACAGCATCGAGCACCACCATTCCTTCCGAGCACTCGGTGGTGTATTCGCGAAACGCGCCTTCCTTGGAGTCGCCGCGCCAGATTTTGAACCCAACGTTCATCGATTCTCCTCGATCACCTGTTGCAAATAATTCGGCATTTCGTGTAAAGGCTCCAATCGGATTTGCATCGATCCATCCGGCGCTTTGGAGATGATCGTGTTCACTTTAGAAAAAGATTCGTCTTTCTCCGGATAATCTTCCCGAAATTGGGCGCCGCGACTTTCTTTCCTTTCGATTGCGGCGCGGGCGATCGCCTCCGATACGGTCAGGAGATTCCTTAGATCGATAGCAGTATGCCAACCGGGATTGTATTCGCGATTCCCTGTAACTGCGGCGTGGTTCGCTTGCTCTTTCAGCTGCTGCAAGTGGCCGAGCGCGTACTGCATTTCAGATTCCGTTCGAACGATTCCGACATTGTCCTGCATCAATTCCTGTAAATCCTTTTGGATTTGGTACGGATTCTCGCCGTGGCTTCGGTCGAACGGCGCGAGCGCTTCGCGCGCGGCGACATCGATCTGACTCTTGTCGATTTCACCTAACGAGTTCTGCTTCGCGAACTGCGCTGCGAATTCACCGGCGCGTTTCCCGAACACTAAAAGATCGGACAGCGAATTGCCGCCTAGTCGATTTGCACCGTTGATACCCGCTGCGCACTCACCGGCAGCAAACAGCCCAGGCAAGCGCGACATTTGCGTGTCGGGATCGACGCGCACACCGCCCATGATGTAATGGGTAGTCGGTCCAACTTCCATCGGTTGCTCCGTGATATCGATGTCAGCCAATTGTTTAAACTGGTGGTACATGCTTGGGAGTTTTCGTTTAATGTGTTCGGCTGAATTTGGGATTTTTTCTTTGATCCACGAGATATCGAGATACACGCCGCCATGCGGACTTCCCCTGCCCTCTTTGATCTCGCGCACGATGCAACGCGAGACGTGATCGCGCGTTAACAACTCGGGCGGACGGCGCGCATCTTTGGCGCCCTGACAATATCGCCAGCCTTCCTCTTCGTTGTCGGCAGTGTGCGCGCGATAAGCTTCAGGAATTTCGTCGAACATGAAACGGCGTTTCTGATTGTTGGTCAGAATTCCGCCTTCCCCGCGCACGCCTTCTGTCACCAAAATTCCCATCACGCTCGGCGGCCAGACCATTCCGGTGGGATGAAATTGAATAAATTCCATATCAATGAGTTCGGCCCCCGCCTCATAAGCCAGGGCGTGCCCATCTCCAGTGTATTCCCAACTGTTGCTGGTGATTTTGTAGGCGCGACCGATCCCACCCGTGGCCAGCACCACAGCTTTGGCCCGGAAAATTTTGAAACGCCCTCTCTCGCGCTCGTAGCCGAACGCTCCTATGACGCGGTCGCCGTCTTTGAGTAACGAAAGAATGGTGTGTTCCATGTGGACATCAATTCCCTTATGAACACCATGGTCTTGTAATGTGCGGATCATCTCCAATCCGGTGCGATCGCCCACATGGGCTAATCGCGGATATTTGTGGCCGCCGAAATGTCTTTGCAGAATTCGGCCGTCTTTTGTTCGATCGAAAACCGCGCCCCAAGCTTCGAGCTCGCGCACTCGATCGGGCGCTTCCTTCGCGTGCAATTCGGCCATCCGCCATTGATTGACATATTGACCGCCGCGCATGGTATCGGCGAAGTGCACCTTCCAATTGTCGCGTTCGTCGACGTTGGCCAGCGCGGCTGCGATTCCGCCCTCCGCCATCACCGTGTGCGCTTTACCCAGAAGCGATTTGCAGACGAGCCCGACGCGAACGCCCGCAGCCGAAGCTTCAATCGCAGCGCGCAACCCCGCGCCACCCGCGCCGATCACGAGCACGTCGTAATCAAAAGTTTCGTACTCAGGCATCGTGAATCGTTACAACGTTACGTGTCATAGGCCGAGTCTCGATTCGCGCGTCTCGATTGCAATCGTTCAAAGAATCCGCCAATCATGCCAGATTCCCATCGCACAGAGCCGCACATACAGATCGGTGAAGCCAACCCAGAACAAACTTAACCACGCCCAAAACATGTGGCGGCGATTCAAACAACTGACGCAGGTGTAGGCGCGATAACAGGCTGGCGATTTTGAGATTTGATCGCGAAATCCTCCGATCAAATGTCGTAGGGAGTGGCATCCGAATGTATAACCGCTGAGCAAGTAGACGTTAATGGCCAGAATGATCGTGCCGACTCCGATGCCGAATGAACTTTTCCCCGTCGCCGGATCGACAAACCAGAGCGCTTTCCAAACGTCATACGCCAGAATCAAGATGAACAAGAGCGCCAGATAGAGAAAATACCGATGCACATTCTGCATGATGAGCGGGAACGAACGCTCGCCCCAGTAGCTTTTGCGCGGCTCGCCGACTGTGCAGGCGGGCGGATCAGCCCAGAACGCTTTGTAATAAGCGCCGCGATAATAATAACAGGTGAGCCGGAAGCCGCCCGGTGCCCAAAGAATAAAAAGCGCGGGCGAAAATAGAAGCCATTGCGGCCACCAGCCCGGTTTCGGTCCAAACCAACTATGGGGCGATTGGCCAAACAGTTCTGGCGAATAAAACGGCGACACGTAATTGCCGAAGAAATAATCTTCTCCCTGAAACGCCGCCCACGTGGAATAGACGATGAAAGTCGATAATCCGATAAAAACGAGCAGCGGGTGGATCCACCAAACGTCCGCGCGCATCGTCTCCCCGAATGACCGCCGTGGCAGCGCTGTTGTTCCGTTCATTCGCCGTCCGCTCCATCAACTGGCAACTTCGCCTTTTTCCACGCTTCCCAACTTCCGGGAACATTCCAAAGCTCATTGAAGCCCTGCTGCTTCAAAATGCTCGTGGCGATGCTGGCGCGATAACCGCTGCCGCAATAAACCGCCGTAGGTTTGTTGCGATCGAGCTCGCTCGCACGGTTGCCAAGCTCCGGGGTAAAAATGTGGTGGGCGCCGGGAATATGCCCTTTCTTCCATTCACCGGGCGAACGCACATCGACAACCTGCAATGAAGACTTGCGCTCGTTCAGCTCGTGCACGCTCATCTGCCCGATTCTTTCCAGCGGAAACCCCGCTCCGTGCCACGCCTTCATTCCGCCGATCAAATAACCCGCGAATTTTGTGTATCCAGTGCGAACAAATAAACGCAGGATTTTTTCGAGGTCATCATCCTCTTCGAGCACGAGAAGAATTGGTTTTTCTGGATCGAGCAGCCAGCCGGCCCAAATGGAGAGAATCGGCGTGCCGGCAATGTTAAGTGCGCCAGCAATGTGACCGCCGCCAAACGCGAGCATGTTGCGCACATCAACAAGGACGCCGGCCTCCTTTTCAATCGCGTCTTTGAAACCCCTGGGAGAAAGACCGGCAACGCGTGGAAGACTTCCAAGCACTTTAGGGCCTTCCGCATTTACCTTCTTCATCAGCGGATAGTACCGGGGCACCGGTGGCGCCGTTTTAATTGCAAAATCGGTAAAGCTTTTTGCGTCAGTGAACTTCAAAAAATTATTGAATTTCCTTTCGTAACCTATCGTGCTGCTCAACCGCGCGCCGATGTCGGCGCCGCAGGGCGAGCCGGCGCCGTGATTGGGATAAATCATTACGTGATCGGGGAGGTTCAGGTAGAAATCGCGCAACGTGTGGAATTGTTGTTCGGCGAGTTGCCTGGTAAATTTCTCACCTAACAAGTCGGGCCGTCCCGCGGAAGAGACAAAAAGCGAATCACCCGTGAGCACCGCCCACGGCTCTTCAGGATGATCTGCCTCAGACAGCAAATACGACATGTGCTCCGGCGTATGCCCCGGCGTGTGGCGCGCCGTTACGATCACTTCGCCAAATTCAAATCGGTCGCCATCTTTGATTTTTTCGGGGTTAAAACCGTACTCTGCGCCGCCCTCGCCGCTGGCGTAAATCCTTGCCGTTTCCAATCGCGCGCACAGTTCGCGCGAGCCGCTGATAAGATCGGCATGAATATGGGTTTCGAAGATGTGCGTGATAATGACGCCGGCGTGCCGCGCTGCTTCAATGTAAACGTCGCAATCAGCTCTCGGATCAAAGACCGCCGCCACTCCTTCGTCATCGTCGCCGACGAGATAAGAAAGCTCAGCGATCCCTTCAGTCTGAATTGTTTTAAAAACGAGTGACATCGCCGTGACTTAACGCGAAGGGGCACTGGAGTTCAACCGTTTGTGCTGCAGCGGGTCGCTACGGTTCACTGCACTTGGACTTCGATCGGCAGCAGGTGATTGATCATGTAAGTGCCGCGATCGGGATCGCGATGCGATGGTTGCGTTCGGCCGAGGGAATCGGTAGCGCGGGCGAGGAGAGTTTGTTTCCCCGGTTGCGCCGGTGTCTGCCAGTCGAACTCCCACAATCTCCAAGCGTTTGAGTTCGATTCGCCGAGCAATTTTGCGTCGTTCCACGTTTCGCCGCCGTCCGTGCTCAGTTCGACTTTCGTGATCTCCGCATCGCCCGTCCAAGCGGCTCCCCAAACGCGCACGGTCGTGTTCGCAGGTACCGTCTCGCTTTCCGCCGGACGCGCGATCTCTGCTTTGATTTGCATTTCGCTTAAGGGCGTCAGTTCCGCGCCGTCCTCTCGCCTTCGCCAGTACGCGTAGTCAAGCGTTTGATAATATCCGGTAAACGGACGGTCGGTGACGATGACGCGCTGGAGCCATTTGACGGATGCCATCGCATACCAGCCGGGCACGATTGCGCGCACGGGAAACCCGTGCTCTGGCGGCAGGTCTTCGCCATTCATTTTGTAGGCCAGCAACACATCGCCGCGCGCTTTCTCCAGAGGAATACTGCGCGCGAACTTCAATTCGCCCGGCGGACTCTTCGGGTCCTCAAGCATGCCGCCGTCGGCTCCTTCCAGAACTATTTCCCATGCGTTTGGCTTGAGAGTCGCTCGATCGAGCAGGACCGAGAGTGGCACTCCGGTCCACTCTGCAGTACCGACTGCGCCGAGTCGCCATTGCACGCCTTTTACTTTCGGTTCCAGAAAATTCCGGTTGTTCCCGGCGCATTCCAAAGTCGCCGGGGTCGTGACCGACGCGATGGTCATGAGCTCCTCGTAATCAATTGCGAACGGTTTTTCTACTTCGCCCTCTACATGCAACCACCACGCATTGCGATCGATCGTCGGGATTGGAAAATGCGTTCGAACATAGAAGGATTTCGCTGGCGTAATAAAGCTGTCCAGAGTCGAAAACGGCATCTCCAGATTCAGCGGGCTCTGGCTGCGTACGATTCTTCCGTCGGGAAGTTTTGTTTCCTCTTGTGGCATGGATCCGGACACGACTATTTCGCTGCACGGAGGAAGGCAGAAAGCTTTTCGTACAAGCTTATCTGAACACGGCGATCGTCCTTCGTAATCTCGTTCACCTTGAGTTGCTCCGGAGACATCTTGCTAAGAGCATCGCGCAACGCTTCAACCCGCTGCAGCAACTCCTGACGGCTGCCCTGCACGAGATATCCAGGCGGAATGCTGGCGTCGAACGAGTTGGCAAAAACAATCACCCAAACACCGGATCGCAGTTGATATTGGGGGCCGCCCTCCAGCATTGGCGTTTTGTCATCATAACTTGAATACTCGATAATCGCCTGCTGAGGATTGCTCCCTTGAGTTCGCGCAACCGCTTTGATGTCTACAACTGCCTTTGCTTTGATGTCGAATTTTGTTCGTTGCAACATGCGCACTTCCTTAACAGAGCCAACATAGACAACGGGCGCTTTCCTTCGCACCGATTCGATAAAGCTGCGCATGTTTGCGCCGAGAAGATGCGCAGCGTCAGCAGAGATCGAAACACACACCAAAAGAAACGTGTATCGTCTGACACTCTTCGTTTTCATACGTCACCTTCTGGTTCTTAACTCACCTGGTGCAATGAACACGTCTTTGCACGGGAACGTGCGAATCAATGATTCAGGTTTGTTAAAATTTGTCGCGAGAACGTCCACTGGATTACCGGCAATCCACGCGGAAAGATCGATCGACTGGTAAATCCCGTTGTTGAATCCGATTAGTGTCCGGCTTGGCCTGCTGCCAACGTTCTCGATTGAATGCCCGTAACCCTGCGGGACGTAACCCACGTCTCCGACATGCAGGACTTCTGTCCGGAAACGGCCGAGCGACCCAAACATGGTCACGCTCACATCGCCGTCGATAACGTATTGCCATTCATCAGCGTTGGGATGCCAGTGCAACTCGCGGAGGGCGCCGGGTTCAAGGTCAAGAATAACGCCAGTGATCGTCGTCGAAATTGGAAATCGCGTCGAGTCGACGCGCCATTCGCACCCGCCTTTGAACACGCCATGAGGAGCTTCAGAAAGCATCCGAAATTTGTGCGATTGCGGCGGAGCAACGCGCGCACCTTGCAAATTTTCCGGTATTTGCTCCGGCGGAATCGCGCCGCGAGCGAAGTAAACCTCCTCGCTTGGAAAGCTCTCAAACGCTGACTCCGGCAAACCAAAATTTTTCGCCAGCAGCGATTTGGGCGCGTGGCCGATCCAATCGGTAATGCTGAACGTGCCGAACTCGGAGAAATAACCGTTATCGAAAATCAGAATGAAATGTGTTGGTTCATTCCCTAGGCATTCAAGCACGTGAGCGTGGCCACGTGGAAAATACCAGATGTCGCCCGGATCAAAGTCGTTCGTCTCAGTTTGCCCGGCAGGATTGATCACGGTGGTGCGCACGCGGCCTTTCAACACAAACGCCCATTCCGCAGCCGTCGCGTGCCAGTGCAACTCGCGCATCACGCCGGGTTCAAGCTGCATCGAGACGCCCGCGATTCCTTTCGAGATCGGCAATTGCTCGACAGTTACTTCCTTGCCAAAGCTGTTCCCCAGAACTTTGCCCTTCGATTTTTCCAATTCGAATTTGAAACTTGGCAATTCGTTTCCGGCCAATAAGGGATCCGGGACGTTGTTCTGAAAACTGAGATCGCCCATGCCATCATTTTCTTAAAGCGTTTCGCATGTAGCGATCAAGCGAATCCTGATTCTACCTTCGTTTGGAAGATCGTCTGACTCCAGGCTCGACTTGATCACCCAAACCTGACAATGCGTGTACAACGGGCGCGATTGCGGATTCCGATGGGACCTATGTGTGTCCAACGGCTATTTCTCCATCCACGAACTGAACTTCCGCGCGAACCAAGGGTCCGGATCCAACTGTCTGCCTTGCACATTCAAGATTCGTAGTTGGTTCGACGTTCTTGGTGTGGCCTTTGCCTACGGGCATTTGAGCAACAACCCTCCAGACAACAAGGGAAGATCAAATCCTGGCTACGAAATCGTAATGGATGGGACATACCAGATCGAGTTCGTCTCTTGGCTCGGTCTCCAACCCGATCTGCAATACGTCATCCACGCGTCCGGCACCAACATCGCGAATGCTCTTGTGCCGGGAGCGCGTACGACTGTTTCCTTCTGAATACGCCGCTCAGGCGCTAGTACAATCCCATCGCTTCGACTGTCTCTTCATCGATGGCTCCCGTGATGGGCAAGTCGTAATCGCGCTGGAAATTCGCGATAGCCGCTCGGGTATCAACGCCTAACGAACCCGTTATTGCTCCAAGATAGTAGCCTGCCTGTTGTAAGGCAGTCTGGACATTCGCGATAACTTCGTCAGGGAGCAAATTACTGTAGGTGTAGACGGGCCCATCGTAGTCGTAATAGGTCTGCAATGGATCGTAACCATAAGCTGGATACCAGTAGCTCCCGTCCAGGAAATAATATCCGGTATTTACAAAAACGATGGTCTCACAATGATTGTGCCACCAGTTACGGTCATGCCACTCGTGCCAGTGACGGCGGAACGCTTCGTCATGGCTGAGCTGATCCTTTTTGTGACGCCACTTTTTGTCCGGCGCGTCTTTTGGTGATTCGCGCCTTTCCCGCTGAGGTCCCACCTCTGGATCACGATTTGTGACCTGCCGTTGAGGATCGATCGTGGCGAGCGTTCGATTGTCAGTCCCGAATCCCCGGTCTTCATGCATCTTCTGCAAAATCCGTGATTCAGTTTCACGTGTCGCTGAATCGAGCGTGTTGGCCTGCCCGGTGACCCCGTCGCGTTGTTCACGCATCATCGCCAGGGTGCGGATTTCATTTCCACGCGTCGCCGGATCCAGAATGTTTCCTTCGCGGGTAACAACGCCGCGTCGTTGACGCATTGCCGCCAACGTGCGCAACTCAGTTTGGCGTGTCGCCGGATCAACAGCAATTGGTTGTTGCCCCGGTTCGCTCCGCTGCATGTTCAATGCCGCGAAAGCAGGATTCGCAGTCTGTACGGGCGGCGCATAAGTGCGCTGCAGATTGGCTGGTGACTGCGCGATCGTGCGAGGCAGATCCGCGTTAAACCTTTGAGGGTTGAAACCTGTTGGTCGCGGACCGATCTGAGGCACCACGCGCGCAGTCGCACCTGGCTTTGCGGCTGTCGCTGGCGCGCCGCGGCTAGCCACGACACGTGGCGAGGCAGTTTGCACAGTTGGATTGATCATTTGTGCGGTGGCATTCTGAAGATTTCCCGCAAGCGCAGCAGCCACGAACAATGCCGAAAATGCAAATCGATTCATTTTTAGTCTCTGAGCATTAAACATCATAAATACCTCGTGGTTGCAAACTTTGACTGCAACGCCCTCAAACTTGTTCAGGCAATCATCAAAATTATTTGCTCGCCAGCGGCGCGACAAACGAGTTCCATCAGCGTTCGATTCGAAGCTAAACGTGAGCATTACTCGTCTCTCCATTCTGATTGCCGCGCTTGGCATGATGGCGATGGCGGATCGTGTCTTTGCCGATGAGCAAACTGCGGCGAAAAAAACCGACGACAGCGTCGTAGCTGAGGGCATTAGTTCAAACCCGGGCGCAGTTGATATTCGCGTAGGCACAGGGGAATTGGCGAACGCAATTGAAGGGTGGTTGGGTTTGCCACAGGATTCGGGAGTTTACCTGGGCGGCATTTGGGCCGGCGACGCAAATTATCTTTTCTCCGGTGGCGCCGATCCCCACGAATGGAGTTTCAACAGTCTGCTCATCCTCGGGGCGGCATCAGCGGATTTGTGCAATTCGGCGTAAACAAGAAGAGGGCGCGTCCGGTTTTTATGCATTCGGGTCACAGCGCTTCTGGCTGTGTTGAGACCGAGCGCTAAATATCCGACGGCTTGATTCTGATTGCCGGTCTTGTTCACTCCAAGTGCGGCACCGCCGATAGCGGTATTAAAAGCACCGGTTGTATTTAACTCAAGTGCGAGCCAACCGCTGGCCACATTCCCCTGCCCAGTAGTATTCATACGGAGCGCCTGAAACCCAGTGGCCGCGTTGCGGTTACCCGTGATGTTGTCATGGAGCGCACGAAAACCTATGGCTGTATTGTCCGAGGCGGTGTTGCTAAAAAGCGCCTGGTAACCATGGGCCGTATTGTGCGCGCCGATTGTGTTATTCTGGAGCGCCTCAGCACCGGTCGCCGTATTGTCCGACCCGGTGGTATTTTTGAAGAGCGCTCCATTACCAGTCGCCGTGTTGTGCTCGCCGAGTATGTTCTCATTGAGCGTATTATTACCGGTGGCCGTATTCCCCGAGCCGGTGGTGTTCTTCAAGAGTGCAGCATTACCTATGGCTGTGTTATCTCGGCCGGTGGTAAGGCTAAAGAGTGCCTGATTACCCTCGGCCGTATTTCCGTTGGCATACCCTCCGTCAGGCGGTGGGTTGACCGCCTCCGTTTTGGGCACGGCAGCGTAGAGACAGACAAAGGCAAGAAATAATGGAATTGCTGTTTTCATAGGCGAAGAATCTCGGAAAACTGCTCGCGTGTCGAGAGAAAAACAGTTGACGCTCGTGGCAGCGATCAAATGCTGACCGGCCTTCACAATCAACGATTGAAACCCAGCCCAAATTCAATCGGCTTTCGCGCGAGTTTGCCCTAAAGGCTTGTGAAGCCTGGAAAAACAAGACCGGCACCCTTATTAAGGCTGCTGAATGAAAACACTCTGGCGGACCGACGCCCGATTCTGAAGTGACGCGGCGTCGTATGGGTGTAGGCGCGGCTTTGATCTGATCAGCGCCGTGCTTCCGTTTGGTCGCCCGTGGTATGAGGACGCGAGCGCGGCAGTCAATTACGCGAAGCACAGCAGTCGATCGGATGATTGCTGTCATTTCGCGTTTACAATGAGGCTGGCAACGAGATCGAAACACACGAACACACTGGCGAGTTCAAGGAATGGTGAAGTTTTCCTTGCTTTACCTCGACGCTCCTCGCTGAAAAACCGTTTTATTAAGGAGAAAATTAACTTTCGTTCGGAGCACTAACCGCAATCACTGACTCCCTCAGACGCAACGCATGCCACAACATCCGTCACGGTCAGGATAGCGACGGAAACACCAGGGGCTTATTTGCGCTACACGCTCGACGGTTCTGCACCGACTGGCAGATTACCGGTAACACCGTGCAAATAGTAGCGGCAAGCGGGAAAGTCCCGTTCACGGTCGGGCCGCGCGAAAAGACGATAAAAAAGCGATTGCCTACAAGCCGTGATTGGCCGATTCGTCGATCGCGGAAGGAACTTACGTCTATGCGTCGCCGTGTAGAGACAAATTGAAAGCCGTCGTGCAATGCTGAGGCGCCGGCAAATTTGAGTCACATTAAGGTCACGCAATTGTTTGGCAGACGTTTCTTGCGCGCGCGCAGAAGGCAGCGGAAAAGGCCGGCATGAAAACCGCGCCAAAAACCCGACCTGGCAATGTTATTACGTCCTTTATTCTTGAGGGATGCTGGCCGCTCGATGGGTTTGACCAGCGAGAGTTGCGACGGCTTAGCAAGATAGCAAAGCGAAACGGTGTGGGAATCGCCGTTGTAATCTACGAAGCTATCGAGTCAATCGTCGCGAAATGCGAAGCTGAGGCCGATCTCGAAGCCAAAGTTATCAAGTTTCCGATCGTCGCTGATAGGTGGCGGTCGATGGACCACTGATTCAAGGACCTTATTTCGAAGGGGTCTCGTAATGAAGTTCCTGTCTTAAGAAATCGAGAACGTCTTTGTAACGAGTATGTTTTCTGGCGCAGCCTCGCAAAGAGCCTCATGCGCTTGCAGCATCGTCTCCGTTTGCGTCTTTTTTCGCTCCTCAGGCGATTGCGCCACAAGGGTTTGCCCAAGAGGGCCACAGTCTGGCGAGCCGCCGCCACTAGCACTAATATCGAATATTCGGTCCAAACCGAGCCCCGAAAGAAGTTGCTGGTTGCGACTTCCGCAGTGAACGATGTGGAGAGGCCCGTGTCCTAGTTCTCTCAGTCGAAGCGCTAACCTGGCCATCGTTCCCATGAATGTGGAATCCATCATGGCGCAGTCCGCCAGGTCCACTACAAATTGGCGATAGCCTTGGTCCAACATCGCGCGCGCGAACGCATTGAGATTGTCGCTGTTAAGGAAACTACCTTTCCCCTCCACTTTCACCCATACGCTTGGCCACTTACCCCTACTTGAATAGATGAGTCCACAGCTAACACCGAAAAGCTAACAGCCCGGGAGAGATGCTGTCCCCACACCCAAAACCAAAACAACGGTCTCCGTTGAAATTTGTTGACTCGATCATCTTCCAATGAACGGCCAATGAAGTCTGCATTTACACATTAGCGCATCTGTTTGTCCCGACCAAGATATCCACGCCAAGACCCTTCATGTCACTTTCTCAAGCGTTCGAAAACTGACATTTCACAAAACGTGAATTGCTTTTCGACATGCAGTACGCCGCACGAATCGTTGATCGACTGTCGCCAGTCGGCAGGCGGTCTTCGCCACCGCGTTGGTAGCACGCGGATTGTCATCGAGCAACGCGATCACGCCGATCAGCCCGCCTGCCACAGCGGTCTCGACCACATAGTCACCAAGTCGGATTTCCATTTCACCTTCCAATAACACGTACATCTTGTCACGCTTGTCGCCTTCCCGGAAAAGGAGATCTCCGGGCGCGAGTCGCAACGCATCAGCATCGTGATCAAAAAGGTTCGCCGGATTCATAAGTGCACTGTAATCGACACCAGAAACTACCGAAAAAGCACGAACACTGCCAAGTTACGATTAGGTGACAAGCTTCCCTGCGCCAATCGCGCCTATGCTTTGGAAATGTCCCATGCAGCGTGGCTGGGGAAGACGGCTTCTCCGGTCGCTTTGGTTTCTTGGATGGAGGTTGAGTCCGGGATTTCCCACTCACTTAACGGCTAGGCGCCCGAAAATTAGCAAATAGATCGCGGTTTCAAAGCGCTCTAAGCGCCTGATTGTAAAAGTCGGTGTGAGGATTTGGCCGTGCTGAGACTACCGACTCTTTACAAAGCGACCATAACGTTACGAGCCGAAGAAGGCTTGCTCGGCCAGTCAGTACCTTATTTTCATGTAGGGCCTCGCCTGATGTGCGGCTTTACTTGTTATGCCAAGGCTACGTGGAATCGATTATTTAACGAGGAATTTTCATTACTGTAACGAGAAATTCACATTGATTTGATTGCCCGCCAGTTCTGACTACACCAGGATTTGTTCGCAATTGAAAAGGATTCAAACGGAACAACTCTATGAAAAAACAACAAGATAATTCTACCAATGCTTGGGCGCTCCAAGTTGCCCTGTCGATTACTCTGCTATCAATTTCGGCGATCTTACTGGCCTCCAGTTTCAACTCCACTGCGGGACAGACCAACAAGGCGCCCAAGGGTGACGCCAACACGGCAACGCCTATAAAGCATGTAATTGTCATCGTAGGTGAAAACCGCTCGTTCGACCACCTGTTTGCCACATACGTTCCCAAGCCGGGTGAGACGGTGAACAACTTGCTTTCTGAAGGAATTGTCAACGCTGATGGAACGCCGGGGGGCAACTATTCGCGAGCTAGGCAGTTCCAGGCCGACATCACCGGCAGCACCACTTATCAGCTGAGTCCGATGACGGGAAAAACTGCCTATCTCACATTGCCCGCGCCGTTGAACGGCGGACCAACAGACGTCTGTATAGATAACGGCATATGCAACCTTGTCGATGCTAGGTCCACAGAAGATGGGTTGCCCGAACCACCTTTTCCTTACTACACGTCGTTGTTGCATGGCGGAACTGGCTTGACCGGACACGTTCCGGATTCGCGGATCACCGGTGTGAGCAGTTCCCCGCCCTACTCGACGCTCGCGCCGGGTCCCTTCCAACTCACCAACCACGGCGCGTTCAATAATCTCTCATACGCCAATAGCCCGGTCCATAGGTTTTATCAGATGTGGCAACAGGAAGACTGCAATGCCGCCTACGCCACGCCAACTAATCCGAGCGGCTGCCTGGCGGACCTATTCACCTGGACCGAAGTCACCGTTGGCTCCAACGTAAATGGCAAAGCTCAGCCTGCAAACTTCAGCACGCATTATGCGCCTGGAAGAGTCACGACCGGAGAGGGTGCGACGGCGATGGGTTTTTACAACATGCATCATGGCGATGTGCCGTACACGAAGCAACTCGCGGACAATTTCGCTATAAGCGACAACTACCATCAGCCAGTGATGGGCGGGACTGGTTTCGACGAGATCATGCTGTTTTTTGGCGATGCGATCTGGTTCAAGGACCAGAACGGCCACTTGGTTCCTCCGCACAACCAGATGACCTTCGCTGGCGGTCCGGTATACGAAATCGAAAACCCAAACCCTCAACCCGGAACGAATAATTGGTGGATCCAGGACGGTTACGGCGGGTTCGGAAATTATGGCGGATCCACCGGCGTTTACGGCGGCGGGAGCTACAGCGACTGCTCGGATCCGTCGCAGCCCGGCGTCGGCCCGATCCTGAGTTACCTGAGTTCCCTGAACCCTCCGATCAATCCGAACTGCGAGCCCGGCCACTATTATCTGCTGAACAATTACAACCCGGGCTACTTCGGAGATGGGAGCAACGCATATGAAGACACAAATCCTAACAACACGCCGTTCACGATTCCACCGACCTCGCAGCGTAGCATCGGCGATGTCCTGTTGGAGAACAATATTTCGTGGAAAAGCTACAACGACCAGTGGGACAACTACCTAAGGGATAAGTATCAGCTTAACTATGGGAAGGTGGGCCCATCGAGCGATTCCTACTGCAACATCTGCAATGGTTTCCAATACCAGACGCAGATCATGACCAACCCGGCGGTACGTACCACGCATCTTGTCGATACCGACCAGCTCTACCAGGACATCCGGAACGGACATTTGCCGGCGGTGTCGTTCGTCAAGCCAAGTGGCTGGGTAGATGGCCACCCGGCGTCATCGAAGTGGGATTTGTTTGAAGGTTTCACCAAGAAGATCGTCGATCTTGTGCGTTCAAAACCCGAGCTGTGGAATAGCACGGCGATTTTCGTAACGGTGGATGAAGGCGGCGGTTATTACGACTCGGGATACGTGCAGCCGCTGGATTTCTTCGGCGACGGCACGCGCATTCCTCTGATTGTGGTTTCCCCGCACACCAACCCGGGCCACATTTCTCACAACTATTCGGACCATGTTTCGATTCTGAAGTTCATCGAGCACAACTGGAGCTTGCCTGCGATCTCCGGCCGCAGCCGCGATAACCTGCCAAACCCGACGTACAATCCTACGGTCAGCAACTATGCCCCAACTAACGCCCCTGCCATTAGCGACCTTTTTGACCTGTTCAACTTCTGACACGATGACCAGGGACAGCGGGGAGAGGACTAGGAGTCCCGAGGGACGGTAGCTGGTCGATAGCCACATCCTTGCCAGAGGCGCACAGCGGTCGGCACGCCGCTTACACCCGTTGCCGATCGCCGTGCGCACGCCTCAGGTCGATCGCGCTGCGCGTCGTCTCCGCGCGCCCCTGAAGCGACCAGGCGACATGCCGTGATGGCAACGGACAACAAAATAATTCTACCAATGCTAGGGCGCTCCAAGTCGCCCTTTCGGTTGCTCTGCTATCTATCGCCGTGAGCACGTTTGCGAAATCCGATCCCGCAAAAATCATCGCGTCGTCGATCTGATTTCCGATGCGTTGCCGTTCGGTCGGCTGTGGTACACGAGCCCGGATGACGCTGTTAGCTACGCGAGGTTTTTCAGCCGATCACATGATACCGTCATTCGCGGATGCAGCTGGCAACATGATCGAGACGCAGGAGCACAGCGGCGATTTCAAAGAGCCCTAGCGTTCCCCGGCGCCATTGTTTAATTGACGAACGGGTTGTCATGGCGTAGGCGCCATAAAGGGGGCTGAGCGTTTTGGAGGGCAAGCGTAAAGAACAGAACAGCGTGGGGGTTACCGCCGGCGACGTTTATGTTCTTCGTCTCTGCAACGAGGGGGATGGCTTTAATCTGAGCGGCGATGGTTTTCGATGCGGCCCAGAGGGGAAGCAAAAAGTTCCCGATGATGTGCGGCGAGGAAACTCGCTAAATAGAGTTTCCGCCGGAGAATTCGTAAACCGCCGACTTGGAACAGGATGAAACTCGCCTTTCGAACTTCGCTGGTGCTTCTCTTTGGGACGCTGCTCGCTCACGCGCAAATCTCGCGGTTCCAGCACGTCATCGTGATCGTCCAAGAGAACCGAACACCGGACAACCTTTTCCAAGGTTTGTGCCATCCTCCCTTTGGTGCAAGCGGATCGTGCAGCACAACCCCAAATCCAACCCAGTACAACATTCAAACCAGCAATTGGCTGGACAAGCACTCGTCGACGGGCGTGACGCAACCACTGGCAGTTGCTTTGGGAAACAACTACGACCTGAGCCACGCACACGGAGCTTTTAACAGCCAATGCGATGCAGATCCATCAGGGGCATGCAGAATGGACGGGGCCGGTGACGTCTCCTGCGGCGGCACGTGCCCTAGTCAGCCTCAATTCAGATTTGTTGCGAATCCTATTGTCGGTACGCACCGGATTCTGGACCCGTACCTGACGCTTGCGACCCAGTATGGGTGGGCAAACTATATGTTCCAGACCAATCAAGGCCCAAGTTTTCCCGCCCATCAGTTCATCTTCGGAGGTACATCAGCTCCCACTGCAGGCGATGACCACATGGGCATCTTCGCCTCGGAAAACATGAGGGGTATGTTAGGCAGCAACAATCTCGCCGGATGTATTGCGGATGCCACGACCGGAGTCGAATTAATTCATCCGAATCCTAATCCGCCCCCGCGTGGCGTTGAGAACTCCGAAATTTTTCCTTGCTTCGATCATCAAACAATTCCGGACATCCTGCCGGCACCGCTCTCATGGAGATATTATACGCCAAGCGCGGGTTCCATCTGGACGGCGCCGAATGCCATTTCTCATATCTGCCAGCCGACCGGGCCGGGAGGAACCTGTCAGGGTCAGGAGTGGTTAAACAATGTGGATCTCAGGCCGTCGGATGTGCTGGCCGACATCAGGAGCTGTAATCTCCGATCGGTGAGCTGGGTTATTCCGGCCGGGCAAAATTCCGATCACGCCGGAAGTCCCAACAACACCGGCGGACCTAATTGGGTGGCAGCCATTGTCAATGCCGTTGGCAACAACCCACCCTGTCCCAATGGTGAAGTTTATTGGCGCGACACCGTTATCTTTATCACCTGGGATGACTGGGGCGGCTGGTACGATCACGAGCCACCAACCATCCTGCCTCTGCACGAAGGCGACTACCAGTACGGATTCCGCGTTCCACTGATTGTCGTCTCCGCCTACACGCCGTCACATTATATCAGCAATTTCCGGCATGACTTCGGCAGCATTCTGCGTTTCATCGAGCATAACTTCGGGGTTCCAGAAGGTCAGCTCAGCTTTGCCGATCGCCGTGCCAGGACCGATCTAACAGACTTCTTCCATCTGAACCAGCCACCCCGGCCCTTCCAGCGTGTAAATGCGGACAAGGATGCAACCTATTTCCTGAATGACAAAACAGTACCGACGGATCCGGATGATGACTAGTAGCATGCCCTACTTACGGAACGTCCGTATGGTCGCATGAGTCGAACGTCGGCCCGGCTTTAGTGATCGCTCACCACCGTTTGCGGCGCAGGTTTGCTCGCCTCAAGCTGTGCGCTCACTTTCTGAACGGACGTCGTAAGAGCTTCAATTTGATTTTGTTGCTGCGCGAGCTTGGATTGAAAGTCATTCTGCTGTCTTTGCACTGTCGATCTCAGCTCCTGTACCGTGCGATGCTCCTTTAAGAATTCATTGAGCAACATCGCATTCACTGCATCGTAGCGCACGGTGTAGATCTCGCCGTCCTTATCGTTCACTACCAGATCAGGGTTCGCAGCGGCTACATCCTCCGCGATCAAGCCAAATTGCGGCGTGCCTCTGTGGTCGCTCTTGTAGTGAAATGTCACCGGCTTGAGCGCCAGTATCGCTTCGCTGGCTTTATCCATTGGTTTAATCTCATTCTTGAACCGCCTTGAGGAACTGGCCGTGCCCAGCTGACCGCTATCGGACACCACGACTGGCAACGTCGTGCCGCTTACCGTAGTTGTGCCATAGATGTTTCCGATCCAAGTCGAGTTGTTTACGTCCTCACCCACTACGAGCGCGCCGATACAGATAACGTTACTAGCCGTGGCGACGCTGGAGCCAGCGTCCATGCCTAAGGCTGTGTTGCTGGAGCCGGTGCTGTTAGCAAGGGCGAAAAAACCGTCGGCCGTGTTATAGTTGCCGGTTGTGTTGCTCAGCAGTGCATTTACGCCGTTGGCCGTATTGAAGCCGCCACCTGTGTTGTTAGTAAGCGCTTGAAAACCGTTGGCCGTGTTGCCATTGCCGGTGGCATTGCTAAAGAGCGCGAACGCTCCGGTGGCCGTGTTGGGCTCACCGGTGGTGTTGCTTAAAAGTGCTCCTGCGCCCGTAGCCGTATTTTCATCTGCAGTGTTGGCAAGGAGCGTCCCGGCGCCGATGGCTGTGTTGAACTGGCCGGTAGTATCGCTCCTGAGCGAAAGGTAACCGATCGCCGTGTTGAAGCCGCCGGTGGTGCGGCTTAAAAGAGCGGCTTGTCCTTCGGCCGTGTTGCCGCCGGGATAGCCGCCGTCCGGCGCCGGACTAACCGCTTGCGTTTGTGGTAAGAACGCAAGAGCGATAATCACAACCGGGATGATAATTAAAGTTTGGGATTTGGTGTTTATGTTTTGCTTTTGCATCTTCGTCGTTGGTTTTTTCTGGTTGGTTGTTCTCTGATCGGATATGTTCATGCTATGCGCGCGCAGGCTTATGGAATTTTAACGACTACTTGCTGGGCCGCAGGTTTGTTCAGCTCGAGTTGGTTGGTTACCTTCCTCACGTCGGAAGCGAGCACCTTGATCTGCTTCTGCTGGTCTGCGAGCTTGGATTGAAACTCCTGCGTTAGTTGCGCGATAGTCGCTTCTTGTGTTTGCATTTTGTGCTCCTGCTCTTCAACTTTCTGGTGCTCTTTCAGGAACTCATTGAGCAGCATCGCGTTGATCGCGTCGTAGCGGACCGTGTAGATCTCGCCATTGTTGTCGCGCACCACGAGATCGGGATTCACCTCTGCCACTTCCTCAGCGATTAGACCAAACTGTGGGGTGCCGACCTTGTCGCTCTTGTAGTGAAACGTCACGGGCTTGAGCGCCAAGAGCGCTTCGCTGGCTCGCTCCATCGACTTAATCTCTCTTTTAAACCGCCGCGCGGACGGGGGCGCCTGAGTGCCCAGTTGACCGACGCTGTTTATATAGACTGCAGAGATCGCACCGCCCTCATTTGTCCCATAAATGTTGCCAATAAAGCAAGTATTGCTCACATTATCACCCGGACTCCCGATGCAGATCACGTTATTAGCCGTGGTAACGGCGGAGGCAGCATCAACGCCCAAGGCGACATTCAGCTGACCAGTGGTGTTGTTTTGGAGGGCGCTAAAACCGTTCGCCGTGTTGAAGTCCCCGGTGTTGACAAGGAGCGCAGACGAACCGGTGGCCGTGTTGGCACCGCCGGTGGTGTTGCTAAAGAGCGCGTGAAAACCGTTGGCCGTGTTGCTCATGCCCGTGGTGTTGCTAAAGAGCGCGGCCGCTCCATTGGCAGTGTTATATTGCCCGACGGTGTTGCTTAACAGCGCTGCCGCACCGGTCGCCGTATCGTTGTCTCCGGTGTTCAACGCGAGCGTTCCGGCGCCAATAGCGGTATTGAAGCTGCCGGTGGCAAGGCTCTTGAGTGAAAACCAACCAACTGCTGTGTTCCCAGAGCCGGTCGTAAGGTTCTTAAAGGCGTTCTGCCCTTCCGCCGTGTTTAGTCCGGGATAGCCTCCATCAGGCGCAGGGACGACGCCCTGAGCGCTCTGTGAAAGCGAGAAGCACGCAAGCACAAGCGGGATTAGCAGAAAACTGCGCCGCAAAGGCAAAGGATTAACTGCATTGATTAGCTGTGAGGTTGTTATATTTTTTGTCTTCATTTTTTAATGAGCCTGGTTGGTGAGTTGCATTGACCGAAACGCAGTGCCGCGTGGAACCACGAACCATGCTCACGAGGCGCTTTGAACAGCGGCCCCACTTCGGTTGACTCGGAGCTCCAACTGGATCTGGGGATCGCGCTAAACGGTGTTTCAGCGAAGTTCCAGCCGTTGCGGCTTATTCAGCCGTGCCGAAGATAAGTTGAAACGTCGGATGACGTAATCGAGGAGGCTTTTACGTGACCTGCGAAGGTTTGTCGAACGTTTATTTCAAGCGTTAGATAATTCTTCTAGGGTTCTGCCGATTCGAGTCGCTCCCGCTCACGTCATGCTATTACTCGCGTTTACGACGAAGTCTGCAACGTGATATTCTCCGCGTAATCCACGCCCGAGACGCAGCCCAATTCTAACTAGCGTCGCTGAGGAAGGATGACGGCCGCACGGTACATTTTGGAATAAAAGTTGCAGCGGCCAACGTCGTGCGCTCGGGAACAGCTCAGGGCAAGATTTGCCTTAAGGAGGCAAATGAACGTTAGGTGACCGCTCACTGTCAAAGAACTGTTATGAGAGCGTCGAACTCAATCGACGAGCTGCGGCAACAGATTCACGACGACCTGCGGATTCAACATCCTGAATGGATTAAGCCAAATGGCGATTGCCCCGAATGTGACTTCTATGAAGCGCGCCTAATAGAAGAGCTTGATATCTTGACGCGAAAGGGATCTGACGGAGCATCGCCGCGATTCACGGCCCGTTGACCAGAGAGTAAAAGGAAATCGGCCGAGCATTGTTCCTCAACAGGCTACCAACCGCCCTTTCCAATTCCATAAACGCGGTCAGCTTTTCATCGGCACTCACAGTGAGCCACTTCCCGTCGTCACGATGCGCGTCGGCAATCCAGATTGTGCGCCCGCTGGAATCAATCGCTGACATACAGCCCCAAGCTCCATCCGGCTTTGCTGAGAGAGACGGCACCACGATAGAAGGCCCCAAAACCGTAAGCTGTGTTGAAGCTACCGCCGCTGTTGCCACTCAACGTAGAGCGACCGCTGGCCGTGTTGGAGGAGCCGTGCGTTTAGGGCACCGCAAGGGAGCAAAGGAATCGGCGGAATGGCCGCAGGACATGACGGCAATAAATCCTTTCACCGGTTTGAGGCCAGTTTTGATTGCCCATTCGAATTTATAGCGTTCCGTATGTCGAAGCGACCAACGCCCCAGCCGAAAGCAAATTTCATCCGACGTTTCTTTTCTTTGCTCGGCCCCGGTTTGATTACGGGCGCAGCCGATGATGATCCATCTGGCATTGCGACTTATTCAATCGCGGGCGCACAAATGGGCACGTCGATGCTGTGGACAGCATTCATCACATGGCCGCTCATGGGTTGCGTGCAGTTTATGTGTGCGCGAATCGGCATGGTTACAGGTCAAGGATTGGGCGCCGCGTTTGGTCGCAAGTTCCCTCGCTGGATTCTCCTGCTCGCATCGTTCGCGCTGCTGGCTGCAAACACTATCAACGTCGGCTCGGACCTTTCCGGCATGGCAGACGTTGCCGAAATGCTGACCGGATTCAACTCGCATTGGTTCGTTGTAATCTTCGGGATCGGCATCGGTTACGCCACTGTCCGATTTCGTTACTACCAGATTGCGAGGATTTTGAAATGGCTCGCGCTGTGTCTGTTTGCCTATGTGATCACCGCGTTCATCGTTCGGCCGGATTGGCATCTCGTATTACGTGACACCTTCATCCCATCTTGGCCACGGAATCACGCAGCTTGGCAAAACCTGGTTGCGATCCTGGGCACCACCATCAGTCCATATTTATTTTTCTGGCAGGCGTCTCAAGAAGTCGAAGAGGAGAAAACAATGGGACGCCGCATGCTTCCGCAAAGGCAGGGCGCAACCAAACGCGAAATCATCGAGCGCAAACTCGATGTCGGCACCGGCACATTCTTTTCAAATTTTGTGATGTATTTCATCATCCTCACTACCGCGCTTACGCTGCATGCGCACGGCATTAAAGATATTGACACCTCAAAGCAGGCAGCCGAAGCCCTCAAACCAGTCGCTGGTTCGATTGCCTACACCCTCTACACGGTGGGACTGATCGGGGTTGGGTTGCTTGCCATTCCGACACTTTCGGGCTCGGCAGCCTATGCTTTTGCTGAAACCTTCAAATGGCGACAGGGATTGGACGAGCGATTCAGAGGAGCGCGCTATTTTTACTGTGTGATAATCCTTTCGACCGTGGTGGGGATCGCGATGGATTTTCTGGGAATCAATCCGGTGAAGGCGCTTTTTTGGACTGCTGTTATCAATGGCGTGCTCGCGCCATTTCTACTCATCGGCATCCTGGTCATCGCTTGCAGCCGGCAGTTGATGCAAAATCAACCAAGCTCGATGCTCTCGCGCGTCGTCGTCGGATTTACCGTAGTCGCGATGTTCGGTGCAGCGATTGCAATGTTTGTACTGTAGCGACGGTCCGCGCGCACAATGAAGCGCCGACCGTCGCCGCGCGATGCGCGTCTGCAACAAACATTGTTCGCCCGTTGGAATCAATCGCTGAGACCCAACTCCAATCGACTTTGCTGAGATTGTCACCGACTTGGATGAGGAAACTAATAGCAAACTCCACCCGCGGGTTGCAATATGCGATCTGAAACTTACAATCTGAAATCGTTTCGGCGGGGTCTTAGCTCAGTTGGTAGAGCGCCTCAATGGCATTGCTACGTAAAGAGTTTTCCCATTTGTTCTCGTATGATCTGGCCGGTGTTTTCATAGGTAAAGACACGGCGCTCATGTTCTGACGTGATCTCTTGTGACCCCTTAAAACGCTCATCGCCGTACAAAATGGCCGGATAAACGGTCGAGTATGTTAGAGCGGCTCAACCTGCGAAGGCGCCTTCCCAATTAAAAGATACCGTTACGGATACTTCCCTAGCTCAGCGCCGTCGTTACTACTGTGATCCAGTTCCGCGCGGAACCGGGAACATCTAACTAGCTTGTGTCGGATCTAAAGGGAAGCGCAACGGAGTCAAACTCCGTTGGGGGCGGAATTGGTCCGCTTTCAACGCGTTTGTCCTTCGGTCATCCCCTGCCCCGTTCGATTAAAAAAAGTGAACGATGATCGCGCCACCCCGGGGGGTTGCGATTAGCGCTAGAGGAATTTTGTAACATCAATTTCGCGTCTGGAAGCTTTTCAGCAAAAAGGCCTGACTATATCATTGGCGAATGCTGCAACGTACAGGGCGTGTGTGACCGATTCTGTACTTTCTTTACAGATCGGCCAAAATGTTAAGAGAAGTGGAAAGCCCATCCTAGGTGGCGACGGTGAAAACGCGCCCACGCCAAGTGCCGAAAAGTAAAGAGTCGCTCCAATTCGATCGTGAAAAAGCCTTTGCAGTGCGTTGTAGATACAAATTCGCGACTGGATCGGCCCCAGACTCCGCGAAGTTCTACGGCCGCTCACGCGATGCGATGATCCGCGTTTCCGATGACGCCGGCAACGTGATTGAAACGCACGAGCACGCGGGCGATTTCAAAGACTGCTAGGCAGCGGCTGCCCAGTTGCGCCTTCCTGAGCCAGGGCTGATCTTGCCCTCCTCCGAAGGGTCGCTTCTAGAAAAAGAGGCACTCGACGAAATTGTCCTTTGTCCTAACGAATTCTGACACTGTATCGGACAACGCAAACACCCGAAAAAATGCGAGCGAACGCGGAATCGTTTAAGAGCTGGTTGCTGGCCGATCGACCGCTAGGCGGAACACCGGGGCTTCATCAGGAGAGAAGCCGCGCCTCCGAAGAACAGTCCTGGTATAAAGTGATGTGCCTAACAGGAGTGGATTATTTCTCGACTCTCGGTTATCAGCCCGGTATTGCGGCTTTGGCCGCAGGGACGTTGTCGCCTTTCGCAACGCTCATTCTCGTTCTGTTAACGCTTTTTGGGGCACTACCAATTTATCGACGTGTCGCGCGAGAAAGTCCACACGGCGAAGGGTCCATTTCAATGCTTGAACACCTGCTTCCTTGGTGGCAGGGCAAGCTCTTTGTCCTGGCACTTCTGGGCTTCCTGGCCACCGATTTCATCATCACGATTACGCTTTCGGCGGCTGACGCTACGGCGCATCTAATCGAAAACCCGTTTGCTCCGACCTTTTTTCATAATCAGGCGGTGCCGATTACTCTAATACTGTTGGCGCTTCTGGGAGCCGTTTTCTTGAAGGGCTTCAAAGAAGCAATCGGGATCGCAGTGGGCTTAGTTATCCTCTATCTTACGCTCAACGCAGTCGTTATTGCGGCTGGGATCGGGCAGATAGCAACTCATCCTCACCTGATCATTGAGTGGAAGCGGGCGCTCTTCACTGTCCACGGTAGTCCTTTAGCGATGTTTGGAATTTCGTTGTTGCTATTCCCCAAACTGGCTCTTGGACTCTCCGGATTCGAGACCGGAGTCGCAATGATGCCCTTGGTTAGAGGCGAACCCGGAGACGACGAGAGTCGCCCATTAGGGAAGATTCGTAACACTCAACACCTGCTTTTTACCGCGGCTGTTATCATGAGTGTTTTCCTTATTACCAGTGCCTTTGTCACAACCTTACTAATTCCGGCGGCCGACTTTCGTTCGCCCGGTCCGAATGGCGAGTTGGCGGGTCCGGCTAACGGCCGTGCGCTAGCCTACTTGGCGCACCGCTTTCTGGGAAACAGCTTCGGAACCCTCTACGACATCTCGACGATCGCGATTCTCTGGTTTGCAGGGGCCTCGGCCATGGCAGGGTTGCTGAATATTGTTCCCCGGTACCTACCCCGATACGGGATGGCGCCTGAGTGGACTCGGGCCGCACGCCCTCTCGTACTGGTCTACACAGCGATAGCGTTCGGCGTGACGCTCCTCTTCAAAGCCGGAGTGGACGCGCAAGGCGGCGCTTACGCGACCGGCGTTTTAGTGGTTATGACCTCAGCGGCCGTGGCAGTAACTTTAGCAGTCTGGCGGACGCGATCCGCCGCCGCAGCGGCAGCTTTTTGCCTGATTGCGGTCGTGTTCGCTTACACCACGATAGCGAACATCATCGAGCGACCCGACGGGGTAAAGATCGCTGCGTTTTTTATCAGCGCGATAGTGATCGTTTCTCTTGCATCTCGCGTCTGGCGGACAACCGAGCTCCGAACCGGCGAGATTACTCTCGATGCGGCGGCGGAGCGCTTCATAGATCACGCCGCGCAAGGAAAAGCGTTGCGTATCATCGCCAACCAGCCCCGGCATTGTGACGACGCGGAATATTCCAGGCGGGAACGAGAACAACGGGAAGACAACGGGATTCCACCAGAAGATCGTATATTATTTCTAGAGATATTCGTTCCTGATGCGAGTGAGTTTTCGGCAGACCTCCACGTGTGCGGTGTGGAAGTAGGATCCCATCAAGTGCTGCGCGCGGAGAGCGCGGCTGTCGCAAACGGGATAGCCGCGTTGCTGTTATATCTGCGCGATCGAACCGGACAAGTGCCGCATGCTTACTTCAATTGGACCGAGGGCAATCCCGTATTGTATATGATCCGCTACGTTCTCAGTGGTTACGGGGATGTCGCGCCAATAACCCGCGAGGTGCTTCGTCAGGCAGAGCACAACCCCGCGCGCCGGCCGCGCATTCATGCCGCGATATAGCATGCAACGCTCTTATCTCACATCTGTCGCATAGCCATGGAGACGACGATAATAATGGCGACGAGGCTCCCAACGATGCCAAGAATTCCACGGGTTAACGCAATAGAGGGACCAACCCGAATCGCCTCGCGTTTTGCGGCGAACCTAATGATACCTCGCGCCGATTGCGCACAGGTTTTGCCGGTCAAACGGTTCTCAGCCGTTGTACAGGGGACCCTGTGATTCGCGTTTACGATGACGCTGACAACGTGATCGAAACGCACGAGCACAAGGGCGATTTCAAAGAGTGGTGAGCGCGATAATCTTGGATTTCGAGCAAAAAAAACACCGCCACCCGCTGAAGCGTGACGGCTCATTGCAAAACGCCGCAGCTTTATTGCATGCCTCCTGTCAGAACGCGCCTCGAATCTATTTCTCAGGAGAGCTCCGAGATTCGGATTCCGATGCACAAGCAACGAAGACGCGATCCCGATTTCCGCGATCGATGCTCAACCCCTGGAGATCACGGTCGAATTGTGTGAAGCAAGGAAAACAAGTATCGCGCACTCACGCCAATATTGATGTTGAAGTCGCCAACCAATAACGCATCGCACTCTGTATCGAAAAAGCGGTGGCCGGCAATTAAGGGAGCGACGATGGTCATCGTTTGCAAATTTCCACCTGAAAACGGTTCGCCAGATATCCTAGTGAACGTGACAGTGAGCTGTAGCAAGCCCCGTGATTCACACCACCAGGTTCCTCGCCGTCGTCACGGAAGCGGATGCCAGAGGTTGCCTCCCACGTGCCCATGCGACGGCGCTCGACGTTGCGCGGCATGTGCTCTACATTTTCCTGCCGAAGACCCATCGCGCCGCCGTCTTCCCCGACGCCTAGGCCGGGAGCGCACCTTCCTGTCGCTCGGTCCACGCCGAGAGGACGATCACTGCGGGAACACGAACTGGACGGTCACGAGGACGCTCCAGGTTGGGCCCCCCGCCGGCCGCTCCACGTTGGAGTAAGCCTCGACCTGCGCAGTGCCTCCCTGTCGCCGGATTATAGCGCCAATCTTGGAAGCGCTTTTTGGAGACATTTCCTTCCGATCATTAGTCGCCCAACGGCCCACGAGTGGACGCCGCTGATGCGTTATACGGAAGCTCCTATCCGCGGATTTGATCCTTTCAATAATACCAGTCTTTACCTCTGGTACCGGATTCGACTCGATCCTGACTGCTATATTGCCAGTGAAAATTGTGGAGAAGTAACTCACCTTAACTCGAGCGTTTTTTTTCAGGATCCACTCTCCAGCGGGCGCACCATTTTCAAAGAACTGGCACTCCCGACCTACTGCAATCGTTAGCACTCGAGCGGGTTTGTCGCTTTGAAATGTGAATGTGTGATTCGCTCTGTCGAACATCTTGATCGTGCCCGTAACTTCGATTGGAAAAGAGCGCCCGCGCGCGTTGACATGAACAACGAATATTCCGAGAAGCGATCCCGCGATTAGGGCAGTGGTTCTTAGGCGAAACATACAAGCGTGGTCTTCGCCTAACGAGCTCCGAAAGCCTGCGGAGCTGCTTCTCGGTCGGTCTTAGCCAGGTCGCTGCGATTCCACCAACCACCGCCCAGAGCGTGGAAGAGCGCCGCCGTGTCCGCGTAGCGGTTGGCCTGCGCTTGGACGAGATTGAATAGGGCTTGCTGGTACGTCTGTTGGGCGTTTAACAGCGCGAGCTGATTGGCTTCACCGCCGCTCCCGGTTTCAAGTTGTCGTCTTGTAAGATCGAGAGTGACCTTGGCCGCGTCTCCTGCCGCAGCGGCGGACTTCAAAGCGTCGGCGTCACGTTGAAGGGCGTTCAACGTGTCGGCGACATTCTGAAATGCCGTTACGACTGTGCTGCGATACTGTTCAGCGGCCTGAACGTACGCTGCACGCGCAGCGCGTTCCTTGTGCAGCAAAGTGCCGCCTTGAAAAATGGGTTGGGTGATGCTCGCGCCTAAATCCCAAAACCCAGCACCCGCTGAAAACATCTTGGCGGCCGTTAGCGCCATCGTTCCGGCGTCGGCGGTCAAATTAAAATTGGGCAGCCGATTTGCGACGGCGATTCCAATTTGTGCGCTCGCCGAGTGCATGTTCTCTTCGGCCTGCCGCACGTCCGGACGTTGCTCAACGAGGCGCGAAGGAAGACTTGCTGGGAGTTTCTGTGGCAATTGAAGCGCTGAGAGCTCAAATTTTGCGGCCATGCCCTCACTGGGAAAACCGCCTGAAAGCGCGGCGAGCAGGTCGCGCTGTTGGGCCAACTGTTTCAGGAGCGGCGGTAAGGTGGCGTTGACCTGCGCTAGCTGTGATTCTTGTGCGGCAAGATCGGCCTGTGTTGCAACATGTTTGGCAAGTTGATTGCGGACGACCTGCACCAAGTTGGAATTGATCGCGATGAGTTGCCGTGTCGCATCGACCTGCGCGCGCAACGACGCTTCCTCGATCGCCGCTGCGACAACATTCGAACTCAGCGTGATGTGAGACGCTATGAGAGCGAAGCGCGCCTGTTCGACCTGCGCCTGCAAGGATTCAACTGTCCGCCGGTTTAGACCAAAGACGTCGGGGACATAGGATACAGTAACCTGTGGCGTGTATAAGTTGTAGTAGAGCGCGCCCGAAGCAGTGAACGGAGAAAGCTCCTGCGATGTCTTGTTCCGGCTCGCTGAAAAACTTCCGCTTATGCTTGGATAGAACGCGCCTTTTTGGGCGAGAACGTTTTCTCGTGCGACCTTTAGGGCTGCCTGCGCCGCTTTAATGTCCGGATTCGCTTTGAGCGAGCGGGCAATGAGATCATTGAGCGGCTTCGAATGAAATAGCGCCCACCATTCGCCGGAGATGTCGATCTTTTTGCTGAAATGTTGCGCCTCACCGCCGGCCGCGTTGACGGTGCTGCTCGTAGTCGAAAGAGGCGTACTCGTGTAACCGCTGACGTCCGGTGCAGCGGGCCTTTTGAAGTTCGGACCGACAGCGCAACTCACACTCAACAGGAAACCTGCGATCACAAGACTGCGCGCGACCCGCCAGCTATAGGATAGACTCATATAAGTATCAGTTAGGGTTTGCGTTTCATTCCTGTTCCGTTGAGCGCCGCTGTGTTTCTGAATGTGTTTGTCGGACCGCCAATGACTGCTGTGCCTCGATTGCGTAAATCCCTTAGCGACGACTTGCTTGAGGGAGAAGTAATCGGCTGACGGACGCGCGGAGTTGCTTGGTTGACCGCTTTGTTCGGGCGAAGATCGACATTTGCCGACGCGCTCTTCGAGTCATCGGCATGAGATGTCGCGTGCATCAGCAGAAGACAGCCAATCACAGCGAAATGGAGACGAATGTTTTTCATGTTGCTTGAGCGGCGGGCACGGGCTTCTTATCGCGGCCGAGAGAAACCACCTTGAGTGCAGGCACGACGATGAGCAGCATGATCGGGCCGAACAGCATTCCGCCGACGATGACGGTCGCCAGCGGACGTTGCACCTGACTGCCAATGCCGGTGGAGATCGCCGCTGGGACGAGGCCGATACACGCGGAGAAGCTGGTCATGAGTATTGGCCTCATACGGGTGTAAGCCGCGAAGAAGATCGCGTTCATTGATGTCTCCCCGCGAAACCGCGCTTGCTCGAAGTAGGTCACCAACAGAATGCCGTTCATGACCGAAACACCGAACAACGAGACGAAGCCGATCGCAGCGGAGATGCTAAAATTAAGGCCCGAAAAGTAGAGTGCGAGCACGCCGCCGGCAGCGGCGAAGGTGATCCCAGAAAGTGTGAGTAAGCAGTCGAGCAGCGAATTGAAAAGCGTGTAGAGCAATCCAAGAATCAGAACGAGGCTGACCGGCACAACGATTGCCAGACGATTTCGGGCTTCTTCAAGGCGACCAAACTCCCCCGCCCAAACCAGTCGGTAACCGCTTGGAAGTTTTACATTTTTCGCGATGCGTTTCTGCGCTTCAGCGACCGTGCTGCCCAAGTCGCGATCGCGTACGCTAAACTTGACCGGGAGAAACCGCTGTGTGCTCTCGTGATAAATCCAGGACGCGCCGGTGTCGAGAGTCACCGTCGCCAATTCACTTAGCGGAATATATGCGTTGGCACCGCTGCTGGTTTGGTAAGCAACTTTAATCTCGCGAATTTTATCAATGTTGTCGCGATATTCGGGCGGATAGCGGACGGCGACGTCAAATTGCCGGTCGCCTTCCAAAACCGTGGTCGCTGAAGCGCCGCCCATGGCCGCATGGATCACCGAGTTCACATCGCCGGTATTCAGGCCATATCGTGCCGCCATTGCGCGATCGACCTTGATATTCAAATTCGGCTGCCCAAGGACTGGAAAAATACCGAGATCGGTGACCCCACGAACCTGCTGCATCTCGTCACGAATCTGAGTTGCCAGCTTCGTCAAAGTTTCGAGGTTCGCGCCGACAATCTTGACTGAATTGGCGCCTTTAACGCCTGAGACTGCTTCTTCGATGTTATCCTGAATGTATTGGGAGAAGTTGAAATTGATTCCAGGCAACTCATTCTGAAACTCCGCCTGGATCTGCTCTGTCAACTTCTCTTTCGTCAGACCTCGCGGCCATTGGTCGAACGACTTTAGCGGTGCAAACAACTCCACATTTGAGAACGGCGAGGCGTCGCTTCCATCATCCGGGCGACCATGCTGTGAAACCACCGTAATGATCTCCGGATGTTTCAAAAGAATCGCGCGCATTTTTCGCGCTGCCTCCTCGCCATCTTGAAGAGCGAGCGTTATTGGCATTGAAGCGCGAATCCAAAAATTCCCTTCTTCGAGATGAGGGAGAAATTCGCTGCCGAGTCGCGAGGCCACCCAACCGGCGATGCCAAGGAAAACAATTCCGATCAACGTCACGACGAAGCGGTGATCGAGTGCGAAATGCAGGACCGGTTTATATATTCGATGCAACGCGCGGACGGCGATCGTCTCCTTTTCCTTCACGCGCTCGGGAAGGAAAATTGAAGCAAGCACCGGCGTTACAGTGAACGTACTGATCAAAGCGCCGGCCAGCGCGTATGCGTATGTGCGGGCCATCGGGCCGAATATCTGCCCTTCGATTCCTTGCATCGTAAAAAGAGGCACGAATGCAGCGACTGTGATGAGGGCGGTAAAGAAAACCGCCTTGTCCACCTGAATCGTGCTGATCAAAATCAGCCGCAGTCGATCGGTCCATCCCTCAGTTGGAGCACTGGAATAAGCAAGCCTCGTAGGGTCCGGTCCCCAAAAACCATCGGCGAGGCGATGGAGTAGATTCTGTCTTTCTTCAGGCGGTCTCTGAAAATTCCGAAAAACGTTTTCAACCAGGATAACCGCTGAATCGACAATAATACCTAAATCGATAGCGCCGACTGAGAGCAGATTTGCGCTTTCGTTTAGGATGACGATCAGAATAACGGCGAAGAACAGCGCAAACGGGATACTTAGACCAACGATGATCGCGCTGCGGAGATCGCCTAGAAAGACCCATTGAATCAAAAATATCAGCACGCATCCGAAAACGAGATTGTGCAACACGGTGTGCGTTGTGACCGCGATCAGCGATGATCGGTCGTAATACGGAACGATTCGGACACCTGGCGGCAGGCTGCCATCATGATTCATCGTGTCGATCTCTGCCTTTACCTTCGGAATCATGTCAGCCGTCTTTTCCGTGCGGCTCATGACGACGATTGCCCCCACGACATCGTCCTCTCGATCCCGACCCATGATTCCGAGTCGCGGCACGTAACCGACGGAGACTTTCCCAATGTGCTTTACCAGGACGGGAGTGCCGTTTGTTTGCGTCAAGACAACATTCTCGATGTCGTCTGTTTTGTAACCTTGAGTTAGATCGTCGTTGCCGCCGTCATCGATCAGTCCAACTCCGCGAATGTTGATCGATTGCTGGCCGATGCGGATTTCCCGGCCACCGACATTGATATTGGCGTTACCCAGTGCGGTCAGCACTTGGGGCACCGTGATGTTGTAAGCTTCCAGTTTGAAAGGATCCACATCGACCTCGAATTGCTTGGTTGGCCCGCCCCAGCTGTTGATGGCTACGATCCCAGGTATGGTCAAAAGGCGCCGACGTACGATCCAGTCCTGCACAGTGCGCAGATTGATGAGTCCGAAATGCTTCGGCCCGATCACTTGATAACGGTAAATCTCTCCGGTCGTGCTGCTCTGTAGGATTGTAGGCACCAGCCCACCTGGAAGGCTCACATTTTGTTGCAGCGCAATCGCTGCCTGCGCGTAGGCAAAATGGAAGTCAACGCCGTACTTAAAGACTACGCGCACAAAGGACAGGCCGTAAAAGGAGGTCGAGCGGATAACATCAATGCCGGGCGTGGTGTAGAGTCCGATTTCAATTGGGCGAGTGTAGTAACGCTCCATTTCCTCTGCTGAAAGACCCGGAGCTTGTGCTGTAATCTCGAGAATAACAGGCGTTGGATTTGGATACGCCTCAATGTTTAACTTCCGAAAAGCAACGTAGCCCACGCCGAGAAACAGCAGCAAACCAAAGACAACGATCGCGCGCCGGCTCAGGCAAAATGCTATCAAGGATCTAAACATCGATACTTTTTTGAAACGTTGCGACGTTACTGACTAATCGCTCGGCGGCGCTTGAAGCATATTGCTCAGGAAGATAGCGCCGTCAGTAACTACGAGTTCTCCGCGGCGAAGACCGTCGAGAACCTGAACGCGCTCGTCCTGTTGCAAGCCAGTCTTGATAACTCTTTGTGAAAAGTGATGCTGATCGGTTGTTACCCAGGCTGTCATTATGCCATCCGGTTCTCGAACCACGGCATTGGCCGGTACAGCAGTGGCTTCGGTGGGTTCCTGCACACGAATCACACACTCAGCGAGCATCCCCGAACGCAGCTCATTGCTGGGGTCTGCAATCTGCAAACGAGTCATGATCCGATGCGTGTTCCAGTCGACCGCTGGAAAGATCTTAATGATGCTGCCTTCAAATACGCGGGCAGGGTAGGCCGTCGCCGTAACTTCAACCGGTTGGCCTAATTGAATAAACCGGCTATCGCTTTCCGGGACGTTCGCGATCATCCATTTGCGCGAGACATCGGCGACTGCGTAAGGAGCCGGAGGCTTTCCTGGTTGGACCTCAAGCCCTACCGACGCATTAACCGATGTTACCTGGCCAGTGATCGGACTAGCGACCTCTACTTCGTCTTCACGGGAGGTATTAATCGTATAAAGTAGCTGTCCCTTTTGAACCTGATCTCCAAGTTCGGCGACAGCTTTCGCAATCCGTCCTTGGCGGGGCGGAAAAACTTGGACTGAAAGGTTGTTATCGAAATAGAGTTTGTTATCAAAATCGATGCTCCCGATACCCTTCTTCTCAAGGCGAAACAGATAGCTCCCCACCGGTTGAATTTTGATCGCAGGCAATTGGCTGGGCGATAGTTCCACAATAGGCTCACCGGCAGAAGAGTTGGAGACTGGCTGTGATGGGTGAGAAACACTTGTGTCTTCTGCTCGATGGCATCCCGCGACCCAAACGTCAATTGCGATAACAACCGCCAAGATTGGGAGCCCAGCTACCCCCACGCTTAGTCGTGATCGCCTTGTTTCGAGCATTTTATTGAGGCCGTATGGTGGCTTAACCGCACGGCAAAGACGACACTTAGCGTGAGCGCCGACACAAAACCATTGGGCTGCGCCTACTTTTCTGTGACAGGCGAAGCCTTACAGAGAGCGGGCAGATGATTTCCCTTTATCTCAAATGCGCGTTCTCTTCCCAGAGAATCGCTTCTCGCAACAGGTCTGCCGCAGTCGTTAGACCAAGCTTTTCCTTCGCGCGAACGCAGTAGGCTTGAACGGTCTTCAGGCTGATGTGCAGTTGTTCCGCAATTTGCGATGTCGATTTTCCCTGTCCAAAGAGATGGAATACTTCCAGCTCGCGGTCACTAAGTTCGCCCACTCGCGACTGTGCCAGGCCAACGCCCTCATGTCCTTTTAGAAATTTTACAGCCATCGCATTTGAAAGTTTTTCGCTAACATAAATGCCGCCTCCGAGCACACGCCGGATCGCTGCCAGAATGTTCTTGCTTGTCTCCCTCTTCCGAACATAGCCGCGCGCGCCTGCCCGCATGGCGCGTTCGGCATACAGCTCCTCTTCATGCATCGAAAGCACGAGCGGCGCGACTGATGGATATTGAATGCAGAGGTCTTTGATCAATTCGAGACCCGAAGCGGCATTAAGCGAAATGTCGATCACCGCTAGTGCTGGCCTCGCGCGCCCAATCCCAGCTAACGCATCCGTTGCATTTTCGGCCTCGCCACACACTTCGAGGTCGGCCTGTTGATTGATCAAATTCGTCAACCACTCCAGAACCAGTGGATGATCGTCCACGAGAAACACCCTCGTCTTCTGTTTGTTAACCTTGCCTTTAGCAACTGGCACGGTTTACTGGCTCTTAATTTCCGCTTGTTACGGGCAAGCGGCAGATCACGATGACTCCACCTTCCGATTTATTCTTCGCCGAAAAAGTTGCGCCGGTCATGCCCGCTCGGTTGGCCATAATCCGAAGTCCCAATCCTTGGTCTGCGGATATGGACGCCGGCAAGCCTATTCCGTCGTCGCTGATGCTTAGGATTAGGTCTCCGTCCAGGCGAGAGAGTCCAACATTAACTTTGCTAATGTGGCCGTGCTTGACGGCGTTAGTCACGGCTTCCTGAGCAATACGATAAAGATAGGTTGCCGTGGTTGAGTCAAGCGTAGGCGTTTGCGGATCGCCGCTGAATTGGCACTGAACGTGATAGCGATCTGCCGTGCTCCTGCAGAGCTCTTGCAACGCGCCGGCCAACCCTTCGCCCTCCAATTCTAGCGGAAACAATCCTTTGGCCAGTTTACGCGTAAGGTCGATCGCTTCTTCAATAAGCTCAACGCTTGCGTCTGCATCCTTGGCTTGCGGCAAGGAAGCGTCAGCCAGCTTACTACCTAGCACCTGGAGCGACAGCGAAGTCGCAGTTAAGTGCTGGCAAAGTGTATCGTGCAGATCGTGACCGATTCGGCGCCGCTCGCGCTCAGTAACTTCAGTGATTTCTTTTTCCAATTGTTCGCGAGCTGCAATTTCATCGCGCAGTGCAGCGGTGCGCTGCCGGATTCGATCTTCAAGAGTTTGATGAAACGATTTCAACCGTGAGAGCAACCAGACAACGATAAGGTACGAGCCGAGCGTAATCAGCGCATTCCAGACCGGGACAAATCGGTTTGGGTAAACAACGCCAGCTGCCCAGTCGCCCAGAAGCCAGCTGGCAACGCTCAACGCGGAAATCAGCAGCGCAAACAGCACTCCAACGTTCCAAGCTGCGAAGGAGATCGCGAGCAGATAGAAGATTGACCAATAAATTTGGTAACCAGAGAAATAGTCGGCTATTCCTACAGCGAGCACAGAAAGCAATGCGATGAAAATCGACAGTCCACGCGATCGCCGGAAAGCTTTTCCGACCCGGTTGGTCTGTTCCGAGGTCCACTCTGTTGCTACCCCTTCTAAGGGCGGTCGTTGTTCGTCCATGAATCTAGACTCTTAACAAGGTCCAGCTCGCATGCATCCTAGAATTGGAAATGAAAACGACTGGAAAAAATGTTCACTGGACCACGATCGCTATTGTAACCGGGATTGGCCACGAATTGATAGTCGATTCCGAGGTAAACATGTTTGATCACTTCCGCATTATAATACATCTCCATGACTCCCTCGACTGCGTAATGGGGTAGCTTTCCGTCACCGATAAGTGGTCCCAGCCCGCCAGCTGCGAGAAAATCACGATGGGCTGAGCTAAGGCCATCGACAATTCCAGCGAGGCCCACTGTGTCATTCGAACGCTTCCAACTTGTTCCCTTCAACTGCAAGCCGGCAGATACGCTTCGATCAATATCGGTAAATTGCCATACTTCTTCCTGCCCATCCCGCCAACTTGCGCGAAGAAAGGCACCCAAATCCTTGCTGATTTCTTGTTCCGCGTCGAAGGCAAATCCATATTGAAACCGATAACGCCTGGTCTTTGTAATGTCCTCCATCAGCGCAGGGTCATCGAGTGTTTCACGATAACTGCCCATGTGCGCATGTTCCAGCCAGCCAAGCAAACGAACTTTTCCCGGGTGATCGGCAATCGAGTAACGCCTCTCCAGTTCAAGCATTTGTTGCCAGGCTTTTAGGAAATGCCCGTCCTTGGCGAAGCCATTCGACACGCGTGGCACATCGAAAACGCCGTAACGCAATGCCCATGTTTTCTGGTTTAGCTCAGCTGTGGCGCCTTCAATCACGCCGACTGAATCAGCCGCATAATCAAAAGCACCATTATCAACGATGACCCAATTTAGAAATTGGGTGCGAGAGTTATGGGCGTATGCATTGGCGTCGAACTGATCACCTACACTCAAGCGCCCGATCGTGAATGTCATACGCGAGATATCGACTCGTTCGGCAAGCTGCAACTGATCGCTCTCAAGGTCCTCTTGGTCGCCCCCAAGGCCAAAGATTTGTCGCAGAAACATGTGCGCGTTGAACACGTCGCCAATCTTTTGCCCAACCTTGTAGTTTTCAGCGTTTGGAAAAGCTGCGATTCCATGAGTGTTGCTTAGACCAAAGCCCTGAAAGTACTCCGGGTTAACATAAAATTCGCCGCCGGACCACAAACGGACGCCTATGAAAAGATCAAATGACGATGATTGTCTGAAGTTGTCATCCGGTCGCAGGCTATTTGTTCCCTGGTAAGGCGAATGAAAGCCCGGCTGACCCTGGATAACTTCGGTTCCCTGAACATGAAAAGACCAGTTCTGTTGTTCAAAATCTTGGGCCTGATCGTTCGAAGCGTTATCTTCTAATTCGGGATCCAAGAACTTCACGAAGGAAATATTTTGATCTAAGACAGACCGAGAATCTAACGCGTCCTGCGCTCTCACGCGCACGATGGAGAGGACCAGGACGAAGAGCAAAATGAGAAATCGCCATCCCCTTTCCATAACGAATCGTTTGCCCCTGATCCTATAAATGTCTCAGGCACAACTTGGGTTCCAGTGCTCAATATTCGCGGTTCTACCACCATGTTACCTCGCTTCATGGGGATGCGCCAAGGTGTCAGTTGAGTTACCCCTTCACTCGTAACTTGATTTCATTTCAATCATGCCAAGAGAAACTTTTGACGGCACCGCTCATCATTTGGCCATCGTTACTTTGAAGGTCACCGTGTTCTCTCCACCGGTGTTTGTGATGACGAACTTGTAGTTTCCATCCTTGTCCGGCGTCACTTTCACCGACGACTTGGGCCCGGGAGAGTCGTCCTTTCCAACTTGGTTGCCGGCTTCGTCATATACGAAAAGGTTCACGTCGGTGTTCTTTGTGGCGTCAGTGGTCGCTTCGAACTCTTTTCCCGCCTTGAAGGACAGTAGGTAGGCGACCTCGCCTTTGTCCTGCATCTTGGTCTCCCTACCCTTGAACCGCGCACCACTGCCTAGGTTCGTCGTTTTCACATGCTCCTGCGCGGAACACATTGTGGCGAACGCCAACACGACCGCCGCTGCGGTCACTAGCCGAGTCACTAATCGATTCATATTCATCTTTCTCTTTTCCCCGCCAAGTTGAATTCAGGGATAGCAGGGTCCGGGGAGGCGAAGAACTTAGCGGGGCAATGCCCTTCGCCTGGGATCGGATCCGTTTAGGCTTTGCGGTTTATATAGAAACGGCGCGCATTGTGTCTAGTCAGGCAGCGCCTAATTTTCATGTCGGGTCCTACCTTGCATGCGACGCGCCCATTCGACTTCCAGAAACGCAGCTAGTTTTTCATCGGACCGCACGACGAAACACTTTCCGTCGCCGCGATGTGCGTCTGCAATCCAGATCTTTCGTCCGTTAAATCAATCAGTGAGACCCAACTCCAATCGACTTTGCTGAGATTGTCACCGACTTGGATGAGGAAACTAATAGCAAACTTCACCCGCGGGTTGCAATATGCGATCTGAAACTTACAATCTGAAATCGTTTCGGCGGGGTCTTAGCTCAGTTGGTAGAGCGCCTCAATGGCATTGAGGAGGTCACGGGTTCGAATCCCGTAGGCTCCAAAACCTTTTTACTGTGCCGAAGCGGATTACCCAGATTGTCATGACGGGTTCATAATACCAAGACACGTTTACGAACTCCGCCCGCCCGAGACACGTTGCATGAGAAATTCACTCGGGGATGGCTTTGCGCGTCGGATTCGATCGTTAGATTCGCATTCCGATGAACAAGGCGTAGTCGCGTCCAACGACGAATTTTGCTAGTTTCGCTCGACTAATTCGCATGTTCTTGATAAGAGCGGCCAGACAGCGCTTTGGCAAACAATCGCAGCGATGAAAAGAATTGTTTTGATTGGCATTATCGCGCTAGTCGCATTGGGCATCTTTGCGGTCTTTATACGCCCTCACCCGCGCATTGCTCCTCCTGGTGTTTATTTTACACTAACACATCTATCTGCGCGGAGTGCGTCCGGGATTACGGGTTTCGAGCCGGGAACGCGAGTTGTCTGCGTCAAAGATGAGGGGCTCGTGCTCCTTGTAAAAGTGGACAACCTCGAGTTTGAAGCAAAACGGCAATATCTCACGAACGATCTTGATGTTGCCGATCTCGCAGGTAGGAACGACGCCGAAGCGCAACAAGCTGTAGCGTCTTATATCGCACAGCACCAGCAAGCGATTGAGCAGCGAGATGACAGGAGGAAGATGCAGGCTTCAGGCCAACACTAGACTCCTAGCATTCACGTAGCACCAATAGCCGGATCCAAACCGGCCTTTCAAATTCCAGAAACGCAGGCAGTCTTCCATCAGCGCGCACAACAAAGCGCTTTCCGCCGTCTTGAACGGCGACTGCGGATGGTTCGACCTTACTAGTCGTTCCCCAGATCGTACACTTCTACCAGAGCAACTCCGGTGGTGTTGTTTACACCCTTTACAATAGCTGTGTAGTTACCTGCCGGCAGGGCTGCGATGATTGCCGACTCCAGTCCGTCCTTAGGCGCATAGCCGCTGGCTTGGATCTCGCGGACTTGGCTGGCGGTGATAATCCCGCCGATGATCGTCGTCGCCCAGTTGTTATTAGAAGCGATCAACGCTCCCGTGCCATCGTGCAGCTCCAATGTAGGGTTAGCTAGCGCGTCCGGAACGCCATATTGCGTAAGCTCAGGGCCAATCGCACGCACAATCACTCTCTTTAAGGCAGTTCCCTGGACGTTAAAGCCGCCAATCATCACGTTGCCGCCCGTCTGCACAAAGCCCCGAGCGCTGAGGTTGCCGAGGTGCGATGGACTGGTCAGTCGGATCTGCCCGGATAGGCGCTCCTCGAATAAGCTAAAATATCCATGGCCGTTCCAAGATCCGACGGCCTGATTGTTATACACATTGTTGATTGCGTCGATCGGTCCTTCACCGATTACGGTAGACTGAAGATGGCCACTCAGGTTGTAGTAATCACCGCGCAAGCCGCTGACATAGTTAGTTCCTCCAGCATCCAACGTTCTGAAGTTGGCTTTTGGGACCAACCCCGGAAAAGAGCCGGTGAAGCCGTAGCCTATGCTCGCTGGTCCAGGTTGATCCCATGACAGGGACATTCCATCAGAACCGGCGCGGTTCTTGTAGTCGATGACAATATCATACCAAACGCCGGGCTCCATATCGAATGATGCATTGCACCCGCCTGCAGCAGAGATATTATCGTACGTGCAAAGAGCGATGCCGCCAATCGTGAGCGTCCCATAGTCATCAGCGCCTAAACCGAAATTCACGACGGTGACGGTCGCTGAAAGCGTTGTAGCGAACAAGCAGCCCGAGGCAAGAAGCGCACGAAGAAGGTACGTCAAGGGTGACTTAAGTAATTGATTTGTTTTCATTTTTTTGAGGTTGGATTGTTGAACTGCATTAACGCAATCCAGTTCCACGTGAAAACCAGGAACCATCCTCGCGAGGCGCTTTGAAGGAGCGACCTCACGTCGGCTGACTCGGGGCTCCAGGTTGGACCTGGAGATCGCGTTAGGCGGTGTCTCAGCGAAGATCCAGCACCTGCGGATTATTCAGCCTGCTGAAGATAAGTTGAAACGTCGGATGACGTAATCGAAGAGGCTTTTACGTGTTCCGCGACAGTTTGTCGAACTTTATTTCAGGCGCCACACAATCCTGGCGCGCATTGCGGGATCGGATAACAGATTCGAATTCCAGAAACGCCGTCAGGTTATCATCCGCGTGCACAACGAAGCGCTTTCCGTCTTTGCGATGCGCGCCTTCAAAAAAAATGACGCCTACGTCTCTTGCGCCGGTCAGGCTTCCGCGCTTAGATGGGACAACACTTCCCGGGAAGAACGATTATGTCCGTGGACGGTAACTGGAAGATCACTCTCAACACGCCAATGGGCGCGCGCATGTTCGATATGAGCGTCCAGAGCAACGGTGACACCTTTATCGGCTCTGCCTCCAGCGAGATGGGGTCGCAGGACTTTACCGGCAACGTCAACGGCAACAACCTCACCTGGTCGTTCGACGTCACCAACCCAATGCCGATGAAGCTGGAGTTTGACGCCAACGTCGACGGCGACAAGATGACCGGCAACGTCAAGATAGGCATGTTCGGCAACGCCGTCCTGGCCGGCGAGCGCGCTTGAGCGAAAGGCCCTACCAACCGAGGATTTGGCACCGTGTGCTGCTCTCAAAAAGCTAACATTATGAAGAACAACTTTCCGGCTTTAACGCTTCCTGGTTTGCTCGCCCTTGTTATGGCTAGCTGCGATCCAACGTCGAACGAGAAAGTATCCATTCCTGTTGTCCCGGACGGCATTAAAGTCCCACCAACCGAGGCGCTGTCTTTTGCAGCCAACGCAAAGGGCGTTCAGATTTACGAATGCCGAATCAAGAAGGACGCCACCGACCAGTATGGATGGGTTCTCAGGGCACCCGAGGCGGATCTGTTTGACGGGCGCGGAAAGAGGATCGGCCATCATTACGGCGGACCGACCTGGGAGTCGAGCGATGGCAGTAAAGTCATAGGCGAGGTCAAAGGCAGCGAACCCTCGACTGATGCGAAGGCAATTCCCTGGTTGCTACTCCAAGCCAAGACGCACGATGGAAATGGGATCTTCAGCCGAGTAAATATCATCCAACGCCTGGAGACCGTGGGAGGGAAGCCGCCTGCGGAAGGGTGTGATCAGTCGGGTACCGGCAAGGAGGTGCGAGTGCCTTACACTGCCGTTTATTATTTCTATGGTTCTAAACCGTGACCAAGTCGCGTAACCAGGCGACGTAGCGAACCGCTGGCAGCCCCGCGTCCTAGCTTCCAATGACCACCACACTCAACTTGCTGCCACGCGCGTCCTCGCCAGCGATCGCTGATCTTGGGTCTCGTTAGATGCTACTTGCGTCAATACTCTTGCTGCTTCTTGGCTGCGTCATTTAGGCCCTTGGGGCGGTTTACTGCTTCAAGACTGATATGATCGTTCGTCAGGCCAATGATGTGACACATCGCACGCCAAGGTTGCTGCACTTCGCATTGCCCATTCGACCGCGCGAAGGCAGCATCACAGTTCGACAAGTTCGTAACACTGGGCTCGGTCTGTTATTGCTCAGCGCATGGTTCTTACTTGCTGGGTTGATCGGCATTCTTGGTCATAACTGATGTTGCACCCACCGCGACTGTTCAAGCGATTTTCCGTGAACTCGAGTTAGCCGTTTGGGAAAGGTAACCGAGGAACTATACCCAGGAAAATTCGTGTTGGGATACTCTTCGGAGGCCGATCTGCCGAACACGAAGTATCCCCTCCATTTTTTCGAGCGCCTCAATTCAGGCCTTTGATCTCGCTCTTCCAATCTGGGACTTTCTGATGCGTGAGCTTTAAAAGTGTCCACTTTCGAGGAGCCTGCTGCGCATACCAATATTTCCAGGCAAACAACCTGCGCTTCCCGCAGCAACACGGCCCATCAACCACGTAAAACTTACCGTTGATCGTCGCCCTGCGGGGACTTCCGCACCCATTGGAATGGCATTCGGGTTCGAATCCCGAAGGCTCCACTCCATTTTGGTTCTCAGTTGGGCAACGACTGCGAGGGCTGGGAATTTGACGGGGACTTTAACCCAGCCGGTGTTCAATGAATCAGCACGGTGTTGATCCGGGACCGCCTCTCCGACACCAACCATGCACACTCGCAGTCGCCGCTCTTCTTCTTCTTTTTTATTGAAATCGAACGAGTTGTCTATCAGGCGCCGACCCTGAATTTTTGCGTGAGACCTGGCCTGACATTCGGAATGCTCCGAAAACGCGATCCGTGATCGGCAATTTACCAAATCTTCGCTTGTTGCAGGTTATAATGGGCGTAAATGAATAACACTGCGGCAAACCATGCGCCGACCCGTGTTTGAGAGAGCCATAATTAATCTGCGGAATTTTCATCGTCTCAAAATTTCCAGCAGGTCATTGACCATCGCCTGCCTTATCGTCACTGGTCTGATTGGATACGCCGATTATCTGACGGGATACAAGCAGTCGTTACTTCTCTTTTATTTTCTGCCGATCTCGTTGGCCGCGTGGTTTGCCAACTTCAAATTCGGGCTCGTGATCGTAGCCGTCTGCGTCATGGTATGGGTGCTTTCAGATCTTGCATCTGGAATCCCGGCTCTCCAATTCTGGAATATTGGAATGGCTTTTGCATCGTACGTGCTTTTTGCGGGCGTGGTATCGAAATTAGCAACCCTCGTTCGGGAACTGGATCAGCGTGTAGAAGAACGGACTGCAGCGTACGAGCGCGAGACGGTCGAGCGGCGACGACTCGATCAAGAGATTGCGCAAGTGGCGGATCGTGAGCGGAGGCGGTTGGGCCACGATCTGCACGATAAGCTGGGACAACACCTCACTGGCACGGCTCTCGCCGCACAGGTACTGAAGGAAAAACTCGCGGCACGATGCGATCCGGAAACCGGCGATGCAGAGAACCTGGTGCGCTGCCTTGAAGAAGGGATTGATTTCACCCGGAACCTTGCCCGTGGCTTCTTTTCGCCAGAACTCAAGGCCGAAGGCCTGGTCGTCGCGTTGCAGAATCTGGCTGAGACCGTTAGTGAACAATCCGGCATTAAGTGCGTTTTGTCCGGCGACGAATTAATTCCAATCTACGATTCCACTGCTGCGAATCAATTGTATCGCATCGCTCAAGAGGCAGTAACAAACTCCGTCAAACATGCTGTCGCCAATCACGTTGATATTCAGCTCGCAATGGACGGCTCCGAACTGTATCTATCCATCGTCGATGACGGAGTTGGATTTCCAGACAAGCCGCGATCAGAAGGGCTCGGGCTTTATCTCATGCGTCACGCGGCGGGACTCAGCGGTGGGACTTTCGATATTCGACGAAATGGCGAGAAAGGGACGATAGTGACATGCCGAGTAGTACAGTCTGAATCGCAATAATTTCGATTTGATCCTATGAATTCTAGCCCTTCTGGAACCGTCGCACACAAGCGCAACGTGTTCATAGTCGACGATCATCCGCTCGTTCGCGACGGCCTGACTAATCTCATAAACCGGCAGAGTGACCTCATCGTCTGCGGTGAGGCGAAGGATTCAGCCGAAGCTGTCGCCGGAATCGCAGAGGAACGGCCCGATGTCGCCATCATTGATATATCCCTCACAAACGAATCCGGATTGGAATTGATCAAACATTTGGTAAACCAGTTCCCGCAAGTTGCATTGATCGTTCTCTCTATGCACGACGAAGCTCTATATGCTGAACGCGCCCTGCGCGCCGGCGCACGAGGCTACGTGATGAAGCACGAGACGAGCAAAAGTGTGCTCGCCTCTATCCGGCGTGTACTGGAAGGTGAGATTTATGTTAGCGAACGGATCGTCAACAGAATGGCCTTAAGACTTGCCTCTTCGGGGCAAGCGGTTGCCAGGTCGCCGGTGGAACGCTTGAGTGATCGCGAACTGGAAATTTTTCAGTTGCTCGGCCAGGGCCGCACGCCGTCGGAAATTGCCGGCGATTTGAATCTGAGTCTAAAAACCGTTCAAGCTTACTGCGCCCGAGCCAAAGACAAGTTCGGCGTTACCTCGTTGACTGAGTTGCTTCGCGCCGCCATCCGATGGGATGATGCCAGTCGCGTAAAATAAGCAGCGGCAAGGCCTTCTCAGCTTCAGTCCATCTTCTCTGAACCAACTCTATCTGACTCTCTAGCACAGGCGCGCGCCCGTTTCGTTTGGCCAGTTTTTTCCGCCTGTTCGGTCTCAGGATGGGAGTCTTCTTCCCCCTAAAAAGGCTGTGCCATCGCAGCCCTCTTTAAAAAAGAGGAACTAATTCGTCCTAGGCAAGTATAATCTGGTTTCTGTATGCGGCCTCGCCCGACACGTTAGTCTGTCAAGTCACTTCATTTATACTTCACCGTTGCGTTGGTCTAACCGCCGTTTAGGTGGCCACAAGTAACAACTGCGTTACTTTTCCGGAACAGCTACGACGGTTAGTTGCTGCGATGTTAGTGGCGTGAAAACAACGGACAATGGTAAAGCAAATGGCTCTAGTGGGGACGAGAATCGCCCTCTAGAGGATAACTTGGAGAACAGAAAACCCCGTAAACGATTCATCAGCCGTCGTTCGTTTCTGGGCAAATCACTCGCTGTCGGTGCGGGAACAATCGGCGCGGGATTTTTTATTAACACCCGAACGGCAAGAGCAAGCGGCGGTCTAACAACAGGAGACGCTGCCCTGCTCCGGTTCGCCGCGGCGGCCGAAATTCTCGAGACCGATTTCTGGGGCCAGTACAACGAACTCGCAGGCATCCAAGACAGCGAAGTCCCAGGAGGAAGTGGCAATCCAATCTACACCCAGGCTGTGAAAGCTCTTGATGGAGATATGGATCAGTACATCCATGATAATACCGAGGATGAGCACACCCATTTCGCATTCCTTAACGCATACCTGGTCTCCAAGGGAGCACAGCCTGTCCATCTAGATCAGTTCCGCACGCTGCCGGGTAGCACTGCCACGGGTTCTAGCAGAAAGCTCCGGCTTACTAACCTCATGCAACTCACTCTTGACACCAGCTGGTGGACCCGTTACCGCGCCCGCCTTCATAACCCGGACCTTGAGCCCAACTTCAAATTTCCACAGGCAGTGCCGGACTTGTTTCATGGGCAGTTTACGGCAATCCCCAGAACTGATGCCGATCTGCAGCCTCATAAACATATCCAGGCAATTGCCAACACGGCGGGATTCCATTTTCCAACTATTGAACAAGGTGGAAATAGCCTTTATCCAGCGATGGCTCAGAGGGCGACGAGTGTGGAAGTGTTGCGAATCCTGATCAGCATCGGTCCCACCGAGACCATGCACTTTCAGACATGGGCGGACAAGGCGGGCAATGCGCCTCCTCTGACCGACCCTACTAATGGCCTGACGTTTCCGGATCTGAATTCGCCTCCCTTTGGAGGGGAGACCTTTCAGACTAACCTGATCATGCCTGAGCCATGCGCATTCATCAGCCCGACGCTCCCGAGGTGTTCGGTCATTCGTCCTACCGAAACGAATGGAATTGCCATGGCCGTGGTCAAGTTCTTGACCGATATGGGACTCTTCATCGGCCAATCGCCGGCGTTCTTTTCATTCATGCAGCAGCTGGCCCAGGAAGCGGATGCTGCCCAACGTGGAATGTAAAATGAACATTCAGGGCCGGTAGCCCGAGTTACAAGAGACATGACAAATCCGCAGGGTTCACTCCCTGCGGATTTTTTGCGGTGAATTAAGCGCGACGTTGACGATTGGCCCGGGTTAGATTGAGTCCGACTTTTGCCATCAGATGCACAAATTGAACTCCATCATTATCCGTGCGCCGAGGGTATCGATCTTCGAAACGGCAGCCAATTTAGAACTGTGGCCGAAGATTTTGCCGCATTACCGCTACATTCGTTATCTCGAGCGCGGTTCAAACCGTAACGTGGTGGTGATGGCGGCCGTGCGTTCCGGAATTCCGATCTCCTGGACCTCGGAGCAAATCATCGATCGAGAGAAGTGTGAGATTCGCTTCCGCCATCTCAAGGCATGGACCAGGGGAATGCAGGTGGTTTGGACATTTACGGATATGCCAGAGGGCGTGCGCGTAGAAATTTTGCATGATCTTCAGTTTCGTGTTCGCGCCCTCGGCCCGATTATCGATCCTATTATCGGCGGTTTTTTCATCCACAACGTTGCCAACAAAACTTTGCGCTGTATGAAGGCTTACGTGGAAGAAGGAGCAAACTGGATAGCCGCATGAACCGACGACGCGCTGTTATCACCGGAATTGGTCCTATCACGTGCATCGGCATCGGCGTCGATCGTTTTTGGAACGGAATCCTGGGGGAACGCAGCGGCATTGGCAGCATTACAAGCTTCGATCCGAGCGTGTTCCGCGTTAGCTGCGCTGGCGAAATTCGCGATTGGAATGCCGAAGATCACTTTTCACCGCATCGCCTGAAACGCCTGGATCGTTATGCTCAATTCGCAGTCGTGTCTGCAAAGCTCGCGCTGGAGGACGCGCGCTTCGAGTATTCTCGCGAAAAGCCGCTCGACCGCGTGGGGGTTAGTTTCGGCACCGCGCTTGGCGGCGTTTGCAAAGCCGAGGAGCAATACATCAGATATCTAAAAAAAGGCGCACGGGGCGTCCAACCCACTCTTGCTGTCCAAGTCTTCGGTGGTTCGGCGCATTCGAATATTGCAATCGAATTCGGCTTTCGCGGCGTCGGTACGACGAATTCAAACAGTTGCGCCAGTGGCACAGTCTCGGTCGGCGAAGCACTGCGTTACATTCGCGACGACTTTGTAGATGTAGTTGTGGCCGGCGGAGCGGAAGCGCCGCTTACGGCGATCACAATTGGCGCGTTCGACATCATCAAAACAATGAGCAGATGGGGGGGCGAGCCGGGTCTGGCATCTCGCCCATTCGATGCGCTCCGCGACGGATTTGTCATGGGCGAAGGTGGCGCTTCCCTTATTATCGAGGAGCTCGACCATGCGCGCGCTCGGGGCGCACACATCTACGCTGAGGTACTCGGGTACAGCTTGAACAACGACGCGTTCCACATGACCACGCCCCTCCCCGGCGGCGAATCGTGCATTCGCGCGATGCGCGAAGCGCTCGCGGACGCGCGATTGGCGCCTGAGCAGATCGATTACATCAACGCGCACGCCAGTTCGACACAGCTCAACGACAGCGCGGAGACGGCATCGATTAAACAAGTATTCGGCGATCATGCACGGCACATTCCTGTAAGCGGGACCAAGGGCTATTACGCGCATCCGCTCGGCGCCACTGGCGCAATTGAATCGGCTCTTTGCGCACTCTCGTTGGATCGGCAATGGATTCCGCCGACCATCAATTATCACCACCCCGACCCAGCGTGCGATCTCGACGTGGTGCCAAACCATGGCCGGGCGGCCGAGATGAATTACGTGATGAGCAATTCATTCGGCTTCGGCGGCATCAACGCCTCCGTCGTCATGGGACGCGTTCGCGATTAGTCATGCGGTCACTCGGCTGTCATTCCGAGCGAAGTCGAGGAATCCCGCAGTGGAACGTTAAGCCAACTTCGCGGGATCCTTCGACTTCGCTTCGCTGCGCTCAGGATGACACTCTTTATTGAGCAAATCCGGCCGATTCTCACGGGTGCGTTTAATTGCCTGCTCTTTACGCCACTTCGCGATTTCTGCGTGATTTCCAGAGAGCAAAACCTCCGGAACTTTCCAACCCCGGAAGTCGGCGGGCCGGGTGTACTGCGGCGCTTCCAAGAGACCATTGCTGAAGCTGTCGTCCGCGGCCGATTGCTCATGGCCAAGCGTTCCCGGCAGTAAACGCACAATTGAATCAACCAAAACAACCGCTCCAATCCCGCCGTTCGTGAGCACGTAATCGCCGATCGAAATTTCCAGATCAATCAGATGTTCTATCAGGCGATGATCGACTCCTTCGTAATGTCCTGAAATGATTATGAGATGCGGCTCTTGTGACAACTGCCGCGCCATCTGTTGATCGAACCGACGCCCTGCAGGCGACATCAGGAGGATCTGCGATTTGCAATTTGCGATTTGCGATTTCAGGTCTTCCACGGCCGCAAAGATCGGTTCCGGTTTCATCACCATCCCCTGCCCTCCGCCGAACGGCGCATCATCGACGACGTGATGTTTGTCCGTTGTCCAATCGCGCAAGTTGTGAATGTGCAGTTCGACGATTCGGTTCTCCTGCGCCCGTTTCATAATGCTTTCGCTCAAAGGAGCGCGGCAGATTTCAGGAAACAACGTGACAATGTCGATTCTCATTGAGGAAAAACATCGAACGCCGAACGTCAGACGTCCAACGCCGAGACTGTACGGCGCTTTTGCGAAATGTTGCGGCGTCTGACACAGCCGCCCCTACTATCATTCTACAATTTCGAGCACCGCACGCTGGCCGTGACGCGCTGCAGAACTGGCCAACAAGGCGCGAATAGCGTGAATGGTTTGACCAGACCGGCCAATCACACGGCCCACGTCTCCGCGTCGAAGTTGCAATTTAAAGGTAATCATTCTGCCGTTGGGAATTTCCGTGAGCACAATGTCGTCAGGAAATTCGATCAGCTCGCGAATGACAAACTCGAGAAATTCTCGCATCCGTGAAAAGACTAGCCACGAATGGACACAAATAAAAAAGAATTTTGTAGGACGTCCGTGTCAGACGCCAAATGCCAGACTAGCTTGTCGCCTCGGTGGAGGGCGATGAATCCCCTTCAGCCGGTTCCGAATTCTCTCGCTCCGGCTCAGATGCTGGCTCGGAAGCAACCGTTTTCTTCTGCATCTTAATCAAACTGCGCACAGTGTCTGATGGTTGCGCGCCCTTGCTAATCCAGTACTCGGCGCGCTCAACACTAAACGAACTGTTTTGACCAGTTTGCTTTGGATCGTACGTGCCGATGATCTCGATAAATTTCCCGTCTCGCGGACTGCGGCTGTCGGCGACAACGACTCTGTAGTAGGGCCGGTTTTTCGAGCCTTCTCTGCGTAATCTAATTGAAACTGCCATGGTAAATTAAGTTCTCATTCGCGCCATTTGCGCCATCATTTTTTTCATCTTTCCTGCGTTCTTCATCAGCTTCCGCATCTGATCAAAGCGCCGCAGCAAATCATTTACCTCCGTGACGGTGGAACCGCTGCCGCGCGCGATGCGTTGTCGCCGCCGAGCATTTAGAATGTCGGGGCGCGTCCGCTCTTCTTTTGTCATCGAAAGCACGATTGCTTCCGTGCGCTTGAGCTGCTTCTCGTCAATGGAGAGGCCTTGCACGTTACCCATTCCGGGTAACATGCCAAGAATATTCTCCAGCGGTCCCATGCGGCGCATCATCTTGAACTGCGCCAGGAAATCATTGAAATCGAATGAAGCGGTGCGGAGTTTGCGTTCAAGCATGGCAGCGTCTTCGGCATCGACGGCTTCAGCAGCTTTTTCGACGAGACTAACAACGTCGCCCATTCCAAGAATCCGCCCCGCGAGCCGCTCCGGAATAAAAAGCTCAAACTGATCGAGCTTCTCACCAGTGCCGGCGAATTTGATCGGTCTGTGCGTGACCTCGCGCATGGACAATGCCGCGCCGCCACGGGCGTCGCCATCAAGCTTCGTCAGAATAATTCCCGTGATGGACAAAGCAGCGTCAAAGCCGCTCGCTATGCTCACGGCTTGCTGCCCGGTCGCCGCATCTGCGACAAGTAAAATCTCGTGCGGCTGTAAAAATTCTTTCAACGCTTTGAGTTCATTCATAAGCGTTTCGTCGATTTCCTGTCGCCCCGCCGTATCGAAGATTTGCACACTAGGAGCCACCGTTGTTCGCGTCACCTCAACCGCAGCAGCGGCGACGCGCCGCACATTTTTCTCCCCCGGGTTGGGAACGTGAACCGGTACGTCGATCTGTTTTCCAAGCGTAGCAAGTTGTTCGATCGCCGCAGGCCGTTGCAAATCGCACGCCACCAGCAATGGCAAGCGACCTTGTTTCTTTAACAACAGCGCCAGCTTGGCAGCCGAGGTTGTTTTGCCCGAGCCGTTAAGCCCAACGATCAAGATGCGTGTTTCATCTTCCAAGCGAAGCGGCTCTGCGTCGCCACCAAGCAGCACCGTCAATTCATCTTGAAAAATTTTTACGATCTGTTGACCCGGCGTAATGCTGCGAAGCACACTTTCGCCAAGCGCTTTCTCTTTTACGCGAGCAATAAATTTTCTGGCGACCTGAAAATCAACATCCGCTTCAAGCAGCGCCATGCGAACCTGGCGCAACGCAGCGTCGATGTTCGCCTCGCTGATAACGCCGTGTCCACGGAGGTCTTTGAAAATCTCCTGAAGTTTGTCGCTAAGTTGAGGAAACATAAAAGGGCGGCTTCCAAGCGCGACCCGGCGACTGGAACTCTCGCTCCCTAGGCTCGCGATTACTTTTTAGCGGCTGCCGCGGGCGAGCTCCGGGCTGTAGCTGCGGCTTCTTCGATCCCGAAGGTCCAATGTGTTTCGACTCTTTTACCCTCGGATTTCGCGCTTACGATCACGGTGCACGTTTTGTCGCGCAGTTTTTGCGAAACCTGATACGACACAGTGCCGGTTTTTGGATCAAAGTTGGCCGGAACAACGCCAAGGCCGCTCACCCGCATTTGGATACTGCCAGGCTCGATCTTCTCAATGCTGCTAAGATTCGCTTTGATAAGCGGCAATGCCGTACGCACCGTTTCGCCGTCTGCCGGTTGTGTCGTCAGATCTTTCGGACCGACTTCGGCCACTGCTGTCCCGCCTCCGCTCGATGCGCCGATCATACCTACTGCGTCTGCAAAAACTTTGGGCTTATTGGCCTCAATTGCGTAACGCCCGATCGCGTCCAGCGGTGAATTGAAAGTGATCGGCTGGCCGTAAACGGTAAACATCGCTTCGTAACCGGCATTTCGCGCGAGTTCCTTCACATGCTCGTTGTAATTCCCGAACGGCACTGCAAAACAATTCACCTTAATGCCGAGACGCTGTTCGAGCAGCTCCTTGCAACCGACGACTTCATTTTGCACCCATTTTTCATAGTCGGCCCCAGTCAGCTTTTTCCTGCTTCGTTTTCCGCCCTCAATCACTGTGATGTTGTGCCCTTCGCGCAGATCCTGGTGCGTCGCCGTATGGGCCTGAATATCAACGCCATTGTCGCGAAGGTCGGCGAGCTGTTCCCAAGTGATCGCTTCTCCTCCGCCGAGCGCACCGCCACGCACGCCTTCGGTGTAGATGAACAACGTAAATGGATACCCGTATTTCTTCATGATCGGCCATGCGACTTCGTATTGCGATTTCCAGCCGTCATCGAAAGTAACTACGGCGGAACGCGGTGGTATATTCTTTTCGCCGCGCTTCCATGCGAGCAAATCCTGCATCGAAATGACCGTAATACCTTTGTCCTTTAATTCCTTCATCTGCGCTTCAAACGCCGCAGGCGTAATCTCGGTGCCTGGATAACGGATCTTGTCGACCAGCCGATGGTAACAAAAAATAAGGACCTGCGCAGTTTGATCGACGACTGGTTTCTTGATCTTGGGAGTTGCCGCCACCACCGGAGCAGCCGTCGCAGCAGCCGTTCCAGGTGCCGCGCTACCCGCGGGTTGCGGTTTATCGGTAACGGCTTGCTGCTTTTTGCACATCGAAAAATTCAGTGCCAGCACTAGCGGAAGGATTGCGAATCGGATCATCATAGGAGTGGTAAGGGATTAAGCGCAGTGGCGCAAAAGACAAGTGCATTTTATACGCGATATTGGAAACATGCGAATCGTTGACAGAGGTCAGATTCGCTAGGTCCAGTCTCGGCGAAACATTTTGATGGACCGCCGGTTTTTGCTATTAGAAGAGAATGGCACGTCTGATCACTCGCATCGTCACACTCGCGTTTGTCGTGTCACTAGCTGCATGCGGCACGGTTGGAAATCCCGGCGTTAAAAACACGAGCAAAACGTTTACCACCGTAGTCGTGGATGCCGGCCACGGCGGGAAAGATAGCGGTGCGTATCGTCGCTCCGGTCCACCGGAAAAGATGGCCACGCTCGATGTAGCCCAACGGCTCGAGCGCAGACTGCGCGAGTCGCAGATAAAGACTGTCATGACGCGAGACTCCGACGTGTTTATTCCGCTCAATGATCGCGTCGCAATGGAGAACGCGCAGAAAAATGCAGTCTTCGTGAGCATCCATTTTAATGACTCGCGCAAGCGCGGCACGCGCGGATTTGAAACCTATTATCATTCCGGCGCGTCGTTTGATATGGCCAATCGGATCCAACAAAAACTCATGACGATTCCGAATTCCGCCAATGGCGGAATTCACACAGCAAATTTTCGGGTGCTCCGGCTTGCGAACTGTCCCGCGGTTCTCGTGGAATGTGGATACCTGAGCAACCGCTCTGAAGGCAACCATGCGCGGGACTCGGAATATCGGGAATTATTCGCGGACAGAATTGCCGAAGCAATCGTCGAACAGCGCTACGGCTCAGGCGTTTATCGGCCGTCTCCTAAAATCGCTGCCCAATTGCGGCCGGTTCCGGAAGCTGCCAGCAGCGCCACCAACCTCGCGCCAGCTGGCTCGCGATAGAATTAGGCAGTCAATACTAAAATTCCTTTCCGCGCTTTTCGGGACCGACAGCGGCGAGGAAAATTAGCACTACAAACATCGCCAGCGTGAAAAGACCGAGCGCCTTTGCGTAATTGGAGTGCCCGCTGGCATCGCGGAAATGATAGGCCAACTGGGCCTCCACAACGGCTGTGTTCGCCGCGAACAGATTTCCCAGTTGATAGGCAAATCCCGGAAACGTTCCGCGGACAGCGTCGGGCGATAACTCATTCAAATGCACCGGCACAATTCCCCAGGCACCTTGCACCATAAATTGCATGGCAAATCCGCCCATCACCAGAAGCGTGTATCCTGGCGAAAACACCCACAGGGGAATCAGCATAATTCCAAGCACACAGCAGAAAGCAATGGCCCGACGACGTCCCCATTTTTGCGAGAGATGGCCGACCACTGTTCCACCGCAGATTGCTCCAACAGCGTAAATGATTCCGGTCGTCGCCTTTTGTGCGACACCGTAGTGGCGCTGTTCGCCGAGAAATGTTTGATACATGTCCTGCGTGCCGTGTGAAACTGCGTTAAACGCCGTCATCAGCAAGATCACGTAAAGAAAAAGCGCCCAGTGGCGTTTGAGCACAGAAAAGGCCTGCCTCCAAAAATCACCTATCTCGTGCTGCTGGCGTAACCAGACAGGCGATTCAGGCACACCCGCACGAATGTAAAGCACAAGGAACGCCGGCAGCGCGCCGGCGACAAAGAGACCGCGCCAGCCGAAGAGCGGAAACACGATCCAATAAACAACCGCCGCGAAGAGATAACCGAAAGCGTATCCTTGCTGCAAAATACCTGAGAACAGGCCGCGTGCTTGAGTAGGCAATGTTTCCATTGCCAGCGACGCGCCCAATCCCCATTCGCCGCCCATCCCAATCCCGTAAAGCGCCCGAAAAATCAGCAGCACCGTGAAATTCGGCGAAAACGCCGTGAGCAATTCCATGAGCGAATAAAAAATGATATCGATCATCAACGGAAGCCGTCGCCCAAAGCGGTCGCCTAGGAGACCGAAGATGAACGCGCCCACGGGGCGCATCGCCAGCGTAATCGTAATCGCGTAACTGAGATCAGCGACGCTCGTACCGAAATCGTGCGCCATTGGCACGATCACAAAAGTCAGCAGAAAAAAATCAAACGCGTCCAGCGCCCACCCGAGAAAACAGGCCACAAACGTGTTGCGTTGATCACGGTTGAGGAGTTTAAAAAGCCGGATCGCTTCCACAGCGTTTTTCAACTATTCGCGTGGCTGTTATATCGCAAGCTTGAATCACAAGAAGCGACGATCGTCCGCGAAGTTGACAACAGCGTTACCCGAGATCGGAGGCGTTCGCCGCGGCAACGCCTCTACAACTTTGCTTCGTCGCTCGCGCCAGCCTTGTTGGCTTCGATCATGTCTTGGAACGGCCGATAAAAGTTGGAGTAAAACGGGTAGGCTCGATTGGGGTGTGCCGGTCGGTAACGCCAGTGTTTGTACATCCAAAGCCAAGGCGCCGGATTTTTGCGCACGTAAGGCTCGAATGAATTCCAGCAAGCCTGCGCGATTTGATGAGGCGTCATTCCAGCGGTCTCTTCGATCTTTGGGTGAAATACCAGCCGGTAACGTCCGTTCGGCAGCGGTTCGGTGTGCGCGGGTACGATCGGAACGCCGGTTCGCTCGTGCAGCCACGCATGCGCCGACGTAACGCTCGTCTCTAATCCAAAACAATCGATTGCCACGGCGCCTTGACTCGGCGGCACTGTGAGATCAACTAGCAGCGCCGTGCGGCCCTTTCGTCGAAGCACCTTGTAAAGTCGCATAATGCCGCGCTCGCGTGGGACGAGCTCGTGGCCGGATTGCTCTCGCAAGCTTTTGAAAATTGGATCCAGGGACGAATTCTTAAATTCCTGCGAGATGATTGTGCCTTTCAGATCGAGAAAACCACAGGCGTGACTGAGCCATTCAAAGTTGCTGTAGTGATAACAGGCAATAATCAAACTGCGCTCCGGGCCTGTGTCGCGCGCTGTTTCCTCGAAATTTTCCAAGTCAATGTACTGAGAAAAGTTTTCTTGTGTTAGACGCGGGCTCCATAGCAGATCGATCATAGTCCGCGCGAAATGCTGGAACGACTCACGGGCAATTGTTCGCCGCTCGTTAGGCGAGAACCGATCGCCAAATGCGACCTCGAGATTGCTGAGTGCTATATGGGAGCGAGGCCGATCAACGCAACTCAGCAGAGCTCCTGCCGCTTGGGCAATGTGATAGCACGCCCGTCGCGGGCATAACGGGATTAGTTTTGTGGCAAGAAAAAGCCCCAGCCACTCCAGCCGATATCGGATTCGCTTCCAGCGCGACCGCATTTCGAAGTTTCAACGACGAAATTCTAATGTCTAACGCCTTCGCCCGTTATGATGGGTCACCCTATTAGTCTACCAGCCCTGCCCTGGGTTAGTTACCGGAGGCAAACTTTTTCGAAACTCCTTCTGCTGGCGCTCGGCTTCTTTCTGCTGATCCGACTCGCGCGCCTGCTGTTCAGGACTGGGACCCGGGCTGCCACAGCCTAGCAACAAGATAACCAGCGTCAGAATCAAAAACGATTTGGGAAGCAGCTTTTTCATATGGAGGTAGGAACAGGACGATAATCAGGGCGATCAACGCGGCAACCTCCGTCAGAGATGTGCCACCGGCGAAGCCGGATTATTCAATTTTTGTGACGTCGTATTCGTCCACTGTCTGCTCACGGTACTTGTGCTCGAGCGCTTTCAGGCGTTCAAGGATCTCATTCAACGCAAGCTCGTTCTTCAAATTCACCTGATAATCGATCTCCGCGCGCAGGCGGTCTTTGTGCGACTGGCGATTCTGGGACATCAGAATAATTGGCGCCTGCAGAATGGAAAGAACATTAATCCCAGTGCTCAGCAACAGGAACGGATATGGATCGAAGTTGATTTTGCCCATCCACGACAACCACATGTTTACCCACACCCAAACGTTGACGAGAACCACCGCGGCAATAATGAATTTCCAACTGCCGCCAAATTCGGCGATGAGATCTGCCGCGCGATCGGCAAGGGTAAGCTGTGCCGCCTCCTCGACATTGACATTGCGGGTCGCACTGTGGCGCAAAAGCTCATCTGTGTGGCGTAACCGGTTTGCGAGCGCTGTGAGCATCTCCAACGCGACATTTGGGTTACTCCGTACAAACGAAAGAAAATGCTCACGCGAAAGCACAGCCAGTCGCGCGTCCTCGGCAACCCGCGCATCGGCCGAGCGCGGCTTGCTATCGAGCAACGCCATCTCCCCAAAGAAATCGCCGCGGTGCAATTCAGTAAGCGTAACCTCGTGCCCATCCTTCGCTCGCACGCAAATACGGACCCTCCCTTGCTCGATTAAATACATCGCGTCGCCTTCGTCGCCTGCGCGAAATAGAACCGCGCCCGCTTTGCAATCGAGACTCTCGAGCAGTTCGCATAATTCACGTGCCGCCTCGCTATCGAGCGACTCAAACAATGGCACCTGGCGTAGCGTCTCGGCGTTCATTTACTGGAGAGCGATGGAACGGGTGTCACAATAACCACAATGCGCCGCTGCGAGAAGCGACAAATCACTAACGAGACGACGCCCTTGGGCCATCGGAAATTGACTTGGACAGGTTCGCTCCTAATTTGATAAACGCGTTCTCTGCGCGTTCAGACCGTGAAAAACGTCCTCTTCGTCTGCACAGGCAACATTTGTAGAAGCCCGATCGCGGAAGGGCTTTTTCGCCGCTTGACTGGCAACCGAAAGGACATCGAAGTCGCATCGGCCGGCGTGCACGCGGTTCGCGGGCAGCCACCAAGCCTGTACGCCGTAGAAGTCTGCACAGAGGAAGGCACAAATATAAGCGCTCTGCGCAGCCAACCGCTGACCGGAGCGCTGGTTGATCAAGCCACGCACATTTTCGCCATGACCGGTGCGCACGTCGAAACGATCCAAACATTGTTTCCACAAAGCGCGGAAAAAACGTTCTTAATCCGTGAATTTGAAGAGCCTGGAACTACGGTGTGGCGCGATGTGCCAGACCCAATTGGTCTCGGCCGCGAAGTGTACGAAGATTGCGCGCGCATCATCAAAAACGCTTTGCCGAGCGTGCTCGCATTTGTAGAACAGGGCGAACTCGTTCGCCCTGGTGCGATGCGCTCGTCGGAGATATCTTCTTATTCCATGGACCATCTTTCTCGCCAATTTGACCCCGGATCCATCGCTCCGACATCGCCGCCGTGTTATGGCGAAGCATTACGCAAAGCGGATCCCGAAATCTTTGATGCGATTGCTGCGGAAGAAAAACGCCAACGGGAGAACATCGAACTGATAGCCTCGGAAAATTTCACCAGTCGCGCGGTGATGGAAGCTCAAGGCAGCGTGATGACCAACAAATACGCGGAAGGTTATCCGCGGAAACGTTGGTATGGCGGCTGCGAGAACGTCGATACCGCGGAGCAGTTGGCAATTGATCGCGCCAAACGGCTTTTCGGCTGCGAACACGTCAACGTGCAGCCACACAGCGGAGCGCAAGCCAACATGGCCGTTTATTTTTCCATGCTCAAACCGGGCGACAAGATTTTGGCGATGAATCTCGCGCACGGCGGTCATCTCACCCACGGTCACCCAGCGAATTTCTCTGGCAAGTTTTACGCAGTATCGCAGTACGGCGTGAGCGAGAAGACCGAGCAAATCGATTACGACGCGTTACAGAAACAAGCCGAGGAAGTCCGGCCGGTGATGATCACCGCCGGCGCATCCGCTTACCCGCGCGTCATTGATTTCCCGCGCCTGCGACAAATCGCCGATTCAGTCGGCGCGATTCTTTTTATCGACATGGCACATATCGCCGGGCTCGTTGCGGGGGGCCAGCATCCAAGTCCGATCCCGCACGCGCATTTTGTCACCACCACCACACATAAGAGTCTGCGCGGGCCGCGGGGCGGCATCGTTATGTGCGAAGAGAAATTCGCCAAGCAGATCGATGCGACCGTTTTCCCGGGGGTACAGGGCGGCCCACTGATGCACGTTATCGCTGCGAAAGCCGTTTGCTTTCATGAAGCGCTCCAGCCGCAATTTCACGAATATCAGCGGCAGGTAGTGGTCAATGCCAAAGCGCTCGCCGCCGGCATCGGCAAGCACGGTTATCGAATCGTTTCTGGCGGCACCGACAACCACCTCATGCTTGTCGATCTTCGCCCGAAAGACTTGAACGGCAAAGAAGCGCAGGAAACGCTCGATCGCGCTGGCATCACAGTGAACAAAAACGCGATCCCGTTCGACACCAGTTCACCTTTCAAGCCGGGCGGCATTCGCGTTGGCACGCCCGCAGTCACCACGCGCGGCATGAAAGAAGAAGAGATGCTCGAGATCGCGGAGCTTGTTGCCGAGGCGCTCAACAACCGTAGCGACGGAAGCGCGCTCGAGAACGTGCGCAAAAAAGTTATCGATCTGACGAGCAGATTTCCGTTACCAATCTAGGCGCGGCAGCGCGCAGCAAGTGCTGCAATCAATTTTCGGACACGTACAGACCGGTTTACGTCAATTCGTATTATCCAACCCGCGAAAATCTCGTAATTTGCGGATAGAATGAATCGCTCGGCTGATCAACCCGAACCAAACCCGCTGCGCGAAGGGTTGTCAGCGCGGCCCGTACCGCAGCCATGCAGTATCGTAATCTTCGGCGCTACGGGTGATCTCACCCATCGCAAACTTGTGCCCGCGCTGTATAACCTTGCGGCCGACGGCGAACTTCCCCCCGGCGTAGTTATCGTCGGATTTGCTCGACGCGACAAAAGTGATGACGACTTCCGGCACGACCTGGAAGAATCCACGCGAAAGTTTTCGCGTCAGCCTGTCCGCGACGAAATCTGGAACGCGTTTGCACAATCTGTTTTTTATCACCGGAGCGAGTTTGGTGATGAAGCTGGTTACAAGCTGCTGGCCAAACGTCTCGAGGAGCTCGACAAGAGCCATGGCACACGCGGCAACCGTCTCTTTTACCTGGCGGCCGGTCCTGATCAGTTCGAATCGATTCTCAAGAACCTGAAAGCCGCAGACCTGAACCAGACCTGCAAAGGAAGCTGGGCGCGCGTCATAATCGAAAAACCGTTCGGCAGTGATCTCGCCTCGGCGCGCGAACTCAATCGCGTCGTGCGCAATTCCTTCACAGAGGACCAGACCTACCGCATTGACCATTTCCTGGGAAAGGAGACGGCGCAGAACATTCTGGTCCTCCGATTTGCCAACGCGATTTTCTCACCGCTCTGGAACACGCACTACATCGATCATGTGCAGATCACAGCGGCGGAAACACTCGGCGTCGGGACTCGGGCCGGTTATTACGAAGACGCAGGCGCGTTGCGCGACATGGTGCAAAATCATCTGATTCAGCTCCTATGTCTCGTGGCAATGGAACCGCCTACTGACCTGAGCGCCGACAGCATTCGCGACGAGAAGGTCAAAGTCGTGCGCTCGCTGCATCGCTGGCCGCGCAGCGAAATCGCGGCCAATGTTGTGCGCGGCCAATACACCAAAGGCGCTATTCACGGCGAGCCGGTCCTCGGTTACCGGCAGGAACAAAACGTAAATCCGGATTCGCAAACTGAGACGTTCGTCGGCTTGCGTTTGTTTATCGACAACTGGCGCTGGGCCGACGTGCCCGTCTACATGCGCGTGGGCAAACGGCTTCCGAAATCGGCAACTGAAATTTCCATTCACTTCAAAAAAGCGCCAGCGGTGCTATTCAATAAAGATCTGCGGGATCTCAACGTGTTAGTTATTCGCATCCAGCCCGATGAAGGAATCTCGTTGCGGATTCACGCCAAGGTGCCCGGCACAAGTTTTCGCATCGAGCCGGTTAAAATGGATTTCCATTACGGAACATCCTTCGGCAAACCGAGCCCGGAAGCGTACGAACGTTTGCTCCTCGACGCGATGAGTGGCGATGCCACGCTCTTCGCGCGTAGCGACGAAGTCGAAGAGGCATGGTCGTTCATCGATCCTATCGAGGAAGCCTGGCACGCAAAGAAAGATGCGCCTGAGTTATATTTCTATCCCGCTGGATCGTGGGGACCGGAAGCAGCGGATGATTTGCTCGCCCGCGACGGACGAGCGTGGAGAAGATTATAAGCGCGTTATGCCTGCGACTGCTGAAACATACTCGTTAGGCGCTCCGGTCGAAATCGGAAGAATTGAGCAGGAGCTGAAAAGACTCTGGCAGGACGGCGAAGGCGCAATGACGCGCGCGTCGCTCATGAATCTTGCTGTTTACAGCGGAAAGCCGGGCTCATTGCAAAACAACACGCAATTGATGGCGCGAATCACCGAGAACCACGCCTGTCGCGCGATTGTCATCGAAGCTGATTGCGACGCAAACGATGACCAAGTTAGCGCCTGGATTAGTGCGCATTGCCACGTGAGCAGTGTCGGCAGCAAGCAAGTTTGTTCCGAGCAGATTTCATTCCTGCTCAAAGGCGGGTGCACCATACAACTGCCGAGCATCGTCCTTTCCAATCTGGATTCGGATCTGCCGCTTTGTCTTTGGTGGCAGGAAGAATTTCGCGAACCGATGGATCCACAACTCTGGACATGGGTCGATCGCGTGATCTACGATAGCCACGGCTGGAGCGATTTTCACTCGCAGACACGTTTACTCCAGTTCATGCAGAAGGAGGCCAACCAACGTATCGTGCTTTGCGACTTGAATTGGACACGACTGGACAACCTTCGCTTCGCGCTTGCGCAATTCTTCGATCATCCCGCCTCGCATCATCGCCTCGCCAAGATCAGCAACGTGCGGATTGATTTTGCACCCGGGTTCAGATCAACCGCGATCTTGTTTGTCGGTTGGCTTGGAGCGCAATTGAATTGGCACATCGACGACGTGAAATCTTCAAGTGCGTTGCGGTTCACCGGAGCGTCAGCGCGGAACATCGACGTCGACCTGCGCGAGCACAACGGCGAACCGGTTCACGAAGTCGCATTAACCAGTGGTGACGTGGAATTCCGCGTCACATACGCGGAATGCGGCGATCTTCTGGAGATCTCACGCACACAGAACGACGAAAAGGGAATCCCACAGTTAATGCCCGCTGGAACCAACGATCCTGTGGGCCTGATCAGCGAGGAACTGATTCGCGGCGGCCCGCACCACGTTTACTTGAACGCGCTCAATTGCGTTCGGGATTTGCTGTAGCCACCGCCCTGTGGGCGGTCCTTTTCGCCTAACCCATCGACGGGCCATAGGCCCGTGGCTACAATTTCAGCAGCGCGCATAATTCGCGGACATTCTTTTCGATCGAGAAAAGCGCTCGCGCGCGTTCGTAGCCGGAATCGCCAAGTCTCGCCGCCGAAGAACTATCGCTAATTACTGTTTCAGTCGCGTCAGCCATTCCTGCGGCATCGCCCGGTTGCACCAAAAACCCGGTCTCGTTTTCGATAACCATCTCCGGAATCCCGCCGATGTTCGTGGACACGACAGGCAGCCCCGTCGCCATCGCCTCCATGATAACTGTCGGCAGATTGTCCATGCCGCCGTCGGGATCAATCACACTCGGGAGCACAAAAATATTTGCCGCGGCGAGCCGCTGGCGGAGTTGCGTCTGTGGCTTTGGGCCGGGCAGTTCGACGTTATTCTGCAAACGCAGTTCCTCGATTTGCGCCCGTAGCTGGTTCTCAAGCGGACCCTCACCGATAATTTCACAGCGGAACGATCTCCCACGTTCCGCGAGCAACGCGCAGGTGCGAATTAGATCGCCTAATCCCTTTTTCGAAATCAAACGGCCGACTGCGATGATCAGCGGTGGCGTTGAAGAGAAATCGGCGCGCCCAAACTCCGCGAGATCGAGTCCGTTGTAAATGCGGTGGACGCGATCACCGCGATGAGAGAATCGGTCGCGCAAAAACCGCGCGGCGAAATCCGTTTCGGTGATGATCGCGCGCGCTGCATCGACAAGTTTATCCAGTCCGATCTCGAACTGCCGCGGAGAGAAAATGTCATTCGCGTGCGCGGTAAAACTGAAAGTGATCGAAAAAAACTTGTTTATCCAGAAAGCAGTACGCGCAGCCATTCCGGCGAAATGAGCGTGCACATGATCGATCCCCATTTGCCGCAAGCGCAGACCAACGTAGATCGCCTGGTAAAGCCGAAGGAAATCGGTGCGACGGCCCCATTCATCCAGGGCGGCAACAATTTCTGCGCCGAGCTTCCCTTTTTTTGCGGCGCCTCGAACGTCTTCCAGTAGCTCATTTTCCTCTGGAAGGTAACGCACCCGTTCGACGATACGCGTGTCCCAATCTTGTTGTGGCTCGTCTTTCGGGTTCCGGATTGAAAAGATTGGCAGAGCGATGTCCTGGCGATCAAGCTCCGCCACTTCCCGATAGCAAAACGTTTGTCCGAACGATGGGAACCGCTCGAAGAGGTAAGCGACGCGCGTCATCGTAATTCAGGAATGCAGTAGAAATCACGCGCTGCCACGCTTAACCGGAATCGGTTTTCCCGACTCATCGACCGCGACCAACGTAAAAACGCCGTGCGTGACGCGGCGCTGTTCGCCAGTCCTATGACGCGTCACCCAAACCTCGACTGGGATAGTCATTGAAGTTCGCCCGATTTTCTCCACTCGCGCATAACAGCTGACCGTGTCCCCCACTCTCACCGGCTCGAGGAATGACATGCCTTCCATCGCCGCTGTGACGACGCGCGCCTGCGCAGTTTTCGCGGCGAGAATCCCGCTGCCCAAGTCCATTTGTGACGTCACCCACCCGCCGAAGATGTCGCCGTTCGCATTTGTGTCTCTGGGCATGGCGATGGTTTGAATCACCAATTCGCCTTTGGGTCGCTCGCTCATGTGGCCCGCATAATAGCATAACCTTCGACGGCGTAATCTTCCTCTTCCTCTCCTTCTGCTTGCTTCGATCTAGAGGGTTCAGAGGAAGCGGAAGAGGAAGATTACATGATCAGCATGCAATCGCCGTAACTGTAGAAGCGATACCGGTCACGGACCGCTTCCTCGTACGCATGAAGGATGAATTCGCGTCCAGCAAATGCACTCACCAGCATTAGCAAGGTTGAGCGCGGTAAGTGGAAATTCGTCAACAGCGCATCGACAACGCGAAACGTAAAGGGCGGGTAAATGAAAAGATCAGTCTCGCCTGATACCGGTTCAACCCGTCGCCTAACCAGTTTGCTATTACGCGTTGCTGTTTCGAGAACGCGCATCGCTGTCGTTCCCACGGCTACAATCCGCTGCGCGTTGTTGATCTTGTCTGCGGCTTCCGGCGAAATGGAGAAATGCTCCCCATGCATTCGATGTTCCTCGATGCTTTCAGAGCGCACAGGGAGAAATGTTCCCGGTCCGACATGCAACGTCACGAAAGTGTGCGGAATTTCACTCAAGATCTCGGACGTGAAATGCAGACCGGCCGTAGGCGCAGCCACGGCCCCTGGCTCGCGAGCAAAAACCGTCTGGTAACGTGCCGCGTCCGTTTCATCACTGGGCCGATTGACATACGGTGGTAACGGCATGGAACCACCGGCATAAACATCGACATCCTGGTCGAACGCCACGATCCGCTCGCCGTCTGGGGTGATTTTCTCGACCCGCAAACACACGTCGTCGATCGTTGCCGTAGCGCCAATACGCATTTTACGGCCCGGCGTAACCATGCACTTCCAACGTGTTGGCCCGACACGCTCGAGAAACAAAAATTCCACCGCTTCGTCATCGGAGAATCGCCGCGCTGCCAGCACGCGCGTATCGTTTAGCACGACGAGGTCGCCCGGCTGCAAAAACGTCTTTAGCTCGCCAAATTGCCGATGCTCGATCTTCTGCCCGGCGCGATGCAAAACCATCATCCGGGAATCTTGGCGGCGTTCAAGCGGGCGTTGCGCAATCAATTCCCGTGGCAGAACGTAACTGTAATCGCTAAGTCGTGCGCTCATCGGTCGATTGAATCTAGCGCAGATCCAAGACGAAACAGCGCCCTCGATTCGTGCATCGCCGACGCCAATGTTAGCCAAAGAGACTTAGCTGAGTTGTTGATCGGCGAAAGGATTTGCACGAAAGCTCCGGGCGGGAGCCGATGCCTGCGCGACGGCAACCGATCTTGAATAACGATGCGATTTGATCGGCGAAAATCCCTTCTCCCGTCATGCGCGTGTGCCATTGCGAATTGTTCAGCCGGTTTCTCCGCAAATGCCGGATCCGCCGCAGAACTTTCTGTTTGCGGTCTGGAAAATGTTCCTCGAGCCAATGCTCGAACAGTGGAGCAACCGCCCATGGCAGACGGATAATCGTGTAGCCGGCAAACTGCGCACCCGCCTTTGCGCACGCATCTAGGATCTTCGGAACCTCGTGATCAGTGAGTCCAGGAATAATTGGCGCGACCATTACGCCAACTGGAATTTTTGCCGCACGAAGATGTTCGATGGCGTAGAGCCGACCTTGTGGCGAGGTCGTACGCGGTTCGAGCACCCGCTGCAACGTTGGATCGAGAGACGTAACTGAAACGTTGACCGCCGCGGCATTGCACGCCGCGAGTTGGCGCAAAATATCGATATCGCGCGTGACGAGATGATTCTTTGTAATAATCGCCACAGGATTGCGAAACTTTGCAAGGACATCGAGACAGCCGCGCGTGATCTGCAATTTTCTTTCCACGGGTTGATACGGATCGGTCACACCGCTCAACACAAGCGTCTGCGGCTGCCATCGCGGTGATTCCAGTTCGGCGCGCAACAGCTCGGCGGCATTGGTTTTCACCATGATTTTACTTTCGAAATCAAGACCGGCCGAAAACCCGAGATACTCGTGGGTCGGTCGGGCGTAACAATAGATACAGCCATGCTCGCACCCGCGATACGGATTCAAGCTCGTTTCAAAGCCGACATCCGGACTCGTATTGCGGGTGATGATCGTTCTCGTCCCGTCCCGAAAATACTGCGTCGGACGCCGCGACGTCTCTTCGGTCTCGCAACCGACGTCGACTACGTCCGGATCGGTTAAATCGACGTGCAGTCTTTCGAATCGGTTCGATGGGCTCCAGGACGCGCCACGTCCCCTAATCGTCGCGCGGCTCTGCGGCGTTTCGACGATCACAGGGTTAAACTTCTTATTAGCCCGCACGATTTAAGTTCACATGAACATATTACACTGTCGAGCAAATATTTGAGTTCCTGCTATACTTGCGCACCGATTACTGATCACCAGTTTTCCGGAGGGGTGGCAGAGCGGTTGATCGCGCCGGTCTTGAAAACCGGAAGGCCGAAAGGCCTCGTGAGTTCGAATCTCACCCCCTCCGCCATCTAGGTTTCGGATTTTAATTGGCGATTGCGGATTTGCAGGAACAGGAAGTGCGCTACGACAAGCGCGCATAAAGTTCCCAGAACTGCTGCGCAAACGACGTCGGAGAGATAATGAGCGCCGATATACATCCGTGAGACCCCGATCAGAATCGGGATTGGGAGGCACGCAACACCCGCGCGCCGGCGCGCGATAAGTAGAACGCCAAAGAACGCGGTCGAAGCGCCTACATGTCCGGATGGAAACGACTGATATTTCCAGCTGGACCGCGGCCCGACCCAACCTATCTCGGTGTGCACCGACGGGCGCGCCCGCGGAACCGTGCGTTTAATCACGGTTCCTGCCGCACCCGCCAGCATCATGGCTAACAGCATGGCGAGGAAAATCCGCGTCCACTCTTCGCTGCCCCGACGCCACGCCAACACTAGGAGTAGCAAGCCTACTGCCGTATGCGTCGGCCAATCTCCAAGCAAGCTGACGTAGCGCATGAAATTGCGGACACCAGGGTTTTGATGCTGCATCATGAAGTCGCGGACGCTGTCGTCGAAATGAAATGACACCGCGATCGCCGTCGCCGCGATTACGATCCCGATGAGCCAATACAAAGCAGTGCCGCGTTTCATAAATAAGTTCCCGTCGGATTTACCGGACGCTATTTTGCGTTCCAACGTGAAATCAATCAATTACGCGCTGCTTGTTTTTGGCTGCGTGGTTTTTCACATCCTTGGCACATGGAGCTTGCCGCTGATCGATCGGGATGAGCCGCGCTTTGCCGAAGCTTCGCGCGAAATGATCCAGCGCGGCAACTACGTCGTTCCCTACTTCAATAATCAGCTTCGACTCGATAAGCCTCCCCTCGCCTACTGGGCACAGGTCGCCAGCTATCACATTTTCGGGGAAAACGATTTTGCTGCTCGCTTTCCTTCGGCAATCGCAGCGGCATTCACCGCTCTGTTAATCGTTCTCTGGGGTCGCCGGATGGGCGGAGAAAAGCTCGGGTGGTGGGCTGCAATTATCTTCACGCTTTCGCTCCAAACTTTCGTTCACGCGAAAGCCGCTGTCGCCGACATGTGGCTCGTGTTGTTCATGACTCTGGCGCATTGGGCTGGATATGAACTGTTCTACCGAACCGATACAAACAACGAACACCGAACCTTAAATCTCAACAATCGAAGGTTCCTTTGGTGGTGGATTTTCTATCCGTCGCTCGGCCTTGGCTTTCTAGCCAAAGGCCCGATCGCGTGGACGCCGCTGCTGACCGTCGCTGTCGCAATCATCTACACGCGAGATTGGCAGTTGTTACGACGCTTTAAGTTTATCGGTGGAATTTTACTGACGCTCTCGGTGGTCGCGCTCTGGGGAATTCCGGCGCTGATTCAGACCCACGGCGAGTTCTTTTCAATTGGTATTGGGCGTCACGTCATCGGTCGGTCGTTAACAACGATGGAAGGTCACGGCGCGAGTTCACTCGGCGTGTACGTGCTGCTCTTGCCCTTCTATTTCGTCACTGTCTTTGTCAGTTTCTTTCCATGGTCGATCAAGTTGCCGTTGCTAAGCAAAACCTTGTGGCACCGTCGGGACAGGACAGACGATTATTTGTTGATAGGGACCGCGATCATCTTCGTCATCTTTACTCTGGTCAGCACGAAGTTACCGCATTACACGTTGCCGGCCTTTCCGTTGCTTGCACTTTTGCTCGCGCGGCACTGGCACCAAGAAGCGGTGATTGAAAGCCGTCGCTCCCTGTTCGCAAACATCGCGGTCGCAACTGTGTGTGTGTGGGTCGCAGTTGCCCTCGTGGTGCCGCCAATGGTGGCGCGGTTTTTTCCCGCGTATCAGCTCTTTCAAGTGTCTCGCGAATCTTTGCAGCCAAACATGCAATTTGCTGCGATCGAGTTCCAAGAGCCAAGTCTGGTCTGGTATTTTCGCTCCCGGGTCCAAGGTTTTCTCACGCCGCTGAACAAGCGTCGCGCTGCTGAGTTCATGAACGCACCCGATCCACGTTTTATTGTTCTGCCGACACCCGTTGCGGGCGAACTTTTCGAGAACCCACCCAAAAGCTGGCGATTCTTTACAGTCAGTGGTTTCAACATCGCGAAAGGCAAACGCGTCGATCTCACGCTAGTGTTGAAATCCGAGTGAGCGCATTTGACGATTCAATGATTTAACGATTTAACGATTCACGACTTAACATGATTACGTTCCTTAATGGTAAACTCGTGAATGCCCTGCCCACGCAGGCGATTGTGGATGTAGGAGGCGTTGGCTACGAAGTGTTCATTCCGCTGTCGAGCTACGACAAGCTGCCTGCTGTCGGGCAGCCTATCCGCATTCTCACGCATCTGGCCGTGCGCGAGGATGCGCACGTGCTCTATGGATTCATGACGCCAGCCGAGCGCGATCTTTTCCGATTGCTCGTCAACCACGTTTCCGGCATCGGGCCGAAGCTGGCGCTGGCGGTTTTGAGCGGGATGAGCGTAACGAGTTTCAAAGCGGCGGTAGTGAATTCTGATGTCGCAGCGATTTCGAAAATCAGCGGCCTTGGAAAAAAGACAGCCGAGCGAATCGTTCTCGAATTAAAGGACAAGCTTGGAGTGGCGGCGGCATGGGAAGCAGCCAGCGCCACGCACGCGCCCACGCCCGAGCAAGGGCAGGCTAACGAAGCAGTGCTGGCCTTGATCGCGCTCGGCTACAAGCAAGTCGACGCTCACAAGGCAGTGCACGACTTGCAGCAGAAAGGCGAAGCGAAATCGGCCGAAGAATTGGTGAAGCTGGTGCTGAAGAAAATGGCCGCGGGAAGATAAGCAGAAAACACCGAACGCCTAACATCCAACGCCCAATGCTCAATTCAGATGTCTGCATTCGGCGTTGGACGTTCAACGTTGGACGTTGGACGTTTGCTTCATTATGCAGGTGCAGAATCAGAATGGCAGGCTAGCCGCAATTCGCGCCGCATTCCCAAAAGAGGGCCTCTTTGCCGAGAAAGAGTGGTTGCTCTCGCCTGAGGCATTTCCGATCGACAGGAAATCTCTCGCCGACCTCGAGCAACTCGGGCATCGCCTGTTTGTTTTCCAGCGGGCTTGCAATCAGCTGTATCAACTCAGCGTTAAAGGCAAGCAGCCCGAATGGGTAGCCCGCTACCTCGACGCCGGTAAACCAAAAGAGTTGATTGAATTTTCGCGGCGGAAGGAAATCCGCGACGACTTGCCGCGAGTAATCCGGCCGGACCTCATCCTCACTGACAAAGGCTACATCATTGCCGAGATCGATTCAGTCCCGGGTGGGATTGGCCTGACCGGTTGGTTAAACGAGACGTATTCTTCCTTCGATAACGACATCATCGGTGGCGCGAATGGTATGATGGACGGATTTCGCGCGATTGTCCCGAATGGCGCCGACATCGTGATTTCGCAGGAATCGGCAACGTATCGCCCAGAGATGGAGTGGCTCGCCGCGCGATTGAATCAAACCTCAGAGCTCAAACCTCAAATCTCTCGCTGGCGCGTAATTCCGGCGGAAAATTACGAACCGCATGATGGACGCGCAATATACCGGTTCTTCGAATTGTTCGATCTGCCAAATATTCCCGGAATCGAAAACGTGCTGCGAGCCAACGCAGAAGGGCGAATTACAATTACACCGCCGATCAAGCCTTATCTCGAAGAGAAAATGTGGTTCGCGTTGTTCTGGCTTCAGCCGCTGCGCGAATTTTGGCGACGCGAACTGGGAGACAAATACTTCGTCAAGTTACAGGAAATAATTCCGTACTCCTGGCTACTTGATCCAACTCCTCTGCCGCAACACGCAGTCATTCCGCGTTTGGAAATTCACGACTGGCGCGAGGCTGCGAAGTTCAGTCAGAAAGATCGCGATCTTCTTTTGAAAGTGAGCGGTTTTTCCCCGCTTGGCTGGGGTAGCCGCGGCATCGCGCTCGGGAGCGATCTACCGCACGCCGATTGGGAAAAGCGAATCGAACACGCGTTGGCAACATTTGAATCGTCACCAACGATCCTGCAGCAGTTTCATAAAGGCCGGTTGTTTGAGCACGCCTACTGGGATTCAGATTCAGGCGAAGTGAAGGTAATGAAAGGCCGCGTGCGTCTGTGCCCGTATTACTTCGTCGAAACCGATCGTGTGAAGTTACGCGGTGCGTTGGCCACTATCGCTCCAGCGGATAAGAAGTTTTTACACGGCATGAGCGAAGCGATCCTGATTCCATCGAAAGCGCAATGAGAAAAGCGGATCTGGCGAGCGTGTAAATCGATGATACGTCGCGTAGCAGCCGTCTGTTTTTTTGCGTGCAAAGGCAACGGGCTTCCTTCAAAACCGACCCATGGTTACAAAAAACATTGGAATGCTGCTGCTCGCGATCTATCTGATTCTCGTCGGAATCACCACGCTCTTTCACGTCGGCATCGGAGCAATCGTGACGGGAGTTTTGGCGCTCATAGCGGGCATTTTGATTTTGATCGGCAAATAGTTAAGCGGCTCCGGCTCGCGGAGCGAAAAGAACCGGCGCATAGCGTCCTAGCTACAGCTGTACAGCCGATTCCTCATTCACAGTGCCCCTACGGCCGCCGAGATCAGCAAAACGACGATGCTAAGCGAAATGAAGATCTGGATCATTGCCAGAACCTTTGCCCAGCGTGCGAGCAGCGGCGCGTCGGTTGGCCCGAATGTGGAGCTCTGCGTGAACGCGACGAATAGATAATCGACGAAGCGCGGGTCCCAGCGTGCACACGCAAATTCGGGTCGCTCGTCATGCGTAATTTGCATCTGTGGAAAGAGGAAACTCTTGCTGCCGAATTTCCGTTGTTTCTGGCGCAGAGTTGGCCCGCCGCCGTCCAGGCGCCAGTACCAGAGCGCGAACACGATTACATTCGTTAGCCAAAGCAGGCCGCCGGACCGGAGCAACTGCAATGGAGACTCACGGTGCGACGGCAATAGACGGACAAGCAAAATTACAGAGGCAATCAGTGCCAGTGTTGTGATTCCATTAATAATGAATCCGAGAAGGCGATTGAGTGATTGTTTTCCCACGCGATGGCTCACTACAGTCGGCACGAGCAAGACGACAATCACAGTCGGCAACAACCAAATCGGGCCGACAACGACGTTGCGTGGCAAAGCCAAGTAAATAGCGCCGACGGCGAGAACCGCGGCTATCGTCTGTCCGCGTGGTTCTGGCTTGTCGATTTGCTGGGGCGAGGCTGGCATGACATCTGGCTATAATCGAGATTTGCAGATCAAGCTATCCGGAAACACCCCCGTCCTTTCGAGCGGCGCGAGGAACTTCACACAAACTCCTGGATCACACTCTGTGGTTAGAGGGTTGAACATTAGCTACCGCGTTTGGTCCGTGTGAACTTCAAAAGCTCTTGAATCCACTGGGCACTGCTGTTGCATCCTACAAGCACCAATCCGACCACATGTTTAAGCGCATTCTCAAATGGCTCGGCGCGATTACCGCGGTCTTCGTAATCGCGATCGTAATATTCTTGATTAATCTCATTTGGTTCCGGCCATGGAGCTTGAATCTGTTTTACGAAAAGGTCTTTGCGGAGATTCTCTTTGATCATCCAGAGATCCTCTCAACGATCGGTCTGGTCGAGCAATTTGGTATCACGAGTCACAACGGAAAGCTCGATGACGAATCGCCCGCTCATCAACAGCGCGAATCCGACAGGTGGAAACGCGACCTGGTACAGCTTCACCAGTATCCGCTTCCTCGGCAATCGGCGTCGCAGAAGCTTTCCACACGGATTTTGGATTGGTTTCTCCAAATCCAAGCCGAGGGCGAAAAGTGGCAATGGCATGATTATCCCGTTAACCAGCTCTTTGGCGTGCAGAATCAGTTTCCGTCGTTCATGGCCAATACGCACCGGCTGCTGAGCGAAAAGGACTGCGATTACTACGTCATGCGGCTCGATGCTTTGCCGAGAAAGTTCGATCAAGTGCTCGATGGTCTTAAGATCCGCGAACAAAAGCAGATTCTGCCACCGCGATTTGTAGTTGAGGAAGTCCTCAAGGAGATGACCGATTTTGTCGCCAAGCCGGCTTCGGATAATATTCTCGCGACGTCATTTAAGACTCGTGCTGCCAAAATTGATAAATTAAGCGAGGCCAAGCGCGCCGATTTTCAAGCGCGCGTGGAAACGGCAATAACCAATAAAGTCTATCCGGCCTATCAAAAGCTGATCGATTATTTCCATGAAATTTTGCCGAAAACGACGACCGACGATGGCGTTTGGAAATTACCGGACGGCGACGCCTTCTACGCCTACAAGCTGCACGAAAATACCACCACGACGCTCAATCCAACTGAAGTGCATGAGCTTGGTCTGCGCGAAGTCTCTCGCATCGAAGGTGAGATGCGAACAATCCTCGATGCAAACGGGTTTGCAGGTCAGCCGATCGGAGAGGCTATGGACAAACTCGCCAAGGATCCGCGTTTTCTTTATTCAAATGATGACAAAGGTCGTGCCGAGGCATTGGCCCGGTACTCAGAGTTGATCAAGCAGGCGACAGACCGTTCGTCGAAGCAATTATTTCTCACAACTCCGCATGCCAAGATTGAAGTGCGCCGTGTCCCGGAGTTTAAGGAAGCAACCGCGCCGGGAGCGTATTACGACATTGCGGCCATGGACGGCAGCCGTCCTGGAATCTTCTTTGCGAACCTGCGGGACATGAACGAGGTGCCCAAATGGAGCATGCCGACACTCACGTATCATGAGGGCGTCCCCGGCCATCATTGGCAAATCTCCACTGCGGAAGAGCTCAAAGGCGTTCCCCAATTTCGCAAGATAATCCCGTTTACCGCGTACATGGAAGGCTGGGCGCTCTACTGCGAATGGCTGGCGAAACAAGTCGGATGGTACGACAACGATCCATTCGGAGATCTGGGACGCCTCCGTGACGAACTTTTCCGCGCGGTTCGGTTGGTCGTCGATACGGGCATTCATGCTAAGCATTGGACGCGCGAACAGGCGATCGCTTACATGCGCGAGAAAACCGGCATGGGCGAGAAAGAAGTTAAATCTGAAATCGAACGTTATATCGTAGCGCCTGGTCAGGCGTGCGCCTACAAAATTGGCATGCTAAAGATTCAGGAATTACGCGTTCGCGCACAGAAAGAATTGGGAGAAAAATTTGATCAACGGGAGTTTCACGATGCCGTGCTCAAAAACGGCGCGTTACCTCTTGAGATTCTTGAAGAACAAGTGAACGAATATATTCAGCGGAAGAAAGCTTAGCTTCCCTTGAACCGCGGGTTACGCGGATGACACAGATAAGCCGTTGTTGTTTTCGTTGTCATGTTGAGCGAAGCGAAACATCCCTGGATCTTGCCCTTCTGCGTTGTTGAAACAATCTGTTCAGAGATTCTTCGCTCCACTCAGAATGACAACTCCACAAATGTCATCCGTGAAACCAGTGTAATCCGTGGTTCTTAGCCAATGCGCAAAATCCTGATCACGCTGGCGGTTTTCATCGCCGTCGTCATTGCCTTCCTGGCAACCTGGATCTTTTACGGACATCAGATCTCACTGTTGCTTGATCGCTTTGGAACGATTGAAATGAGCTCAACACGAATTAGTTCCGTCGCTTATCAGGGCAACGGAACTGGCGGCAGTCTTCACGTTAACGATCTTGAGCTGAGTCTTAACGGCAGGAACGGCCCAGCTCCCAGCATTGGCACGACGAAAAACGATCAGCTTGCTCTGGCAGACCGGGGAAAGGTTTTTGCTTTTGCTCCGGTGCGGACAGAAGCAGAGAACCTCGCAACGGTGCCGCCGGCTGGCGATGATGCTTCGATAGAAATCCGTCGGAGCATTCTGAATTGGCCAACGCCATTCGAGGTCAATTTCATGAGCGGCCATTCGCCATCATGGAAACGGCATTTGTACTATCGAGTGCGGTGGAAAAAGTCTTCCGGCGCGACATTAGAGATGCTGTGGCGCTATGAGCAATACTTCTATCCGGGCAACGGCTGGGCAAGCGGATTCATGACGCGCCAAGGTTCCACCGGTCTGATCCAGGTCGAAATCAAAAACTGACCCCGAACGCTTTCGGGGCTGCTTCTTGAGTATCACCAGCTTCGCTGCATCGTTTTACAATGCGACTATCGCGCAAATTCCAGAAGCTCTTTACCCGCGACGCTGCGGAAAGCCTGTGGGAGCACGCCTGCCGACGCACGCATCCAGTAAGTTCGCATCGGATTCTAGCGACGATTAATCAATCGGAGTTGGTACGGCTGCGCGAGGATTATCCGTATCGGCCGAACGCGCGAAAGATCAATGCCTACGAGGACGCCAACTATTGGGTTGGCGTTAACGTAAAGCGCGTACAGGACCTTTGGCTTGATCGCTCGCCGCCACTCGACATCCTGGATCTAGGCTGCGGCCCAGGATATTTTCTCTACCTTTGCCGTCTGTTCGGCCACGAAGGTCTGGGGCTGGATCCCGATGACGAACCTTTTTTCCGGGGGACGACCAAGTTCTTCGGCGTTAGCCGCGTCGTCGCACGAATCAATGCGCAGACGCCTTTGCCGGATCTGCGCAAACGGTTCAATCTCGTTACTGCACATCGCGTCTGTTTCCACCGGATCGCACGGCGCGAAAACGCTGAGTGGGTGGAATGGACAGAGGCTGACTGGAATTTCTTCATCAACGATGTGCGCACGAGATTCCTCAAACCTGACGGGCGACTCCTTTTGGAATTCAATCGGCGCGCGGACGGTTCTTCATTTTTCACGCCAGAACTGCGTGCGTTTTTTGAATCACAAGGTGCGCGAATCGTGCGATGGAAAGCGTTGCTTGCCGCGGATCCCACTGAGCGGCCGCGCTTCAAACAGGTTTGAGAATTGTAGGACAGGCGCATCGCCTGCCGTCATTGGCAACCGGAGCGGTTGCCCTACAAACTCCAGACGATCACAATTTCCAATCTGAGCAATCCCAGCCCAGCAGTTGTTCAATTTTGGAGATGTCTTCAGCGAAGAGGTTGTAAAGGGAAACGCGCTCTTCCCAGTTTATCGCCCGCTCGTACGGCACAACGTTTCTGTCCTTGTTACGCGGCGAACGCAAAGGTTTACGGCCAAGGAACGAGAAGATTGAGGCGAGCGTTTGGCGCTGCTTCGCTTTGAAGTCTTCGAATTTCACAACCTTCATTTGCTCGCGCGGCAAAAATTTGAAGACGCGCTCCAGTTGCCGTCCATAAAATCCTCGCTCGAGATAGGCAAAACGACGCGCTTCAATCGGCGGCGCGCCGGCAATGCGCGTTTCTTCTTCTCGAACCGCGTCGAAAAAATCCAACGGCTCGATGCCTCTGTATCGTTGCATGTTCCAGTGAGCAAACGCACGTTCGACCGGATTCCGCAGAAGAATCAGCAATTTGATCTTCGGATTGTAATTCCAAATCCGTTGCATTGCCGGTTCGTGATAGATGTAACTCGGTGTGCAATCACCTGCGATAGTCGAGGGAGCCATCGGCGGATAATGCTTGTGCAATTCCTCATATTTGGGCTCGGCAACGAACAGTGCGTCGTTATCGAAAAAATGGATTTCCTGCTGATCGCCCATGCATATGTCAGGATGTCTGCTCAAAAAGTAATGCAGCGCCGTCGTGCCGGATTTCTGCGCGCCGGCAAGTATGAAGTCGAGCCGCTCAATTTTGCGACGCCTGGTCCGAAACATCAGCAAAATGTACATCGCGAAGCCCGCAGGGGAAGCTGACAGCTTGTCCCGCAACCTGGCCTCGAACGAAGCCCGTGGTTGTGGCCTTTGTGCGCGCCCTTTATGATTCGCGCATGCACAAGTGGTTTTGCCTGCAGTTTCGCTGTTCAGTCTTACTTTTCGTTGTCGGAATGACTACGTCTGCATTAGCCGATGAAGGCATGTGGCTCTTCAACTCGCCGCCGCTAAAGCAACTCAAGGAGAAATATCAGTTCGAGCCGTCGTCGCAGTGGCTTGAACATCTGCAAAAGGCCAGTGTCCGCTTCAATTCTGGCGGTAGCGGATCCTTCGTTTCGCCGAAGGGCCTCGTTATTACAAACCATCACGTTGGGGCCGACACGTTACAGAAGATGGGCAGCGTCGAGCACAATTATCTGCGGGACGGTTTCTATGCGAAAACGCAGGCCGATGAAATCAAATCCACGGATCTGGAGCTGAACGTGCTGATGTCTATCGAAGACGTAACAACGCGCGTCACCAGCGCATTGAAACCAGGCATGACTAGCGATCAGGCTTCCAACGCGCGCAACGCGGCCATCGCTGCCATTGAAAAGGAAAGCAAAGATAAAACCGGACTGAGGTCAGATGTCGTCACGCTTTACCAAGGCGGCGCGTACCATCTTTACCAGTATAAACGTTATGATGACGTGCGGTTGGTCTTCGCGCCTGAACAGCAGATGGCCTTCTTCGGCGGTGACCCCGACAACTTCGAGTATCCTCGGTACGATCTCGATATCTGCCTTTTTCGGGTGTACGAAAATGGCCAGCCGGCAAAGATCGAGCACTTTCTCAAATTCAATTCCAATGGGCCGAACGATCGCGAACTGATTTTCGTAAGCGGCAGCCCCGGCAAAACCGACCGGCAACTCACCTTGGCTGAGCTGGCCGATATGCGCGATCGCTACCTGCCGTACGTCCTGAACATGTTTTATCGTCGCGAAGTCCTGGAATCGGCCTACAGCGCGCGTTCATTCGAGAACGCGCGTAAAGCGCGCGAAGACTTATTTGGAGATCAAAACAACCGCAAACGCTACGACGGTTATCTGGCTGGACTGCTTGATCCGCAAATCTGGTCGCCGCTGGAAGCGCGCGAGGGAAAACTGCGTGACGCGATTGGGCGCGATGCGAAATTCAAGTCTACGCTTTCTGTCTACGACCGTATCAAGCGTGCGCAGGCTGAGATTGCGAAGAACGCGCCGGTGTACAATTACATCGAGCAGGAACGGCCGGTGACGGTTGGTTACCGCGGGCCGCGAGCGTTATCTGGAAATTTTTTCAAATATGCGCGCCTGCTACTGCGCGCGACCGATGAACGCGCAAAGCCTAACGGAGAACGGATCCCGACTTTTCGTGATAGCGCGCGCGAATCATTGGAACTGGAGCTTTTTTCCGACGAACCCATCTATGATGATTACGAGATTTTGCGGCTCACGGATTCTTTGACGGATTTCGCCTCTGCATTCGGCGCAGACAATCCGCTGGTGAAAAAAGTGCTCGCTGGAAAGTCGCCGCATGCGCGCGCAGTTGAGCTTGTCTCAGGAACAGAGCTCAAGGACGCGGCTGTACGGAAGGATCTCTACGGCAAAGACGCCGCTGCGCTGCAGGCAGCACACGATCCGATGATCGATCTCGCTCGCATGATCGATGCGCCAGCCAGAGAAGCGCGAAAGATTTACGACGCTCAGGATGAAATGAAAAAACAGGCATATGCCGATATCGCAAAGGCGCGGTTTGCCATTGAAGGCCCGGGCAGTTATCCGGATGCGACTTTTACACTGCGGCTTTCCTACGGAACGGTGCGCGGGTACGAGCAGGACGGAAAGCAAATCCCCGCGTTCACCGATTTTGCCGGTCTATATCAGCGGGCGACCGAACACGACAACCGACCGCCATTTGATCTACCGAAACGTTGGCTCGACAAGAAAACGAATCTAAACCTCTCCACAAAATTTGATTTCGTCTCCGATGCCGACATCATCGGCGGCAACAGCGGCAGTCCCGTGGTGAACAAAGCGAACGAATTCGTCGGCATTATTTTTGACGGCAACATTCAATCACTCGTGGCCGATTGCATTTACACCGACACGCAGGCGCGCGCGGTGTCTGTTGATTCCGCCGCCATCATCGAGGCGCTGCGTAAAGTGTACGATGCGGAACCGCTCGTGGACGAGTTGCTGGGCGCGAAATAGGCTAATCGCTTGCTACACTTGTCATGTCGAGCGAAGTCGGACTCTCGATATTAAGCCAACGGCGCACTACAAGATAATTAGAGATTCTTCGAATCCGCCTCGGAATGATAGAGAACGCTATGGCAGCTGTTTCAGCAGCAGTTTCCAGCGCGCCCATGCTTCGTCGCGCGCTTTTCTATCAGCTTCGCGAACTGCAGGGTTGGACGGCTCACCTGAACGCATGAATCCGTGGCCGGCGCCTTTATAGATCACCGGTTCGTATTTTTTGCCGGCAGCTTTCATCAGCTCTTCGGCCTTGGGGATGGTTGCGTTGACTCGCTCATCGTTCTCGCCGTAAAAGCCGTAAACTGGACACGCTATATTCGCGACTTTGGAGGCTTCGTCAGGCGCGGTCCCGTAAAACGAGTACACCGCTTTTAGTTTTGGATTTTCATTACCGTACGCAAACGCCCATCCCCCGCCCCGACAAAACCCACAGACAGCAAGCGTGCCGTTGCACGCTGGAATTTTGAGCCCGTAATCGGCCGTCGCGTCAAGAACCGCTTTGACCTGATCTTGCGTCACGGCTGATGTCGCTTTGCTTGCGCTATCGGCATCTTCAAACTTTTGACCGTTGAGAAAATCGGGCGCAATCGCGATGACTCCATTTTCTGCCAGCTCATCGCACATGCTGCGCAGCCAATCAGTCAGGCCAAAAATTTCCTGAATGACCAGGACGGCAGGGGCTTTGTCTTTACGCTCGGGATAAACGACGAAGGCTTTAATCGTACGGTCGCCTGATTTGATATCGACCCATTCCCCGTGGCGTGGCGAATGGTCCAGGCGGTCCTTGCCGAAATCTTTGTACTCCTCTGCGGAAAGCGATTGTCCCCCTTGGCAGGCAAACATGAATCCTACGATCAATCGCAACAGCCAGTAAGTCGGATCGGGATAACGATTAAACCAATTCATCGCCGGTAAAATGGATGCCGAGGTTCGAAAGCGGACTAACGGAGCGTTGTCGCCGAAACTTTCCCTTTTCCCATCATCGCATCGATGCTCCAACCGCCGGAACCACGTAGAAAGATGTAGAAAAACACGAAACAGTAAACCACCGCCAGCTCGCCCTTGTTCACGTAAGGAATCAGACCCTTCGGCGCATGCATCATAAAAAACGCCACCGCCATTTCACCCGAGGCGATGAACGCGGCGACTCGCGTCAACAGACCAAACGCAACGAGAAATCCGCAAACGATCTCCACCCAGCCGCCGACTACCATCAAGGTCGGAAGCGCTTCACCTTTCTGAGTGAAGACGCCGAATATCTTGTCGAGCCCATGACAGGCAAACATCAGGCCGACGACAAAACGCATGACGCAATAAAAGGGATCCGCAAATCGATTGAGTGAGTTCATGAGGGGTTAGGCTGAATGATATCGAGATGGGATGTCAAGCCTGTTGCCTTTCGGCCGTTTACAGCGACAGGGGTCACCAACACCGGCTACAGTTATGCTGCTTTCCTGGCAGGTTGCTTGTGTTTCCCCCGCGATTTGGCCGTCGCCTTTTTCTTCGCGCCGGTTTGCTCCAAGCTCTTCTGCAACACGGAAACCAAATCAATTACCTTGGTCGGCTTCGGTGCTTTCCTTGGCTTTTCTTCGATTTCCTTGCCACCCGCTTCCACTTTCTCTTCAATTACTTCCATCAGCGCTTCGCGGTAGTCGTCCTTGTACTTTTCCGGATTCCATTTCGAGCTCATGCTGTCGATGAGAGATTTGGCCATGTTCATCTCGCGTTTGCCGACCTCGGCTTTCTTGGGGGTATGTAGCTTTCCGGGGTCAGCGAGCTCATCGGCAAAATGCATCAGCTCGAGAACAAGCACGCCATCCTCCGGTTTTAGCCCGGCGAGATATTCGCGCGTCTTGATTACGACCTTCGCAATGCCAACCTTGCCGCTATCCTTTAGCGCGTCGCGTAAAAGCCCATACGCTTTGTCGCCGCCTTTTCGCGGCTCCAGATAGTATGGCTTGTAGAAAAATATCGGATCGATCTCTTTCTGCTCGACGAAGTCTTGAATATCGACTGTCTGCGTGGCCTCCAGATCGACTCGCTGAAAATCTTCGTCTTTCAAAATGACGTATTTTCCCTTCTCATACTCGTAGCCTTTTACGATTTGGTTCCAAGGGACCTCCTTGCCATCCTTTTCGGCGACACGCTTGTAATTCACGGGACTCAAGTCGCTTTCGCGCAACAGACGGAATTTGAGTTCCTCGCGTCGAGTAGCGGGATATAGAGCGATCGGAATGTTAACCAACCCGAAACTGATGCTGCCCTTCCAGATCGCTCGTGCCATATAACGTATTTCGTGCGGCGTTTGTCGATCGCGTGCGTAAACGTCTGATTCTGTAGCGTCCGCCGTCCGCAGCGGATTTCACTCCGCTGAATTCGCGATGATTGAAGCGCTAAGGAAAGCGCACACTACAGCAATTTTTTTGATCAGGCCGCCAGCTCGAGATCTCGGCGCGAGATGCCGCGTAATTCAAAAAGCCGAATCAGAGTTTCTTCGATCAAGTTGTTCGGACAAGATGCGCCGGCAGTGATGCCGATCACGGCGGGCCCGTTCGGCAACCAAAAGTGTGAAACGACTTCGCGTTTTTCGTGCAAGTTGTAATGCTTGATTTCCGTAGCAGAAACGAGCCGCGAAGCGTTCAGCACAAAATAGGTCGGCAACTTCTCTTCGCCCATCTCAGCGAGGTGTGATGTGTTCGAGCTGTTGTAACCGCCAACAACGAGCAACAGATCCATACGAACATTCAGCAATTCGCCCAGCGCATCCTGCCGCTCCTGTGTGGCGCCACAGATCGTGTCAAAGAAGCGGAAATTTTTCTCAGCAAGCTCAGGCCCGTCTCGATCAACGATTGCCTGACGGACTCTGCGTTGTACCTCCTCAGTCTCCCCGCGTAACATCGTCGTTTGATTAGCTACGCCAACCGTTTGCAGGTGCACGTCGGGATCAAAGCCTGGTGAATGCGCGCCCTTGAATCTTTCCAGGAACGCCTGTCTATCTCCACGGCGCCGGATGTAATCGCAAACGTAATCGGTATCTGCCAGCGTCAGGACGACGAGGTAGTGCCCGCTACCATCGCCGAGAGCGCGCGAACTCGTGGCTTTGGTCTCTTCGTGCTCCGCCTTCCCGTGAATGATGGACGTAGCCGATTCGCTTGCATATTTGCGTACTCGCTTCCAAACGCTCATCACGTCCCCGCAAGTCGTATCAACAATCTGGCAGCCGCGATCCTTGATCTGTTGCTGGATCGACAATTCGGTTCCAAACGCAGGAACGATGACGACGTCATCGGGACCGAGATCGGCGATGTCCGCTTCTTTATTTTTACCTGTGAGATTCTTGATACCTAACGAGGCAATCTGATGATTGACCTCCGGGTTATGAATAATTTCTCCCACAATGAACAGGCGGCGATCTTTGAAAACCTTGCGCGCGGCGTATGCGAGATCGATCGCGCGCTCCACGCCGTAGCAGAAACCAAACTGTTTCGCCAAACGCACTGTCGTATCTCCTACGGAAATTATTCCGCCGGCGCCCCGGACCTTCTCGATGATATCGCTGCGGTAGTGTGACTCAACCTGTTGCTGCACGGCCGCCATCACGTCGGGCGTGCGCAAGTTCACTTTCTGGCGGGCAGTTGTGCCGCTGGAAATCAGGTTCGTGCTCATGTTCGGCCTGTCATTCTGGGCGCAGGGAAGAATCTCGGATCTTCCGTCGTTAGACCTTCGACTCAGAGATGTCTGGCGTCAGCCAACATGACACAACCAAGCGGAGGCGGCAACGCGCCGCGGCTTGCCTATTGAAGCAGAGGTCCGCTCGGTTTCTCAAACGCCGCGTCCGAGATCATAACAGAGGGCGGAGGATCAGGCGTTCTAGAGTCGTCGACGCGCACCACTTTCGGGCCGATCGTCTCGTCTTCAGGCTGCGAAGTGGCGATATTCACCGGCGTCCCGATCCGGACCAGCGCGTAAAATTTTGCCGCCGCTTCACCCTTCAATCGGAGGCAACCGTGCGTGCGCGGAACAGGATGTACAAAGCCCTGATGAAAACCGTAGGCGGGAGCGAACTCGCACCAGTATCCCATCGGATATCCGACGTAGCGCCCAGCCCCACCGCCAGTAGAAGGAACTATCCGATCGCCTTGCACGCTGAATCCGTACGATCCAGAACGCTTATGCTCCTGTTTCGAGTAAATGTGAAAATTACCTTTAGGGGTTGGCTTCGAGGGCATGCCAACCGAAATGGCGGCCGACATCAGACAGCGGTCGCCCTCCATGACATAGACGTTTTCCTTAGAGAGCGAAACCAGAACACGCACTTTGGATTCGTCGTTCGGCTTATACGCGGTGACGTGGTACGGGCCGCTCGCGCTCACATGGCTTCCTGTTGCGCAACTAGTGAGCAGCAGGAGTGAAGGGCCAGCCCCAAGCAAAAGTAATCGATAAATATGTCGCATACGCGGACAATTGATAAGATCAGACAGCATTTTGTCAACCTGCCGTCGGCTGAAACTGGGTCGAAAGTCGTTCCTGGAAAACGCCGCGAACACGCGCAAATCACACAATGAAGATCGTCAGGAACGCGACTTCAATTGCAAGGCTTTCGTGGATGTTCCGGCCAAGGTGATCGCGCAATTCTTCGAGTAAACGGATCCGTTTGAAAATTTCGGCAGTGGCAAAGCGGCGCGCGAGCGCAGCAGTTTCCTGCTTTGCAGCTGGAAGGTCCCTTTGTGTCACGGCATTGTTCGCGCGAAGAACGTCCGTCCACCAGGCAAACAAGGTTTCGACCAGCGCGGCGCGCCGTTGCAGGTAAAGACTCTCCGTCAGCGCCTTGTAGTACTCCTCTCGTTCTTCCAGCCAGGCGCCGTCGGTTGCATCCTTGTAACGCGTTTGCTCCTGTTTTAACGCGCCGTCGGTTTCGTGTTTCACCTCCTCACGTATCGCTCGGAGCAGTTGTTGAAATTCTTGGGCAAGGCGATATGCGAATTGAATACTCCAGGTCGTTTGGCGGGATGCTTGTTGTAGTAATTTCACGAGTTTCTCCTGCTCTTTCTTGCTCCGAGCCTCGCCGTCTGACGCAAGTGGAATGGAAATGCACCGCGAGAGAATCGTTTCCGGGAGTGCCTCGGGCAATGCGCTCAGCAAAAGCAACAGCGAATCCTTTGGCGGTTCTTCCAGTGTCTTGAGAAACGCGTTTGCCGCCTCGGTTTGAAGCCGGTCGGCGTCGGGAACGATCGCTACTTTGTGCTGGCCGTCCGCTGCTCGCATCTGAAGCGCGTGCTCCAGTGCTCGGATCTGCGCCGTGACGATGCGCCGCGATTTCGATTCGGGGCGGGCAATGAAAATGTCGCGGGCTTTGTTGGAAAAAACATCTTTGGTTGCGGTGCCGTTAACCAAACTGGCCAGCTCCGCAGCGAGCGCTTCCTTGCCGCTGCCTGGAGCTCCGGTGATCAGGTACGCATGCGCAAGCCGGTTCTGTTCATAGGCGCGCCGCAAAAATTCGAGTGCAGTCGTACGCGCGAAGGCCATTTCAAATGTTCGATGTCTTTGCCAGTATAGAAAAGCGCGAGCACAATTTTTTCCAGATCTCGCTTTCGATCTTATCTGGATCGAGTGAACCGTTGAGTAAGACGATGCGCTTTGCCTCGTGCAACGCGAGCTCGCGATATCCTTCGCGAACACGCTCATAAAATTCGGCGGGCTGTTGTTCCATCCGATCCGCTTTGCGTGGCTCACGTTGCATTCGCGACTGAGCAGTCGCAGCATCCACGTCGAGCACGAAAGTGGCGTCCGGAACGCAATCGCCTACGGCGAACGCGTTCACGCGCTCGATCATCTCGCGATCCAATTTGCGTGCCGCTCCTTGATAAACGGTTGTGGAATCGTAGAATCGATCGGCAATCACACACATGCCGCGTTCGAGCGCGGGCTTGATTACCTCGCGCACGAGCTGGCTGCGACTAGCTTCAAACAGAAGCAGCTCAGTCGCAGGTGTCATGTTCGAGTTATGCGGAGCAAATTGCAAAAGATCGCGGATGCTTTCACCGATCGGAGTGCCGCCGGGTTCCCGCGTCAAGACATACGGGACGTCGCATCGTTGAAGATGCGCCGCGAGTCTATCGGCCTGTGTGGACTTTCCACTTCCTTCTGATCCCTCGAACGTGATGAACGGCAGTCGCGGCATTTGCCGATTGTGAAACAAAGCAGCTAAAAAGTCGAACAGGGCTTCACAGACATATTGTCGGCAGATACGATCGCCCCGATTCAACAGGCTGGAAGCCTGTGTTACGCTATCACATGAAAAATTTCTGGCTCGTGAAACAGGAGCCTTCTTCCTATTCGTGGTCTGATTTCGTTGCCGAGGGCGAGACTAGCTGGACCGGCGTTCGCAATTTTGCTGCGCGAAATAATCTCCGCAAAATGCAAAAGGCCGACGAAGTCCTCTTCTATCATAGCGGCGACGAAAAAGGCGTAGTCGGAATTGCCAAGGTCACGCGAACTGCCTATCCGGACCCGACGGCAAAGGAAGGCGATTGGTCCGCCGTTCATCTCGCAGCAGTTAAACCACTGGCACGGCCGGTTACACTTCGCGAGATCAAGGGCAATTCGCGCTTGAAAGGAATTCCGTTAATTCGTCAGTCGCGTTTATCAGTCATGCCTCTGGCCGAACCGGAGTTTCGGGAAATCGTAAACATGGCGGAGAGTAGAACTTATTGAACGCGGGAGCCGGGTGAAAATAGATGAGCATGGCATTTTGAGATGTTCGGAACCCGAATAATGGCGGTATACCATTAGTATCCGGCGACGCATTGGATGGGTCGGTCAGTGCATTGGTGGGCGCGCGACAATGGCGTCTTTTGCCTTTTTGCCTTGTTCAAAGCTGCCTGAAGACAGAAAATTTTGCGACATGAGTACAATTGCGGCAACGGAGTTCCTCCCGCTCGTTACCACCGCCTGCACCGCGCCGGATTCGGTGGTCGTGTCTCTGCACGACGTCGCTCCTTGCACTCAGAAAATCACAAGCACGATAATTTCAGAATTAAGCGCGCATGGCGTGCGCGTTTGTTCAATTCTTGTGGTTCCGGATTATCACCACGAGGGGCCGTTGGCGAAGCACCGCGAATTCGTGACATGGCTTCGGGCTCTGGAAGCCGACGGGCACGAAATCGTGATTCACGGCTATTTTCATGAACGTCCGCCCCGGACAAAAGAAACTTTGCGCGACAAGTTCATGACCAGATTTTATACCCAAAAGGAAGGCGAGTTTTACGACTTGGGCTACGATGAAGCTCTGCAGCGCATCACAACAGCACGAGATGAATTCCGTGCGCTCGGTCTGAGGCCACGCGGTTTTATTGCTCCGGCGTGGTTGCTGGGAAACGAAGCAGAGCAAGCCGTTCGTGATGCGGAATTGGAATACACGACACGCCTGCGCGCGGTATGCGATCTCCGCTTCGAATCCATCTTCCCTGCGAGAACGCTCGTTTACAGTGTTCACAATAATTGGCGGCGCGCGCTTAGTCGCAGCTGGAACGCGGCACTGTTCCGTTTGTTGAAGACCAAACCGCTCTTGCGGATAAGCATTCATCCTCCGGATTATTCCCAGCCGACAATTTGGAAACAGATTCTCGGCTTCATCGCGGCAGCAAGAAATGCGCGGACCGCTACGACGTATCAGGATTGGATCGCCGAACAAAGGGTGAAGCGAGGAATGTAACGTGAGCAAGTGCGATTTACATATTCACTCGCGCCATAGTGCGCGCTCGGAAGAATGGCTTTTTCGTCGCTTCGATTTTCCAGACAGCTATTCCGATCCAAAGCAGTTGTATGAACAGCTGCGTAAACGGGGGATGGATTACGTTACCATCACCGATCACGATTCGATCGATGGTTGCCTGGAAATTGCGAGCCTGCCTAAGACCTTCATCAGCGAGCAGGTCACCACTTATTTTCCGCACGACGGCTGCAAGCTGCACATTTTGGTATGGGGAATTTCAGAACAGCAGCACCGCGATATCGAAGGCGTCCGCGAAAACGTTTTCGATCTGCAGAGGTACCTGCAGAGCGCGCGGATCACGCACGCCGTCGCGCACCCCTTATACAGCGTGAACGGCAAACTCGAGGCAACGCACCTCGAGCAACTCCTCCTTCTGTTCAAACATTTCGAAGGCATCAACGGTTTGCGCGACGCGCTTCTGAGCGATCTGGCACAGACACTTTTCAAACAGCTGACGCCGGAAAAGATCGACATGTTTGCGAATCGTCATCGGCTGGCGCCCACGCACGCGGAGCCGTGGAAGAAGACCCTGGTGGGCGGCTCCGACGATCACGGAGGGCAGTTCGTAGCCTCCGCTTTTACGGAAACACCTGCTGCGAAGTCTGCCGGGCAATTTCTGCAACTGGTTCAGAATGGTAATTGCACTCCATGCGGTCAGGGAGGCACGCCACTAATTCTGTCGCACGGCTTTTACAATACCGTGGTGTGTTTCATCCAGGACCGTTTTCACGAAAAGCTCGGCCCCGGTGGGGCGCTGCTGGAGAAAATGTTCTCGCGTTTCATGGAAGGCCGCGCTCCGACCGAATTCACGCTGAAGGAAAAAACCGAATTCATCGTGCAGGGTGTTCTGTCGGGAAAAATTTTCGATTTCGTCAAACCCGCAAACGTCTCGCTGTGGAAAGAGCTTTCCGGTTATTTCGCGCGGCCGGAGGTGAAAGCAAAACTGGCCGCGCAATTGGACAAAGTCAGCGAACCGGAACGCCGCACGTTTCTCATGGCGAACATGGTCGCCGAGCAGTTGGCGTTTCGATTCTTCAATAAATTCGTCCAGCAAATCAGTACAGGAAACATGGTCGAGAGCATGCAGGCTCTCAGCGCCATTGCGCCAATCCTCGTGATCCTGACTCCTTACATCTACGGCTTTCATAGCCAGGCCCCCTCGCGAAAATGGCTGCGGAGTGTTTTCAAAGAGTTGACCGGCGAAGTTCCCGTTGCGTTGCAAAATCGCAAACGCGCCTGGTTTACCGACACGCTGGAAGACGTGAATGGCGTAACGACGACGATCTGCAAAATGACCGCTGTCGGAGCCGCCGCGGGAAACGAATTAATGGTCGTGGCGTCACGGAGCGATCTTGAACTTTCCGATATCCCAATCAAAAACTTCCCGCCGATCGGCGAATTCGAGCTGCCGGAATACGAGCTGCAGAAACTTAGTTTTCCGCCGATTCTCCAGATGCTCGATTACATTCAGCGGGAAAGATTCACTGAGATCATCATCAGCACACCCGGCCCGGTTGGACTGACAGCGCTGCTCGCGGCAAAGATGCTCAACCTCCAAACCAGCGGCATCTATCACACTGATTTTCCGCAATACATCCGGATCCTGACTGAGGACGGTTTTCTTGAAAGCATGGCATGGCGTTACATGCATTGGTTCTATGGGCAGCTCGACACTGTTTTTGTTAATTCCGAAGAGTACAGGCAAAGCTGGATTAAACGCGGATTCGAGCCGGCAAAACTCAAAATTTTACCGCGCGGCCTCGACACTGAATTGTTTCATCCGGCGCGACGCGATTCCGCATTCTTTGAAAAATTCGGCGCCTCGAACGGCGACGTTCGCCTGCTCTACGTCGGCCGTATTTCACGAGAGAAGGACCTGGATCTTTTGGCTGGCGCTTATCGCCGTCTGCGCAAAGAAGGCTTGCCTGTTCAACTTTTTGTCGTCGGTCATGGCCCGTATTCCGAAGCACTCGCGAAATCGTTGCCCGAGGCGTTTTTCACCGGTTATCTCAGGGGCACAGAATTGGCTACCGCATATGCGTCGGCAGATATCTTTGTTTTTCCCAGCACCACTGACACTTTCGGCAACGTAATCCTTGAAGCACAGGCGTCCGGATTGCCAGTTGTCGTTTCCGATTCCGGCGGCCCGAAGGAATTAGTCGAAAACCACACCAACGGCCTCATTACGAAGTCGCATAACGTCGAAGACTTGACGCGCGCGATTCGAGCGCTCGTGGCCGATCGAGCGCTGCGCGAGCGTATGGCCAACTCCGCTCGAGACAGTGTAACCGACCGAAGTTGGCCACGCGCTTTCGAAAAGTTCTGGGCTGCGACCGAGGTTTAGGGGTCCGCCGTTCTCAGTAAATCGTTTTGCCGTCTATTCGGCTGCTGCCCACACCACGGCCGGTCCGTACAACTTCCAGAGGTAATAGACTGATGCGGCAAACCCAACCGCGATAACAATGGAGCGAACGACTTTACGGTTCGCGCGATGCGATACCATTCCCCCAATGTAGCCACCAATAAGACCACCGAGCGCCATCGGCACCCCGTAATTCCAGTTCACATTACCTTCGAGCGCGAGCACGAGGATCGCCGCTCCCCGCAATGCAAAGATTGACGAAGTTCTTGAGCGCGACCACATGCCAGATATCGCCCCGCGAGATAAACTCAGCGCGCCGATCATGAGGATGCCAATGCCGGCGCCGAAGTAGCCGCCATACAATCCCACCAGAAAAATACCTGCAATTGCGACAGGCCACACCGCCACCGTGATGTCCGGATGCACGTCACCACTCTCGTCGCGTCGAACCAGGATCGGCCGCAACACAATAATAACAGTGGCGACTAACACCAACCAAAGTACTAACTGAATAAAGTTGCGATCGCCGGTCCGGCTTAACAGCACAGCTCCGACCAAACCGCCGAGCACACTTGGAATCAGAAGCAGCCATAACCCATCGGCGACCGAAGACACCTGCCAACTGGTCCCGGGCGCGCCACACAGCTGTGGGATAAGCAAAGAACAGAGCGAACGCACTTGTGGCGTCGGCGGTCACCGGCGTAACGACGCGCATCAGCAAGGGGAAGATGTTAGTCCACCTCCTCCAGCTAATGCGTTGATTGTTCCCGCCAGAACAGTGGCAATTAAAAACAAGAAGTAACTCATCGTCCCCTTTTCGGGCTCATGCTCCTGCTCGTCCGCTCCAGGATAGGCGCGTCGCCTCCACGAATCGATATCATCCCGCCGGCATCACCGATCCCGGCTTGAGTTCCACGGCAAAGCATCCAGATCGACGTTGCCGCCCGTGAGAATGATTCCCACGCGTTTCCCTTCGCCGTCGATTATGCGCTCGGCGATCGCCGCATACGGAACCGCCGCTGATGGCTCGATCACGATCTTCATCGTCTCCCAAATTGTGCGCATCGCCGAAACGATTGCTTCCTCGCTCACGGTCACGATGTCGTCCACGTGTTGCTCGATGATCGCAAAGTTTGGTTCGCCGACGTTTGTGCGCAGGCCATCGGCGACGGTGAACTTCTTTTCAGTTACAAGCCGTCGCCCTGCGCGAAACGATTGCGCCGCATCATCCGCATTCTCAGGCTCAACCGCGATCACCTTTATCTGCGGCTGCATCGATTTCGCGGCGATCGCTGTGCCGGACAACAGACCGCCACCGCCGACCGGGCACGTGATCACGTCGAGGTCGGCAATATCTTCGAGCAGTTCCATTGCTGCTGTCCCCTGCCCTGCTATCACGTGCTCATTTTCGAATGAGTGAATCAACGTTGCACCGGTTTGGCTGATCACCTCTGCGCATTTGAGCTCACGCGACTCCTCTGTTGGTTCGCAAAAGACAACCTGCGCGCCGTAGCTCTGCACTGCGCGGATTTTCACTTTCGCCGAATTTGAGGGCATCACGATATGCGCCGGAATCCCGCGCAATTTCGCGGCACGCGCCACCGCGGCACCGTGGTTACCGGAAGAATGCGTCGCCACGCCGCGTTGCGCAGTTTTGTCATCAAGCGCAAAAACAGCATTAGTTGCACCGCGCGCCTTGAAGGCACCGACCTTCTGAAAATTCTCGCACTTAAAAAAGAGGGACGCCTTGCACGCGTCATTCAGCCACGAATTCGTCAGGATCGGTGTGCGATGAATGTATTGGCGAATCCGTTCGTGCGCTGAGCGAATCGTATCCAGGTTGAGTGCTCCAACTAGTTCGACCATCCGAAAAAGGCGTCGATAACTCCGAACGTGTCAATGAATCCGTGAGCCAAAATGCTGGCCCAACGTTTGCGACTGGCAATTACGCGAAGGGTTTCTCATTCAGCGCTCGGGCTGTGAAAGTGCTCTGGCCGCGGTCCGATTCCAATGAACCGAGCGGGAATTTGTCGTAGAACTGGAAACCATTTCAGTAGGCGAAAGACGAAGGGCAACGACTCTTTGCGATCCGATGTTCGGCCAGTGACGACACGGCGATGAATAAAGACCTGCATTCCCTGAATGAGGCGGGTCGGCCATTCGCGGCGCGCCTGCACTTTGCACAGATCGTCCACAGAAACCGGACGGGTTCGCAATTTGTCGGCCAGCAAGTTTGCGGTCGCGACAGCATCCTGAATAGCGAGATTGATTCCCACGCCGCCTGCCGGCGACATTGCGTGAGCAGAATCGCCAATGCAAAGCAGCCCGTCGCGGCACCAATCGCGAAGACGATTGATCTGCACCGTCAGCAATTTGATTTTGGACCAGTCATCGAGCTCTGCCACACGGTCGCGCAGAAATCCGGCGAAGTTGACAATGTCGTTTTGAAACTGCCCCAACCCGCGCGTTTTGATTTCATCGAAGCCGCCTTTCGGAATTACAAAGCCGCATTGCCAGTAAGCGCCGCGGTCGAGTAACACGAGCAACTTGCCTTGTTGAAAGAAGCCGAGTGCTTGCTGAGGATCGTCCTGCTTCTTTGAGATCTGCATCCAGAGCACGTCGATCGGGACGCCAAACTCTTGTCGCTCAAGCCCGGCACGCGCCTGAATGATTGAATGCCGTCCATCTGCGCCGATGATCAGGTCGGCGCGAATTTCCAGTTCACCCCGTGGAGTTTTCGCACGCACACCGGTCACGCGCTGCTGATCGAACGTCAGATCAACGACTTCATGCTGCATCAGCAACTGGAAACTCGGGAATCCTTTTGCGTGCCTAGAGAGGAAACTGAGAAAATCCCACTGCGGCATGAAAGCGATGAATTTGCAGCGCGTAGGTAGCCTGGTGAAATCGCCGATTGGCACCGTCTGATGATTAATGACGGCGCGCAGTTCCCGGACTTCCTGGTGCGGCTGCTTTAGAAACTCCTCGAGCAATCCCAGCTCGTACATCAACTCGAGCGTGGACGGATGAATAGTGTCGCCGCGAAAATCGCGAAAGAAATCGGCATGCTTTTCCAAAACGATAACGGGCACACCCGCTCGCGCGAGCAGGTAGCCAGCCATGATCCCTGCTGGTCCACCGCCTGCGATCACACAACGCGTTTGCAGTTTTTCAGCCATGCGTTTTCAATCGAATACCGCCCAAATTAGAATGAAAGCAAACATGCCGGAGAATGCACAAGATCGCGCTGCGTTTACCTACAACGCGGCGGCAGATTTCTTCGATGCATCGCCACTCGGCTTTTGGGACTATTTCGGACGTCGAACGATCGAACTGGCCTCACTTCCGAGAGGTTCGCGAGTCCTCGATGTTTGTTGTGGGACGGGAGCTTCTGCACTGCCTGCTGCGGAGGCAGTTGGACCGACGGGAAAGATCATAGGAGTTGATCTTGCTGAGGAACTTCTGGAGTTGGCGCGACGCAAAGCTGTTCAGCAGCGACTTGGCAATATCAAATTCGAAGTCGGCGATATGCTCTCCCTCAGGTTTCCAACCGAAAGCTTCGACGCCGTGGTGTGTGTGTTTGGAATTTTCTTTGTGCCCGATATGCCAAGAGCTGTGAGTGAACTCTGGAGTCGCATTCGACCAGGCGGCAAGCTGGCGATGACGACATGGGGACCGAATTTCTTCCAGCCAGGCAGTGACGCATTCTGGCGCTCGATCAAGGATGTACGGCCTGATCTCTTCAAAGGCTTCAATCCATGGGATCGAATCAACGATCCAGATAGCTTGACCAAAATTTTCGACGAAGCCGGAATCGCACCGCCAAAAATCGTCCCGGAAAATCGCCTCCACCCCATTAACTCGGCTGAGGATTGGTGGACAATTGTTTTAGGCTCTGGCTACCGCGGAACAGTCGAACAGTTAACCCTGGCGGAGCGACAAAAGGTCCAAGACGCTAACCTGGCTTTTATTCGAGATGCGAAGATTTCAGCCATTGAAACAAATGTTCTCTACGCACTCGGGGTGAAACCTCTAACCGCGAACTTCAAATGAAAACGGATCAGCCGCTTTTTCTCAACGAAGAACAGGTTCGGGAACATCTGGGGATGACCGAATTGATTCCGGCGATGGAAAAAGCGCTGATCGATTTCTCCGCCGGCAGAGTCACTCAACCAGTTCGCTCAATCATATCGGTTGACCCACCTGGAGGCTTCTTTGGCTTGATGCCGGCGCTCACGCCAGATGGACTCGGATTGAAAACAGTGACGTTCTATCCGTCAAACGCGGAGCGCGGAATCCCGACACACATGGCCACGATTTTTCTCGTCGATCCGCAAACGGGAACGCCACTCGCGATAATGGACGGGCGGTTGATCACCGAGATGAGAACCGCCGCTGTATCTGCCGCGGCGACGAAACTGCTTGCATCGCCTGATGCTAAAGTCCTCGCCATTCTCGGCAGCGGAGTGCAAGCGCGCAGCCATGCGGAAGCTCTGCGGCTCGTTAGGCAATTTGAAGAAATTCGCGTGTGGAGTCCTACCATTGAACACGCAAAACGCTTCGCACAGGAAATTGATGCCACAGCAATGTCCACTGAAGAAGCCGTGCGCGACGCAGACGTAATCGTAACGGTAACCAGCTCAAAAACGCCGGTGCTGAAGGGAGCCTGGCTGAAACCCGGCTGTCATGTGAACGCAATCGGTGCATGCCGGCCGGACTGGCGCGAGCTTGATGATGAAGCGATGCAAAAAAATGTCGTGTTTGTCGATTCGCGCGAAGGCGCAATGCGTGAGTCAGGTGATGCGATTCTTTCTCGCGCGAAGATCTATGCCGAACTAGGTGAAGCGCTGGCCGGCAAAGTTCCAGCACCGGCAAACAAAACGACCATCTTCAAATCGTTGGGGATGGCGGTGGAGGATGTGGCCGCAGCGACGCTCGTGTATCAGAGCTACTTGGCCTTAAGAGCTGTGAATTGATTCGCGACCAATTGCCAGCTTCCGGAGCCTTTTACCCAAACCAGAGTGCTTCGATATTCGCCGCTAATCGGTTGGCCGCTGTACTGCCCTTTAAGCGTTACCCGGCTCGTCGTTACTGCGCTATTTTGATACACGCGCACCGTGACATTTTCCTCCTCGTTGATCGAGTCCAACGTGGTCGCGCCCGACTTAATGTTCGCAAGACGCTCCGTTTTCGCGAGCACGTCGCCAGCCGCGTTAACGAAAACGTAATCATCCGCCCAGATTTTCTCGAGCGTAGCGATGTCGCGCTGCAATATGGGGGTGCGATATTTTTCGATCATTTGTCTGACCTCTTGCTCGCTCGAGCTGTTCGCTGGCTGTTGCGCCGTGGGTGATTGGCCGATTGCGAATGATACCAGGGCTATGTTGATGGCCAGCTGCGAGATAAAACGTTTCATCATTGAACTCCTTTGCGGTTTCATAGTGAACTGATGTAGATGACGCAAGTGTTTCCGGTCGAGACATAGAGCGCTTGCAAAGCCAATCCATCACGGAACAGTTGCCGGGAATGACAGCTGATCTTGCCGACCTAAATGCGAGGATCAAACAGGCCGTTGCTCACGGGCAACTGATCGCATCATCGGCAAGGAATATTCGGACACTGCTCGAAGGCGCAGGGTCAGATGTCTATTTTCGATCGGTCAAGGAACTCGTCGGTGCAATCGAGTGGCAGGAACTCAACGATCGTTTTTACCAGACACTGACATTTGGAACGGGTGGGCTGCGCGGGCGCACCATCGGGAAAATCGTAACGACTGCCGAACGCGGAAATGCGCCCGAAGGCGAGCGGCCGGAATACCCGTGCGTCGGCACGAACGCGATGAATTTCTTTAACATCAACCGGGCAACGCGCGGACTTGTTGCTTACCTGCAGGACTGCAACCGGAGCAAGGGAAGGTCGACGAAGCCAAAAATCGTGATCGCGCATGATCCGCGATTTTTCTCGAAAGAATTCGCCGAGATGGCGGCGAAAATCGCAGCCGAAAATGGTTGCGACGCTTTCCTGTTCGATGGTCCGCGTTCTGTCCCGGAGCTTTCGTTTGCTGTTCGTCATCTGCACGCGAGCGCGGGGATCGTAATCACCGCGAGCCACAACCCGCCGCACGACAACGGCTATAAGGCTTATTTCAACGACGGCGCGCAGGTGATCGAACCACCCGCCAGTGGGATTATCGCCAAAGTAAACGCGATCACGACCGAGTCGTTCACGCCGCTTCCTAAAGAGCAACAAGGAAAAGTGACGGTTGTCGGAAAGAATATTGACCAGGCTTACATGCGCCGGCTCGAGACGCTGATCCTGGATCCGCGAGTAATTCGCGATGCGAAATCGCTGCGGGTTATTTATACGCCATTGCACGGGACCGGCAGCGTAATCATCAAACCAATGCTGACCCGGCTCGGCTTTAATTTCCAAGTCGTCCCCGAGCAGGATTGTTTCGATGGCCGATTTCCAACGGTGAAATCGCCGAACCCGGAATACGGAGAAGCGCTAACCATGGCGATCAACCTTGCTGAAAAAGAGAATGCCGATCTGGTCGCCGCGACTGATCCGGACTGCGATCGCATGGGAGTGGCAGTGCGAACCAAGGATGGCAAGATGAAATTGCTGACCGGAAATCAAATCGGTTCGCTGTTGGCATGGTATAGAATTAAGACGCTGTTCGACAAAGGCGCGCTGGACAAGCAAAACGCGGCGCACGCCGCGCTCATTAAAACTTTCGTCACCACCGATCTGCAAAACGCGATCGCCGATCATTACGGCGTGCCCTGCGTGGAGACGTTGACCGGTTTCAAGTACATCGGCGCTAAACTGGCAAAGTATGAGCGTGCGATTCCCGAACAACTGCGACAGAGTTATGCGGATCTTGCCGAGACCGAAACGCGGCGGCTTCGGTTCGCATACTCTTCGTTTTACGTTTTCGGCGGCGAAGAGAGCTACGGTTACGGCGGCGCTGATTTCGTTCGCGACAAGGACGGCAACGGCGCAGTAATCATGTTTTGTGAAGTGGCCGCTTACGCGAAATCGCGTGGACAAACGGTCGATCAGTTACTCGACGAAATCTATTCGCAGTTCGGTTATTTTGCGGAGAAAACCAGTTCGCTTGTTTTCGAGGGCGCAGAGGGAGCAAACAAGATCGCCAGCCTGATGAAATCATACGCGGCCGATCCCGTTCGCCAAATACTGCGCTCAATAGTGGCGAACATTAGAAATTTCGAAACGGCTGAGATCAGAGACGTCGAAGGCGATCTGATTCCAAAGACGAAAATGTTGATGCTTGATCTGGAAGACGGCACGCGCGTCGCGGTGCGCCCGTCAGGCACAGAACCGAAAATAAAGTATTACCTCTTTGCGCGCCGCCAGCCGGATGGTGAAAAATTGACAGGCGCAAACCTCGACCGAATCAAAGCGGAGGTTGAAAAACAACTGGAGGATCTCTGGAATTGGCTACAGAAGGATGCCGACTCGCGGTTGGCGAAAACCTGAACTCCAAGCTCAAGACATTCCATTGTCATCCTAAGCGAAGCGAACGATCTCTGGGATTCCGTCATTTCCTACAATAGAACCTGAGATGGTTCGCTCCGCTCAACGTGAGAGTATGAACGTACTCGATGAAAAGAATGACAAAGCTTTGGCCATGGTTGGCTGCGATCTGTAGCGGGCTTCTTTACGCGGCTTGCTTTGCGCCATTCAACCTGACGTGGTTCTGCTGGATCGCGCTCACCCCACTCATCGCAGCAATTTGGTTTTCCGGGACGGAGTCACGTCATCGGTGGCTTCGAAACCTGCTTCTCGGTTACGTCGCCGGCCTGACATTTTTCTGGGTCGTATTCTCCTGGCTCACGACGGTTACCGTTCTCGGTTGGTTTGTTCTTGAATTTTACATGGCGATTTATTTCGCGATCTGGGCGTGGTTTTGCGGTCTGCTGCGGCCAGGTGCAGGCAAGAGGCAATCAGCAGCCGCAAGCAAATGGGACCAGATGCTCGTTCAGGCCCGAAGCACGGCGCCCTCCGCGCAATCCCCGTGGACGAAATCGACGAGCAACCTACGACTCGCTCTCATCCTCGCGGCGGCGTGGACCACTCTTGAATGGTTACGCGGCTGGGTTTTCTCCGGGTTTGGCTGGAACGGCCTCGGTGTCGCGCTACACGATAATTGGCCGTTGATTCAAATCGCAGAGCTGACCGGCGTTGCAGGGTTGTCGTTCATCGTTGCGTTTGTCAACGTTACCGTTCTCACGACTGCGTATCGACTGGTTGTAGAGGCGCGCACACGCGTGATGCGACCGCATTTTGATTTCACCGTTACAATGGCCGCCATTGTAGGTGTTTTGATTTTCGGACTCCGCGCGACCCAGATTTCGCCGCCCGCAAAACCGCTCCGCGTCGCCGCGGTGCAATCGAACGTTCCGCAAAATCAAAAATTCGATCCGCAGTTCACGAGGAGAATCTTCGATCAATTCCAGCGGTTAAGCGAAATCGCGCTGCGCTCAAATCCCCCACCTGATTTGTTGGTTTGGCCGGAGAGCTCGATGCCCGGGCCAGTTCTCGCAGACCAGGAGAGCTACAAATTCGTCATGGATCTGGCCGCGTCGGCAGAGACAGACCTTCTTTTGGGAACGATCGACGTAGACAAGCGAGATGTTTACAACGCGGCGCTGCTCGTTTCCGATGGCGGCGAACGCGTGCAGACGTATCGAAAGGTCCATCTGGTGCCTTTTGGCGAATACGTTCCGGGTCGACATACAGTGCCGCTGCTTGCCCGGATTGTAGGCGATCAGGTACCCGGCGATTTTAAAGAAGGCAAAGAGCATACCGTGTTCGCTCTGACCAACAGCGATGTCCATGTGGCGCCGTTGATCTGTTTCGAAGACACGATTGGCGAGCTCACCAGACAATTTGTTCTTCCCGCTGACACAACTCCTGGTGCGAACTTGCTCGTAGATGTGACGAACGACGGGTGGTTTCAGCGGTCCGCTGGATCGCATCAGCACCTGGCGAATGCAATTTTTCGCTGCGTAGAAACCCGCCGGCCAATGATCCGCGCAGCGAATACCGGCGTGACCTGTTTCATCAACCAATTTGGCCGCGTCACGCAGGTGCTCCGGGATGACACGGGCAGCACATTTACTGAGGGCGTGCTTGCCGGAGAAATAAAAGTGCCGACCGAGCAAGAGCTGACGTTTTATGTCCGGCATGGCGAGCTATTCGCGAAAGCGTGCGCAGCAATCACGCTCGTTTCAATCTTCGTAGTTTTCGGCGTACGTCGCTGGAAACGGCTGTAGAGGCGTTTCTGTCAAAACGCCTGGACGCGAGCGGCTGACACAGCCGCCCTCTACAACTCGCAGAAATTTCTGCTGTGTGATACAAAGGCACGGATGCGCATCCAACTGCCGCTTGATCATTTATCAGAACTTTGGCCTAACGAGTTTCGCGGCGCGCGCATTGGTGCGCTGGTTCATCCGGCTTCGGTTTCCTCGAAGCTTGAACACGCATCACGAATCCTGGAGCGACACAGCGGCGATTTGTTTCGCCTCGCCGCCTTTTTTGGTCCGCAACACGGATTTCTCGGCCAGACGCAGGACAACATGGTGGAATGGAGGAGCTACGAGCATCCGCGTCTGCGCATCCCGGTCTATAGTCTTTACGGCGACCATCGCGAGCCGACGGCAGAAATGCTGGATGGCCTGGATGTTTTGTTGGTCGATCTTCAGGATGTCGGGTCGCGTTACTACACTTTTGTTTGGACGCTGTATCTCTCCATGCGGGCTTGCGAGAGATGCGGCATCGCAGTCGTTGTGTTGGATCGGCCAAACCCGATCAATGGCATAACGACTGAAGGCCCGGTGCTTGACCCGAATTATAAGTCGTTCGTCGGCATGCATCCTATTCCCGTTCGGCATGGCCGTACAATTGGCGAACTGGCACAGCAATTCCGCGACGACGCATTTCCCAAATGTGAACTGTCCGTGCTGCCGATGAAAAACTGGCAGCGCGCGATGTGGTTTGACCAAACCGGTCTGCGGTGGGTAATGCCATCACCCAACATGTCTACGCTCGAGGCCGCGACGCTTTACCCTGGCATATGTCTGTTCGAAGGGACGAACATTTCCGAGGGACGCGGCACGACGCGGCCATTCGAAATTTTTGGTGCGCCATTTATCGATGCGGAGAAACTTTGCACCGAGCTAAACGGCTTAAAGCTGCCCGGCGTTTTCTTTCGCGAGAACTATTTCCAGCCAACCTTCCAAAAATTTGCGGGTCAAGTTTGCGCAGGCGCGCAAATTCATGTGATCGATCGCGAACGTTTTCAGCCGTTTCGCGCCGGAGTGGAAATTATCAAGCACATCCGCAACTCTTACCCTGAGCATTTTCAATGGAAACAACCCCCTTACGAATACGAATGGAAGCGACTCCCCATCGAAATTCTAATCGGCGGTCCGATCGAATCGGTCTTTGGCGACTGATCCTCGCGTTCGCGGGTTTCATTGTCGCAGCAGAACTCAATTCGCAATTGCGTGCCGACATCCCATGGCCGGAAGTCGTACAGCGGCTTGCGTACGAGAACGACAAACTGGCGCGGCGTCCGCAGGGACACAACGGTGAATACTTCGTCGTGTGCACGCTCTATTACACACCGAAGGAATCGGGTTTTACTTTCGAGCGCGGCTTTGACGCAACGCTCGTTACGAAGCCGGGGTTGCAGGGCCGAAAATATCCGCGCGATTTTCTGCGCTCCGTAAAAAAGGAAGGTTTCGGTCGAATTACTACGCCTGTTAACGGGCGATATTACATTCGCTACAACAGCAGCAATTCGTACGCGTTTGCTTCAAATGCGACCAGTGGAGGCGGTGTTCTGGTACCGCGTTATTCGGCGGCGATGGTAGGAGGGCACAGTGGCTTGCGCCGCGGAGCGGTTCTAGAGACAACATCCCCGGAACTTCAGAAAATCTTCGGGAGCCACCGCTGGAAGATCATGGATACCGGGGGCGGTCTACGGCGATGGCAAATCGATTGTTATTTCGGCGAGGATGAACCGCTCGGACCCGGCAAGCTCCAAGGTCGTCCCCGTGCGACTACCTTTGAGTACGCATACGCCAACGCGCGAATCGTCAATTGACGTGAAGCCGTTCAAAGTCCGGCTTCGCTTTCACGGTGATCTTAATGTTTTTCTTGGGTCAAATGCCCGCGACGCAGTCATCGAGAGGCGACTCGCGGAAAAGACGTCTATAAAAGACATCATTGAGTCGTGTGGTGTTCCGCACCCGGAGATTGATTCGATCTTGGTCGATGAACAGACAGTCGGTTTTGATCACACGCTGGCCAGCGACACAAAAGTAGAGGTCTTCCCGGTTCAGAATCGTGACACGGAGTGCACGGAGAAACGATTACAAATAGTTGGAATCATAAGATTTGTTGCTGATGGCCATTTAGGACGACTCACGCGCAATCTTCGACTTCTCGGATTTGATGTCGCCTACCGCCAAAACGCTGATGACCGGCAACTGCTCGATGTGATGGCACGCGAAAATCGAGCGCTCTTGACGCGTGATCGGGGTCTGCTAATGCACGCTATCGTTCAGCACGGAATTGCCCCCGCTCCCAAAATGCCGATGAACAGACGATCGAGGTTGTCCGGCGTTTTGACCTTTCTGAATTGATCGCTCCTTTCACGCGCTGCCTGCGATGTAACGCACCGTTGGAAGAGGCAGCCAAGGCCGACGTAATGGACGAACTCGAGCCGCTTACCAAAATCTACTACAACCAGTTCCGGCGCTGTCATGGCTGCAACCAGATCTACTGGTCGGGCTCGCACTTTCCTAAACTGCAAAAGCGAATCGAAGAATTTCGCTCCCGGGTTCGAAGCAAAGCGTAGGCTTGTCACCAGTTCGGCGGAACTGGCAGACTGCGCTACCATATGCAGCTCGCATTTTCCTCGCGCGCGCGGTTTGCGGCGTTAGCTGTTGCCAACGCGATTGCGATTGGTGTTACTAGTGGTCAAGGCCCGGCACCCTGCCGTTGCTTCTACAAGGTGCTCCGGCGACGAGCAAGGAGGCCGCCCCGCCAACGCAGGCAAGTCAAGTGCCCGAATTGACCAAAGCCGATTTCCAAACTTTTCTTGACGCGCTCATTCCCTCGCAATTGCGAAATCGAAACATTGCCGGCGCGGTCGTGTCGGTGGTGAAAGACGGTCAGGTATTATTTCAAAAGGGCTACGGCTACGCTGATGTCGAAGAGAAAAAACCGGTGCTTCCTAGTCAGACGTTGTTTCGCCCAGGCTCGATCTCGAAACTATTCACTGCCATAGCCGTTATGCAGCTGGTCGAACAAGGTAAGCTCGATCTTGACCGCGACGTGAATGATTACCTCGATTTCCCGATCCCGAAAACTTATCCGGAGCCTGTCACGCTGCGGCAATTACTTACCCACACCGGCGGATTCGAGGAAACATTGAAGAATCTTTTCGTCGCGCATGAAAGCGACATCAAACCGTTGCGCACATATCTCGTGAATGAAATGCCAGCTCGCATTTTCCCGCCGGGTAAAATTCCATCTTATTCCAATTACGGATTCACGCTTGCCGGATACATCGTCGAGCGTGTGAGCGGCGAAAAGTTCGAGCGTTACATCGAGAATCACATTTTGAAGCCGCTGGGGATGAACAATTCGACGTTCGATCAACCGCTGCCGCCGCAACTCGCGCCGCAAATGTCGAAAGCTTATCTCAGTGCGTCCAAAAAACCGCGCGGTTTCGAATTTGTGCAAGCAGCGCCAGCAGGTGCACTCACCACAACGGCTGCTGACATGACTCGATTCATGCTCGCCTTTCTGCAAGATGGCGCGGTCGACGGAGTGTCGATTCTAAAACCAGAGACCGTGCGGCAAATGGAGACCCGGCAATTTGAATTTCATCCGATGCTCCCCGGGCTCGGCATCACGTTCATGGAATATCTGATAGATCCTGTTCGCATCATCGCTCACGGCGGTGACACAGTTTACTTCCATAGCGACATGATCCTGGTCCCTGACGCGCACGTCGGCTATTTCCTATCCTATAACAGCCTCGGTAAGGACGTTGGCGGCGGCCGGGGCGAAGTCTGGCGCGCCTTTGTGAATCGCTATTTTCCTAGTACGGGCCACCACAAGGTCGCTGTTGATTCAAATATCGCGAAAACGGACGGGCGTGCAGTCAGCCGCAGTTATGATGGAACGCGCCGCGGAGAAACAACGCTGCTGAGAATCATCGCATTGGTCGATCAGTTTAAGGTCAGCAGTGACAAGGAAGGTGTCCTTCAAATTGAAGGAATGAAGAATCAGAGCGGAGAATTGCAGCGATGGCGCGAGATCGCTCCGCTCATTTATCGAGAGATAGACGGCTTGGAAAGAATTGGCTTTCGCCGCGACGCGTCCGGCGCTGTCCGCGAAATGCTCCCCTTCCCTGCAATCTACGAAGGACAGCGTGTTCCGTGGTACGCGAGCAAAATTTTTATCGGTTTGCTGATTGGCGGAAGTTTACTTCTCGCGCTCCTCACCGTGTTGCTGTGGCCCGTCGCGGTCATAATCCGCAAACGATATCAGCGCCAGCTTTTCACTACGAAAAGTGATCGCGTTCTATATTTTCTCTCACGAATTGTTTGCCTCGCCGAAGTGGTTTTCATTCTCGCGCCAATCGTTGCGCTTAGCCAGGGCTTGGAGCACATCGTGATTCTCGGGGACGCCATCAATCCGTGGTTGCAGGCGTTCCATATCATCGGCCGGGTCTTGATGGCAGGTGTCGTTCTTTTGATTATTGCCGCGGTTCGCTTTGTCAGGCTGCCAGGGCACGGGCTTTGGTTTCGCACTCACGCAATTCTTTTAGCGATTGGCGGAATCGCATTCGGAGTGTTTGCATGGCAATACCATTTTCTCGATGCGTCGCTGAAGTTCTGATCGTCGCAGCACATCGATGAATTTCACTTATCGCGGCCTTCTAGTTGCTTTCGCTGTTGTCGCGTTTCCGGCTTCGATTCCTGCTTACGGTCCGCTGGGACATCAGATCGTAGGCGCGATTGCAGACGAGCGCCTGGCGAATACACCCACAGCTGCAAAGGTCGATGCGCTACTCGATGGGCTAAGACTGGAAAAGGCCGCCATAATTGCAGACGAAATTAAGCGCTGGGACAAAAAAGGGGTGGACGATCCGAGATCGTTCCATTACTCCGCTCACCGCAACATTGACAAACAGCTGAGTGATTTTTGGCGCGCGAACCAGCCAACGCACGATCCCAATTCGCCCACGCCTTCACACCACTGGTTTCACTACACTGATGTCCCGGTGATGCCGGCGCAACGATATCGCGACGGGTACACAGGTCGGAGCAAATGGGATGTCGTGCACATGATTCCGTTCTGCATCGATGTGCTGCAAGGGCGAATCCCCGAACAAAACGAGCGGAAGATCACGAAGCCTATTGCCATCATTCTCCTGGCGCATTACGTCGCTGATATTCATCAGCCGTTGCACGTCGGTGCGGGTTACTTCGATGCGCAAGGCCGCGCGACCGATCCCGACAAGGACAAATCGGCCTTGGCGGACGAAGGCGGAAACACATTTACGATTGAACTAAGCGATCAACCACCGCGTCGGCGAGGTATTCGGAAGAAGAAATTTCACGGGTTTTGGGATTCCGATGCGGTAAACGCGCTTTTTCCTCAGGTGCCCGGCGGATTGCCGAAAAAGGAGCTCGAAGCGCAAATCGATCCTCTCAAACAACAACTGATCGACGACATGGCGACCCACGAGCCTCGCAATTGGCAAATGCCATCGAATGTCTCGATCGACGGTTACGCCGAAATTTGGGCGGACGAAATCCTTCCGATCGCGCGCGAGGCGCATGCTCGTCTGGAGTTTAGAAATGTAAAGCCGTTGCTCGATGGCGACCGAGTCATTGCGACAGGCGAGGCAATCGAAAAAACGGCGCCAGATCAAACGCTGTATCGCACGTGGGCAACCGGCGTCGTGCGCGGCGAACTACACAAGGCCGGATGGCGTCTTGCGGATTTACTGCAGAAGATTTTGTAACGACATACTCAGTTGCTGAAACCCCGCCACTAGCAGAAATTTTTCACCATTACAATGCGAGCCGTTGTGCAGCGTGTAAGCCGCGCACGCGTAACCGTGGATGGCAGCGTCACGGGAGAAATCACAACGGGCCTTTTGATCTTGCTCGGCGTGGGCCGCGACGACACGTCTGCCGTCGCCGCGGGCATGGCCGAGAGAATCGCAAACCTCAGGATCTTTGAGGACGACGAGCGAAAAATGAACCGCTCATTGCTGGAAGTAAAAGGCAGCGCGCTGGTCGTCTCCCAGTTTACGCTTTACGGCGACGCGCGCGGGCAACGCAGGCCGAGCTTTGTTGCCGCGGCGCCATCTGAACAAGCAAAGAACCTCTACGAAGAATTTGCAGAAGCGCTACACAGCTTAGGAGTCACCGTGGCAACGGGATTTTTCGGCGCAATGATGTCGGTGGAATTGGTCAACGAAGGGCCAGTTACAATCCTTCTTGATTCTGACAAAACGTTCTAAACCAAGGCTTAAACTGCTAGTACAAGTCACCAGTTGACCCGGCAGCGGTCTTTGGCGTGACGTAGGTTGTTTTCCCGCTATTACCTTTGGGGGCTTAACTGCGCTTGCGCGCGCTCGAGATTGACGGCTGCGCCTTTCAACTGTGGCTTGAGACGCAGCGCCGCTTCAAATTCTGGAATGCTCTCCCGCGCTTTGCCGGAGGCGAGCAGGGCCAACCCCAAATTGTTGTGAGCCTCCGCGTTGTCTGAATTCAGCCGGAGCGCTTCGTGAAGTTGCTCGATAGCCTCTTCTGTTCTGCCCACTAGCGCCAGCGCGAGTCCGAAATCAGCCCGAATGTCCGGGTCTTTCGGGGCGAGCTGTGACGTGCGGTCCAACTGTTCAAGCGCCTCTTGGTCGCGCTTCTGCCCCCAAAGTGCGTGGGCCAACTGCACACGCGCTTTTGGTGCGTCTGGTTGTGAACGAATTGCTGCTTGAAAATACTCGATGGCTTCCGGCATCCGCCCTTGGTGTGCAAGAGTAACACCAAGCGCCACCAGTCCATCATAGAAATTGGGGTCGATCTGCAAGGCCTTTTGAAAATGCGCCGCGGCCTCATCGTATCTGTTGCCAGCGCCCAAGGCGACGCCAAGATTGTGTTCGATGCGGAGATTAGGTGGAGTAACTGCGAGCGTGTGCTCGAACAACGTGAAGCTGTCGCGCCAGCGCTGAATCTGCGCACTCGTAAGAGCGCCAAGAACCAATAGAGCCGCGGCGGCTGATCCTGCACAGAGCGATGCTGGAACACGCCAACTCTTGGCGATGTCCGCTAATCCAAAAACTACTGCAATGAACAAACCGATCGACGGAATATAGAAGTAGCGGTCCGCCATGATTTGTCCGCCAACTTGCACGATTCCTATAACAGGAACCAGTGTTCCGAGGAACCAAAGCCATCCCACGATGAGGTATGGCTGGGTTTTCCGCTGGAAAAAACAAAACGCCGTAATTGCGATCAGCAGGAGCGCTCCGCCGATGATCTGCCAAGCCGCTATGCCCGCAAACGGATAATAGACTGCAAGATCACTTGGCCAGAACGTGAGCAGCAGGTACGTCGCATACGACACAAGCGCGTTTGACAGCCGCAGCGCAATAGAGACGTCGCCAAGCGTGTGCACAGCTCCGCCACGGGATTGCGCTATCAACGTCATGATGACTGACCCCGTCACGACGACGAACAACGGGACTTTTTCGAGGATGAGCTTTCTCACTGTTCGTCTTTGCGCCTTGCTCTTCGCGCTTTGCCATCTTCCCAACGGCCAGTAGTCGAGCAGTAACATTACGAAAGGCCATGTCACCAGCATCGGTTTGGCGAGTAATCCTAGTACGAGCGTTATGCCCACCCACGCATAGCCACTAATCGAAGGCGCTTTCGCATACCGCACATAGGCGATCAGGGACAGCAATCCAAAAAACGTGGATAGGGTGTCTTTACGTTCAGAAGCCCACGCAACCGATTCGACGTGCAACGGATGCAGTGCAAAAAGCGCCGCGACCAGCGCGCTTGGCCAACGCGCGCCTGTTGTTCGCGACAGAAACCAGAAGACAAGCAGCGTGTTGGCTACATGAATCAGAGCGTTGACCAGCAAGTGACGCCCTGCATTCGTGCCGAAGAGTTGGCAATCGATCATGTGTGAAATCCACGTGAGCGGATGCCAGTTCGCCGCATGAAACGTCGTGAATGCCCAGACAAATCCAGCGGCGGTAACACCGCGATTCACCATCGGATTTTCCCGGATATATGTGGGGTCATCCAGCGAGATGAACTGATGCCCGATCACTTGCGCATAAATTGCCAGCGTTACTACTGCCAGAGAGAACAGGATGAGAAGATCGGGTCGCGTTAGTTTCTTATCACGGCTAAGCCGCATCGCACTTCGGTTCGTCGCCGAGGCGCGACGAGCAGCTTTTCTTTTTGGCGCTGTTCGTCTAGCCATGCTGTTTGCGAGATTACCAGAAAAGGGATAACCGAGATAACTGTGTGTCGAAACCTCCATCAATCCTTTTTGAGTGGCATGGCTCGGATTAGGGCTTAGCGGAAGATTGCGCCCATCATTGCAGCCTCTACAGTGAGCCGATGATTCTCGAACAGGTCCGTCCGATCGAACTGTCAGAAATACGGATGGCGCGCGAACGCATCGCGAAGACGATCGTACGCACGCCACTGATTCGCCTCGAGCTCGGACCGCAATTTCCAGAGATCCGTCTCAAGCTGGAGAACCTGCAACCGATCAACGCCTATAAGTTGCGCGGTGCCGCCAATGCCGTCGCGGCATTGTCCGAACCTGATCGCAAACGCGGCGTCTGGACAATCAGTGCGGGCAACGCGGGTCAGGGTGTTGCTTATGCGGCGAGGGCCGCAGGCGTGCCGTGCACGGTCGTGGTCGTCGAGACGGCGCCGAAATCAAAATTGGAGCGAATGAAAGCGCTCGGAGCGACACTCATTCCAGTGCCCTACGAGATTGCTTGGAAAGCGCTTGATGAAAGATCCTTTCCAGGAGTTGACGGAACATTCATTCATCCGTTCGATGACGACGATTTTATTGCCGGTCATGGCACGATGGGATTGGAAATTCTCGAAGACGCGCCAGACGTTGCCGCGGTCGTCGCCAGTATTGGCGGCGGCGGATTGATCGTGGGCGTGGCCAGCGCAATCAAGGCGCTAAGACCGGAAGTAAAAGTATTCGGTGTCGAACCAGAAACTGCAGCGCCAACGGCGCTTTCGTTCGAGAAAGGTTCGCCCCAGGTTTTTCCAAACTGGAAAGCGTCATTTGTGGATGGTGCCGGCGGTCAAAGCATGTTCCCTCGAATGTGGGAAAGAATGAAACCTGTCATGGACGGCTGCATCGTTGTCACTCTCGAGGATACAAAGAACGCGATGCGCCTATTGGCTGAAAAAGCACGTGTCATTGCTGAGGGGGCCGGCGCTCTGCCAGTGGCTGCGGCGTTGAGTGGGAAAGCAGGCAAAGGGCCGATCGTCGCGATTATCTCCGGCGGCAACATCGATTTGCAAAAATTTTGCGAGTTGATCTCGCATAGCGACGATTGACTTTTGCGTCTGCGTTTGAAATAAGATTCCCGGAGACAAACGAGGAGAAAGAACAATGAAAATTGGCGATACAGCACCAGACTTTGAAGCACAAACCACTGAGGGTCGGATCCGTTTTCACGATTGGATCGGCGACTCGTGGGCCGTTTTATTTTCGCACCCGAAGGACTTCACACCGGTGTGCACGACCGAGCTCGGATACATGGCGAAAATAAAGCCACAGTTCGACCGCAGAAACGTAAAGATCATCGGATTATCGGTCGACTCGACGGGCGATCATCAAGGATGGGCGAAGGACATCGAGGAAACTCAGGGTCACGCGCCAAATTATCCGATCATCGGGGATGCCGATTTCAATGTCGCAAAACTCTATGGAATGCTGCCGGCCGATACCCAGGGAGATGCCAAATCGCGCAAACCCGCCGATAACGCGACTGTGCGTAATGTTTACGTCATCGGACCAGACAAGAAGATCAAGCTGATCCTTGTCTATCCAATGACAACTGGCCGGAATTTCGATGAAGTGCTGCGTGTGATCGACTCACTGCAACTAACCGCGAAGCACCAGGTGGCTACCCCGGTCAACTGGTTGCCAGGAGAAGACGTAATCATCGCCGGCTCTGTCTCCGACGAGGAAGCGAAACGGCGTTATCCGCAAGGGTGGAAAGCGCCGAAGCCATATCTTCGAATCGTCCCGGAGCCGCAATAGGTTCGCTGTATTCCCAAGCGAAAGTCGAGAATGGAGCGACTGGGGAAGCCGCGACATGGACGGGAAGGTCGGAGGCTGAGCGAACGGGACGTGAGCGAATCAAATTCTGCGGCATTACTTCGCGGCAGTGCCACGAGGTCCTTCGACTTCGCTCCGCTATGCTCAGGATAACAATCGCTGTTCCTCGCCAAAACTCTCAGCAGAAAATTCCACCGGATCCTGTTGAAAATACGTTCGCAACTCAGCATACAGTTTTGGATGATTGGCGCGCAGCGCTCGCGGCTGCTCGAAGAATGCTTCTACCGACACCGCGAAGAACTCAGTAGGATCGCTAGCTCCGTACGTGTCGAGCAGCGTAGAAATCCCGCTCTCATCGGCAGCGCGGAGCGATGCAAACTCGGATCTCATCACAGCGGCCCAGGCTAATTGCTGTTCGCGCGTCGCCAACGCCGGCACCCCATCGGATGCGTCATTTTCGAAGTCGAGCTGGTGAGCAAATTCATGAAGCACAACGTTCTTCCCATCGGAGGGATCAGCTGCGGCATGTTTGACAGCGCCCCAAGACAAAACAAGCGACCCCATTCTACGGCCGGTCTCACCAAGGCGACTCACGGTCCCCTCTTCCCAAAGATGCTCTCCAATCTGTCGTTTTTCTTCCACCATGTACGTCAAAGGATAAACGAGAATCGTGAGCAGGCCGGGGAAGTAATCCGTTCTGCGGTGCAACAACAGAAGACAAGCTTGCGCCGCGATGGTCACGCGGACCTCATCGGTGATCGCGAAACCGCCACATCCCTCAAAGCGTTTTTCGGCAAGGAAAACCTGAATGTGACCTAGTAATTCCGCGCGGTCGCTCGCCGACAATCGGTGGAAAAATACGACGTCGCGCTGAATCAGCGTCAGCCATTTTTTCGGGAACGGCCGGGCTTGTAACCATTGTCGCCTGCGTTGCCTCAATCGCGTAAAAATCACAGTCCAACTCTAATCGCCGCGTTTCGATTACGCACGTCTCGCGTGCGCTACTCCGGCAACGCAATTCGGTCTCGATTTTATGGCGAAAAGCCGTATGGATGACTCTCATGAATACCATCTCGATTTCCCGCCGCGATTTTACACGCCTACTCGGCGTAGGCGCTGCAGCGGCAGTCGTTAGGCCGCCGCTTTCTTTTGCAAAGCCGACTCAGTCCGTTACCACGCCTTTAGCGGAAGGGGGTATCGTACGCTTGAGCGCGAATGAAAATCCTTACGGCCCTTCCCCGAAAGCCTTTCACGCGATGACAGATTCCTACGGGCTTGCCTGTCGTTATCCAGACGAACACAACAATGTGCTGATTGACAAACTGGCGAAGCTGAACGGCGTCAATCACGATCAGATCCTGCTCGGCGATGGTTCCGGCGAAATCCTGAAACTCTGTGCAGAAACGTTCACTGGACCTCAGAACGGGAAGCTTATAGCAGCTGATCCGACTTTTGAAGCCATCCTCAAAAATGCCAGCGCCAATGGCGCTGAGGTCGTCAAGGTGCCGCTGACCTCAACATATGCGCACGACCTTCCAAAGATGCTTTCCTCTGCGAAAGCGGGTTTGATTTACATCTGCAACCCGAACAACCCGACCGCCAGCATCACGCCAAAGGTTGAACTGCGAGATTTCATCGCGACGACCCCGCCGCAGACGACGATTCTCGTAGACGAAGCGTATTTTCACTATGCCGATAGCCCGGATTACGACAGTGTGATCGCGCTCGTGAAAGATCATCCGAACCTGATTGTGTCACGCACATTCTCGAAAATCTACGGCATGGCAGGACTGCGCTGTGGCTATTGTGTCGCCCAGAAGGAAACGATCGATCGGCTGCGTGAAAATCAAATGTGGGACAGTGTCAATTGCATGGCTCTGGCCGCAGCAACCGCCAGTCTTGATGATCTTGATCATGTTCCAACCGGTCAACGTTTGAACCGTGAAGCAAAAACATTCGTGACCTCCGAGCTCGACAAGATGGGCTATAAACAGATTCCGTCACAAGCCAACTTCATCATGTTCGATTGCAAACGCCCTGTCGCGCCACTGATCCAGGCAATGAAAGAGCGCAAGGTTCACGTCGGCCGGTTGTTCCCAGCTCTTCCAAACCACATGCGCCTTACGATCGGGAAGAAAACCGAGATGGAAAATTTCGTCAGCGCCTTCAGACAAGTAACCGCCTAACGCGAAAAGTTGTAGCGGCGGTTGTGTCAACCGCCAGCCGAAGCAAGGTCAGCGTCTTAGGCGAAGGGCTCTTGCAGCTTGCGACAAGTGTTTTTTCACCGCGCCGATCATCGGCGAGCGTTTCTTGCCGTTGGTTTCGCCAGGCCCGCTGGCGGATACCGCAATCTCCGGCGGGAAAAGCGCCTCCAGCGCCTCGTGATATAAGTGTCGATCGTCCACCGACATTTCGCCGGCATTATTGAATTCGTTGCCGTTGACGATGATCTTCGCGTTCAGCTTTGCCGCGAGCCGCGCTCCGGAATGAAGCAGGCCCATGTCATCCACCGCGCGGTCATATGCCGCTCTGACATTTGACGGCATCTCATCTGCGTTCGCATACTCCCGGCCGTTGAACCGGATGTTGGTCTTGGTCCTCGCGTTCACGACAAGGAGTAGTAGTGAGGACTATTTTTCGCGAAATTCAAGTGCGCCGTCCTTGGCGTCAACGTGGACGGTCTGACCTTCGCGGACTTTGCCTTCGAGAATATCGATGCTGAGCGGATCGAGAATCTCTCTTTGAATAGCGCGCCGCAAGGGTCGCGCGCCGTAAACGGGATCGTAGCCTTCGCGGGCGAGTAGTGCCTTGGCGGAGTCGGACAGTTTGAGCGTGATCTTTTGTTGCTCAAGACGCTTCGACAAACGGCCAAGCTGAATTTCGACAATCTTCTTTAGCTCCTCTTCACTGAGCCGGTCAAAAATGATGATCTCGTCGACACGATTCAAAAACTCAGGTCGAAAATGCGCGCGCAATGCATCCATCACAAGTCGCCGGCGCGCTTCGGGAGATTCTTCCTCCGTAATGTATTGCGAACCGATGTTGGAAGTCATGATCACGACCGTGTTCTTGAAATCGACTGTTCTCCCTTGCCCATCCGTGATGCGACCGTCGTCGAGCACTTGCAGCAGCACGTTGAATACGTCCGGATGCGCTTTTTCGATCTCATCGAACAACACGACCGAATACGGCTTCCGACGCACTGCTTCCGAAAGCTGACCGCCTTCCTCGTACCCGACGTAGCCCGGGGGAGCGCCGATCAAGCGCGCCACGGTGTGTTTTTCCATGTACTCGCTCATGTCGATGCGAATCAATGCGTTCTCGTCATCGAACAAAAATTCCGCGAGCGCGCGGGCCAATTCCGTTTTGCCAACGCCAGTAGGTCCGAGAAAAATGAATGAGCCGAGCGGTCGATTCGGATCTTGTAAACCTGCGCGAGCGCGACGGACGGCGTTAGCCACGGCCTTGATCGCTTCGTCCTGGCCCACGACGCGTAGGTGCAAATGCTGCTCAAGCTTTACGAGCTTCTCGCGCTCGCCCTCCTGTAAACGCGAAACCGGAATACCCGTCCAGCTCGAGACGACCTCGGAGATGTCCTCCTCTGTCACTTCTTCGCGTAGCAAACGCTTTTTAGTCTTGGCCGATTTCGCAGTAAGATCGGCCAATTTCTTTTCCAATTCAGGAATGCGGCCGTATTGAATTTCGCTCGCATTGCTCAATTCACCGCGGCGCTGCGCGCGTTCTAGTTCAGTTCGCAATCGCTCGATCTCTTCCTTTACTTTCCGCTGTTCATCGATCACTGCTTTCTCTTTTTGCCATTCGGCTTTTAGCGCGTTCGATTTTTCCTTTAGCGCAGCCAACTCCTTCTCGAGCTTCTTTAAACGCTCTTTGCTGGCCGGATCTTTCTCTTTCTTGAGCGCCTGACGTTCCATCTCATGCTGCATGATCTGGCGCTCGATGATGTCGATTTCTGTCGGCATCGAATCGAGCTCGATCTTCAAACGGGACGCCGCTTCATCGACTAAGTCGATCGCCTTGTCTGGCAAAAACCGATCGGTGATGTAACGGTGCGAAAGCACCGCTGCCGCAACCAATGCCCCGTCGGTGATCCGCACGCCATGGTGCACTTCATAACGCTCTTTTAATCCGCGCAGGATCGCAATTGTGTCTTCCACGGTTGGCTCATTCACGAGCACCGGCTGAAAACGCCGCTCCAGCGCCGCGTCTTTCTCGATATATTTGCGATACTCATCGATTGTCGTCGCACCGACGGTACGCAGTTCGCCGCGCGCCAGCATCGGCTTGAGCATATTCGATGCATCGACCGAGCCTTCCGCTGCACCGGCTCCCACAATCGTGTGCAATTCGTCAATGAAGAGAATGATTTGGCTCTGCGCATCGGTCACCTCTTTCAAAAATGCTTTGAGCCGGTCCTCGAATTCGCCGCGGTACTTCGCGCCCGCGATCATTGCGCCGATGTCCATCGCAATGATGCGTTTGTTTTTCAGCGAATCGGGGACGTCGCCGCTGATGATGCGCCGTGCCAGGCCTTCGACAATTGCCGTTTTACCAACACCCGGATCGCCGATGAGCACCGGATTATTCTTTGTTCGGCGCGAAAGCACCTGCATTACGCGACGAATTTCGTTGTCGCGTCCGATGACGGGATCGATCTTGCCGCGCCGCGCCAATTCCGTCAGGTCGCGCCCGTATTTTTCCAGCGCCTGAAATTTGCCTTCTGGATTTTGATCTGTCACCCGCTGCGAGCCGCGCACTTGCTGAAGCCCCTGCATGAGCTTGTCCCGCGTGCCGCCCAGATCCTTCAGCAATTTTGCCGCAGGCACGTTCGCGCCGGCTAATGCGAGCAGATAATGCTCAGCGCTGGTAAACTCATCTTTGAGCTTGGACATCTCCTTCTCGGCGCTGTCCAGCACGGTGCGCAGTTCGTTCGAGATGCGCAGATCGGCTGCGCTGCCGTGGATTTTCGGGCGACGCTCCAACTCCGTGCGAAGCCGTTCCTGTAACTGATCAACATTTGCGCCAATCTTCTCGAGCAGCGGGCGAGCTATTCCATCGCTTTGGTCCAGAAGAGCAGAAAGGAAATGTTCGTTCGTGATTTCGGAATTGTTCAGTTGCGACGCCAGGTCCTGCGCCGCCTGCAGCGCCTCCTGCATTTTCTGCGTGTATCTGTCGATGCGCATGGTTGAAAATACCAAACGGGATTCGCTCGGCAATGGCGCTTTGGTAAACGAGCTGCAGTAAACTTCCTCTAGCATTGGATTTCGCCCACTGCAGACTGAGGCGTTTGACACAAACGCCTCTACAACGATGAGTGATTGCGATGAGTGCGCAGGAAAAATGGGTTGGATCAAAATCGCTGGCGCTGCTGCGTCAGGGACCGTTTCGCCGGTACATCATCGGTTCGCTCATTTCCGACAGCGGCACGTGGATGCAAATGATGGCCCAAAGCTGGGTCATGAGTGGACTTACGAACAAGGCGATTCTGCTCGGTCTAGTTAACTTCGCTGCGGGGTTGCCGGCGCTTATACTTGCGCCGGTGGCAGGCTCATTGGCTGACCGGCTGGACAAACGCAAGATCCTGGTAGCCACGCAAATTGTGCAAATCATTCTTGCCGTGGCATTGGGATTCTTAGTAATGAGCGGTCAGATCCGCATCTGGCACATTGTTTTCTTTGCGCTGCTCCTGGGGATTGCTTTTGCTTACGAAATGCCGGCTATCAGTGCGCTTGTGCCGGAGTTGGTGAAGCGCGATGAGATCGCCGCAGCCGTCGCTCTCGATAGATCAGTGTTTCACGGATCGCGTTTGATTGGTCCCTCGCTGGCCGGTCTTTTTGTCGGGTGGTGGGGCGCGGCGTCGGCATTTTTCACAAACGCGCTCTCGTTTATAGCATTAATCGCAGCTCTCATCTCGCTACCGAAACGGCCGATCGGCACACCGGAGGAAGAAAAACAGCGCCGTAGCGGGATTCTGGAGGGATTTCGCTATGTTCGCTCCAATCGCATCATTGTTTCCCTCATCACGCTGATTGCGTTGAACACAATCTTTGTTTTCCCGGCCATCTCAGTGATGCTGCCGCTCTACGTCCGCGATATTCTCCACCTTGGCGCAAAAAGCATGGGTGGGCTGATGGCAATATCTGGCAGCGGCGCGTTCCTTGGTTCAATTGGCCTGCTGAGCGTTGCGCGCGAAAATCGGTTGAAATTCATGACCGGGAATGTCGTAGCCATTGCGGTGGGTGTTTTTCTCATGTCCGTGTCACAAGGTTTCTTGCTGACTGCTTGCGCGATGGGCGTGCTCGCCATTGCGCTCTCAATGAATTTTGGCCTTACGAACACGATCGTGCAGGAACAAGCGCCGGCGCATTTGCGCGGTCGCGTATCAGCGGTTGTGGGCATGAGCTTTTTCGGCCTGATGCCAGTTGCAGGCCTGATCATCCCCGGTTTCGCCGATCTCATTGGAATGCGAACGACGCTGACGATTGCGTCAGTGATCTACGGATTCGCTGCTTTTTCGGTTTTGAGTCTTGCCGGACGCCACGTTTGCGATCAGCCGGTTTCGCCCGTACCGGAACCTGAAATTGAGCCGGTCTGTTGAACCATGGCGTTCGCCACGGCGAACGCCCTACCGTTAACCGATGATTGCCTTTTCCACTTGCTGGAACTCCGGGCGGCACACCGCAGGAGATGAAATGCTCCACGAAATTAAAACCGAACTCGGGTTTGATTCGATCGAATTGGGACACGGGATACGCATGTCGCTGATGCCGGGAATTCAAAAAATGTTCGATTCAGGACAGGTCCGCTTCACCAGTTTGCATAATTTTTGTCCGTTGCCTGTCGAGGTGATGATGGCTTCGCCGGATTGTTATCAGCTTTCTGCTCGTTCTCCCGAGGAACGCGAGCGCGCCGTAAGACAAACTTTTCAAACAATTGATTTCGCCGAACGACTTGGCGCCCCGTTTGTAGTGCTACATTTGGGCCAGGTGGAAATGCGGCCAATTACCGATCGATTGATCAAGATGACGAAAGAGGGCGAGCACCTCTCTCGCGCATACGTACGAACTAAGCTTAAAGCGGTGGAAACGCGCGAACGACGCGCACCCGTTCAGTTGCAGCGGGTGAAGGATTGCCTTCGCCGTATCGCTGAGCACGCGACTTCGAAAAACGTTCGGATCGCTCTAGAAAGCCGGCGTGGTTACGAAGAAATTCCAAGCGAACGCGAGTTGCCGGGCTTGCTGGACGAATTGAATTCGGGGCAGGTCGGCTATTGGCATGACTTCGGCCACACCCAAATTAAGGAGAATTTGGGATTCGTTGATCACGCCGAGTGGTTGGGCGCAGTCGGCTCCAGGGCATTTGGCTCGCATGTGCAGGACTGCGTCTGGCCAGCCAGGGACCACGAAGCGCCTTTTACCGGCGGGATAGATTTCGATAAACTTGTTCCGCTTCTTCCCACAAACTGCTTATTTGTCTGGGAGATGAGCCCGAACAAAACGGCGGATGTGATTCGCCAGTCGGTTCGAATCTGGAAAGAACGCTTTGGCGAATGAAGAAGGTTCTGATCACGATTTTCCAGGTTGGCGTCACCATCGGGGTGCTCTATTGGGTTTATCACGATCCGAATAGGCGCGCCCAGATGGTCGAGGCGCTCCGGAACGCCGAGTATCGCTGGGTTCTGATGGCGATGCTGGCCTATCTGGTGGTGGAGGCAGCAGCCGCGTTTCGCTGGAACGTGTTGCTGAAAGTGCAAAACATTCATCTCAGTGTCCCCCGCCTGATCGGACTGTTTTTTATAGGGTTGTTTTACAATCAATTTCTCCCCGGAGGCACCGGCGGCGACATCATCAAAAGTTATTACCTGCTGAAGGAAACGCCTGACAAAAAAGCGGGGGCGCTGCTGGCGGTAGTGTTCGATCGATTCATCGGGCTTGTTGCGCTCGTTGCCGTCACGGCCACCCTCATCGCGTTGCGATATGATTTTCTTGCCCAGAAACCGGAGACCCGAAATTTACTCTGGCTACTGCTCATTCTTCTGAGCGCATCGGTTGCCTTCCTAGCCGCGACATTCGTCATCAGCGGATTCAAATTATTCCGTTTTTTTCCCGCCCATTTTCCGGGACGCGACAAACTGATTGAGATCTTCGCAGCCTATCATTTGTATGCGCGTCATTGGCGGGCGTCCCTCGTGGCGTTTTGCGTGTCGATCGTGGCGCATCTTGCAACCTTTACAGCGTTCCTGTTTGCCGCGTATGCGTTGGGTGTCCGAGTGCCAGTGATTGATTTTTTTGCCATCATGCCGGTTGAACGAACGATCTCGGCTTTGCCGATCAGTTTCGCCGGAATCGGGCTCCGTGAAAAAGTTTTGCAGATCATGCTCAACGGGCTCTGTGGGGTTCCGGAGGCAAAAGCCATTCTGATCGGGTCGCTGAGTTTCGTCATCATACTCGTTAGCTGTCTTCCCGGTGCTTTCATTTACCTCTTTTACAAGCCGAGTGGCGCAGCAGAACACGTGAAACTTCGCGAAATGGAAGAGGAAGTTGTCACGTTGGAACATGAACTCGGCGAGACGGAATGAGAGTGTGGGAGAGATCTTAGGGTCGCGAAAGTCGCGGCACAAAGACCGCTCCAACATGCGCAACCGCCCATTCGTCGTTGCAACTTTTGCAATGACCGCCGACGGAAAAGTCACGACGAAGAATTTCGGGCCGGTAGATTTCACTTCGTGTAAAGACAAGCTGCATTTGTTTCGCCAGCGTGCTTTAGCAGATGCGGTTCTTCTCGGCCACACAAGTCTGGAACGCGACAACGTACGGCTCGGAGTACCTGCAGAACTCCAGGAATTGAGGATCAAGCGCGGTCAGTCTCGCTCTCCACTTCGGGTGATCGTCTCGAACAGAGGCAAAATCGACGATCGACTGAAGATCTTTCAATCCGACATTTCGCCAATCGTTATTTTTTCAACTAAGCGGATGCCTCCAAAAAATCAGGAGGCTTTGCGCAAAACGGCGACACTGCACTTAACTGGCGCCGGGGAGGTCGATCTTGCTGCGATGCTGAAGACTCTCCGTAATCAATACAAGGTAAGCACGCTTGAGTGTGAAGGGGGGCCGATTCTTTTTCGATCCTTGTTGGAACAGGACTTGGTCGATCAGCTCAATCTTACAATCGCGCCGTACATGTTCGGCGGAGGCAAGGCATCTACGCTGACAGGTCTGAGCAAGGAATTTCTTCCCGCCAGTGTCCATTGTTCGCTGGTCGATATGCGCAACGTCGGCGATGAATGTTTCCTCACATATCGAATTAAGCACCAGCGACGCCGTCGGAGCAAAATGCGATCACCGCCCAACGACTGACATATTCGAGTCATTCGCGAGGGCAATAACGGCGTCCCGCTCAAGCAGCAAGGTTTTTCCGGCTTCAACAGCGATGACGCGCACTCCCGATTCAACAGCGATACGAACTGTTTCGACGCCGATTACTGGCACGTCGAAGCGCATGTCCTGATTCGGTTTGCTGACTTTGACCATGACTGCGCCCTCACGCGCAAGTGTTCCACCGCGTTTGATGGCCTCGTTTGTTCCTTCCAATGCTTCGACGGCAACAATCGTGCCGTTTTTGATCACGATGGTTTGCCCGATGTCGAGTCGCGCGATTTCTTTTGCGACATTCCAGCCAAGCTCAACGTCGTGCTCTTGGCGAGGTGACAATTTCGGTCCAGCAATCACTCCCGGCTGCGCCAGCGAATCCTCGAGAAAAGTTGTGGCTGGCAGAAGATCGATATCGATTTTCACGAGTTCGTCTGCGATTGCGGCAAAAATCGATTCAGCGTTGCGCTCTTTGAGTTTGCCCAGCAGCATCAGCGCTTTCAAATCCGGCCGCAGATCGAAAAGATTTTTCGGCGCGATTTGTCCAGCCATGATCGCGTGGTGAATATCCTGGCTGCGAAAAAATTTTAGAAGCCGGCCGAGCTGCCCGACGCGCATCCACTCGAGGACATTCACCTGTCGCTCGAGAACTGGATCAGTTTCGTCCGTGAAGGCGGCAGCTACGATTTTTTCAACGCCGGCCCTACGTGCTCCATCGGCGAGCAATCGCGGGTAAGCGCCGTTGCCGGCAATTATTCCCAGAGCGTGTAGCGGTGGCTGTGCCAAGCACCGAATTTGAAATAGACAGGCGCTTGACACAAGCGCCTCTACAAATCGTTAGCCGTGGCGGCGACGTTTGACGTGCAACTGGGCCAGCGCTTTTTGCAGCGACGCTTGAATGGCTGCTACCTGTTCAGGCGTTTGATCTTCTTTCATCGCCGCTTTTGCACGCTCCACTGCCGCCTCGGCTGCAGCAATGTCGATTTTCTCTGATTCAAGCGCCATATCGGTTAATACCGAAACCGCGTCTGCTTTGATTTCTACAAAGCCATCACCAATCGCCATCACGGTCTCGCGGCCGTTTTTCATCACGCGCAGTTCGCCGGGCTTCAATGTGGTCAGAAGCGGGACGTGCTTTGGATAAACACCAAGCTCGCCCTCCGACCCGGGCAGCGTCACCATCTCTACGTCCTCGGAATAAATTTTTTCCTCAGGCGTTACGATCTCGAGCTTGAGCGTGGCCATGGTGAGTCGAAGGCGTTAGCCTTCCTTAATCGTATCGATGCCGCCCTTCATGTAAAAATTCTGCTCGGGCACGTCGTCATGTTTGCCGTCGAGAATCTCTTTAAAACCACGGACTGTTTCTGCAACCGGCACGTACTGTCCTTTGTAACCGGTAAAGACTTCAGCAACATGAAATGGCTGGCTAAGGAACCGCTGAATTTTGCGGGCGCGCTGAACAGTGACCTTGTCTTCTGGGCTTAGTTCATCCATTCCGAGAATCGCGATAATGTCCTGCAAATCCTTGTAACGCTGCAAGACACGCTGCACGCCGCTTGCAACGTCATAATGCTCCTCGCCGACAATCTCGGGCGCCAGTGCTTTCGATGTTGATGCCAGCGGATCGACCGCAGGATAAATTCCGAGCTCGGCGATGGAACGCTCAAGCACGATGGTCGAATCCAAGTGCGCGAAAGTGTTAGCCGGCGCGGGATCAGTGAGATCGTCCGCTGGAACATAGACTGCCTGGAACGAAGTGATCGATCCTTTATTTGTCGATGTAATTCGCTCCTGCAAATCACCCATCTCAGCAGCAAGCGTCGGTTGATAGCCAACCGCGCTTGGTGTTCGACCCAGCAACGCTGACACTTCCGAGCCAGCTTGCGAGAATCGAAAGATGTTGTCGATAAAGAGAAGCACGTCCTGGTTGCGCTCATCGCGAAAATATTCGGTCATTGCAAGGGCAGAAAGAGCAACCCGCAAACGCGCGCCCGGCGGTTCGTTCATCTGACCGAAAACCATCCCTACTTTCGACTTCGACAAGTCTTTTTGATCGATCACGCCCGCCTCGCTCATTTCTTTGTAAAGATCATTGCCTTCGCGGCTCCGCTCGCCTACTCCCGCAAATATCGAAACCCCGCCGTGTTTCATAGCGATATTGTTGATTAACTCCTGGATCACAACAGTCTTGCCTACGCCTGCGCCGCCAAATGCGCCGACTTTGCCGCCTTTTGTAAATGGGCAAACAAGATCGATGACCTTGATCCCTGTTTCCAGGATCTTTGCCGTGGTGTCTTGATCCGTGAGCGTCGGCGCCGACCGATGGATTGGGTAACGCTTGGTGTAGTTCACCGCGCCGCGGTTATCAATCGCATCGCCAGTGACGTTAAAAAGCCGACCAAGTACGCCCTCGCCTACTGGTACGGTGATCGGACCGCCAGTATCGGTGACGCTCATCCCGCGCTTTAACCCTTCCGTCGAAGACATGGCGATGGAGCGAACCCAGCTTTCGCCAAGATGCTGTTGCACTTCGAGCGTCAACTTCGTTGGGTTGCCGTTCACTGCATACTCAATTTCGAGGGCGTTGTAGATTTTCGGCAGCGTCTTTTCGTCCGGAAATTCCACGTCCACTACGGGACCGATTACTTGAACTATGTTTCCTTTATTCATGAATCTTGCCTAACCACTGAGAGCCATCTGCGCTGTGGCGATCTCGAGTAACTCCGTTGTGATGCCGGCCTGGCGCATCTTGTTGTATTCCAACGTAAGGTCCTTGATAAATTGATTCGCGTTATCGGTGGCGTTCTTCATCGCCACCATTCGGGCGCTGTGCTCAGACGCGCGCGCGTCGAGGATCATCTGAAAAACCTGGTAGGAAATGTAATAGGGAAGCACCGAATCGAGCACGACCTCCGCATTGGGCTCAAATATGTAGCCTATCATCGGATCGACTCCTTTAGTGCCAGCTTGAACACCTTCCCCCTTAGGCAAATCAAAACTGCTGATCGGTAACAATGTTTGTACAACGGCGCGTTGATTAATCGTGTTGATGAAATGGGTGTAAAGCACCGAAACCTTGTCCACTTCCCGTCTCAGAAATTTTTCAATGCAGAATTTCGAGATTGGTTTCGCCTCAACGAAGCTGGGCGAATCTTTCAGCTCAAAATCTGCCAACAATTCCCGTTTGGTACGCGCAACAAATTGTCTGGCCTTCTTTCCTGTCACTACAAAACTTGTCTTAGCCGAATCAAACTTCACAGCGTCCCGAAAGAGATTCGTGTTCAACGCTCCGCAGAGTCCTTTGTCCGTGCTGATAATTAACACCAACTCCTTCTGGAGCGGACGGATGGCAAGGAGCGGATGAAACCTTGGATCTGTCCGATTTTGCAAGGAAACAAGAACCTTGTTCATCAATGTGGCGTAAGGGCGTCCGGCGAGGGCATGTTGCTGCGCTTTACGCATCTTGGACGCAGCCACCATTTGCATTGCTTTGGTGATTTGCGCCGTGTTGCGGATGGATTTAATCCGCCGCCGTATGTCCTGCGTGTTCGCCATCTAAACGCCTAGTTAGATTACCGCCAGGTGGTCTTAAATTCGTCGAGCGCCGCCTTCAATTGCGCCTCGAGGTCCTTATCGACCTCTTTTTTCTCGCGAATCGTTTGGAGCAAACTAGCTTTGCGTGTTTGCAGGTAATCCTGAAGCTTCAATTGGTATTCTTTGACCCGCTCGACAGGAACAGCGTCGATGTAGCCATTTTGCATCGACCACATCACAGCCACTTGTTCTTCCACCGGAATTGGGTTGTACTGTTTCTGCTTAAAAAGCTCGACAATACGTTGACCGCGATCGAGTCGGGCTCTCGTCGCCGCGTCCAAATCTGAGCCAAACTGCGCGAATGCAGCCAACTCGCGGTATTGCGCCAGGTCAAGTTTCACCTTACCGGCGACCTGCTTGATCGCCTTGATCTGGGCAGCCGATCCGACACGGCTCACAGAGAGTCCCACTGAAATCGCCGGCCGCACACCCTGATAGAACAAATCAGTCTCGAGGTAGATTTGTCCATCCGTAATCGAGATCACGTTCGTCGGAATGTAAGCGGAGACGTCGCCGGCCTGGGTCTCGATGATCGGTAACGCAGTTAATGAGCCGCCCCCGAATTCATCGCTCATGCGCGCGGCGCGTTCGAGCAAGCGCGAATGCAGGTAAAATACATCGCCCGGATAAGCTTCACGACCAGACGGACGCTTCAGGACCAGTGAAACCTGCCGATAAGCCACCGCGTGCTTTGACAAATCGTCGAAGATGATGAGCGCATCCATTCCATTATTCATGAACCACTCACCCATCGCAGCGCCAGCGAACGGCGCCAGATACTGATTAGTCGCCGTGTCGGATGCGGGCGCAGAGATGATCGTCGTGTAAGGCATGGCGCCCTCTTTCTCGAGAGTATTGAGCACTCGCGCCACGTTGGAATTTTTCTGGCCAACTGCAACGTAAATGCAGTAGAGCGGCCGATAATTGCTGTCCTTAGCGTCTTCCGCAGCTTTGTTCAATCGGGCCTGGCTGATGATCGTGTCGATGGCGATGGTAGTTTTGCCGGTTGCGCGGTCGCCGATGATCAACTCGCGCTGGCCACGACCGATTGGAATCATCGCGTCAATGGGCATGATGCCGGTTTGCACCGGCTGATTCACGCTGCGGCGCTTGATGACGCCCGGTGCAATTGTTTCCAGCGGATAAAATGTTTCGGTTTTGATCGGTCCCTTGTCATCGAGCGGCTGGCCGAGTGTGTTTATTACACGGCCCAAAAGCGCCTTGCCGACGGGAACCGACAGGAGTCGGCCGGTTGTTTTAGCTTCGTCGCCTTCGGAAACCAGTGTGTTGTCGCCCATCAAAATGGCGCCCACTTCAGTTTCTTCAAGATTGAGCGCGAGACCGTAGACGCCGTTGGGAAATTCGATCATCTCGTTAAGCATCACGTCGCTTAGACCCTCGATGCGCGCCACGCCGTCGCCGGTTTCGCGCACAACGCCCACGTTGCTCTTGGTCGTAGATGTTTTTAGGTCTTCAATTTTCGATTCGATCTCTTCGAGTATGGTGCTCATGGTTTTGAATTCTGATTAAAGTTCGTGTTGAAGACGTTCGAGGCGGTTGCGAACGCTCCCGTCCCAAACATCGCTTCCCACGCGAATGCGCATTCCGCCAAGAAGCCGAGGATCAACGTGAAAATCAGCAGCGAGGTCGGCACCATATTTACTCTTCAGATTGGCTACGATCTCTGAACGGATTGCGGGATCCACTTGGCTCGCGGTTTCGATTGTGGCATGGCGCTTGTCTACCTCGAGTCGAAGCAAACGTTTGTAGTTTTTTAGCACATCGATGTAATTGCGTGGCTTTTCTGCGATAACCGAATCGACCAGGGACGCGATTCTGCCAGGATCAAGCTGACCATCAGTGAAACTTGCCTGAAGCATCTTGCGCGAAAGTTGGCGAATTTCCTTGTTGAGCTTCATCAGGCCACTTCTCGAGCTGCTTCCTCCTGCAAACGCCGTTGATCATCCTGGGTCAACACTTTCCCAGTGACCTTCGCCGTGGTGTCGACTACGAGCCGCCCAAGCTCACGCTTCAGAGATTCCATCGTGCGATCGTGCTCGATTGCTGCAGCCTCACGCGCTTTGGCAATGATCTGCTCCGCTGCCCCAATCGCTTCCTGTTGCTTGCGTTCAGACAAATGCGCCGCGCTTTCACGCGCTTCATCGATCATTTTCTGCGCATCCGCATTGCCCTTCGCGACAATTTCCTGGTAACGCTTCTCGGCTTCAGCGAGTTCCTTTTTGATTTTCTCGGCATTAATCTGGCCTTCCTCGATCTTGCGCCGACGCTCCTCGAGCACAGCAAGGATTGGTTTATAAGCGAAGCGTTGCAAAAGGAATGCAACAATGCAGAAGCTAATGACCTGCGAGAGGAACAACTTCCAATTCCAGCCGAAGGTTTCAGCTGTTTCACGCAAGATGTCGGTTATGCCTCCGCTGCTGGCGGCAATAATCAGATTCATAAACTAAGATTCGGGCGCAACATTAATTGCCTCCCCAGTGAAATTAATGAACGAGATACAGCGCGTAGAAAACGATTGCCTCGGTCAAGGCGATGGCGAGAATTCCGTGCACGAGCACTTGCGTGAACGCACCTGGATTGCGACCGACCGCGCTGGTCATGCCCAGGCCGGTCAAGCCGATTCCGATCCCGACGCCCATCGCGGCAAGCCCCACGTGAATGCTTCCGCTCAGTTCTGCTAGTATTGGTAGTATCATATTTGGTTTACTTGGTTTTGCGATCTCGTCATGAGATCGTCGGAAAATCAGTGTGCATGCTCCGGTCCCTCCTGGTGTTCGGCGATCAACATTGTGAAAACCGCAGTCAGCAGCATGAAAACCAGCGCCTGCACGAATCCCACAAGCACTTCGAGGAAATAGAAGGGAATTGGTAGGATTGGCGACAGCCATGGATTCATCGTGGACATCGCCTCGAGAATGCTCTCGCCGGCATAAATATTTCCGAACAATCGAAAACTGAGCGCGATCGGTCGAAACATAATCGAGATCACTTCGAGCCAGCCAACGGCGAAAAAGATGACGACCATCAGGATCTTCACGACACCGGTCGTCTCACCTTTTGGGCCAAACAAATGTTTCAGGAACCCGCCGACGCCGTTTGCCTGGATCGCCCAGACAAACCACATCACGAAAAAGATGGCCGACATAGCGGTCGTCATATTTAGGTCAGCGTTGCCACCGCGCAGCAACGGTCGTTCGACATGAAAATTTCCCGAACCGTCGTAGTGACCCCAGCCGATTGTTCCGATCCCCGGAATCAGTCCGAACCAGTTCACGAACAGAATAAAAATGAAAATTGTGGCAAAAAACCAAAATCCCTTTTGCACAAGGTCACGGCCGATGATGTTTTCCAAAAAGTTGTGTAAACCCTCAACCAGCCATTCCCAAAAATTTTGAATACCGCTCGGGATAGCCTTAACCCGTCGGGTAGCGACTTGTGAAAAAACGATGATGCCAGCGGCGACTAGCCAGGTCACCAGCATCGAGTTTGTAATTCCGAAGCCACCATACTGAACAAGCATCTGAGGTTTGAGCGAGACGCCTTCGTGCTCAGTCGTGCCCGCTTCGGCTGCGCGCGCCGACGTGGCAAGCATTGCGCTGGAGGCCAACGCCAGGATCAACATCAGTAAACAACGATTGCGCATTTTGTAAGCTACAGCTGTAGCCGGCATCGGTGATGCCGACCTGCCGAGGTCATCCGCCCTCGACCCACACCCAGCGAGTCTACGGCAAAAAAGCCGCCCCTGCTACAACTTGAACGCGCATACCAAAGCGCGTTTTGCCGCGATGACAAACAGAATTCTCGGCTCTTGACTTATTTTACCGACAAGCTCTCGGCAAACTGCGGGGCGATCCGGGCGACTGGCCTCGAGTCCACGCGTTCGGCCGTGCCGTTCATCGTAATCGCTTCTTCGTAAAACGATTCCAAATGGTCAATTTGCGTTTGCTGTTCGAATCGTTCTTTCACCGTTGCGTTCGCCCGCACGCCCATCTCCTGCAAGAGGACGGGGGAACTTGAGATCAACTGCATCGCGTTTGCTAACGCAACATGGTCCTCTTCCGCCACCAGAAATCCGGTGCGTCCGTGATCAACTGCTTCGGGTATTCCACCATGGCGCGTCGCAACTACTGGCAAACCTGTTGCCATCGCTTCAAGCGCTGAGTTTGGCACACCTTCCTGATCTTGATTTGGGGAAATTTCGCTCGGATGCAAAAACAGATGCGCATCGGCATAAAGCTCGTGCAGCTTCGGTTGCGACAGAAACCCGACAAAATGCACGTCCCTGGCAATCCCTAGCCCTCCGGCAAGCATCTCCAACTCCGGCTGCAACGGGCCTTTGCCGGCAATGAAAAATTCCGCGCGAGGATAGTCCTTTTTGAAAATTGCGAATGCGCGCAAGCTGGTTGCCACGCCTTTTTTCGGGATCAGCCGGCACGCCTGCACCACTTTCCATTTACCGTCTCGCGGCGCTTCTCTGTGTACGAGCGGGAATTCATTGAGCGGGATTCCAGTGCGATTAATGCGAAGCTTTTCCGGCGGGCACCCTAATTGGGTCAGCCGATCGGCGAGTGATTGAGAACGTGCGAACACGAGCGGGACCGCGTTGAAAAGACGCCGCAGTTTACCAGGATAATCTTTAATCTCTGGTTTATGCGCGACGTCCGCGCCGTGGAAAGATACAACGCACGGCCTGTGCCATTGCTCGATAAACGGAAGCAGATGCACGCCGGTATGGCCGAAATAAATGTGCATCAGATCAGCTCCGTGGCGGCTCAACAATGAGTCCAACGTTTGATACTCGCCCCGATAGACAATCGGCGGCCGCCGTTCGACGAATTTCAACCAACCGTGAACAAGCAGGTTAGTGCGCCGCTTCGGAATCACTTCGATGTCGTCAAACGGAAATCGCTCAGCATTCTGGACCTCTTTTGTGACGACAAAAGTGTGAACGCCGCGCAGCGCCTTTACTTGCCGATAGATGTGCAACATCTCCGACTTAAGAAAAGTGGAACAATAACTTGCTACAACCCGCCTGCCCATAGCACAGCGCCCAGTCTCGCTAGGGATGCTCGTCTTGTCCACATCAAATCGCCGCGGAAACGCTCTCAACGGGGTCCGTTATTCGCGTTGCCAACGCCTGCTTCAAGTCATTGATTCCTTCTCCTTTGGCCGCTGAAGTCGGAAGTATCTGAAGCTTTGGGAATCTCTCTTGCAGCGCTTTTAGATTTTCCTTCGCGCCGGGCAAATCCATTTTGTTGGCAACCACGAACCAGTCGCGCGACGACAACGTGGGATCGTAGAGATCAATTTCCCGACGCAGATTCTGCAAATCTTCGACCGGATTACGTCCCTCGCTTCCGGCGATATCCACCACGAAAACCAAAACGCGGCAGCGCGTAATGTGGCGCAGAAATTCATGACCCAACCCGATTCCGCGGTGCGCCCCTTCGATCAAACCCGGAATATCCGCAACCGTGGCGCGTCGATAACCTGGAAATTCAATGACGCCGACGATCGGGTGGAGCGTCGTAAACGGATAGGCGGCGACCTTCGGCCGCGCCGCCGAAATTTTTCGTAACAGGGTCGATTTACCGGCATTCGGGTACCCAAGCAATCCAGCGTCGGCGATGGTCCGCAACTCAAGCAGAAAATGTCCCTGTTCGCCTTCTTCACCCTCGGTGTATTGGCGGGGCGCACGATTGCGCGAGCTTTTGAAATGCACATTCCCCTTTCCTCCCCCTCCGCCATGACACACCACGAATTCCTGCCCATCACGCGCGAGATCGGTAACTGGAATTGCCGATTGCCGATGGTCGATTTCCGGTGGCGTCGAACTCGCCGTGGAACGTTTTTCGTCTTTCGCCGGCCAAACGACTGTCCCCACCGGAACCTTCACGATTTTGTCCGCGCCCGCGCGGCCGCTCATTTTTTTTCCCATCCCGTGCCCGCCCCTTTTCGCCTTGATCAGGGGCTCGTAGAAAAGATTGACGAGATTATCGACGTGCCGGTCCGCCCGCAGGATCACGTTACCACCACGCCCGCCATCGCCACCGTCCGGTCCGCCTTTCGGCACAAATTTTTCCCGGCGAAAACTGACGGACCCGCGCCCGCCATTTCCTGCCTGCGCAAAAACTTTAATTCGATCGACGAACATGGCGGGTTCAAGTTGCCATCAGCACGAACACATGTCATCCCGAGCCAAGTCGAGGAACCCCGTTGCATAACTCACGCAGTTCTGCGGGATTCTTTGACTCCGTTTCCCTCCGCTCAGGATGACAACAACGAGGCGTAAAGCGTCTTTGTCTTCTCGGCAATTGCAGTCCAACTAAAGTTCTCTTCGACGCGTTTGCGACCAGCTTTTCCGAATCGCTGGCGTTGTTGTCGATCTCTCATCAACTCATTCACGCGCTGCGCGAGATCGCGCGCGAATTTTTCGGGATCTATTGCCTCGAACGGGCTTTCCTTCATTTGCTCAAGCGGGACGAGGAAACCTGTTTCGCCGTCAACAACGACTTCCTTGATTCCGCCAACAGCACTGGCAACTACCGCAGTTTCGCAGGCCATTGCTTCGAGGTTAATGATGCCAAACGGTTCGTAGATCGAAGGACAAACGAAAACCGCGGCATGCGAGTAAAGTTCACAAGCAGTCGGTTGATCGACCATTTCATTGATCCAGATGATTCCCGGCCGCTGCGCTTCGGCGCGCTCGACAGCAATCCGCATTTCCTCGCCCAGTTGCGGCGTGTCTGGCGCGGCCGCACACAGCACAATCTGGAAATCGCGATCCATAAATTGGATTGCGCGCACCAGATGCTGGAACCCTTTTTGACGCGTGATCCGTCCCACAAAAAGCAGATATGGCGTGGCCGGATCGATACCATAACGCTTGAGGGCGCCAGTTGAATCGACCTTACGATATTGGTTCAAATCGATTCCGTTGTGAATCACGTGCACTCGCTCCGGGTCGACATGAAACAAACGGTCGATGTCGTGTTTTGTCGCGCCGGAGACTGCGATAATCGCATCCGCCATTTCGAGCGCGGTTTTCTCGATCCAAAGTGAGAACTCGTAGCCCCCTGCGAGCTGTTCGCGTTTCCAGGGCCGAAGCGGCTCCAGGGAATGAACAGTTATCACGAGCGGTAAACCGTAATTCTTTTTGGCCAGGATCCCGCCAAAGTGGCTATACCACGTGTGACAATGCACGAGATCGGAGTCGATGTTCATGGTGTTGAAATCCGTACAACGCCGCACCGCGCCGAACGCAGAACGCAACGGCTTTGGGCAGGTGAAATCACTCGCGTCCAGTTCGAAGCCGATGACCTTAGGATTACCTTCCACGAGATGCTGGTTGCCAAAGCAACGCACTTCAACGGGCATGGCTTTTGCCAACTCCTGTGACAAATAGCCAACGTGCACACCCGCGCCGCCATAGATGTGCGGCGGATATTCGTTAGTCAGGAAAAGCACTTTCACGCGCGTTTTACGTCGTTGGAGCGGCGCTTGTGTCAAGCGCAGAATCAGCGGAACGAGCGCTTGCCACCGGTGCCTCTACACTTATTTCGCGCGCACGAGCAGTACCGGGATATCGACCGCATGACGCACCTTGTCGGCAGTCGCCCCGTATAGAACGTCGCTAATGAAGCGGTGCCCGTGTGTGGTCATGGCGATCAGGTCGACATGTTTCTCGCGGGCTAGCTTGATGATTTCATCAGACGGCTCGCCCAATGCCAGCGTCGCGTCGCAGGAAAAGCCTTCGTTAGTTAATTCGCGCTGCCGCTTTTCCAAATATACCCGGTCTTCTTTCATTTCCTCGCTCTCGGCAAGTTGGAGTTGATTGAAATTGCGTGCGACCCACCCATCAGCCACGTGGACAAGCAGCAGCTTCGCGCCGGTCATGCGCGCCAGCGGCTTGATATGAGTAAGTATAGTCGAGTCGGCTCGACTATTCTCGAGTGGGATCAGTATGTTGTTGTACATGACGCTAAGAATCCGAATGCCCAATAGTTGCGGCAGGTAAAGGGTTGAATCACGCTCGGCATTGAGATTTCGACATTCATTCTACCCGCGAACCGGAAGCCCGAGAGACGCATAAAACACCTTGCGCACAAAGTCCGGCAGAAACGTGTCCAAGAGCAGCTTCACATTCAGCACAATGATAATGCCGGCCGTTGTCCAGCCCAGAATTTTTATCCAAACGGGGTTCGCAAAGTCCCCCATTTTGCCTTTTTCGCTGGTAACTCGCATCAGCGGCCAGACTGCGAATCCGAGCTGCATGCTTAAACAGACCTGGCTGGCAATCAGCAACTCGGTAGTTTTTCCTTCCCCGAAGATTCCGATCACTAGCACCGCAGGAATGATCGCAATAAGGCGCGTGATCAGCCGGCGCAACCAAGGAGTAATTCGAAAATTAAGAAAACCTTCCATCACAATCTGACCTGCGAGCGTGCCTGTGAGAGTTGAGTTTTGTCCCGATGCAAGCAGCGCAATCGCAAACACAATGCTCGCAACACTAACGCCCAACAGCGGACTGAGTAGTTTGTACGCTTCCTGGATCTCGGCCACGTCCTGATGCCCGGACCAATGAAACACTGCTGCTGAAACGATCAGAATCGCCGCGTTAATGAACAGCGCGAACATGAGCGCGAGGGTGGAGTCGATTGTCGCGAATTTGATCGCCTCGCGCTTGCCGACAGGCGTTTGCTCGAACTTGCGTGTCTGCACAATTGAGGAGTGCAAATACAGATTGTGCGGCATTACCGTCGCGCCGAGGATGCCAATGCTGACGTATAGCATTTCCTGATTTGCGACAATTCGTGGGCCCGGGACGAACCCGCCAAGAATGCCAGCCAAGCTCGGCTGAGAGAAGATAATCTCCGCAGCGAAACAACCGCCGATAATAGTAATCAACGTGATAACGATCGCTTCGATGTAACGAAATCCTTTGGTTTGCAGATATAGCACCAGCAGCACATCCGATGCGGTGATGATGCAGCCCCATACAAGCGGAATCCCGAAGAGAAGCTGCAACCCAATGGCCGAACCGACGACTTCAGCTAAATCGCACGCAGCAATTGCGATCTCGCAAATGATCCAGAGAAACCAAACGACTGGTCTCGGATAGTGATCGCGACAGGCCTGTGCCAGATCGCGCCCGGTGGCGACACCCAGCTTGATGCACAAGTGCTGGAGGAGAATGGCCATCAGATTTGAAATCATTACGACCGATAAAAGGGCGTATCCGAACCGTGCACCACCGGCCAAATCCGTCGCCCAGTTGCCCGGGTCCATATAGCCCACGGCGACCAGGAATCCCGGACCGGAAAATGCCATGAGCTTCCTCCAAAAGGATGCCGTCTGTGGCACAAGGATGGTGCGATGAACCTCCGGCAGAGAAACTTGTCCGCCAGTCCTTCGCCAGGCTCCGCGAGATTTGGTTGCGATTTCCGGCTGCTGCCCCATAAATCCTGTTAAACGATTATTAGGTCAAGCTAATTTATGTATTGCCGCATATTATTCTGTCAAGAGACAATCTTTAGTTGTTGACTGTTGTGGTGATGCTTTTATGTTCGCCGGCATGCGAAACAAAAAGGCGCCTCAATCGCCGGCTGGAACTTCCGCGGCTGTGGAGGATTACCTCGAGCGTATCCTTGAACTCATCAATTCCAAGGGATACGCCAGGGTTATCGATATCGCCGCTGCCTTAAAGATTTCGCAAGCGAGTGTCACCAATATGGTTCAACGTCTCGATGCCGAGGGCCTTCTCAAATATGAAAAATACCGTGGGCTTATTTTAACCGCTGGAGGTAAAAAACTGGCCCGCAGAATCGCCCAACGGCACAAGCTACTCACTGAGTTTTTCAGACTGCTCGGTGTAGACGACCGAGTGATTCATCATGATGTCGAGGGCATGGAACACCACATCAGTCCCTCCACGTTGCGCGCAATTACAGCGCTCACCCAGCAATTGCAGCGTAGGCCCGCCCTCCGCGCCCAATTGCAAGCCAGCGCGCTTTAGCAACTGGGCGGAATATTCAACCCTACGGGTTGCTCGGGCTCGCGACAGTAGCGGCGGCATCGCTCAATTTCTTGAAATGCAACTGCTTCACGCGGCGGTTATCGGCTTCGGAAACGGTGACCAAATAACCATCGATCTTAACTTGTTCGCCGGTCTTCGGTAGATGCCCCAGCATATGAGTCACGTAACCGCCGATCGTACTTACGTCGGGGTTTTCTAAATCAACCTTCGCGAGATCGTTTAGCTCGTACAGGCCCAGCGCTCCATCCACACTGAATTCGTTTGCGCTGATTTTGCGAAACTCTTCCTTTTCGGAATCGAACTCATCCTGAATGTCACCAACGAGTTCCTCTAACACGTCTTCCAGCGTCACGAGTCCCACAGTCCCCCCAAATTCATCCACAACGATCGCCACGTGCGCATGTTTGCTAAGGAATAATCTCAGCAGATTTTCCAGCGCCATCATCTCGGGAACCGGAAGTAACTCGCGTTTGATCTTCATCAAATCGGGATGCGGATCGCGCATCATGAGAAGCAGGTCCTTGATATGAATGAGGGCGATCGTGTTATCGAGATTGTCGCGACACAGCGGGAAACGCGTGTGCTGCGACTCGATCGCCTTCTTTACATTTGTTTCGAAACCATCCTCCACATTCAGATAAACGATATCGCCGCGAGGTGTCATGATATCGCGCACGACGCGATCGCGCAGATCCAGCACGTTGAATACAAGTTCACGGCCGAGAGATGTTACCTCGGCTGATTTTTCGCTTTCGCGTACAATCAAGCGCAGTTCTTCTTCGCTATGTGCCAGTTCTCCTTCGGCAATTGGTTCGACGTGAAGAATCCTCAGGAGCACCCAGTTGCTCGCGGCGTTTAGAAACCCGATCGCCGGTTTGAAGATTACATAAAACCATCGCAGCGGCGCGCACACGAACAGCGCAGAAGGCATCGCTTTGCGGATCGCCAGAATCTTTGGGGCTTGTTCGCCGACCACGATGTGCAAAAACGTGATCGCCGAAAAAGCCAGTGCGAACGAAATCGATTTGACCACGGCGGGAGATTCGATTCCTGCTAAAGCGAAAAACGGCTGAAGCATTCGCCCGAGGAAAGGTTCCCCCAACCAGCCAAGGCCGAGGCTGGCCATGGTTATGCCGACCTGACACGCCGAAAGGTATGCATTCAGATTGTCCTTAATCGCTCGTAGTAAACCAGCTCGCTTGCTGCCGCTGGCGGCCATGGTCTTCAGATGGCTGGTACGAATTTTGACGAGCGCAAACTCAGCCGCGACGAAGAAGCCGTTCACCAGTACAAGCACGGCAATCGCCAGTAGTTTGCCAAGCAAAACCATCGGCGGGTCCCAGTGCTGCGCAATTGTTTCGGCAATTGGAGCTAGAGCTAGGGGAAACATTCCAAAGTTCATCTGAAGCAGCCAGACGCGCCCGGCTGACGCGTCGCAAAGCGGCGTGGCTACAATTTACCAGCTGGATTTGGTTACGCCAGGGATCAACCCCTGCGAAGCCAATTCCCGAAAAGTCAGACGCGACATCTTGAACCGACGAATGAACGCGCGCCGGCGGCCGGTGACTTCGCAGCGGTTCACCACGCGCGTAGGACTCGCGTCGCGCGGCAGTTGCGCCAGGCCGGCGTAGTCCTTTTTCGCCTTTAGCTCGGCGCGCAATGCAGCGTATTTTTTCACTGTTGCGCGTTTGCGTTTATTGCGGTTGATCCAGGCTGTCTTAGCCATAAAGAGCGCTGATTATAATGCCAGCCGCCTGATTTGCAACCTCGAGTCGAACAATCCTAGCTGAGAGCGCCTGCGCGCCGCCGCTGTTTGACCAGCGTACTAGTGGATCGGCGAGCACCGTCTCGAGTCGAAGAGCGCTTCTGCTTTACCCCCTGTGTTCGGTTCAAACTTTCTTGTAACACTTTCACCAGATCAACAACGTTGGTTGGCGTAGGAGCAGCCGGCGCTTTTGCCGTGATCTCCTTGTGCTGTGCCTTTTGTTCGATGATTTCCATTAACGCCGTCCGATATTCATCCCGATATTTCTCCGGCTCCCACGCAACAGCCATGCTTTCGATGAGCGCTTGCGCCATTTTCAGTTCCTTGTCACTCACCGCGGTACTCGAGCCGTTTTGCAGGACATCGGCGCTCAATATTTCGCTCGCGAAATGCATTAGCTCTAGAATCAGGAACAAGCCGTCCGGTTTCACGGCTGCGAGGTGCTCGCGATTGCTGATCACCACCTTGGCAACACCAATTTTGCCCGTTCCGCTGAGCGCCTTGTGCAAGACCGCGTAAGCTTTCTCCCCGCCTTTTTGCGGCTCAAGGAAATACGGCTTGTAGAAAAACTTCGGATCGACCTGCTCCAAATCAACGAAATCGGTAATATCGATCGAATGGGTGGATTCGATGCGCACCTTCTCGAAGTCCTCGTCCTTCATCACGACATAATGACCGCGTTCGAATTCGAAGCCCTTTACGATCTGGTCGGCTGGAACTTCCTTCGAGTCCGCTTCCGCCACCTTTTTGTATTTGATTGGACTGAGATCGCTGGAACGAAGCTGCCGGAAACTAAGCTTCTCCTCTCTCGTGGCGGGATAAACCGCCACTGGAATGTAAACCAGCCCGAAGCTGATGCTGCCTTTCCAGATGGGACGCATACCCGGAATGCTTTCCCATAGCGCTCTGCCTGTCAACTTTAACCGGTCCTCCGCCGCAGGCGGCCCGCCTCGCTGAAATTCCTTGCAACTCAGGAAAACGGTCTGATGTTTACAGCTGAAATGAGCTTCCTCGCGAGCTTCATGAACTTGGCCGGGCCGGACTTGATCGTCATTCTGCTGATCGTCCTCGTTCTATTTGGAGCAAAGAAATTGCCCGAGCTCGCCCGCGGAATGGGCCAGGCGGTCAAGGAGTTTCAAAAGGCAAAGGACGAGTTCAACGACGAACTGCACAAGGCTGGAAAGTCTGATACCCAAATCGTGAAGCCTGACGTGAAACCGGCTGAGTCGACCGTAGTGCGAACTGACAGCCAGGGTGCTTCCAACGTCACGACGCCGCAACCGAGTGCCGCAGTCACTCCCGGCGACAAAGCTGACCAGGTTTAGCTAGGTTTCGAAACCGAGGCACGCCGCGTTGCGCAGTCCAGCGTACGTAACAGGACGCAAACGAATTGACGAAGGTGCTTTTGCACGTTTGACCGAACACGCAATTTACGGCAAAATCCCCGCTCGTTTATGTCTGAGCCGAACTTGCGCGCCCAAATCAAGGAGATGCTGGTCAAAAATCTGATGCTGCAAGTTACTCCTGAACAAATCGGCGATGAGCTGCCGCTTTTCGGTCCGGATGGACTAGGCCTCGATTCGATCGACGCGTTGGAGCTGGTTGTGAGTATGGAAAAGACGTTCGGCGTCGGCGTTCCAAATTCCGACGTAGCCGGAAAAGCGCTTCGGACTGTAAACACGATTCACGATTACATTCTCGAAAAGCGCGCCGCGGCTGCGTAGATGTACTGACTGCGCACCGCCGTGGCGTTTCGACGTGAATATTCTTTACGTAGAGAGTAGCCGCAGCTGGGGCGGACAGGAATATCGCACCTGTCTGGAAATTAACTGGCTCAACGCACATGGGCATAAGGCGTGGTTGATCTGCAATCCAGACAGTCAGGTCCACTCGAAGGCGTCGGAGCTCGACACGCGCCTGGTCACAATGCCGCTCCGCAGCCGGGTTGACCCGCTCTGCTCATTGCGCCTTTGGAAGTTTTGCCGGAAGAACAGAATCGATCTGCTCAAAACGTACAGCTCAAAGGATCACTGGATTTGCCTCCCACTTTTCCTTTGCGGAATTCCATTAAGCCGCGCGCGCTGCATCACCGATCCAATCGGCAGCCGAAGTCGCGCATTTATTTTCAAATACGGCTGTTCGCAAATCGTTGCCGACGCTTCGGTAATCAAACGGCAGTTGGTGGAAAAACACGGAATTGATCCGGCAAAAATTGAAGTCATCGGTTCAGCTGTTGATTTGGAAAAGTTCAAGCCTCCGCGCGACCCGACAAAATTCCGCCGTGAAATCGGTCTCGGCGATGAGACCCCGCTGATCGGCAACGTCGGGATGATTCGTCCGGATAAAGGTCAAATCGAGCTGGTCAAATCGGCGTCTCTGGTCTTGGAGAAACGTCCCGATGCGCGTTTCGTCATTGTCGGCCAGGGCACTGGGATTTTGAAGCGCGGCGTCAATGTGAGGAACGCAATCGATCGCGCCGAACTTGCCGACAAAATCATCATGGCTGGCTATCGCTGGGACACGCCGAACGTTTACGCGGCTTGTGACGTAATCGTAATTGCGTCACTACGCACCGAAGCCTCACCAATTGTTCTACGTGAGGCTTTCGCCAGTGGACGACCCGTGATCGCCACGAAAGTGGGCGATATTCCCGAAATTGTTCGCCATCGCGAGAACGGTCTGCTCATTGAACCGGGGAATGCGCAGGCATTGGCCTCGGCTATCCTGGAATTCATTTCCGATCCGGAGCTGGCGGCGCATTGCGCAGCGAACGGCCTCCGCTACGCGACCGAAAACTTTTCGTTCGACAAAATGATGGACGCGAAGCTGCGCGCCGATCTTGCTGTATTGCGGACGAAATAAGGGCGCGAATGTCCTTCCCGCTCTTCAAAGGACATCACATTGCCGGGAACAATTGATCGCATCAATCAATTGCTTCTTCTGGGATGCTTTCACGAGACGGAAATTTCGGGTTCACTGGAAATCAAATCCTCAAGAATCTCGCGCATATGGCGGATCGGCAGCGAATAATGTCCTTCGTCTGGAATGAATCGCGCTTTGCAGTTCGGGAAACGGTTTGCGATTGCTTCGGCGAGCCGAACGGCGAAGGCGCGATCTTCTATCCCATGCCAGAGTCGCACAGGCACGCGCACATCTTCGAGCGCAAATCCCCACGGCTCCGCATAAATCCGCGCGTCGACCAACACGCCTTCCACCGAGCCGCGCCAGGCACGCCGTTGACTCTCGAAAATCGCTTCAAAAGCTGCGTCGTCGCGCAAACTGGCCGCGTCGCACGAGCGCAACAGCAGCATCTTTAAAAGCAGCGGGCGAAGCCGGATCGGCGCGCGGAACGACAAAAACGGTCGCGCCAGGAAAAACAATTGCCGCAACAGCCACGGCCGATAGCGATAAAATGCCAGCATGTAGCGATAGAACGGCAGTAATCCGTTGAAGTCCTTCAGCTCGGCAAATGGAATCACTCCACCCACGATAGCGATCGCGCGAACTCGTTCGGGCATCGCGACCGCTGTCGCATATGCGTAGGGCGCGCCGCCAGAGATCGCGAGAATTCGGAATTCGCCAATCTCAAGACTATCAACGAGCTGTTGAACAAGCGACGGCCAGTCGCTCAACTTTCGATCAAGTTGCATGCTCGAGCCGCTGATGCCCGGCCGGTCCGGTGAAATAATGCGAACACCGAGAGCGCGCCCTGGTCCATCTGCGAGTTGCGCCATGGTGCGTGAACTCGGCCAGCCGTGGCAGAATATCACCGGCACTCCACTTGGATCGCCGTATTCTTCGAACGCAAGAAGTGCGCCGTCATGAAGCTGAACGATATTTTGCCCGTTCATCGAGCCGGCATCCTCTTTTGGCCACTTGTATTGCAAGGCGTTAATGTGTAGACCAAATTATAGTTCGAAAAACGATTCTGTTATTGTCAGCTTTGGTTATGGAAAATTATTCGCAACCTCCGCCGGGGAAAATCTCGGAACATGGCAACGGAATCGGCGCACCATCGCCAGAGGCAGTGGAACGACGTGCCAGAGAAATTGCCATGATCGATGAGCGCAATCCTGATGAGTTTACCGAGGCGGATTGGGGCCAGGCGCGCCATGAACTTATGGGCCAGGAAAATAATGGGGCTCCTGAGGAAACTCCAGATAACGCCGAGATGACCGAGGAATGGAGCGTCATCGCCAGTTCCAAGGGCCATCGCATGCCACGTCCCGGCACTCAGGAAGAGGAAACTGTTGGAGAGCATCTCGTGATTGAAGGCATAGAGGAAGCAACTCACGATCAAATGCTCGAAGCACGCCGGGAAGAACGCGACCAAGAGGGAGAAAATCCTTGAGCCCGCCCTCCGTTGAAACCGCCTCCACGCCGACGGCGGCGCATCGATCTCTTTTCCCCGCGAGCCAATCCCGGGTCGAATTCTTGCGCGATCGCTTTAATCAAATCAGAAATTTCACGAATGCGCTGTGTGCCGGTCTCGAACCCGAAGATTGCGTCGTGCAATCCATGCCGGACGTCAGTCCAACCAAATGGCACCTCGCGCATACCACGTGGTTTTTCGAAACTTTTATCCTGAAGAAATTCGTCCCGGGATATCGCGCGGAAATTCCAGAGTACGCTTACCTTTTCAATTCTTATTATAACGCTGCGGGCGACATGCACCGGCGGGACCTGCGAGGGTTAATCTCGCGCCCGACTGTGAGCCAAGCAAAGCGTTATCGCGCATCGGTCGATTCACACATCGACGATCTGCTCTCAAATCCCGACGAAAGTCTACTCGATGAGATGGAAGCGATCCTCGTCCTCGGCTTCCATCACGAACAGCAACATCAGGAATTGCTCATCACGGACATCAAGCATGTCTTCGCGCAAAACCCGCTCTATCCTGTTTTTCGTCAGCGAAACCGCGATGTCGGGGCAAAAACAATTACCCCGATCCGTTTTATCGATTTCGAGGAAACCGTGACTGCGATAGGCCATGATGGCGACGGATTCGCCTATGACAACGAAGGGCCGCGGCATCGGGCACTCGTTCCCGCGTTTTCGCTGGCAACGCGGCCCGTCACAAATGGCGAATTCATCGCGTTCGTCGAGGACAACGGCTATAGCCGGCCGGAATTCTGGTTATCGCTCGGCTGGATGACTGTGAACGAACAACGCTGGAACGCGCCGCTTTACTGGACAAAACGCGACGGCGCATGGTGGAATTTCACACTCTCCGGTCTACGTCCCGTCGATCAATCCGAGCCTGTCGCGCACATCAGTTATTTCGAAGCTGACGCGTATGCCAATTGGGCCAAGGCGCGCCTCCCGACTGAGTTCGAATGGGAGCGCGCGGCGTCAAGTTGTCCAATCGAAGGCAATTTCGTCGAGACCGAACTCTTCCACCCAGTGGCTGTAGCGTCCGCTGTATTAGCGGACAAACCGGGAAAAGATCAGCGCCTTCACCAAATGTTCGGCGACGTTTGGGAATGGACGCGCAGCGCCTACTCCCCCTACCCCGGCTACAGCGCTGGTCCCGGCGCACTTGGCGAGTACAACGGCAAATTCATGTGCAACCAATACGTGCTGCGCGGTGGTTCTTGCGCGACATCCCGCACCCATATCCGCCGCACCTATCGCAATTTCTTTCAACCGGAAAAACGCTGGCAGTTCACCGGAATCAGAGTCGCACGCGACGCGCAGTAAATCGATAGCGTGCGTCACTCTGTGCGCGCCATTTCAACCCCACAATGACCGGAGATTCAATCATAGCTCCGCCGCAACTATCTGCGCCAGAATCGGCGGATTTTCTGGCGGATGTTATTGCTGGTCTGTCGTCGAACCCGCGCACGATCCCGTGCAAATACTTCTACGATGAGCGAGGCGCGGCGTTGTTTCAGAAGATCTGTGAGCTGCCTGAATATTATGTTACCCGCACCGAGATCGATATTCTGGATCGAAGTCGCGCCGACATCGCCTCACAGCTCGGACCCAACGTCGAACTAATCGGACTGGGCACCGGTGCCGGCACGAAAACGCGGATTCTGATCGAGGCGCTCGAGAATCCTGCCGTTTATATCCCCGTCGATATCTCGGAACCACAACTGCGCCAATCGACTGCTCTCTTCCAGAAAGTTTTTCGAGATTTGGAAATTCTGCCAGTATGCGCGGACTACCTGCAATCTGTCGTGTTGCCTTCTCCCCGTCGCAAACCTGCGCGGAACATCGTGTATTTCCCAGGATCGACCATCGGCAACTTTGAGCCGGATGAAGCCGTGCAGTTCTTGCGTCGCATTGCGAATGTCTCCCGCGGAGGCGGCGGGCTGCTCATCGGCGTCGATTTAAAGAAGGAACGCCAGGTGCTGGAAGCCGCTTATAACGACAGCGCCGGCGTGACTGCGCAATTCAACCTGAATTTGCTGCAACGCATCAACCGCGAATTGGGCGCAGACTTCGATCTGGATCAATGGCGGCACAGCGCAATCTACAATTCCAACGCCGGCAGGATTGAAATGAATCTCATCAGTGAAATCGACCAGTTCGTGCATTTCAACGAACACAAGTTCCATTTCCGTCGGGCGGAAAAAATCATCACCGAGTATTCTTATAAATATACGCCAGACGAGTTTGCGACGTTCGCTGCCAAAGCCGGATTCAACTTTGTTCGAATGTGGACCGACGAGGCGGGTTTGTTTGGCGTTTTCTACTTTGTGACAGCTTCAGAGTAGCGCGTGCCTCGCGCTTGCCGATCTCGTAATATGCAAGCCAGAGGCATGCACTACTCTAGATGAGCGCGTTGGTGAAGTTCGAAGACGTTTGCAAACGCTACGGCGACGCAATCGCACTATATCCGACGAACCTCTCAGTTGAGTCGGGTAAAACCACGGTACTCATCGGACCAAGCGGCTGCGGCAAATCTACTTTGCTGCGATTAATCATTCGCTTAATCGAACCGGATTCCGGCTCGATCGAGTTCGATGGCAAACCGGTTACGCCGGATAACATCAATGCTTTGCGGCGCCGGATTGGTTACGTGATCCAGGAGGGCGGCTTGTTTCCTCATCTAACCGCTCGCGCCAATGTTCTTTTGATGGCGCGTCACATTGGAAAATCCGAAGAAGAAACGCACAACAGGCTCCTGGAATTGTCCGAGCTGACAAGATTTTCAGAAAAACTGCTCCCGCGTTATCCGGTCGAACTTTCGGGCGGCCAACGCCAGCGCGTCAGTTTGATGCGTGCGCTGATGCTTTCGCCAGAACTGCTTTTGCTCGATGAGCCGCTCGGTGCGCTCGACCCGCTGGTCCGCGCTTCGCTGCAAAAGGATCTCAAAGAAATTTTCACCCGACTTGGCCAGACAGTGCTTTTTGTCACTCACGATCTGGCGGAAGCGATTTATTTTGCCGACGCGATCGTGCTCATGAACGAAGGACTGATCGTTCAAAAAGGTTCGATTACCGATCTGCGGGAGAGAGCAGCCGACCCTTTCGTCTCCGAGTTCATCAACGCCCAGCGCGGGATCGCGAGTGTATGAATCCCATCAGGAAAACAGCAAAGCAGGAAAGGTTCGAATCCAAGCAATTCCGCCGTTTCCCGGTTTCCTGGCTCCCAGATTTTCTCCTGATCTTGTCCTGCGTTCCTGCTCTCCTGGTTAATTCTTCTTCTGCTGCCGATGTTGTCATTGGTTCCAAGAAATTCACGGAATCCTATGTGCTCGGCGAAATCGCGAAACGCACCCTGACCGATGTGGGAATTCCAGCGGAACACCGCCAGGGCATGGGCGGAACAATTATTCTGTGGGAGGCGCTGCAGGGCGGACAGATAGACGCTTACCCGGAATATACGGGAACAATCGCGACCGAAATTCTAAAGAGCGATTCCACCCTATCGCTCGATCAAATTCGCGATTCGCTCGAAAAAGTTGGTGTGGGCATGACAGCTCCGCTGGGTTTCAACAATACATACGCGCTGGTGATGCGACGCAGCGAAGCGCAACGGCTTGGGATCCGCACAATCAGCGATCTACAAAGATATCCCGAGCTTAAATTCGGACTCACGCACGAATTTCTGGAGCGGCAGGACGGGTGGCGGCCATTGCGCCAGCGCTACGGGTTGCGACAGCAAAATATCGTCGGCATCGATCACGCACTTGGCTACGGCGCGCTTGTGAATGGATCGATTGCTGTAAAGGACGCTTACTCGACGGATGCAAAAATAGAGCAGAATGATCTGTTCGTTCTCGAAGACGACCTTCACTTCTTTCCGAAATATGAGGCGGTCTTCTTGTTCCGATCCTCCACGCGCGCGGACGCAATCGCAGCATTGCAGCGCCTGGAAGGCACCCTGGATGAGACACGAATGATTCGTCTGAACGCTGAAGCTGAGCGGACAAAGAATTATGCAAGAGGGGCAGATTTGTATTTTGAAAGGAGCGCCCGCCCCCCTAACAGCCTGAATGATTCTTTTCCGAGCAAGCTGTCTCGCTGGACACTTCGGCATCTCCAGTTGGCTGGATTTTCGTTGCTGCTTTCAATCATCGTCGGGATTCCGCTTGGCATTGTCGCGAGTCGGGGCGGTGCTGTTGGCCATGTTATTCTTGGTTTCGCCGGCGTTGTGCAAACCATCCCGTCGCTTGCGTTGCTGGCCTTACTCGTTCCCCTGCCCTTTTTTGGAATCAGCATTCGCACTGCCATCGCCGCGCTTTTTCTGTACGGTTTGCTGCCGATCGTGCGCAACACAGCGACCGGTCTGCAGGACATTCCACGATCATTGCGCGAATCCGCGGTCGCGCTGGGCCTCAGCCCAATTGCGCGCCTTTGGGAAGTTTATCTGCCGATGGCATCGCGATCCATCCTCTCCGGAATCAAAACCAGCGCCGTGATTAATATTGGAACCGCCACGCTCGCCGCGTTGATCGGCGCTGGCGGTTTAGGCGAACCGATCATAAGCGGCCTTAGCTTGAACGATCACGTGACCATTCTCGAGGGTGCGATTCCCGCTGCTGTGCTCGCACTTCTCGTACAATGGTGTTTTGATTTGTTTGACCGCGTTTTAATTCCAAAAGGACTTCGTCTATAGAGTGGCACGAGCATCCAGTGCTTTGTCGCAAGCTCAGAAGCTCGCGCTACATTTGATTAATGCCACTTGCTTCTATCAATCCTGCTACCGGCGAAAAAGTGAAGGAGTTCTCTCCTTTCGATGATGCAGAAATTGAGAAACGGCTGGGACGCGCGGATGAAGCGTTCAGAAGATATCGCCGCACCAGCTTAACTCAGCGCGCGGAGTTGTTGCACGCCGTGTCGGAGTTGCTGTTCCAGGAAAAGCAAACATTTGCGGAGATCATCACGCTCGAGATGGGAAAACTGTTCCGCGATTCAGTCGCAGAAATCGAGAAGTGCGCGCGTGGTTGCCGGTTTTACGCGGAGAACGGTGCGCGATTTCTCGAAGAGGAACCGGCGCAGACCGATGCTGCTGAAAGTTACGTCGAGTATCAACCGCTCGGAGCCGTACTGGCGGTAATGCCGTGGAATTTCCCGTTCTGGCAGGTGTTTCGATTTGCTGCGCCGGCTTTGATTGCCGGCAATGTCGGCTTGCTCAAGCACGCATCGAATGTTTCGCAGTGCGCGCTTGCCATTGAAGGAATCTTTTGCCGCGCCGGATTTGAAGAGGGCGTTTTCCAAACGCTGCTGATCGAGCCGGAGCAGGTGGAAAAACTAATCTCCGATGCGCGCGTCAAAGCCGTAACGGTGACAGGCAGCGAAAAAGCCGGTGCGGCTGTCGCGAGCGCGGCCGCGCGTGAAATCAAAAAGAGTGTGCTCGAGCTAGGCGGCAGCGACGCATTCATCGTGATGCCGAGCGCAGACTTCGAATCGGCGCTGAGCACTGCGGTCAAAGCGCGCACGATCAACACCGGTCAGTCCTGTATCGCAGCGAAGCGATTCATTATCGCGGACGAAATCTATGAGCGGTTCCTTCAACAATTCGTTGAGCGCATGCGGGCGCTCAAGATTGGCGACCCAATGGATCCGGAGACTGAGCTCGGTCCACTTACGACGGAACAAATCCTGCGAGGCGTAGACGATCAGGTGCAGAGAACGATCGCCCAAGGCGCGAAATTATTGACCGGCGGCAACCGAATTCACGGTCCGGGATTTTTCTACGAGCCTACGGTTCTCGTCGATGTGCCGAAAGAGTCGCCGGCGTACCGCGAGGAAATCTTCGGCCCGGTTGCAGCTTTTTTCCGTGTGAGCGATGCCGACGCTGCCCTCGAGCTCGCGAACGACACCACATTCGGCCTGGGTTCGAGCGCGTGGACCAAAGACCGCAAAGAGCAAAAACTTTTCGCAGCGGAGTTGGACAGCGGAATGGTTTTCATCAACGCGATGGTCGCGTCCGATCCGCGTTTGCCGTTCGGCGGCGTAAAGCGTTCCGGTTTTGGACGCGAACTCGGCGCCGCAGGCGTTCGCGAGTTCACGAACACGAAAACGATCTGGATTTCCTGAGGAGCAGAACAGGTTCACCAACTCCAGGAAACTCCACCGTAGAACGAGCGACCGTCGCCGGGATGGAAAATCTCAGGATTCGGTTCAGTGCGCGCGTCGGCGATCACGTCGATAGACGACGCATAGCGCTGATTGGTCAGGTTCCTGCAATCGATAAAGACTGAGAATCCGTTGGGCCGTCGAAATCCTGTACGGAAACCAAGCCGCACATAACTATCCGCAAAAAGCGAATTCGCCTCATCAACTGGATAACGAGAGAGGTTATACTGCAGATTTGGGCCCGCATAGAAACCAGAAGGGTTTTGGTAAAGCAATTGTGCTTCATAAATGTGAACCGGAATTCCCGGGAGGCGATTGTCGCCGTAAACGGCGTCCTGATCGAAATGAAAATCGTTGAGCGTGTAGCTCTGTTCGAGTGACAAACGATCGCCCGGGCGATTCGACTGCTTTGGTACGAGTAGATCTCGAAGCAATTCAACTTCCAGGCTTGCCTCGATTCCTTGATGATTTGTGCGCGGGACGTTCCTGGTGCCTATATCGTTTCCGAAGGCGTCGTTGACTTCGAGCAATTCATCACGAAACCATGAGCGATAAAGCGACAACTCCCACTCAAGCCACGAATACTCTCCGCGAGTTCCGACTTCAATGGTCCACGCGTGTTGCGGCGACAGCGGCGTATAAACCACGCTGGAATTCGGACCTTCAGTAAAATCTACCAGATTGTCCAGCGAAGGTGGCTGCCAACTCCGACTGACATTCACAAATGCCTGTGTCTTCTGATTGATTTCGTAAATCGCGCCCAGCTTGGGATTGAATCCCCAAAAATTTTGCCGATTTGATTGATTTCCTGCCTCGTCGGTGAAGAACTCATCCTTGAAATGACGTTCCGCGAAAATCGCCTGCGCTCCGGCGACGATCGAGAACCGCTGTGTGAGATACAGTTGGTCCTCGAGATACGCTGGAAGATTTATCGAACTACGTATGCCTCGCGCAGTCGTTGCGCCCGTGTGTCCGAAAATATTCTCGTAATTTTGCGTGGGCTCGTCTTCGTACTGCGGACTCGCACCAATTGTAAGAATATTTCGATGTCCAAAGAGTTCGTGACGGCTAACGAGATTCAGGGTCCCGCCAAAATTGTCCGAATAAAACTGCTCGATCCCTTCCCGAAAGTCGGGCGAAAAGAACGCGGTTTTCAATATCGTGATGGAACCAGAACACACCGACATCGAGCTGAATCTCTTCAGTCCGAACGCTTAGTTTGTCCGCCAGGCGAACGTTCGACAACTCCTTGTTCCAATCCTGGGCTATCGCGAGCGGATTAGCCTGCGTGGGATCGCTTTCCATTTCTGACTTGGTCAAACCGCCGGGCAGATTCCGATTGGTCCGGTCCAGCGTGAGATAAAATCGATTCTCCACTTGGTCGCTGAACTTGTAACCGAGGTCGGTAAAAAGGATTTCTGTATTCTCGCGGCTATGCTCACGAAAGCCTTCGCGCGCTCGGAAATCAATCGCACCAAATTCATCGAACTTCCCTTGGACCGCGCCGCCGCTCATGTCGCCGCGGAAGAAGCCGTAACTTCCCCCCTTCAAGCCGGACCTGGAATGGCGCCGTATCGTACCCAGTAAACGGCACGAGATTGATTGCCCCGCCAAGTGTCAGCGCACCGTACTTAAATGCATTGGCGCCCCGAGAGATTTCCGCATGGCTGATTGCAGCAACATCAAGATCCTCGAGAGTTGTCTCGCCATCCCCTTGGTTGAAATTCAGGCCGTCCATTAAAAACATCACGCCGAGTGGCTCGTCTCCAGATGTGATTCCGGACCCTCGAATTGAAATCTTGGAAACTTCGGCGCCGTTTTCCGATTGAAGGAAAACGCCCGGTGTTCGTTGCAGCAAATCTTCAAAGTTTGACGCGCGACCGAGTTCCATGTCATCGGTCGTCCTCACTGTGAAGGCTCCCGGAACTTGCGTCTTCTGCTTTGCAGATTCCTCGGGTGACACTGATGTAAGTGAGCCGGTTGCTTCTCCTGTGACCGTCACTCCTTCGGCTTCCGCTGCGTTACTTGAAATGTCGACAGCCTGCGCCGGTGAAATTGAGATGACCACAACTGCTGTGATGGCAAGAACGCTCAACCTCGCCATGTCGAGTCCAATCAATCGCGAACCGCAAGTTGCTTCACAAACCGCCATCCGTTTCGCTCGTAACCAAGCGATTCGTAAAACTTTTGGGCATCGTCTCGGGCAAGCCGTGTGTTCAAAGCGACGCGCCTGATTCCTCTTTGGGCGAAATCGTTCTCTGCGGTTGCAATCAGCGCTCGACCAATTCCGCGGCGCCGCATCGCGCTCAATATCACCAGGGCAACAATTCGCCCGGAAAGATCGTTATGCTCGTAGCTTGGATAAGTTAGCGTGCCGATCATGCCGCACACTTTGCCATCACACACCGCCACAAAAGTGCGGTAGCGCTCATCAGTCGCGATCCGCGGTAACCGCATCTGCATCTCCGATTTCGTCGTTCCGTAGCCAAGCTCGCACATTAGTTGCGCGAGCGCCGCGGCGTCGTCAGGTTGCGCGTGACGAATTGTAAGATCGACTTCTTCCAGCGGCATTGGTGGATCGACCTCTCTGCCCGCAATGCTTCGCATCGCGACGCAGACCGGCCTGGGAACGATGTTAAAATATTACGTAGTCCGCCGCCATTCTTTACCAACGAGCCGAGAAGAGTGTGTCCCCATCACCCTGTCGGCAGCTATGTGGACATCGAGTCAGTCAGCGGCGCCGTTGATTCCGACGAAGCCTTCGCGTTCCAAATGCAAAATGATCTCTTGGGCAGCTTCGTCGGGTGACAACTCTGCTGTGTCCACTGTGACTTCGGCGTCGGTCGGCTCTTCGTATGGATCGGATATTCCGGTAAATTCCTTCAAGGTCCCGGCACGGGCTTTCGCGTAGAGGCCTTTTCGATCACGCTGCTCGCAAACTTCTACCGACGTGGAAAGGTGCACCAGGATAAATCCGCCAAACGGATCAATCATCGCCCGCACGTCCTTCCGCGTGGAATCGTAAGGCGCAATCGGTGCGCAGATGGCGATACCGCCGTTCTTAGTGATTTCTGAGGCAACATAACCAATGCGGCGAATATTGATGTCGCGGTGTTCCTTCGAAAAACCAAGCTCTGAAGAGAGGTGTTTCCGCACGAGATCGCCGTCGAGCAGCGTCACCGGCCGGCCGCCCATCTCGAGGAGCTTAATCATGAGCACATTGGCGATCGTCGATTTACCTGCACCGGAAAGACCAGTGAAAAATACCGTCATCCCTTGTTTGTGCCGCGGCGCGAAGGTACGCCGCAGTTCCTGCGCGATTTCGGGAAAAGTGAACCAGGCCGGAATCTCCCGGCCGTCGTTCAAGCGTCGCCGCAATTGCGTACCCGATAGATTGAGCACGCGCGAACCAGCGGGCACTTCGTTTTCCGGGAAATATTTATCCCGGTCTTCCACATAGACCATCATTTGGAAGGGCACCATCTCAACGCCGATCTCCGCTTCATGTTTGCGGAACAACTCCTGCGCTTCGTACGGTCCATAGAATGGTTTGCCGTCGGCATCGTTGCCTGGCCCCGCGTGATCGCGGCCGACGATGAAATGAGAGCAGCCGTAATTTTTTCGAATAATCGCGTGCCAGAGCGCTTCCCGCGGTCCGCCCATCCGCATCGCTAACGGCAATAAGGCCAGCTTGGCCGTGTCGCGTGGATATTTGGAGACAAGCAACTGGTAGCAACGGACGCGCGTGAAGTAGTCCACGTCACCGGGCCGGGTCATGCCGACGGACGGATGAATCAGAAGGCTAGCTTCGACCTGGCTCGCCGCGCGAAAAGTCAATTCCACGTGCGCGCGATGCATTGGATTGCGCGTCTGGAACCCGATGATCTTGCGCCACCCCAGACAGACGAACTCCGCGCGCAGGTCCGACGGTGTAAGCCGAAGAGTCCGGAAATCGTAATGCGAGGGCAGTTGCAAACATTCCACGCGTCCACCCACGTACCAGCCATGTCCCTTGTTCAGAAGATAATCGACACCGGGATGCAGAGTACTCGTATTTCCAAAAACAGCTTGCGCTTCGGCCTTGCGGTCCGGTTGCCATACATCCTCGACATATAGCACCGCAAGCATCACGCCCTCCGAGTCCCGCAGGGCGACCTTGCTGCTCCCGGGTTTCAAGGATTTCGCAAACGCGTCCGGTACATCGAGCGCAATCGGGATCGGCCAAACCAAGCCGTTGCTCAATCTCATCTCATCGCAGACGCGCTCGTATTCGTCGCGATTCATGAAACCCCGCAGCGGTGAGAAGCCGCCACTCACCAGAAGCTCGAGATCGCGAATCTGCCGGCTGGTCAGATCCCAGGAGGGAAAATCTTTAGACCGCGCTTTGAGTTCGGCGGCGTTCTCGTGGTCGAGCTTAAGGTCCACCAGTTCGCCGCCATGCGGGGCAACAAGATGTCCCTGAGATTTCACAGTGTCTATATTCATTAGGAAGAGCGCTTCTATACTATTGAGGGCGGGACGTCGCAATCAGGACCAACTAAGTGAGCGACAACCAACATCCACAACGACAGTTGCGTGTCCAAACTGCTATTTTAACTTCTCGTATGGCAGAAACTCACGCAACGGCCTACGATTCCAAGATCGAAGGGAACGTAATTTTCACCCGTTTCGATGCGGCGTTGAATTGGGTCCGGAAGAATTCGCTTTGGCCGATGCCGATGGGGTTGGCCTGTTGCGCCATCGAGTTGATGGCCACGGCTGCGTCGCGATTCGATATTTCGCGGTTCGGCGCGGAAGTGATGCGCTTCTCGCCGCGTCAGTGTGACGTGATGATCGTTGCCGGCACCGTCACGTACAAGATGGCGCTGGCGGTGAAAAGGATTTATGAGCAAATGCCGGAACCAAAATGGGTGATCGCCATGGGTGCGTGTGCGTCCACCGGCGGAATGTATCGCTCCTACGCTGTGCTGCAGGGCATTGATCAACTCTTGCCGGTGGACGTCTACATCTCTGGCTGCCCGCCACGTCCGGAAGCGTTGCTGGCCGGCTTGATGAAATTACAGGAAAAAATTTCGCGGCAGCGTGCGTTCAAAGACCAGCAGCCACAGTTGGCGGAAAAACTGGAGGACGTACTAGCATGAAGCCTCCTTCAAATTCTAATTGTAGGGCAAGCGGTTCGCTTGCCTCGTGTCATAGTGCCGGCAGGCGGAGCGCCTGCCCTACAATGCCATAAGCAGATGACCAGCCAGGAAGCAATCGAGTCGCTGGACAAATCGTTTGAAGGAAAGCTTGAGTCCAAGACGGAGTTTCGCGGCGAGAGGACGTATACAATTTCAGCACTGGATCTTCGCGAGATCGCGAAATTCTGCCGAGACGATCTTTCGTTCGATTATTTGCTCGACATCACCAGCACCGACAATTTCGGCGAAGAACCGCGTTTCGAAATTGTTTATCACCTGTACTCGATGCCACATGGTACGCACCTCCGACTAAAATTAAGAGTCTCGGAAGACCTCGGGTCCGTCGATACCGTTTCAGACATCTGGCCGACGGCCGACTGGCACGAACGCGAGATTTACGACATGATGGGCATCAAGTTTAACGGGCATCCCGATCTCCGTCGTATTTTGATGTGGGACGGCTATCCATTCTTCCCACTGCGAAAGGATTTTCCGCTTGCAGGCTTGCCGAGCGATATGCCCGATGTCGCCTTCACCAAAGTCACACCGCTCGAAGGCGGCCCCTTCGTCACAGTTCCAAGTACTGCAGGTTCGAAAGATCGCGAGCCGCGTGCACGCCCGGGGGAACTGTAGGGCGTCTGTGGTCAGACGCGTCGTTTCTCAATCACATCAAGCGGCTGAGACCGGCGGCGCTGTTTCGGGTTTGCGAGTGGCGACCATTACATCTGGCCGCAAGGCTTCATCGCGCGGCGCTGCATGCTTTTGTCCGGATTTCGGATACGCGATCCGGCTGTGCAACATTGACACGAGCGTGAACCGGAATCGGTCGGCGATCATTGTCAGTTCGCCGAGAGTGAGATCGCATTCGTCCAATTGCCGGTCGCTGATGCGTTCTTCGACGATCTCGTTGACGAGCGTTTCGATTTTTTGCGGCGTGGGTTTTTCCACACTGCGCGAAGCGCTTTCGATTGCATCGGCAAGGCTGATAATGGCGCTTTCCTTCGTTTGCGGTTTCGGTCCGCTGTAACGAAAACTTTCTTCGTGCACCTCAGGAACGTCGTCCTCGCGCAGTCTCATAATCTTGCCACCTGCGAGTGCGTCTTCATGCTGCTGCAGCGCTCGTTGATAAAAATACCGGACGAGCGATGTGCCGTGATGCTCCTGAATAATGTCGATGATGCGCCGGTTTAGCCGATACTTCAGCGCGAGATCCACGCCCTCTTTGACGTGCGCGATGATGATCAATGCGCTCATCGTTGGTGCCAGATCGTCGTGGGGATTTCGCTCGAAGCTCATATTCTCCGTGAAGTATTCCGGTTTCACCAGTTTGCCGACGTCATGAAAATAGGAGCAGACGCGGCAGAGGGTCGCGTTCGCGTCGACGGCTTCTGCCGCGGCTTCGGCGAGATTAGCCACGACAAGGCTATGATGATACGTGCCCGGGGCTTCGATTGTCATTCGACGCAACAACGGGTGATTAAGATCCGATGCTTCCAACCAGGAAATATCGGTCGTGATTCCAAAAAGATTCTCGAGCATCGGCAACGCGCCGCCCACGATCATTGCGGTAACAATACCATTGCCGATGGCGAGAGCGCTTTGCACTCCAACCATGCCCCAGTCGTTAGCCGTGGGATAAAACCAGTTAATTGGCCCGATCAAACCGAACGTCAGTGACAACAACCAGATAGCGAGCCCGACGAAGAAACCGGCGCGGATCAATCGACCGCGACGTCGCACCTGCAGCGTGAGAGAGACAGCTGTAAATCCGCTGATCAGACTGGTGATTAAAAGAGGCGCATCGATAGGACCAAATAACATGCTGCTCCACAGGCTCACGAAAAACGCTGCGTAAAGCCCGTGCTGCCGGCCCAGCAACACGCTCAGCACCAGCGGTGCAAAAGCATATGGCGTAATCAATCCGGCCGTTTCTGGTTTCAAGAAGCGGTAATTGCCGCTGTTGCAAACGACCAGCAGCAATTTGATGACCGCCAGTTGCACAAAAATGACACTAAAAACGAGAAAAATTCGTGAGTTCTGCTCGAAGCTTTTTGGCTGATTGATCCAAAGCTGCGTGATCGCAGTGGCCAGCACCAGCAGCGCAATGATGTAATTCTTCGTCGGCTCCGCTTGTTGGCCGCTAAAGACGAGAAACGCCAGACCACCAGCAAACAGCGCAAAGATGAATACCTTTACATGCGACGAGCATTCCACGTTGCGCATCAGCTCACTGCGTGACCGCCGCCGCCGCCGTTTGCGCGATGCGAGGCCGCGTTTAATGAGCCGACCACGTTTGAGAAAATCGAACATAGCAATCGTTACTTGCGAGATTCGGACGCCGGCCCGCGGTGCGCCTGATACGCTCCGATGATGGCGCGCACCAATTCATGCCGCACAACGTCGCGGTCGGTGAAGTATACCATCGCGATACCTTCCACGTTCTTCAAGGCCTGCAAGGCCTCGAGCACACCCGAACGCTTGTTTGCCGGCAAATCAATCTGCGTGACGTCGCCGGTCACGACGCACTTGGAATTCAAACCGATGCGCGTCAGCAACATGAACATCTGCTCAGTGGTTGTATTTTGGGCCTCATCAAGGATAACAAAGGCGTTGCTCAAAGTGCGTCCACGCATGTATGCAAGCGGAGCTACTTCGATTGTTTGCCGCGCGATCGCCCGCTCAATTTCATCCGGCTCAAGCATCTCACGTAATGCATCGTAAAGCGGGCGCAGATACGGGAGGATCTTTTGTTCCAAGTCGCCTGGAAGAAAACCCAGTGCTTCCCCGGCTTCTACTGCGGGCCGGGTCAGAATAATGCGGGCCACCTGTTCCTTCTTCAATGCCGCCACTGCCATCGCAACTGCTAGATAAGTTTTGCCCGTCCCAGCCGGTCCAATCCCAAAAACAACGTCATGTTTATGAATCGCCTCCACGTATGCTCGCTGATTGGCACTCCGCGCTACGACAGGAGGCTTGCGGGAAGAGGTTACGATTTTGGTCGAAACAATGTCGCCGATACTCTCATTGCGTTCTTCAGTCACGGCCTTGAGCGTGTAATTGAATTCGTGTTTTTGAATGTCAACACCTTGTTGCCGGGCTTGCTCAAGCTGTTGAAATACCTGCTGGGCCTTGTCGACCCGACTCGGGTCGCCTTCCAGTTTCATCCAGCCTTCGCGCGTCGTCACTTTGACGCCTAACGAGTCCTCCAGATGCTTCAAAAGCTTGATGTCATTCGCGTAGAGCGACTGCAGAGCGCGTGGGCTCTCGAACTGCAAAGTCCGCGATTCAGTCATAATCGTGGCGGCTGCCACGAATTATAAGAGCTAACGGAAACCATACACCAGCGCCCAGTGCGTGCGTTCCTCTGGCGATTGTTCCACGCTCACGATGATAAAATAACTGCCTGTCGCTTTTGGGATTACGTGTGCAGCCGCGAAATGGCCTTTCTCCCAGCTGTCGGGTTCTTCCGCGAGTTTTCCATCGGAATCGTAAACGTGAACCGACACCTTTGCCTTGTCGACTTCCGTTCCCAGCCAAAACCAGTATTCGTTTCCTTTGAACAACTGCTGTCGCACAGCTTTCTTCTCGCCAGACCCGAGGTCTCCCCCCCAATAATCCTCGCGCACTTGGAAGCCTTGTTTGATGTACGGTTCGGCGGCCTGAAGCGCGAACGATTGCGCGTCGTCCACCGAAGCGAAAATCGCAGGCTGCAATGCCTTAAGGATCAGCAGCAGAGAGCTTGCGCGGACGAAAATCTTCACGAAGCGGTTCATCGAAGGTCAATCCTTAGTGACGATCCCTTGGCCAATTCGCGTAGTGATCTCCTTAACCTTCTTCACTGTCTCAGGCGGAATCTGGCGATCACCGACATCGATCAAGGGTTTCACCTCGACCAGAGCGTCCTGAATTTGGTGGAGAATTGGAAGATCAAACTCCGGCATTCCCTGCAGTCTTTTTTGAAAATAAGAGAGCAGATCAGGCTGGTGCAGCAGCTCTGCGCCGTCCGCGGAAAAATGTTCGTTAACCACTGATGTCAATACTTCGGTTCCGCGCAGCCATCCGCCCAAGCTAACGAGCTGCGACAACTTTTCATCGTGCACCTCGTTCATTGCTTGTTGTACGCTGTTCTGGGTGCGGTCCAGTTCCCGGCGCACATTGTTCCAATTCCGCTTGTCTGCTGCCTCAATGATCGCCTTCGCATGCGGTGTAATCGAATTTCCCACGCCGATACCTTTCGCCAGCGTCGTGACACGCTGCCCAATGTCCTTCACGGTTTCTGCGTCTTCCGCCTGCACGGCGATAAAACCATCGGCGATCACTGTCCCAAGCAAAAGGGCAATACGCGGACGCTCGGTGAAGTTCGGTCCCTTGTCGCTGCGGACATGTGCCTTCCAGTTCACCGCGCCCAGCTTGTTCAGCGCACCAAAAATCTCGTTAGGCAATGGTACCACAACGTCTTCCACGGTTGTGGACAGTTGTTTAATGTTGATCTGCTGCGGCGCCTGGGAGGCATTCGCGCAAAGGGCAAAACCGCAGAGAACACCCACGGTCTTAAAATATCTTATAAAGGGCGTCATTGGCACTTTCGACTGTTGATTTCGGATTCGTATTCACGATTAATGGAGCGAATATTAACCGGAACTGCCGTCGTACACAACTAATGCCAGCACCGATCTCATTCATCCGTTCGAGCCGCAAATCCGCAAGCGATTTGAGCCCCCAGTGTCCAAGTCTTAAATCGCCATGAAATTGCACCGACTGGAGCAGATCCTTGAGCGCGCGGCTTCGAGGCGAATCACCGTTATCGGCGATCTGATGCTTGACGAATTTGTCTGGGGAAAGGTCGGCCGCATCTCACCGGAGGCGCCGGTCCCCGTCGTTGAGGTGACTGGGGAATCGTTCTACCCGGGCGGCGCGGCCAACGTTGCCCGGAACCTGCGCGAATTTGTCGATCACGTGGCTGTAATCGGAATGTTCGGCAAGGATCGCAGCGGGCGTCAACTCCGGGAGCTCTTGGCGGAGCAAAATATCGACATGTCAAGCGCGGTCGAGGACGAACGCTTTTGCACAATCGTCAAAACCCGTATCATCGCGCTGCATCAGCAGGTGGTTCGTGTCGATCGCGAAAAAATCCTCGCCCCCTCGAGCGCACAAATAGCGATGGCAGTCGCGGCGGTTCGAGACAGCCTCAAAGAAACCGATGCGATTATTTTTGAAGACTACGGTAAGGGGTTTGTGACAACCGAACTGGTGGCCCAAATTGCTCGCGAGGCGGCCGCGGCTGGTAAAATAGTAGCAGCCGATCCCAATTCGCAGCACTCCGTCGACTGGCGCGGCGTTACAGTTGTCAAACCAAACCGCGCTGAAGCGTTTCTTGCAGCGGGGATTCCCTGGCGCGACGGCGAGCAACCTCCAACAAAAGACACCGATCTTGAGCACGCCGGTAAAGCCCTTCTTAAGAAATGGGAAACTCAATACGTCCTGATCACTCTGGGCGAACACGGAATGATCCTTTTCCGGCAGAACGAGGCACCGCACTACATCCGCACGAGGGCTCGTCAGGTTTTCGACGTCTCGGGTGCGGGCGACACTGCGATTGCGCTCTTCACGCTTGGGCTCGTCTGCGGTGCGACTCCCATTGAAGCGGCGGAAATTGCCAACCATGCAAGCGCAGTAGTCGTGAGCAAACTTGGAACGGCGACTGTGACGCGAGATGAACTCATCGCCAGTTTTCGAGAGGACCGCAAAAATGCCTGACGCTCTGTCGTCGGCCGTCTTTATCGATCGCGACGGCACGATCATGGAAGATACCGATTATTGTTCCGATCCGAAGGATGTGCGGATTTTTCCAGGTGTTCTTGAGGCACTGCGACGTTTGAAATCGCGAGGGTTCAAACTAATCATCATCACAAATCAAAGCGGGATCGGGCGCGGACTCTTCACGCTCGATCAATACCGCGCGGTCGAATCGGAGGTGCTACGGCAACTTGGAGACGGTTTGGTTGACGCCACTTACTACTGTCCGGATGCTCCCGGACAACATTCGAAGTGCCGCAAGCCTGCGCCGGGAATGGTTGTCAAAGCCACGCGAGACCATCAGGTCGACCTTTCCTGTTCGTTTTTGATTGGCGACAAGGAGGTCGATGTCGAATGCGCTCACAATGCGGGTGTACGTGCGATTCGCGTGCGGACCGGACTTCAACGCGACGTGCCGGGAAGCAACGCAGATTGGGTGGCCGATGACATGCCCGCAGCGGTCCAGATCATCTTAAACGCAAAATCATGATCTTCCGTCATTCCGAGCAAAATCGAGGCTGCAACGCAGCGGACGAAGTTCCTAAGTCCACGCTTTCAATCCCGCAGCTTCACCAGAGATTAATCTCGCGGAATGCTTCGCCTCCGCTTCGCTTCGCTCAGGATGACTGTCATGAATAAGGCGGTAGGTATTATTCCAGCGCGCTGGAGTTCTACGCGTTTTCCTGGAAAACCATTGCATCTGATTGCTGGCAAGGCTCTTTTACGGCGAGTATTAGATCGGTGTGAAAGGGCGAAAAACCTCGACTCAGTAATCGTTGCCACAGACGATATGCGCATTGCCGAGGCGGCGTTTAATTGGGGTGCCGAAGTCGCGCTGACTTCGACAAGCCATTGCAGCGGAACCGATCGGATAGCCGAAGTCGCACGCAGCGCGAAACAGTTCGCGTTCATCGTCAACATTCAGGGGGATGAACCGTTGGTTGATCCGCGGCTAATTGACAAGATCGTAGAGAAACTGCGCGCGGACCGAACGATCCAGGTCGTCACTGCCGCGCATTGGTTTGAACATCCAGAGGACGCGCTGTCCCCTCACCAAGTCAAAGTGGTTGTCGACCTTACTGGAAACGCGCTCTATTTCTCGCGCGCCCCGATTCCATTCCAACGTGCAAGGCGCGACGGTGATCAGTCCGTCGAACAACAGAAGGGCCGCTCCTTGTCCCTTCGTCATCAGGGCATTTACGGTTTTCAGCGGAACGCCCTCCTGAAATTCGTGAAGTGGAAACCGACTCCGTTGGAACGCGCTGAGTCACTCGAGCAATTGCGCGCATTAGAAAATGGTGTAACGGTTCATGTGCTCATCACCGCTAAGGGATCTCCGGGCATAGACACGCCGTCTGACGCAAAAGCGCTGGAGCAGAAACTTGCTCGCGCGGAAGGGAAAGTGTCCCGATGAAATACATTTTCGTCACCGGCGGCGTCGTCAGTTCGTTAGGCAAAGGGCTGACTGCTGCCTCATTGGGAACATTGCTCGAAGCGCGCTCGTTGCGTGTTGTAATCCAAAAGTTTGATCCGTATCTCAATGTCGATCCCGGAACGATGAATCCGTTTCAGCACGGCGAAGTCTACGTGCTCAATGACGGCGCAGAGACTGATCTCGATCTTGGCCATTACGAGCGATTCACTAATTGTCTGCTCACTCGGCACAACAATCTCACTAGCGGTCAGGTTTACGAGACAGTCATTCTGAAGGAACGCCGCGGTGATTACCTGGGCAAGACCGTGCAGGTGATTCCTCACGTCACCGACGAAATTAAGGATCGCATCCGCAAACTTTCAGACGAGACCAAATACGACGTGGTGATTACGGAAATCGGAGGCACGACTGGAGACATCGAAGGTCTTCCGTTTATCGAGGCAATTCGCCAATTCATTCTCGAAGTCGGCCCCGAAAATGTGGTGAACATGCATGTCACGCTTGTTCCCTACATCAAGGCCGCGCACGAATTGAAAACCAAGCCGACGCAACAGAGCGTGGCAAAGCTGCGCGAAATCGGATTGCAGCCGCAGGTCCTGATTTGCCGCTCGGAAAAACCGCTCGACGGCGATGTCCGTCGTAAGTTGTCGATGTTTTGCAGCGTTGTGGAAAAGGCGGTGATCGAGGAACGCGACGTCGAGCACACTATTTACGAGGTGCCTCTGACCCTCCACGCCGAGGGACTTGACCAGCTCGTCTGCGATCTTTTGCACCTTGAAACGCCCAAACCCGACCTCGAAGACTGGAGAAATTTCGTCGAACGCGTCATCAGTCCAAGCAAACGCATCAAGATCGCGGTGGTCGGCAAGTACATGGACGTGCGCGACGCCTACAAAAGCATTTTCGAGTCACTGACCCACGCTGCCGCGAGCGAAGACTGCGGAATCGAGCTCAAACTTATCGATGCTGAATCTCTCGTGGATAACGTCGATAACCAACTGGAAGACGTAGCCGGCGTTCTCATTCCCGGTGGATTTGGCGCTCGCGGAGCGGAAGGAAAAATCAACGCCACGCGTTACGCTCGCGAGCATCGAATCCCTTTTCTTGGCCTCTGCCTTGGCATGCAAGTCGCGACCATTGAATTCGCCAGAAACGTATGTGGAATCAAAGACGCCAACAGCACCGAGTTCGACAAGGACAATCCGGACCCGGTCATCTCCCTCTTGGAAGAGCAGCGCGGCGTCCGTAACAAAGGCGCAAGTATGCGGCTGGGAACCTGGCCGACAAAAATTGCTCCGGGAACGCTCGCGGAAAAAATCTACGGCGACACGGAGGTAACTGAGCGACACCGCCACCGTTACGAGTTCAACATGAAATATCGCGATCGGATGAAGGCGAAAGGTTTCGTCATTTCAGGAACATCCCCCGACGGCACACTCGCCGAATTGATCGAGCTACGCGATCACCCCTACTTTGTTGGTTGCCAATATCACCCCGAGTTTCAGAGCAAACCCAACAAACCGCACCCCCTCTTCAAGGGATTTATTGCAGCGGCTCTCGCGTATCAGGCGGGCGACAAGAAGCCAATCACCAACATTGAAAAAGCGCCGATCAGCGTGTCAGACGGGGAACTTGTTCTGCAACGCTGATTTTTTTGTAGCGACGTTTTGAACTGCTGCGCTGCAGCGCCTTTTTCAATTGCCGTGCACACAGCTATTGGTGCGACGCTCGTTCAAGCCGATCCATTATTGCCGCGCCGAGCTCCCGAGATGGAACTCGTTCCACAACGATGAGATCGAGACCGAGCGCATCAAGCTCGCGCAGATAACGAAATAAATTTGCGGCCGCTTCCCGCAAGTCTCCCCGGTCGCTTAGATTTCGAACGGTAGCGAACGCTTGAGGGCGTCGAAAAGCGCCGCCCCAGGCAAGCAAGCCCACGCGCCAATTCTTCTGCGGAGGGAATGCTTCGGCACTATCAATCAAACGCAATGGGGTTGTAGGCATATAATGCGACGGCAATTGCCCCGGAGCGGAAATTCTTTGCGTCAGGGTAACGCTGACGATATCTGCAAATTCGGATAGCTGTTCGTGCGTAATCGGGCCGCGTCGCAAGATCGCGATTTTGCTGTCCCGAATAGCGACGATCGTCGACTCAATGCCGTGTTCTGTCCGTCCGGCATCGACGATCAGTGGGATCCGTCCGTCAAGTTCATCCAACACGTGCCGCGCTGTTGTCGGACTGACGCGTCCGAATCGATTTGCGCTCGGGGCAGCAAGCGGCTCATCCAATTCACCCACGATTTCAGCAAACACAGGATGTGCGCTGAGTCGCACCGCCACCGTATCCAGTCCCGCCGTTACAATGTCCGGAACGAGCTCGCACTTCGGCAAAACCATCGTGAACGGCCCCGGCCAGAATGTGTCGGCGAGTTTCAAGATCAATTGCCGATCACCGGCCGGAAGCTCGGCGATTCTTCTCAGCCACTCGCGATTTGGCAGATGAACAATGAGCGGATCGAAGCGCGGCCGTTCCTTCGCCTCAAAGATTTTAGCGACAGCAATCGGGTTGAGCGCATCAGCAGCGAGTCCGTAAACAGTTTCCGTAGGCAGCGCGACAAGGTCGCCTTTCCGGAGTAGTTCAACCGCCGCAACGCGGTCGGTTGAAATCACAGTTTTCACCTTGGCAGTTTCGCTGCCAGGACCGCTTCGGACTGTTTCCTACGAAACGCTTCTAATTTTTGACGAAGCGTGTCATCGGAAGTGGCGAGAATCGCAGCCGCCAAAAGTGCGGCATTTTTTGCGCCTGCCTCTCCGATGGCCAGCGTTCCGACGGGGATGCCACCCGGCATTTGCGCCGTGGACAACAGCGAATCGAGTCCCTGTAGCTTCGATTGAATCGGCACACCGAGAACCGGCAGCCACGTGTGTGCCGCAATGACTCCGGCCAAATGCGCTGCACCGCCTGCGCCGGCGATGATCACTCGCAGCCCGCGATCCGCTGCGCCCCGCGCGAACTCCGCCGTCGCGTCCGGCGTGCGATGAGCGGACAACACACGCGCTTCGTTCAGAACGCCGAGTTCATCCAATGTTTCCACCGCATTCCGCATCGTATCCCAGTCCGATTTGCTTCCCATGATGACGGCAACCAAAGACTTCGTTTCAGGCATGGGCACATTGTAGGGCGATTCCGTGAAACGCCAACCTCTCCTGTCATCCGAGCAAAGCCGGGGAATCTCTGATCATTTGGCTGATGCCAACTGTCGGTGAAATATTGGAAGGTGAATCAACTCAGCCGATCAATTGTCCTCATCGGGATGATGGGCGCGGGTAAATCATCCGTGGGACGGTGCCTGCATCGCCGAACAGGTTTGGCTTTGCACGACACTGACAAGATCGTCGCTGCGAATTTCGGGATGTCGATTCCAGAAATCTTCGCCGAACACGGTGAAAAAAAATTCCGAGAGGCGGAAACCGAAGCGCTTCGCTGCGTACGAACCGCAGAACAAACGATAATCGTTACTGGTGGCGGCATCGTGTTGCGCAAAGAAAATGTCGAGATTTTAAGATGCCAGGCTGCCATCGTGTGGCTCGACGGGGAGGAGGAAACGCTTTTTGCCAGGGCTTCGTGGAAACAGAACAGACCATTGCTGCAAACGAAAAACCCGAGAAAGGGTTTCTCTCAAATCCTTGCTTCTCGCAGGCCTCTTTACGCAAACATCGCGGATATCCGGGTCGATACGTCGGTACTCACGGATGAAGAAGTCGCCGTGGCGATCCTGGCGAAACTCAGGAGAATGAATCCCAAAGCAGAATCACCCATCCGGGCTAAAGCCTCATGATGCACATTTCGGCAAAAGCACTGAAGGCGCGTGTTGTCTCTTTTGCGAGCGAGATTGGGTTTGATTCGTGTCGCGTAGCCGCGTGCGACGCGCCGGCGCACGCAAATGACTTTCGTGCATGGCTGCGCGACGGCGCGCACGGCGAAATGAATTACATGCAACGCGGCGAGGAAAAACGTTGCGATCCGCAATGTATTTTGCCCGGCGCGCAATCGATTGTTGTCTTGGCGTTGAATTATTTTCAGGGAGACGCGGCCGACAGGACCGCGGCTACAGGAAGAACAGGACGGATCGCGCGCTACGCCTGGGGCGACGATTATCATGATGTAATCGGGGCAAAGCTGAACAGGATCGACGAGTTTCTTCACAGCTTTGGCGGACGGCAGAAATGTTATGTCGACACCGGGCCTGTGCTGGAACGGGATTATGCGGCGCAAGCTGGCATTGGCTGGCACGGTAAAAGCACAATGCTCATCGATGAGCGGCTCGGGACCTGGTTTTTTCTCGGAGAAATCTTGACGACGCTTGAATTGCCGCCGGATGAACCGGTCCCTGATCGCTGCGGAACATGCGACCGTTGTATCACAGCCTGTCCAACAGGCGCGATAACCGCTCCGCATCGGTTGGACGCGCGCCGATGTATTTCTTACCTAACGATTGAATTGAAAAGCGCCATCCCGGTGGAGCTTCGTCCACTCATGGGCGATCGGATCTTTGGCTGCGATGATTGTCTGGACGCCTGCCCTTGGAACCGATTCGCCCGGGCGTCGCGCGAAACTGCCTTCTCGGCGCGCCGATCAACGACTGGCGTGTCACTGCGGGAATACTTGGACTTAACCGACGCTGAGTTTCGGGCGCTTTTCAGAAAGTCGCCGATCAAGCGAATAAAGCGCCGCGGATTTCTACGCAATGTGTGTGTCGCGCTGGGCAATGTGGGCGATGAATCCGACCTTCCGGCGCTCGAACGTGCGGCAGCCGACCCGGAGCCGTTGATCGCGGAACACGCCGCATGGGCAATTCAACAGATCCGCGATCGGCAAAAGCAACCGCAGCCGCAAATTGTTTGAATCCAGACCAGCCCCAGACTGCATCCCACCGATTGAGAGCCATGAACGTGCGCTATTGGCGAAAGTCTAAAGAGAGATAGCTTCAGCGCCATAAGCTATCATGCCATGCATCAAGCATTGACCACTCCCCCGCTTGCCCGTGACGCCGTGAAGAAACGCCGACAGGGTCGCAGGCGCAAGATTCTTTTTGGCTCCGCCGGCGCAGTGCTCCTTCTGATTATAGCGCTGATCGTCGCAGGCAAACGCGAGAAGCCGATCCCAGTGACAACAGAAAAGGCGGTTCGCCGCACGATTCTGCAGACCGTCTCCGCCACGGGCAAGGTCCAGCCCGAAACCGAAGTGAAAATTTCGCCGGAAGTCGCCGGGGAGATTACCGAGCTGCCCGTCGAAGATGGCATGCAGGTCAAGAAAGGCGACCTACTTTTGAAAATTAAACCGGATTCCTACAAAGCATTACTCGAACAACAGGAAGCAGCGATTAGCTCCGCGAAAGCGACGAACCTTCAGCAAAAAGCTACGATGCTCAAGACCGAGCACGACTTCAGGCGATCGAAGGATTTGTTCGAGAAAAAGCTGATTTCAGAGCAAGAATACAATGCCGCGGAAGCAGCAAACGACGTCGCAAAAAATACTTTCGAGAGTTCACTGCACGAAATCGAACGGGCACAGGCCAGCTCAAGCCAGGCGCGCGATCAGCTTTCAAAAACGACGATTTATTCGCCGATGGACGGAACAGTCACCATTCTAAACAGCAAACTGGGCGAACGCCTGGTCGCGACCAATCAATTTGCCGGGACCGACGTGTTGCGAGTCGCCGATCTCACCCACATGCAAGCCGTCGTGGACGTGAACGAGAATGATGTCGTAAACGTGAAACTTGGGGATAAGGCAAATATCAAAATTGACGCATACGGCGACCGCAAATTTAAAGGTGTCGTTCAGCAGATCGCGAACACCGGAAAGACGACTGGAACCGGCACGCAGGAGGAAGTCACGAATTTCGAGGTAAAAATTCGCGTCGACGATCACGATGTGGCGTTGCGCCCGGGACTAAGTTGCACCGCGGATATCGAGACAAACATGGTTAAGGACGCAGTCGCTGTGCCGATGCAAAGTGTGACGATTCGCACTGGGGATACGATCCTCAGTCCGGAAGAAATCGAAAAACAAAAGCAAAAAGTCGCCGCGCGGGACAAGGACGATAACAAGGCGGAGTTGAGCAATGACCGTCTTGAGAAACAGGCCCAGAAAGAAGAACGCGAAAAGCTGGTCAAGGTTGTCTTCCTGAAGAACGGCAACAAAGCGCAGATGGTGAAGGTGACCACAGGGATTGCCGACGATTCTTACATGGAAATCAAAAGCGGCATCAAACCCGGTGACGAAGTCATCTCAGGCAGCTACAGCGCAATCAGCCGGAAATTAAAGGAAAGCGCGAAGGTCGCGTACGACAAGGAAGTCGCGAAGTGACGAGTGACACTCGATCATCGGATCCGATAATCATCGACATCGAAAACATCACGAAAGACTACGTGATGGGGGAAGAAATTGTTCACGCGCTCCGCGGCGTGTCGTTGCAAATTCATAGCAACGAGTACCTCGCAATCATGGGCCCCAGTGGCTCCGGTAAATCGACACTTATGAACATGCTAGGTTGCCTCGATACGCCCAGCTCCGGGCGTTACGAATTCAACGGGCGAGACGTTTCAGCGATGAGTGACGATGAACTGGCGGCGATCCGGAATCGCGAGATCGGATTTGTTTTTCAAACTTTCAACCTTCTTCCGCGCGCCGACAGCCTACGGAATGTGGAGCTTCCTCTCGTTTACGCGGGCATCGATTCGGACACACGCCGTGAACGAGCGGCGCACGTGTTGCGGGAGGTGGGGCTCGGTGATCGTTTGTACCATAAGCCTAACGAGCTTTCCGGTGGGCAACGCCAGCGCGTCGCGATCGCGCGAGCCTTAGTGAACGATCCATCCATCATTCTGGCCGATGAACCGACCGGCAATCTCGATTCGAAAACCGGCGATGAAATCATGACGCTTTTCGAAAATCTGTATCAACGCGGACACACAATTATTCTCGTTACGCACGAAGCCGATATCGCGAATCATGCGCGGCGCACGGTCCGCTTGCGCGATGGGCTAATCGAAAGTGACGACGGCGGGTTCGGTGGCATCGAGAATTTGCCGGTGGAAGATCCCCTGCCAGCCTCTGTTGCGGTTTACTAATGAAACGCTTTCTGTACGAGCTGGGCGAAAGCTGGAAGATAGCCGTGGCGCAGATGCGTTCGAACAAAACGCGCTCAACTCTCACCGCGCTCGGCGTCGTTATCGGGATTGTCGCCGTGACGCTCATGGGCACTGCGATCGGAGGAATCCAGGTTGGATTCGACAAAAGCATGGCCATTTTCGGCGATGATGTGCTCTACGTCTCGCAATGGCCGTGGAAGCGTGTGGATGATTGGTGGAACTTTCGCGACCGTAAAAAGATCAAGACCGAGTACGCTGAGCCGATCAACCGCATCATCGCTGCGACGCCGAATTCGAATCTCGTGATCGCGGTACCCACTTCGAGTCTGCTGCGCAGCGTGAAAAATGGCCAAAGCGAAGTCAGCAATGTTCTGATCAGAGGAACCGTTTCGGATTACCTCATCACTTCGACATTCGAATTTAAGGAGGGCCGATTTTTTAACGATGTCGAGTCTCGAGGGGGCGCCAACGTTTGCGTGATCGGCTACGATGTCGCCGACGCGCTGTTTCCTTCCGAGAGCCCAATCGAGAAATCGGTGCTGATCAATGGGCAACCGTTCAGAGTAGTCGGGGTGATCTCACGGCAAGGCACATTTTTGGGATTATTCAGTCTGGATTCGATTGTCGTGATTCCGTTGCCAGCATTCCAAAAATACTTCAGCGCCAAAAGCGATTCCGACATTCTGGTAAAAGTGAAGGACAAAATGAAGCTCGCCGAAGCGAAAGACGAGCTGACCGGCGTCATGCGGCGTGTGCGCGGCTTGCCGCCGGAGAAAAAAGACGACTTCAGCATCAACGAACAACAAGCGCTGAAAAGCACGCTCGATCCAATCAAGAACTCCATCGCTATCGCTGGGCTTTTTATTACTGGTCTTTCGCTTTTTGTCGGCGCAATCGGGATAATGAATATTACGTTTGTGAGCGTAAAGGAGCGCACGCGCGAAATCGGAACGCGCAAAGCTCTGGGCGCGCGGAGGCGCACGATCCTTCTTCAATTCCTGATCGAATCCACTTCCCTGTGTCTGCTCGGCGGATTCATCGGATTGGGTTTTGCGTACGTAATGTGCACCGGTATCGGCCAGGCGTTTCCCTCTTTTCCGATCCAATTTTCGCTCGGCCTCGTCCTCGTGAGTATGGGCGTGTCAATTCTCACGGGTTTGTTCTCCGGTTTCGCCCCCGCTTGGTCCGCCTCGCGTCTCGATCCGGTCGCGGCGCTTCGGTACGAATGATAATTTAACCACAGAGAACGCAGAGAGCGCAGAGACAATGAAGAATTTCAATGAGCTGACCGAGGCGATCATCGGTGCTGCAATGGAAGTCCACAGCGCACTCGGACCAGGATTGCTGGAATCGACCTAGGAAATGTGTCTGTGCCGGGAACCAAGCATCCGCGGAATTCCATTTGAACGGCAGATCCCGATTCCTGTGGAATACAAAGGAGTCAAATTAGACTGCGGATATCGGGCGGACATTGTAATTGACGGAACGATCCTGCTTGAGATCAAAGCAGTTGAGTCGCTGCTGCCAATCCATGATGCCCAGTTGCTCAGCTACCTAAAACTTGGCGGCTGGAAAATAGGATTGTTGATCAACTTCAATGTTGAACTGTTGAAAAACGGACTGCGAAGACGGGTCTTCGGGCTGGTTGAAGAGGTAATATTATGATCCTCCTCTGCGACCTCGGCGCTCTCCGCGGTTATATAAATTGTTGAGCTATGGTATTCAGCGAGATCATCAAGATGGCGCTGGCGTCTCTAGGCGCGAATAAACTGCGCGCTGCGCTGACAATGATCGGCATCACGATCGGCGTTTTCTCGGTGATCTCGGTGATGACCGCGATCGGGGCATTGCAGTCCTCCATTGAAAGCGGGATTAGTTTTCTCGGGTCGAATATTTTTCAGTTCGCCAAGTACCCGGCGAACGTGAATGTCGGCGGCGAGATCAAGAAAAAATATCAGAACCGCCGCAACGTGACATATCGCGAGGCGCTGCATTACGCCAAGTTAATGGAAGGCAACGCACGCGAAATCTGTCTCAAAGTTTTTGGTTACGAGGTGAAGGGACAGGCTGTTTACAACGGCGTGAAGACCACGCCGAGCCTTCTCATCGTTGGGACAAACCGGAGTTTCCTCACCGCAAACGCTTACACGCTCGGTTACGGACGGAACTTGAGCGACGAAGATGTCGAACTTTCGCGCCGGGTAATCGTCGTCGGCAAAATGATCGAGAAACGATTGTTCCCACACGAATCACCGATCGGTAAAGTAGTGAGGGTCAGCGGCCACACGTACACAATCGTCGGCGTGCTCGTGGAGAAAGGAACATCCTTCGGCCAGAGCCAGGATGATCTTTGCTTCATGCCAATCACGCGCTTCTTCGAGGACTATGGTGAGGCGAAACGCACAGTGAACATCGCCACGCAGGCGTTTTCCACCGAAACTTACAATCAAACGCTGGACAAAGGCATAAGTGCCATGCGCATCGCGCGTGGTCTGCGCGCCGATCAGGAAAACGATTTCGAGATTTATTCCAACGACTCACTAAAAAGCGCGTTTACGTCCGTCGCCGGCGTCGTACGTATTGGGGCGTTCGTCGTCAGCTTCATTGCGCTGTTGGCTGCCGGGATCGGGATCATGAATATCATGCTCGTGAGCGTCACCGAACGAACGAAGGAAATCGGCGTGCGTAAATCGATCGGCGCACGCAGTCGCGACGTTCTGCGTCAATTCCTCACCGAAGCTGTTTTCATCTCCGAAGCCGGCGGAATCCTCGGAATCATTCTTGGAATCATCGCCGGCGATCTGCTGGCAGCTTGGCTCAAGGTGGACATCATCTTCCCCTACGGCTGGGCCATCGCCGGCCTTCTTGTCTGCTCCGCCATCGGCATTGGCTTCGGACTCTACCCCGCGTATCGCGCAGCCACCCTCGATCCTATCGAGGCGTTGCGTTACGAATAAACGACCGCCGCGCGTACTGAATATTGTCCAGGGTCCGCTGACAACGCTGCGGCCAGCATCCTATGTTATTCCAAACCGAGCGTCTTGAACGTCGCATCGACGTGTTTGAAATGAATGTCGAGCGAGCAGAGGCGATCGATTTCTTCGGGTGAAAGACGGGCGGCGATTTCCGGTTCGCCTTTTGCGTTTTCGGCAAATGTCCCCTCGCCTTTCCACGTTTTCATCGCTGCGCGTTGCACAGCTTCATACGCGTTCTTGCGGTCGGCGCCGGCGCGGGTCAGCGCGAGTAGGATTGATTGACTGAAATACAGGCCTTTGGTTAGCGCGAGATTCTCCGCCATTCGATCCGGATAGACCTGCAATTTTTCGACCACATCTCGTAACTTCGCGAACATGTAATCCAGCAGGATACATGAATCAGGCAAAATGATGCGTTCGGCGCTCGAGTGGCTGATGTCGCGCTCGTGCCACAGCGCCACGTTCTCCAGCGCGACGACGGCATTCCCACGAATTACGCGGGCTAATCCGCTCAACCGCTCGTTTGTGATCGGGTTGCGTTTGTGCGGCATGGCAGAGCTGCCTTTCTGGCCTTCGCCGAAAAATTCTTCTACTTCGAGCACTTCAGTCCGCTGGAGATGGCGAAATTCCGTGGCCCAGCGATCGATGCTCGATGCGATCACCGCGAGAGTGGTCATAAATTCTGCGTGACGGTCGCGCTGCACGATCTGTGTCGAAAGCGTCGCGGGTTTTAATCCGAGCCTTTCACACACCGAACGCTCGATTTTTGGATCGATGTGCGCGTGCGTGCCCACTGCGCCACTGATTTTGCCCACGCGAATGCGCTCTCGGGTTTGGGTCAGGCGTTCGATAGCGCGACCGAATTCGTCATACATCAACGCCAGCTTTAATCCAAACGTGATCGGCTCAGCGTGCACGCCGTGGCTGCGGCCGATCATTGGCGTCATTTTGTAACGGCGCGCCTGGTCTGCGATCACGCTTCGAAGCGCTTCGAGATCATCGAGAAGGATTTGGCACGACTCGTTGAGTTGCACCGCGAGCGTCGTGTCCAGAATATCCGATGAAGTAAGCCCCTGATGAATCCAGCGCGACGCAGGCCCGACTGATTCGGCTACGTTTTCGAGAAAAGCGATGACGTCATGGTTAGTTCGCTTTTCGATTTCGAGGATCGTCGGAATCGAGAACCGCGCTCGTTTTCGAATCTCAGCAGCGTCATTTTTCGGAATCTGGCAAAGCTCCGCCATCGCCTCGCAGGCGAGCACTTCAATTTCCAGCCAAATTTCAAACTTTCGTTGGTCCGACCAGATTTTGCTCATCTCCGGTCGCGAATAACGGTCGATCACGCTGGGAACATAAAAGGGACCGCGGTGAGCGAAAAGCGTTTTCGTCTAGATCGCCCAGAATTCAGCCGCAGGCGTGGCCGGGTCCAGCGCGTTTGCGTGAAAAACAAAGTCCGCTGAGGACAGCGGACACTACAGCATTACACGCTTATAGAGCGAACTTTGCCCGGGCTTGAGTCAGCAAACGCGGGCGCGCAGGAAGCGTCCGTTATCTTGCACACGTACCTGGCCGCTCGCCAAAAGGTCTGCGACCGTTGCCACCGTTTCTTTGCTGCTTCGCGTGCAGGAACTGACTGCCAGGATCAGATCGCCGAGCGACAGCCTAGCGCGGGGTCTCATGATTTGGCGAAATTGACGATTTGTTTTCATATGTTGGCCATTTTTGTTCTGAGCAGGTCTAATGCCATGATTCATTGTGAATATGTCTTCCATCGTAACGGGTGAGTTATTCAATCATTATCCACTTTAGAACTGACCGCAGAGCGACACTTTTGTTCAATTTTAAAACACGGATAAGATGCAAACGCCTCAACGAGCGGGGGCTGCCAATCGTCAATCTCTGGATAGCGACGGCTGCCGAAGCGATTCGCTGTGTCGCTTACCTGCTTTGGTGCGACTTCAGTTTCTTCGCTTTTTATCCGTCAGGCTGACCACGAGCAGATAGAGAACGGTGATCACGACGCATGCGATCACGATCGTGTGAAAATGACCGCTCTCTTTTACGGCTCTGACCAAAGCCGTCGCATCTTTCGACTCGACCATTTCCCGCGTCAGCACTTTTTGGCCAAACCACGCCAGGACGGAACACCACAGCGCCGACCCGGCCAGGGTCATTACGCTGAATGTGGCGAAATTCATCCGGATGATTCCAGCCGGAATAGAAATGACATGGCGAATCACTGGTAAAAGGCGCGCAAAGAAAATGCCTCCTGCTTCGTAACGACGAACCCAGTTTTCGGCCCGCTCTAGTTTATGCTCGCTCAACAAAAAATAGCGTCCCCACCGAGCGATGAAGACGCGTCCAAGCCACAAGGCAGCCCAATAGGTCGCCATCGCCCCAAGCCACGAACCGAATGTGCCCGCCGCTATAACACCGAACGTGTTTAATTTTCCCTCCGTAGCGAGAAATGCAGCAGGAGGAATAACGATCTCGCTGGGCACAGGGAAAATCGAGCTTTCCATCGCCATGAGCAAAATGATGCCGAGATAGCCCCACTGCTCGACCCACTGAAACCATATTTGAACCAGATGATGCATATTGTCACTCCGAACCCTTCGACTACCCTCAGGGCAAGCCCCTCCGAGAAATCTTCTGACCTCAAGTCGAATGAATTCGCCCTAGTTCAGTCGAAAAACTAAAATCCGCAATTCTAAATTCAGATGTCCATTTACCGGCGCGTCCTTCGCTATTACCAGCCGTTCTGGGGAAAAACGATAATCGGCCTGTTTTTGTCGCTGGTCGGCATTGGCCTGAATCTACTCAAGCCGTGGCCATTCAAAATCATCGTTGACGATTTCCTGCGACCGACCCCCGCTGCGCGGGGCGATTGGCGTACTTGGCTTCCCCTTCTCTGTCTCGCGCTGGTGGTGATCCAGTTTGCCTGGGGAATCATTAACTGGATCACGAACTATCTATTCGTGAAGATCGGCCTCCAGGCGCTACTGAATCTACGAACCCATCTGTATTCTCACCTACAACGCCTCTCTCTTAAATTTCATGACGCGCGGCGGTCTGCCGATTCCAGTTTCCGAGTCGCCTACGATTCGCAGTCGATCCAAACGATCTACAACAAAGGTTTCACAAACATCTTTGCTTCGATAATCGCGCTGATCGGCACATTCATCGTGATGTTGAGGCTCGACTGGGTATTAACGCTGCTATCCCTCGCGATTGTGCCTCTGATCGTGGGGGCGATTTATTTTTTCGCGCGCCGGATTCGTACTGAATCAACCTCGATTCAGGAACAGGAAAGCGCCGTCCTTGCGCAAGCGCAGGAGGGACTGAGCTCGATTCGGATGGTGCACGCTTTCGGGCGCGAAGACTTCGAGGTGCGACAATTTCATCAGCAAGCGCAGCAAAGTTTGCAGGCTAATCTGCGGCTGACCTTAACCAACGTGAACAGCGCGCTGGTGATTAGCACGCTGATGGTTATCGGCACGGCAGCGATGTATTACGTAGGAACTCTGCATGTGCTCGCCGGCACGCTGAGCCTCGGTTCGCTACTGGTTTTCAGCGCTTATCTCCTGATGTTGTATCAACCATTGGAATCCCTGACGTACACAGCCTGGGCAATGGAAGGCGCTACAGCCGGCGCAAAACGCTGCTTTGAGGTGTTGGATAGTCAGGACGACGTGCGCGACTCGCCAAATGCGGTCGATATTTCATCGGCTAAAGGCGCGATCGCGTTTCGCTCGGTTGATTTTGGTTACGCCGAAAGCCGAATTGTTTTGCGCGATATCAATCTTTCCATCGCGCCGAATCAAATTATCGGACTCGTGGGTGGCACCGGCGCGGGCAAAAGCACACTGCTCAGCCTGGTGCCACGATTTTACGATCCGACTACGGGCTCGGTGATGCTCGATGGTCGCGAGGTCCGCGAGATTACGAAGAAATCTTTGCGCGCTCAGATCGCAATCGTTCTCCAAGACACGCTACTTTTCTCCACCACCGTTCGCGAGAACATCGCCTATGGCCGACCCGACGCGACCGAGGAAGAAATTATTGAAGCGGCGAGACGGGCGCAGGCGGACGAGTTCATTCGGCAAATGCCGCAGGGATACAACAACCTTGTCGGCGAACGGGGCGGGCATTTGAGCGTTGGTCAACGGCAGCGCATCGGAATCGCGCGAGCATTTCTGAAGAACGCCCCGATTCTGTTGCTGGATGAACCGACTTCGGCACTCGACCCCAGCACCGAAGCTGCCATCATGGAAACCATCAAGGAATTAATGCGCGGCCGAACCACGTTGATCGCCACACATCGGCTGGCGACCATTCACAATTTGGACCAAATCATCGTGCTGGAACACGGACGCATCATCGAACAAGGCCGCGGGCCCGAACTCCTCACCCGCGGCGGCGTTTACGCGAAACTTTATACATCGGGAAAATTTCCAACATAACGCTGCATTGTCATGTTGAGTGAAGCGAAACATCTCTGGATAGCCTCTGTTGGCACACCAGTTGATCAGAGATTCTTCACTCCGTTCAGAATGACAGAATTGCGATCCCATGAGCAACGTTAGAGAAGATCGACACGTCGAACACGACTGGTGGCAGGAGCCGATCCCGCCGAACGTGGAGTTCGGCGATGGTTTTTATTGCGAGAGCGCGCAAATTTTCCGATTTCTCCGAAACAAAAAACCGCGCGCTGTGGTCATCGGCAAACATGTTTCCTGTTACGCAGGGTGCTCATTTGCCATCGGAGTTAATGGCCAATGCACGATCGGCGATTTCACGCTGCTCAATGGCGCGCTGATCATGGCGGAGGAAAAGATCGAGATCGGCTCATATTGCCTTGTTTCATGGAACGTGGGCATCGCCGATTCCGATTTTCATCCGCTGGAACCGGCGCAACGCCTCATAGACGCGGAAGCACTGGCGCCGTATTTCAAAGACCGCCCGGCGCGCCCTAAACTGAAAACCGTGCCAGTCAAAATCTGCGACAACGTCTGGATCGGAATGAACGCCGTGATTTTGAAAGGCGTCACCATTGGCGAAAACTCAGTTGTCGCGGCGGGATCAGTAGTCACCAAATCAGTCGAACCGAATGTCGTAGTGGCCGGCAACCCCGCGACCGTCGTCAAGCAATTTAACCGCAGAGGACGCTAAGTTCGCAGAGATGAATTTTCATTGTTAATCCTCCGCGTTCTCTGCGCCCTCAGCGGTAAAACATGAAACGCAAACGCATCGTGGTGATGGGATTCATGGGATCGATGCCGATCGCGGGCGTCGTCTGGCAACACATTCACTACATCGTCGGACTGCGACGACTCGGTCACGACGTTTTCTTTATCGAAGATTCAGCGCGCCTGCCGTACAACCCCGAAACGTTTGAAGTCACCGACGAGTTCGATTACGCAGCCAAAGTTCTCGCTCGATTGGCGCGCGAATTCGATTTCAAGAATCGCTGGGCATATTGCGCGCGATACTTGCCGGGAAATCCGACTGCCGGTCTGTCGTTAAAAAACATCCAGCAACTTTATCGCGATGCAGACGCAATCCTGAACGTTTGCGGCACGCAGGAATTTAATGACGATTTACTTGTTTCCGACCGCATCCTGTACATCGAGAGCGACCCCGGCGTCGAGCAAATCAAGGTCGACAAAGGCGTGAAACCGACAATCGAGTATCTGCGGCGGCATCGCGCACTTTTTACATTCGGCGAAAATATCGGGACAAAAGATTTTCCGGTGCCGCTGCATGACTTTAATTGGCTGCCGACGCGGCAACCTGTGGTTACCGATTTGTGGAAAACGGACCGCTCCCCTTCCCGCGCCGCCGTATTCACAACTGTCGCGAACTGGTCCACAAGCGGTTTGAAAGACATTACGTGGCGCGGCAAAAAATATCTGTGGAGCAAATCGCGTGAATTTCTCCGGTTCGTCTCAGCGCCGAAAGAAGCTGGGGAAACATTCGAGATGGCAACCAACATCGACGAAACAAAAACGCGCAGAAAATTTGAGCAAAACAGCTGGTGCATGACTTCGCCGCTGCAAATGAGCGTCGATTACTGGCTCTACCGCGATTACGTGCAGCGTTCCAAGGGCGAGTTTACGGTCGCCAAGGATCAATACGTCCGGCTCGACACCGGCTGGTTCAGCGATCGCAGCGCATGCTATCTCGCTGCCGGTCGCCCCGTCATCACGCAGGAAACCGGTTTCACCAAAAATTACGGCGGCAAGGCCGGACTCTTGTCATTTCGAACGATCGAGGAAGTCGCCGATGCCGTGAAGAGAATCAACGCCGACTACTCAAAACATTCCCGCGCCGCTCGCGCTCTCGCCCACGAAGTCTTCGAAGCGGAAACGGTGCTGAAATCGGTTCTCAATCGGGCTGGGATCTGAACAATGCTTCCTCTTGTGGCCCCGCCTCACAAAATTTCAAGATTGGAATTTCCAATCAATCACACCACTATCCCCGAATGAAAGTCGCCACCATTATCGCGCGGGTTCTTCTCGGGTTGGTCTTTGTCGTCTTCGGTTCGAACATCTTCTTGCACTTCATTCCGATGCCACCGCCGCCGCCGGGACTGCTTGGAGACTTCAGCAAGGCGCTTTTCCTGAGCCACTATCTTCATGTCGTCGCCTTGTTCCAAATAGTCGGCGGCTTGCTCCTGCTCATCGGACGCTTTGTCCCTCTCGGTTTGGTTTTGCTCGCTCCCGTCATTGTAAACATCGATCTCGTTCACATCTTGATGGACCCTAGCGGGCTGCCAATGGCCGTCGTCGTTTCGATTTTATTGGTCTTTCTCATCTGGCGATACGGCGACGCCTTTAAAGGAATTCTGAGCCCCTGATCCAAGCCATGGCTACCGAAACCGACAAACAGAGAGTCCATGTTGTCGTGCGCGGCAGCGCCCGCAATTTTCAGCAAGAAGTCATTGCAGATAAACATCACCTCGTAGCCGACGAGCCGGTGAGCGTCGGCGGCGGTGATGCTGGACCTGATCCATACGATTATTTGCTCACGGCGCTTGGCGTGTGCACTTCAATGACAATCGGATTCTACGCGCGGCGAAATCGTCTGCCTCTGGAAAACATTACGGTGTCGCTTTCACACTCGCGCATCTATGCAGCGGACTGCGAGGAATGCGAAACCAAGGAAGGTATGCTCGACAGAATCGATGTCGAAGTGGAACTGACTGGACAATTGACTCCAGAACAGCACGCGAGACTGATGGAGGTCGCCGGCAAATGCCCCGTTCATCGGACGCTCACGTCCGAGATCAACATACGGTTAAGGGCGGCAGAGAAATCGTAGGCGTAGGCAAAAAAGTTGTAGCCACCGGCCTGTGGCCGGTCGTCATCAACCGTGGTTTTTAAGAAACGGCCCACAGGGCCGTGGCTACAGGCGTTTCAGATCCGTTGCTCTTCGAGATCGTACACGTCAAACCAGTGATACACTACGCGATTACGCGGGACGTAACGCTGAATGTAATTTTCCATGAATTCCTGAAGCTCCGGAGGCAGATCGCTCAGCCGTAGGTCACGTTCCTTGTTGTTCCAGGCCACAATCTCGGCACGCGGACGTTTCTTCGCATTTTTCTCAATCCACGCAGCGATCTCGTCGTCGGTGGCACCGCTGGCGACCAGGGCACGAAAATCGCCGTAATCAATCTCGGCAAAATTCAGCCAGCGCTGATCGAGCGGGCAATTCGAATGGTACTCGCCTTGCCAGTCCACAAGCACGGCGCGGCATTTGTCCACGGCGCGCGCCGCCAGCACATAACCGCCCAGCGTGGCTCGCGGGCTACGCGGGAATTCTTTTCCATCCCGCAAATCACGCGCGAGCAGTTTCACTTTTTCGAGGTTCTCATGCATCCGATTCTTCCTTTCGTGATTGTTTGTTTTACGCAACTGCGCGCGCGTGAATTCTACGCCGCAACCTTTCGGAGTTTCGCCGACGAAGCGGCGATAAAGCGCGGCTTTTTCTGACACTCGGTCTCTCGATAGAGCGCGCCAATCTTTGCCAGTAGCTCGCTACCAGCTCTTCCACTGTCGGAACCCTCCTCATTCTCTACCCTCCGCTTTTTCCACCAGTCGTTTGAAGTTGCCCAGATATTCTTCGAACCTCCGCGACAGATTAGCCGGATCGAAGATCGAACGGATCTTCAGTATCACTTCGGTTTCCCGTTCAGAACGAGGCTCGAAGGAGACCACGCCCGACATGAAGCCGTTTGACATGGTGCACCACGCGATTCTGCGGCCATGAATTTGAAGCACGATCTGAAAGATCCCTGGTTTGTCCTCGCCGTTCGGATCCCAGACGTAAGAAAAATGCGTGTCATCAATTTTTCGAACTCCTCGCAGCGGAGGAATAAATTTCGGCAGGTCTTCGAAACGCGACCATTGCTTATAGACTCGCTCGAGCGGTGCCTTCACAACAACGAACTGCTGGGCGGCGTTCATTCCTGGCTGAGCAGAGTCCATCGATTTTATTAACTCGTTAGACGGAGAAGCGCGCGTACTGCTCCCTGAAAAAAGCGCGATTCCATCCGTCTGTGAAGTTAAAGAGGGTCATGTTCAGCACGAGCATGGGATCGTGACGCCGCGAGGAACGCCGGAAAATTCTCCACGGAGCCCGCTTGGAATTGCTTTGAGATTGTTTGATTTTCATTTCTGATAATTTTGTTTCCGGGAAGCTAGGCAGCTTCGGGGTGCGTCACCACGAGGCGGTCGGAGGATTTTTCGATGCTTCGCAGGAGAGAGCGGACAGCACCTCTTTTGAGGGATACGAAGCGAATGTCGGTTGTGAAAGTGAGCATGCTTACGAGCAGCTCAGGAGGGCTTGCCCCTTGCCGGTCTACCTTGGCAAGGTCGCAATTTTATCTCCAAAGAGGTAGCCAACAGCAACTCCTACGCGGCACCGAAAAATCCCACGCTTGCGCGATAGCGATCGGCCTGCTGGGGCGAGTAGGTTCCGGTCATGAATGAAACCGATTTTGGATTGAAGAGATACCTCCAAGAGATCGGGCAGTTCTCGCTTTTGACGCCGCAGCAGGAGATCGAGCTCGCAAAGAAAATTAAAAAGGGAGATACGGCAGCCCGCGAGCGGATGATCAACGCAAATCTACGGCTCGTTGTCACCATCGCGCGCGATTACGCCAATCTCGGTCTGCCGCTACTCGATCTGATCTCCGAGGGCAACATAGGATTGACCAAAGCGGTCGAGCGCTTTGAGCCGACCAAAGGCGCGAAGCTGAGCACGTATGCGATGTGGTGGATTAAACAGGCCATTAAGCGCGCCCTGGCCAACCAAAGCAAGACGATCCGAGTTCCGGTGCATCTCGCCGACAAGCTCGCGAAGATGCGCCGCGTCTCGCTGCGGATGAGCGAGGAGCTTGGCCGCGAGCCGACCGATGATGAACTTGCTGAGGAGATCGGCATCGACAGCGATAAAATTACGCGACTAAAGAGTGTCGGTATCCGTCCGGCTTCGCTCAACGCCCCGATTGTGGACAATGACTCGACCGAGTTTGGCGATATGATCGGTGATGACGAAGCGCAAACCCCCTTTGAATTGTTGCGCGACAAGAATCTGCTCAGCGAAGTGGACGGATTGCTTGAAGCGCTTGATCCCCGAGAGAAGAAAATTATTTCGCAGCGCTTCGGCCTCGACGGTGGAAAGCCTAAGACGCTGGAAGATGTTGGTAAGGACTTTGGCATTACCCGAGAGCGCATTCGCCAGCTACAGAACGTCGCTTTAGCGAAGCTGCGCCGCGCACTGACCCAGAAAGAGGGCGTTCTGAAAACAGAGTTCCTGGCCGCAGCTTAAGGAACGTGGGATAAGCTCTGCCGAGAATAATATGTTGCCAAGCCATAAAACAAATGAATCTCCAACTTGAAAATAAACTCGCTCTTGTCAGTGGTTCCACAGCTGGGATCGGTTTGGCCATTGCCAAAGCACTAGCCGCCGAAGGCGCGCGCGTGATCGTCAACGGACGCACAGAGGCGCGCGTGAAAGAAGCCATTGGCTCCATGCGCGCGAATGTCCCGACGGCGAAACTCGAAGGGCTCGCGCTCGATTTGTCCGAAGCCGACGCGGCAGCGAAAACCACAAAACGCCATCCCGATGTGGATATTCTCGTGAACAACCTGGGCGTTTATGAAGTCAAGGACTTTGAACAAATCACCGACGCGGAATGGTTGACGATCATTGAAACCAATTTTCTAAGTGGCGTTCGTCTGTCACGCCACTATCTGCCAAGAATGAAAGCGGCCGGCTGGGGGCGCATCATTTTTATCTCCAGCGAATCCGCTGTGAACATTCCAATAGAAATGATCCACTACGGCGTAACGAAAACCATGCAGATCGCGCTCGCCCGCGGGCTGGCCGAAACCACTGCGGGAACAGGGGTGACTGTCAATTCGGTACTGGCCGGTCCGACTCGCTCGGAAGGCGTGGAAAAATTCATCGACGATTTGGCCAAAGCCAGACACGCGGCGCCTGCCGCCGTGGAAAAAGAATTCTTCACGACGGCGAGGCCCACTTCACTCCTGAGACGTTTCGCTACTCCAGATGAAGTCGCGGCATTCGTTGCGTTTGTCGCCAGCCCACTTTCATCGGCTACGAACGGCGCGGCTTTGCGCGCCGACGGCGGTGTGGTGCGCTCGATTCTTTGAGTTTGCTCTGATCCGGAATCCGTTTTCGCCGCGGAACGCTACTAGCGACGAAGCCAAGATCGCGAGGCTTTCGTTCCTCGCGCATTTAGCTCCGAAGAGGGACCCGCAATCCTCTCTTTTGTGGCACCGGCAAATCCCGCAGACGCGCAGTGGCGGCACATCGGAGAGGGCGAGAAGCTTTGAACCTTGAACAACCCCCTTCACGAAAGGCCATATGACTGCCGACAATAACGATACCGCAATTAAGGTTTATCTGCGTGAGATCGGGCGGATCCCGCTCTTGACGCCGCGACAGGAAATCGAGCTCGCAGGGAAAATTAAGGAGGGCGATCGCGAGGCGCGTGAGCTCAGCGCAACGGCAGCCGCAATTTTATTATGAGTGACGTCCCGGACTCGTCGGCTCGCCGCCCGTTGTTTTCAACGGTGTTTTGGGGATTGATGGCCGGTCTCTTCGCTGGACTAGCGATGCTTTTGACCATGGCGCTGCTGCGCATGCTCTTTGGTTGGCCGACGCCGACAGAGCTCATCTTCGATCGGTTGTTCCCGCTATTGACGGTCGAGTTTTTTATTAGCTCACTGGTGAAGGCAGGCGGTTACACGCCCTTGAAATTACAGGGCGTATTTGGCGCGCTCGCCGGACAGATCGTCGTCGCTGGGATCGGCGGCGTGATCTACGCGCTCTACCTGCGGCGCAGGGTTCCGGACGTGAAGTGGCCTAACGACCGCGCGCTTCTCGATCCGCGCGGATGGTCGCTGATTGTCCCGGGCGTCCTGGCAGCGACGGTTCTCTTTGTTGCGTTGCTCTGGCCAACGCTGATAACCAATTATCGTGGGCTTCCGCCCGGCACAGCGCGGCTCATCTGTGCGCTGGAGATGCTCATTTCCTTCAGCGTTTGCGGATTCGGCATCATGTTTTTCTACGGCCTGCTCGATCGACCGAAGCGCAGTGTGATCGCAAGGCAGAACGAGCAGCCTGTTACTCGAAACATTGGTCTACGGCGATTTCTGGCTTTGGGAATTGGCGCGGCGGTGGCGGTCGCACTTGGCGGACTGCTGAAACGACTCTTTATGATCGGCACCTTTGGTTACGACGGCCGCCAATACAGGGGGCCGAAGGTGCAGAAGATTACTCCGATCCGGCCTGAGGATGAGTTCTATCAAGTCTCGAAGAATCTTGTAGACCCGAATGTGGCGCGCGATTCCTGGCGGCTCGACATCATTGGCCAGGTCGAAAATCCGCGCGTCTATTCGTTTGCGGACATCGCCGCAATGCCTGCCGTTGAGCAAGAAACTACGTTGCTTTGCATTTCGTATGGCGTCGGCAGCGGCCTTTGCTCGAACGCGATCTGGAAAGGCGTGCCGCTGCCCACGCTCCTCACGCAAGTAAAGCCGAAACCGGAAGTCACGACCGTGCTCTTCCGCGCGGCCGACGGTTACTACGAGACGTTCAAGTTTGAGAAGGCGATGGAGCCAACGACTCTGGTCGCTTACGAGATGAATGGCGAGCCGTTGCCGCAGCGTCACGGATATCCGTTGCGCATGATTGTGCCCGGCCTTTACGGCGAAAAGAATCCAAAGTGGCTGACACGAATCGAGCTTTTAAACGAAGCCGACGGTCGGTTGCATCGCCGCCACGGTTGCGGCTTTTACAAGGAACAGGGTTGGGGACGCGAGGGCGATGTGGTTCCAACTCACAGTCGCATCGATGCGCCGCAGGTGGCAGGGGATCATTTCCAAGCGCCGTTCAAAGTCGGACAGCCGGCCGAGCTGCGCGGGATGGCACTCGGCGGCGATCGCGGCATCTCGAAAGTCGAAGTGAGCGACGACGATGGTGAGACTTGGAACGATGCGCGAATCACCCAGCCGGGAACGAAGATTTCGTGGTCGCTTTGGAGCTACAACTGGACTCCGGAGGAAGAAGGCGAAACCAAACTGGTCGTGCGCGCCACGGACGGCGAAGGCAAGCTACAGATTGCGGAATACCGCGATCAAGTGCCCGACGGTGCAACGGGCCTGCACCGCGTGAAGGCTAGAGTGGAGAGGGCGTAGTGTTTTTGCGGCGCGCGTTGCCGGGATTCGTCTGCGGACTGGTTTGTGGAACGCTGCTCGCGGGCGGGCTCGGCGATCTCTCGTTAGGCTTGTTAATCGGCGCAATCTTGGGAACGGCCTACGCACTCGCATTGCCGCGCCCGATCGGGGGCGAGGGTGCAGCCGCGGATCGGGCGATGACTGCCGCCGCTTTCGGTTTGCCGATGTGGGGCGCGGTCAACGTCATCCTGCTTCCGCTCTTCGCCGGACAAACGCCGCAATGGACCGCCGAAGAAATGCGCGGCCTCTTTCCAGCACTGGTCGGCTGGCTTCTTTTCGGGTTCATCCTCGGCTTGCTCGCGACTGGAGCAGTGCGTTTGGCGGAGCGTTTGTTTGGCGCAACGCCAGTCGCACCCGCACTAAAAATCCCGGAGGTAAGAACGCGCGTCGTCATTCTCGGCGGCGGTTTCGCGGGTGTGACGACGGCGATCAATCTCGAGAAAGAATTCCGTGCCGATCCGACGGTTGGTTTCACGCTCGTTGGTGAAACGAATGCGCTGCTCTTCACGCCAATGCTTGCCGAAGTCGCGGCGAGCAGTCTCGAGCCGACGCACATTTCCACGCCGTTGCGCAGCAGTTTCCGTCGCACTGCCGTCGTGCGTTCTCAGGTCTCCGGAGTCGATCTCACGAATCGTCGCGTGCAGTTATCCGATCGCGAGGAAACACTGCCCTACGATCATCTCGTGCTCGCACTCGGAGCGGTGTCGCGTGTGCCGCCGGGCGACGGGATCGCGGAGCACGCGCTCGAGTTCAAAACGCTGGCCGACGCCATCAGCATCCGCAATCACGTGATCGATGCCTTCGACCGCGCGGACGCCCAGCGCGATGAGGCGAAACGTCGCGCCTTGCTCACGTTCGTCGTCGCAGGCGGCGGATTCTCCGGCACGGAACTTGTCGGTGGCTTGAACGATTTCGCGCGCGGAATGCTGGCGGATTACCCGAATTTACCGGCCGATGAATTGCGCATCATCCTCGTCCACTCGCGCGACCGCATTCTTCCGGAGCTGAGCGCGTCGCTCGCGGATTACGCGCTCGAACGGATGCGCGCGCGCGGCGTCACTTTCGAGTTGAACACGCGCGTCTCTGCCGCGAGTCCCGGCGTTGTAACTCTCAAGCGCAAGGAGGCGAAGCCGGCGGAATGTGAAATCGCGACCCAGACGCTCGTTTGGACTGCCGGCGCAGCTCCGAGTCCGCTCTTGCAAGAGCTAGACATTGAGCGCGACAAACGCGGCGCCGTGGTCGTCGAAAATACGTTATCTGTAAAAGGCAACGCTGGCGTATGGGCGCTCGGCGACTGCGCGGTCGTGCCGACGCGAAAACCGGAAAACCATGTCCGCCGACCGCGCAATTCGCCATCCGCGAAGCGCGCACGCTCGCCGGCAACATTCGGGCAGCGATCAAAGGTGAACCGATGAAACCATTCCACTTTGATTCGTTAGGCACGCTCTGCGTCGTCGGCCATCACACCGCGTGCGCGGAAATTAAAGGGTTCAAATTCAGCGGCTTTTTCGCCTGGTTTCTTTGGCGTACGCTTTATCTCAGCAAGCTCCCCGGACTCGAACGCAAGGTGCGCGTGGTGGGAGACTGGACGATCGAATTGTTCTTCCCGCGCGACATCGTGCAAACGATCGACCTCCATCCGCCGCCCAAAAAATCAACTGCATGAGATCGCGCGCATCCTTCCTCTTCATCGGCGCAATCGTTGGCGCGCTCGGCGCCGCCGCGCTTTTCTTTCTTGGCCTGGTGCCACAGATCGGTGTTGTCTTCGGCGGAATTTTCGGCGGATGCTTCGCCCTCCTGACGCGTTTCCGCGCGACTACACCTGGCGCCGGTCTATTGTGGGGGCTGTCGTTTTCGTTCCTGCTTTGGCTCGCCGGACCGGCCGGAATCCTGCCGAAATTTATGTCGAACACTCCGATGGGAATGTTGGACATGGCCCGTGCGCACTTTGCCGAACTGGTCGGTTACCTTCTACTTTTTGGCGCGCCGCTGGGTTTGGTGCTCGGCGCGTTTTCAGCGAAGAAACCGGCAGCGCATTCGAACGCGCGACCATTCAGTCTCTCTCGCGCACTCGTCGCTGGCGGCCTGGCAGGCATCGTCGGCGGCTGGGCTTTCGGGCAATGGATGGAGAAAGCGCATTTCTTTCCACTCATTGCGGGGCTTGTCGGTTCCGCGTCCCCCGGTCTCGGGAAATCGCTGCACTTCCTTTTCGCGGTCATCATTGGCGCGACGTTCGGCTTGCTTTTCCAACGCGACGTTCGCGGCTACGGATCGAGCGCAGGTTGGGGCCTTGCCTACGGCATCTTCTGGTGGTTCCTCGGGCCGCTCACGCTCAAGTCACTATTGGAGGTACAAAAGCCTGACTGGTCGCTCGCACACGGCCAGGAACTGTTCGGTTCGCTCATCGGTCACATTGTCTATGGTTTGATCGTCGGCATAATTTACGCAGCGCTTGACAAACTTTGGGTGGGCTTCTTCATCGATAGCGATCCGATCAATCGCCAACCCGAAGGCCCGGGATCGCGTGTCTTACTCTCGTTAGGCCGCGGCGCCGTCGCGGGGCTGGTCGGCGGATTAGTCTTTTGGCCACAAATCGTGGCCGTCGATGGATTGCATTGGATCGCGCGCCTGGCTGGCGGCACGTCGCCGACGCTCGGATTGATGGTCCATCTCGCGATCAGCATCGCGATCGGCGCAGGCTACGGCGTGCTCTTCGAGCGTGAATCGCCGGACTGGGGAGCAGCCATCGGTTGGGGTATGCTTTACGGGATCACCTGGTGGTTTGTGGGCACACTGACCCTGTTTCCAATCTGGCTCGGAGCTTCCTTTACTTGGACTACCGCCGCCGCCGCCGCGGCGCTCTCTTCTCTTCTCGGCCATTTACTCTACGGCGCAGTCACCGCGTGCGTCTTCCTACTGCTCGAACGTCGCCATCAGGATTGGATGCGCGTCGACCCGCGCTACGCCGTACGCCTCGCGCGCATCCAACGCCCGCTTGGCACCGCCGCGCCTGCGCTCTGGTTTTTCGCGCTCGGCCTCGGCGTACTACTGCCGATTCTGCTGAGCTAACGGTGCGGTAGGCAAAGTGTCCGGTTCCGATCCGGAATCCGTTTTCGCCGCGTAACGCTACCAGCCACGAACGCGCTCCTAACCGCCCTCGCTGACAACACTTCTGTTTGCCTAACGACCTCTCCCTTAAGGGAGAGTCGCGATCTGGTCTTCGGTGGCATTAGAAAATCCCACGGACGCGTCGTAGAAACCGGCTGAAAACATCCACATGTTATTCGCATGATAACGAACAGTTCCGCCCTGATAGCTGTGATTGAACCCGCGGGCGTTTCCGCGCTGCGCGTCGGATTCACTTTCGCCGTGATCGTATTTTTGCTTGCAGGCGTCTTCATTTTCCGGAGGCGACACCAACTCTTCGATCCCGATCCAAACGTCGAGAACGACGAGCCGGTCGCTCGCCACAATCGCGTCGAGGAAGTCGTTTTTGTGTGGAGTGGCCTAATGCTGGTTTTGCTCAGCATTCTTTTCCAAGTCTGGAGTGCATGACGTGAAGAATTTCAACTCAAAGAAAGAAACTCAGAAACGTTAGGAGACATAATAATGAGTAAGCTAACTCGTCGCAGTTTCCTCGGAGCGGCCGCGGTCATGGCGGGCGGACTAACGGGGCTGCAAAAAATAGTCGGGGCAGAATTACACGCGTCGGATCGAAGCAGGAGCGATCCAGGTCCATCTAACCCGGAGCTGGATAGGCAGAACCCGGATTCCATCTGGCCACCGGACACTGACTCGAAGAGTCTCGTCCAAAACTTCAAGTATCCATTCTCACTTGCGAACAAACGCACTTATGAGGGCGGATGGTCACGTGAGGTGACGGTGCGGGAGCTTCCCGTCTCGAAAACCCTGGCCGGTGTTAACATGAGACTGACGCCAGGTGGATTCCGCGAGCTGCATTGGCACACGGCCGGCGAATGGGCCATCATGCTTTACGGAAACGCACGGATTACCGCCATCGATCTGGACGGCAAAAGTTTCGTCGCCGATGTGGGCAAAAATGATCTTTGGTTTTTTCCGTCAGGGGTCCCTCACTCCATTCAAGGTCTGAATCCCGATGGATGCGAGTTCATGCTCGTTTTCGACGACGGCAATTTTTCAGAGTCAGAAACGGTCCTGTTGAGCGACGCGATAGGACACCTGCCCCCTGACGTGTTGGCGAAGAATTTCGCTGTCGACCAACAGGCTTTCGAGAATGTGCCGAGACAAGAGTTGTTCATTTTCCAAGCGGAGGTTCCGGGCTCACTGGATGCCGATCAGAACGCAGCCGCCGGTACACGCGGAAGGTCGCCGCAGAACTTTGCATTTCGCACGATGCAAATGCCACCGACGTTGAAAACGAAAAGTGGCGAAGTGCGAATTGTTGATACAAGCAATTTCAAAGTCTCGACCACGGCGATGGCACTTGTCACCGTTCATCCGGGTGGGCTCAGGGAATTGCACTGGCATCCAAATGCGGATGAGTGGCAGTACTACATTAACGGCAAGGGGCGAATGACCGTGGTAGACACAGGCAACAAGGCTCGCACGTTGGACTTTCAACAGGGCGATGTCGGATACGTCCAGAAGACTTTGCTCCATTACGTCGAGAACACAGGCGACACAGATCTGGTGTTCATGGAGATGTTCGGCAAGGTCGATCGTTTTCGGGACATGTCATTCTCGGAGTGGCTGGCTCATACTCCGCCGGAAGCGGTGATGGCGCACCTGAACATCGATAAAGCGACTTTCGATGCGATTCCCAAGGACGGCGGCGTCGTCATGCCGCTGTCATAGGAGGAATTTATGCGAACTAACAATCGATGGGTTATCGCAATCGCGGGAGTGTTTTTGCAGATCGCTTTGGGTGCGGTGTACGCGTGGAGCGTTTTCCGCATTCCGTTGGCAAAGCAATTTGGCTGGAGCATCTCCGAAGTAACGCTGACATTTACGATCAGCATCTTTGTCCTGGGCTTTGCTGCATTTTTCGGCGGGTTGTGGTTGAACCGCAAAGGACCGCGCGTGGTCGCGTTGACCGGTGGCGTGCTTTATGGGCTGGGAGTTTTCCTTGCCAGCTTCTCACATAAGTTGTCGTGGCTATACCTAACCTACGGCGTGATCGGTGGGATTGGTCTTGGTCTTGGATACATCGTTCCGGTGGCGGTGCTGGTGAAGTGGTTTCCGGATCGCCGAGGACTCATTACCGGGATTGCGGTTGGCGGGTTTGGCGCCGGCGCGCTCATTACCGCGCCTGTGGCTACGCGACTCATTCAGAGCGTCGGCGTCCTGAGCACATTCGCCTATCTCGGGATCGCATATCTGATTGTCACAGTTATGGCTGGATTGTTTATGCAGAATCCGCCCGATGGTTGGAAACCTCAGGGTTGGACGCCGACAGCAAGTCAAACTTCGCACCGGGCGGGCCATAACTTCACGTTGAGCGAAGCGCTCAAGACCTGGCAATGGTGGGCCCTCTGGCTGCTTTTGTTTCTCAACACTTGCGCAGGAATTTCAATCATCTCGCAGGAGGCGCCGCTCTTCCAAGAAGAGGCGGGAGTTACGGCGGCGGTTGCGGCAAGCATGGTCGGATTGGCGAGTATCGGCAACGCAGTTGGGCGAGTCTTTTGGGCATGGATTTCCGATTTGATTACCAGACCCGCTACATTCTTCTTGATGTTCGCTGCCCAGATTTTGTTGTTCTGGTTTCTTCCGAACATCGCGACTGCTTGGTTCCTGACTATTGTCACCTTCGTGGTGTTGATGTGTTACGGCGGCGGGTTTGGCACGATGCCAGCGTTTACCGCAGATTATTTTGGTCCGAAGAATGTCGGTCCCATCTACGGCCTGATGCTGACGGCGTGGGGCTTTGCTAGCGTGTTTGGTCCCCTACTCATCGCACACATGCGCGAAACAGCTGGTTCATATCGCGGCGCGCTGCATCTCATCGCCGGTGTCATGACGATCTCAGCGGTGTTACCGATCCTGGTGCATCCACCGCGGACTCGCGACCGGGGAACAACCGAAACAGTTTCGCACCCTTCTACACGCGACGCAGCAGGAGCGCGATCTTGAACGTTACCTTGGAGAAGAACTCTATGATCAAAGTAAAGCAACTCAGTTATGCACTGTTATTGGGTGGGATTGCCATCACAGCAGCATATTCGCAGGACACAGCAACTGAATATGTAGCGCCGCCGGATGCCGGTCCGAAAGGCAAAGCTCCCAGAATGAAGGTTCAACTGCTGAACCCTGGAGAACCTACGAAACAATATGCGGTTATCTTCTACCAGGGAGACGAGGCGTTTTCCGGACTGCTGGAGTTTGCGCAGAAGTATCATGTTACCAGTGCGCATTTCACGGCCATTGGAGCGCTGAATGGAGCAACGCTGGGATGGTTTGATCCTCAGCGCAAAATGTACAAGAAGATTCCTATCCAAGGTCAGCACGAAGTGATTGGGATGAGCGGAGACATCGCTCTCTATCAAGGAAAGCCCGTAGTCCATACACACATGCTTGTGGGGAATTCAGACGGAACAACGCAAGGAGGTCACGTTCTCGCGGCGTATGTATCCCCGACCCTGGAAGTGATGGTCACCGTCGATCCGGTAACGATGCAGAAGCGCTTCGATCCGGATACCGATTTAACACTGATCGATCCAAGCCCGGCGAGTAAGGGAGAAAAACAAGAATGATAAAGACAATCTCCTATCTCGGTCTCGGAACCATGGGCAGCGGTATGGCATCGAATCTTCTCAAAGCCGGCTACGAACTTACGGTTTGGAATCGAACCGCTGAGAAATGCAAACCGTTCGCGCGGAAAGGCGCGCGCGTCGCTAATACTCCCGCCGACGCAGTCCGCGATGTCGATCTTGTGATGTACTGTTTGAGTAACGAGAACGCCGTCGACGAAGTTGTCTTTGGCGCGAAAGGAATTCTAAGCGGAATCCGAGCAGGCCAAATCGCGATCGACATGAGCACGGTTCTTCCGGCGACGAGTCTGCGAGAACAGGAAGCTTACGCAAAGCACGATGTCGATTTTCTCGATGCGCCTGTCTTTGGCAGCAAACAAGAATCCGCAGACGCCAAGCTTTGGATCATGGCCGCGGGTAACAAGGCAATTTTTGAGAAAGTGAAACCAGTCCTGGAGCATTTCGGGCAAACCCTTCACTACTTTGGCAAGAACGGAAATGCCGCGGCGATGAAGCTGGTGGGAAACCTCATCGTGGCGTTGGAAATGGAAGCTCTCGCGGAAGGACTGGTGCTGGCGCAAAAAGCCGGCCTTGATTTGAAGACGGTGATGGAAGTTGTGAAGGTGGCCGATTTCCGCTCACCACTGCTTGTGAGCAATGGCCGGAATATTTTAAAACGCGATTTTTCTCCCAGCTTCGCGCTGAAGCTCATGCTCAAAGACGCGGACCTCATTGAAAAATTTGGCAACAATCTACAGTCACCCATTCCGGCGTTGCAGGTTGTGGAAAAGAATCTCGCCTCAGCGGTTGCCCTTGGGTTCGGGGAAGAAAACGCCTCGGCCATAATCAGAGCGCTTGAAAAAGAAGCGGGCGTTGAAGTGAAGGCGCGCGGCGCCGGACGATCAAGAGAGACGGAACAGAAGGATTGAGAAAGCCTTGTGCAAATGTTTCAGAAGCTCACGCTCGGCGGCTTTGGCGTCATAGCAACCGTCTGTTTCCTTGTGGCTACCGCCCGTGGGCAGGACCGAATAGTCCCTGAACTTCCGCAAGCAATCACGCCTGTCACGCTGACGGCGGTAACGAATCCAGCCTCGGGCAAATCGGAATTTCGCTATCAAGGTAACAACATACCGCCCGTGATTCGGGTGCTGCCGGGAAGCGTTCTGAACGTCGACTATAAGAACGACCTTGCCGCACAATCGTCGGAAGATTGCGTGGGTCATCCGTGCATGCAGATGACCAATCTTCATTTCCACGGACTGCATGTATCGCCCAATGCGCCGCAGGACGATGTTTTGGATATGATCGCCTCACCCGGACAGACATTGCATTACTCGGTGGAAGTGCCACCACAGCAAGCTCCGGGACTCTACTGGTATCACACCCACCCGCACGGCGAGAGCTATGTTCAGGATCTCGATGGAATGTCAGGAGCTATCGTCGTTGAAGGGATCGAGCGCTACGTGCCCGAAGTACGAGACATGCGCGAGCGAATCTTGGTACTGCGCGATCTTGTGCTGCCCACTGAAAGCGTTGAACGAAAACGCGTGATGAAGTCCGTTTCCATGCAAACCACGCAATGCGGCACCGCGCCGGAGAAGCCGGAACGAGCGTTCACCGTAAACGGAGGTCTCCGCCCGCAGATCGATCTTGCGCCGGGAGAACGACAATTTTGGCGGATCGTGAACGCAAGTCCGGATCGCTATGCCTACTTGGAATTGGACGCGGCATCATTCGACGTAGTAGCTCTGGATGGCATGCCTTTGGCCTATCATGATCCCTCGATTCGCAAGCGATCAATGAGTCACGTCTTAGTTTCACCGGCTGGGAGAGTAGAAGCAATTGTCACCGGGCCACCAGCGAATTCGCATGCTGCTTTGCGCACAGGTTGCTTCGACACCGGCCCGGATGGCGACTCCAACCCTGCGATGATTTTAGCCGACATCGTTTCGGCGCGGCCATCAAAGCTGAAAACTCGCACTGGGCCAGGAGGAGCACCGGTTTACGAAACATTCCCGTCGGAAACTCTAAAACGCCTCAAAGCGAGCGAACCGCAGTTCGTTGTGAACTTCACCGAAGACAAACAAGGGTTCTATATAAACGGCCAGAAATTTGAAATGAATGCAGGTCCGATGCTGACCGTGGATGTCGGTTCGCTGCAGCATTGGCGCATACTGAATCCAACCAAAGAAGTGCATCCGTTTCACATCCACCAAGTCCATTTCCTCGTGTATGCCGTCGACAATAAACCGGTGAAAAATCCAGTATGGGTGGATACCGTGAATGTCACCTATGGCGGTTCGGTCGATCTCGTGATGGATTTCACTGATCCCATCATTCGCGGCATGTCGCTCTTCCACTGTCATCTCCTGAGTCATGAAGATAAGGGAATGATGGCAAAAATACTCTTCCGATAGTCCGGACGCGACCGAGGTCCTCAGGTAAATACGAATAAGGAGTAGTTGAAACATGAAAAAAAATCCGCTGAACAAAGGTATCATAATGGAGAACGCCGATGGCATCGGGACGGTGACGCCAGCGATGGTTGAAGCCCGTGCGCGAGAGTTAGCCCTCATTAATGGTCATGGTTCTTCCGGACCGACCAAGGCTGACTATCAACAGGCCAAGCGCGAGCTGACCGGAGAAGAGGAAATCGATCTACAGGAAGAGAACGTCGAATCCGTGGCCGAATCCGAAGGTTGGGATCCTGTGCCGGGCTCGACTGGACGCCAGGCTGCGGATTCTCTCGGTGAAGATGAAGATGCCGAAGGGCGAAGCGAGGCTGCACAGATGTACGAAGAAGGCATCGATGAAGCGGAGCACGATCAAATGCGCCGGGCAGCTGAGGCGGAGCAGAATAGCGACGAGCGGGAATCGTGACTCTCATGCGTGCAAGGCGCTCGAAAAAGAAACAGGCGTCAAAGTGAAGGCATGTTGTGCGTAAATGAATAATTGGCTCGTTTGGTCGTTGCTCTCTGCCATTTTTGCCGGTGCCACCGCAGTTCTGGCAAAAATTGGTGTGACTGGTGTCGATTCGAATTTCGCCACGGCGATTCGCACGACTGTGATTCTCCTTTTTACCTGGATGATCGCTTCCTTTACCTGGGCGCATTGGTCCTTCGGAAACGTCTCATTCCGGACATGGCTCTTTCTCATATTGTCCGGTCTGGCCACCGGTCTTTCCTGGCTCTGCTATTTTCGCGCGTTGCAACTGGGAGAAGCCTCACGCGTTGCGCCGATGGACAAACTAAGCGTTCTTTTCGCAATTCTCTTTGCGGCCATTGTTCTTCGCGAAACGCTAACGTGGCATCATTGGCTTGGAGGCGGACTTGTGCTGACAGGCGCGGTCATCCTGGCCTTCAAATAATGAACCCTGCTGGATGCAAATCAGATGAGAGCAACCAGTTTTCTCAGCTTGAAATTTGGAACCTCGGCCTGTTTCCATCAATTCGCATCGGCGGTTGCACTTGGTTTCGGAGCAGAAAGCGCCTCGGCCTTAATCAAAACGCTCGAAAGGGAAGCGAGCGTCGAAGTGTAAGTGACGTTGACATTTAGCCGACTTAGGAGTTCTCTCGAAGGAGGGAGCTGCAATCAGTTCATATTGGTGGGGAAAAAACCCCACGGATGCGTAATAGCGGCTCGTGGATGGCGGAGCGAAAGTCGTGCCATGAAAGCAGCTTGGTCTAGCCATAGTCATAACGGAGGAATGTTATGTGGATCGTTCGCCTAGCTCTCCGACGACCCTACACATTTGTCGTGGCGGCGTTGCTGCTGCTCTTAATGACGCCTTTTGTCTTAACCAAGACGCCAACCGATATTTTTCCGGCTATCAATATCCCGGTGGTCAGTGTGATTTGGAGTTACACCGGATTACCGGCCGACCAGATCGCGCAACGGTTGGTTTACAGTGAGGAACGCGCGCTCACGACCACGGTCGACAATATCGAGCACATCGAGTCAACCTCTTATGACAGCTTTGGCGTAATCAAAGTCTTCTTTCAGCAGGGCACGAACCCTTCGACCGCGGTGGCCCAATTGACCGCCGTTTCACAAACCATTTTGAGACAGCTGCCCCCGGGAACGACTCCGCCACTGATCATCCAATACAGCGCGTCCACCGTTTCCATTCTTCAGTTCGGAATCAGCAGCCCCAAACTTTCCGAGCAGCAGGTCTTCGACCTCGCTTTAAACCAGATTCGCGTCGGGCTGATCAGTGTGCCGGGAGTCAGCATTCCCTACCCATACGGCGGAAAACAAAGAGTGGTTTCGGTCGATCTCGATCTCAAGGCGTTGGAAGCCAACAACCTCGTCGAATCCGATGTCGTCACTGCCATCAGCAATGGCTCTCTTACCTATCCAAGCGGCACGGCCAAGATCGGCGGAAAAGAAGTGCCGATTGATCTCAACGTCAATCCGCCACGGATCGATCTGTTGAACGATCTGCCGATCAAAATGGTGGGCGGCACTGTGATTCATATAAGCGACGTGGCACAGGTGCGTGATGGCTATTTCCCGCAGGAAAACATCGTTCGGCAGGATGGCGTCCGCAGCACCCTGCTGAGCATCTTTAAGAATGGCAGCGCATCAACGCTCTCAGTTGCGGCAGGCGTGAAGGCGGCCATGGCCAACATTCTCAAGACCGTGACGAGCGATATCCAGGTAAAGCAATTCGCCGATCAATCCGTTTTCGTGAAGGCGGCGGTCAGCGGCGTCGTTAGGGAAGGCGTAATCGCAGCGGCTTTGACCGCGCTGATGATTTTGCTCTTTCTCGGTTCATGGAGAAGCACACTTATCATTGCGGTATCCATTCCGCTTTCGGTGTTGTCGTCTCTGGCAATCCTGAGCCTGCTCGGTGAGACGATCAACATCATGACACTTGGCGGTCTGGCCCTCGCAGTCGGCATCCTGGTGGATGATGCAACGGTGACAATCGAAAACGTCGAGCGCCATCTGGCATCAGGTGAAAAATTGGAAGATGGAATTCTGAAAGGCGCGGGTGAAATCGCGTTACCGGCTATGGTTTCCACCTTTTGCATCTGCATTGTCTTCGTGCCGATGTTCTCGCTAGCGGGGGTGGCTCGCTATCTTTTCGTTCCGTTGGCCGAGGCGGTCATGTTCGCCGTCATCTCTTCCTACGTGCTTTCGCGCACATTGGTGCCGACAATGATCATGTTCTTCGAGCGCCATCACCACAAACAAGCAGGCGAAAAGCACGTCGCGTTTTGGGTCCGGCCACTGGTTGCCCTTCAGCAAGGTTTTGAAAAAGCGTTCGATCGCTTTAGGGAAGCTTATGCGAACTTGTTAGGCATCGTGCTGGGACACAGAGCGGCCTTCGGTGTTGGATTTCTCTCGTTTTGCGTTGCCAGCTGGCTGCTCGTTCCCTTTCTCGGGCAAAATTTCTTTCCCGCGGTGGACGCAGGCACGTTTCGATTGCATGTGCGGGCGCCAACAGGGACGCGGATCGAGCAAACGGCCAAGCTGGTTGACGAAGTAGAAGCCGCCATTCGTCGTGAAGTTCCCGCGAACGAAATGGAGGGTATCCTCGACAACATTGGGCTTCCGGTTTCGGGCATCAACTTGAGCTACAACGACAGTGGAATATCAGGGCCTGCCGATGCCGACATTCTGGTTTCACTGAAACCCAATCACAAGCCGACAGCGAATTATGTCCGCAATCTGCGTCTCAGTCTGAACCGTGAATTTCCCGGTACAACCTTTTACTTCCTGCCGGCCGACATCGTCAGCCAAACGCTTAACTTCGGACTTCCAGCGCCGCTGGATATTCAAGTTGTCGGACGAAATCAAACGGTCGACCAGCAGGTCGCGAATTCCATAGCTCAAAAAATCCGTGAAGTTCGCGGGGCCGTGGATGTGAGGGTTCAGCAGCCTAACGACTTGCAGCGATTCGAGTTCAATGTCGATCGAACAAAGGCGATGGAGCTCGGGCTCAGCGAGAGAGATGTGGCCGGTTCGGTCCTGCTCTCTTTGAGCGGTAGCAGCCAGGTGACACCGACCTACTGGCTCGATTACACTACCGGCGTCCAATATCTCGTCAATGTCAGGGTCCCGGAACGTCAGACGACTACGCTTTCTGAGCTAAGGTCGATGCCGCTTAGTGCCTCTAAACCTGGAACGGGCAACGGTCAGGTCCTCGATAACGTAACTGACGTAACACGGATCAGCAGCCAACCCATCTACACGCACTATAACGTCATCCCGGTGGTCGATGTTTACGGCGGAGTTGGAGGCAGAGATCTCGGTGGAGTGCTAAGTGACATTAGGCCTATCGTTGCGCAAGCCCAGAAGACCGCGCCGCAAGGCGTCAGCATTGTTCTGCGCGGACAAGCATCGACGATGAGTTCCAGCTTTCTCGGATTGGGCATCGGAATGTTAGTGGCGATTGCGCTGATCTATTTACTGCTCGTTGTAAATTTCCAAAGCTGGCTCGACCCATTCATCATTTTAACGGCATTGACCGGCGCACTCGCGGGCGTGATTTGGGGGCTGCATGTTACGAGCACGACGCTGAGCGTGCCCGCAATGATGGGCGCGATCATGTGTCTGGGCGTCGCTACTGCTAATTCTGTTCTGGTCGTCACCTTTGCGCGCACTCACCTTCAGGAAGGAATGGATTCGGTGAAAGCAGCGTGGGAAGCCGGCACCGGCCGTTTGCGCCCAGTGATCATGACGGCGACAGCGATGATCATCGGAATGTTACCAATGGCTCTTGGTCTTGGTGAAGGCGGCGAGCAGAACGCGCCGCTCGGCCGCGCGGTAATCGGAGGTCTCATGCTCGCCACCGTTGCCACGTTACTTTTTGTTCCCGTAGTGTTCAGCCTGTTGCACCGACAACCAGCCGATACAGTAAAGGCAGAACCGAAAGAAAATGTTCCATCAACGGCCCTTGAGGAGTCCGTTTCCGCAACCTAAACACATCCCTCTATACATGAGCACAACTCCTTCTACCGACAGCGTTCGCTCCGACGAACAAAAAACAGGCCTCGTCGGGGCTCGGCGAAGGCATCGCTTTATCTTGATGTCGGGCGGAGCAATGCTTCTGATCGCATTGGTCGGTGGCTTTGTTCCGCAGTTCCGGCAGCGGCAAACAACCGCGGCTGATACTAAGGAGTTGGCGATTCCGACTGTAGCGGTGGTTTCACCAACCGTTACCACGCCTCACAGTGGGCTTAACTTACCAGCCGAAGTCAAACCGTGGCAGGAAGCATCTATCTTCGCGCGGGTCAACGGATACCTAAAAGACTGGCTCGTTGATATCGGCGCGCACGTCCAGAAAGACCAGTTGCTCGCCGAGATCGACACTCCTGATCTGGATCAGCAGCTCGCGCAAGCCCACTCGCAGGCTGTGCTGGCGAAAAGAAATTTGGAACAGGCCAAAAAGACGAACACGAAATGGCAGGAGTTATACAAACAAGGTGTCGTTTCCCAACTTGATGCCGAGAACACCGACACTTCGCAGGGCACGAACCAGGCCAACACCGAAGCGTTTGCCGCCAATCTTCGTTTCCTCGAACAGGAAGTCGCCTTCAAACGTGTGACCGCCCCCTTCGCTGGTATCATCACGGTCCGTAACGTGAACGTCGGCGACCTGATAACCGCGAACAATACGAGCTTGGAGATGTTTCACATCCAACAAACAGATCCTCTGCGCGTTTATTTCCGTATCCCGCAGGAGGACGCAGCGAACATAGCGGCGGGACAAACCTTCAGCGTTCAGGTCGGCGCGGAAAGCGCGAAAACGTATCCTGGAAAAGTGATTTCCACGTCGGGAGCGGTCTCCCCGGATTCCCGGACCATGCTTGTTGAGTTACAGGTCGAAAATTCGAAGAACGAGATTCTGCCTGGCAGCTACGCCACGGTGCGTGTGCCAGAGGTTGCTTTAGGAAAACTGGTTACTTTACCCGATAACACACTCATATTTCGCGGCAAAAGTGTGCAAGTTGGCATCGTGGACGCCAGGGGTGTTGTGCAGCTTCGTGACATCAAGGTAGGCCGTGACTTCGGCGTTCAGTCAGAAATCCTGAGCGGCGTCTCTGAATCTGACCAGGTAATCGTCAATCCTTCTGACTCTCTTACTAGCGGAACAACAGTCCGTATCGCTGCGACGGCTGCAGCTTCACCCAGCCCTGGAGTGCCGAAGAAATAATATTCGAATCCTTGGTTCGTAACAGGAGGAATGTTCCGTGGCAAAAAATTTCAAAGACCTGTCTGAACAGGAAATTCTCGCGCTGGCAATTTCGTTAGAGGAAACCGATGCGCGCATCTACGCAGATTTCGCCGCGGGATTGCGAGCCGATTATCCGGCAACCGCTCAAATCTTCGAGGAAATGGAGGCGGAAGAGGATGAGCATCGCGGCAAACTGATCGAGGAGTATCGTCGTCGCTTTGGAGAACACATTCCCTTGATCCGCCGTGAAGACGTGAAGGGCTTCGTGCATCGAAAACCGGTGTGGATGATCCGGCCGCTGGGAATCAAAACCGTTCGGCACCAGGCAGAGATCATGGAGACGGAGACCCGGCGTTTCTACGAGCGCGCTGCCAGCAAAGTCAGCGACGCGTCAACGCGGCAACTACTGGGAGCCTTGGCGGAGGCGGAGCGAAAGCACATGACTTTAGCCGAGAATCTTCAACAGAAATACCTAACTCCGGAAGTTGAGGCGGAAGAAGAGAAAGCCCATCGCCGATTGTTCGTTTTGCAAATCGTGCAGCCCGGACTGGCGGGACTAATGGATGGTTCTGTCTCGACCCTTGCGCCGGTTTTTGCGGCGGCGTTTGCGACCCACAGCAGTCACGCTGCTTTCGTTGTCGGCCTCGCCGCCAGCCTCGGAGCAGGAATTTCGATGGGGTTCGCTGAGGCAGCTTCTGATGATGGCAGCCTCACTGGCCGCGGCAAACCTTTGCTTCGTGGAGTCGTCTGCGGATTGATGACCACGGCGGGAGGAATTGGTCACACTTTACCATATTTGATTCCAGAATTTCGAACTGCTACAGCGGTTGCTGTTGTGATCGTGGCAATCGAACTGTTGGTCATCAGCTGGATTCGAAACCGGTATATGGATACGCCATTTCTCCGCGCCGCATTTCAAGTGATTGTCGGCGGAGTGTTGGTCTTTCTAGTTGGGATCTGGATCGGAAGCTCTTGAACCTATCAATGGGAACAACAATCGTGTTCAATCCCGTTTACCGACGACATTGTCGCATCGTCGCGATCCCGCTGCTTCACGCCGGGTGCGCCGTGAGCGCTTGATCGAGTTTTTCGTAATCCACAGCAGTGTCGATGTCGATCTCTCCGCTGGGAAAATCAAAAGATGCGACGTCCTCTGGCCGCGCGAGAATGATTCCTTTGGCTCCGCTATCTCCTTTGAGTCGCAACAGATCGGGAAAACAAGATCGATCAAAGAGAGCGGGAATCCCGATGGTCTCGGCGTAGGCGGACGCGATGATCGGTTTGCCACTTGTTAGCCGCAATTGGATCATCTGCGTGATTACAGCCGCAGTTACAAACGGTTGATCGCACGTGAGCAGAAGCACGGCATCAACGTCGGGAGCGAGATTCATCGCACGTCGAATACCGACCACGATTGAGGATCCCAACCCGCTTTGCCAATCAGGGTTCATCGCAATCGTAACCCTAAACCGCGTCAGTTCTGATGTGATTTGCGCCGAATCCTCGCCGGCAACGACCACAACTGGCGCGCAGCCGGCCTCGATCGCAGCTGCTACAATGCGCTTGATGAACGTTTCGCCTTGAAAGAGGACGAACTGCTTCGGTTTTCTGAAGCGAGCAGAACCTCCAGCAGCCAGAACGACAGCGGCCACGCTCATCAAACTACGCCGCCTCTCCGCTTGCAGCCTTTGTGATTGTATGAATGTCACTCCTGCGTTCACGCAGGAAACCGCCCATCCGATTGGACAATACCGCCGCGACCTCGGAGACGATTGCGAGCGCGATTTCCTCCGGTGCTTCGCTGCCGATGTCCAGTCCGGCCGGCGCGAACAAGTTTCTCGCGCTCGCGGTAAAATCGAGCGCTCGATACTCGCTGAGTCGTGCCAGCAATTCCGCATGACGTTTTCTCGGCCCCAGTAATCCGACATATCGAAGTTGCAAAGAGAGAAGCCGATCGAGTGCGAGAAGATCACGGCCGAAGTTATGATTCATTACAAGCGCTGCGGTCTGCGCATCCGCTCGAAAATGCTCGTCGAGTGTAGAAGGGTGCGTGAAATGCTCGACGACCCATCCTAGATTTCCACCTAATTGAGTGAGCGGTTCGATCTCTGGGCCGAGGCCGAAGAGTAATAAGCGAACGGGAAGCGGCAGCATCTCGATAAGAACGCCGGGGCGTTCGGTCACAAGAATGTCTGGGGGCAACAAATCAGAGCCGAGCGCTTCGCCTTCAAAACACGTGCGTATTCGGCAAAGCAGTCTGTTGCTGAGTCGCCGCCCAATTTCGGTGATGAGATTGCCATCGCGTTCGGCGGCGGGAAGCGGTTCGACAAGGATCTTTAAGCGACCATCACATCCGTAAAGCCGTCGTGTATCAAATGACAGCAGGACCGGAGACCCAGTGTTAATAACCTTTTTCCCGTAGCGACCGATTTCCTCTTCCAAACAACCGCCGCTCAGAACACCCAATGTTTTGCCATTCCTTTCGACCAAAAGGCGAGCACCCGGCTTGCGATACGTTGAACCTTCCGTTTGAACCAATGTCCCGAGAGCCCACGGCTGCGAAGGATTTTCAGTGACGCGCCTGATGATCTGCTGCAGTGCTTTCATTCGTTAGGTCAAAATTGACGATGTCAGTAGGTCCTCGATTTTTATCGGCAATTCACGCACGCGAACGCCTGTGGCGTGATAGGTCGCCGCCGTAATGGCAGCGGCGATACCGGCTAATCCTATCTCGCCGATGCCGCGCGCGCCTACTGCGTTGAGCTCTAAATCAGGATAATCGAGGAAGTGCACCTCCAGCTGTGGCACGTCGGCGTTCACGGCCACGATGTAGTCGGCCAGGTTGCTGTTTATTGGTGCGCCGTTTTGCGGGTCGTAGGTCGTGTGCTCTAACAATGCCATGCCGATTCCCATCACCACTGCGCCTTCGATTTGATTACGGCCGGCGAGTGGATTGATGATGCGGCCGCCATCTATGACGGTAACAACGCGACTAACACGAAGTCGCGCGATCTCAGGTTGCCATGTTACTTCGGCAAAGTGACAACCGTATGAGTGCATGGAGAACTTCGGCTTCGCTTTGCTGCCGAAAATCCCTTCGGATCTGCCGCTGCCCGTGACGAGACGAAGGTCGGCGCGTTTGAGCAGATCGGCGAACGGAACGCCTCCGCCAGGTCCATCGGCTTTGACGAAGACTCGTCCGCCTTGGAACGCCAAGTCATCCGGCTTGCGATTTTGGAATGGCGATCCCGGCGTTCCGGTCGCGACCTCCAATAACGAATTGATCGCGTTATCCGCTGCGGCAAAAACGGCTGGAACGACAGATGCAGTCGCCCACGAACCGCCCGAGACCGGGCCAAGCGGAAGATCTGTATCGCCGAGCACCACCTCGATTTTCTCGACCGCAACACCGGTTTTCTCCGAAGTAAGCAGGGCAAGAACTGTGTAGGTGCCAGTGCCGATGTCCTGCGCGCCGCAAGCGATGCGGGCAGTGCCGTCATCGCGCAATTCCACATTCGCGGCGGCGGAATCTCGCGTGGCGATCCATGCCGCGCCACCGACTCCCCAGCCAAGCGTAAGGCCGTCGCGTTTCATCGAACCAACTTCTGCGTTCCGCTTTGACCAGCCGAACCTCTCCGCGCCAAGCTGAAGGCACTCGAGATAATGCCGCGATGAAAATGGAATGCCTTCACCTTCGTCGATCTTTGGCTCATTCAGGATTCGGAGTTGAACAGGATCGATCTTGAGCTGATCGGCCAATTCGTTCAGGGCCGACTCGGTGGCGTAAAGGCCGGGGACGGCACCGGGGCCACGCATATCCGACGGCGTGCCGACGTTGCGCCGCGCCCACCCGAAATGCACCCGCAGGTTTGGCGTGCTGTAATGGAACGCCGTCGCTTCACCGCAATTCTCCTGATACCCCTCGAGCATCGAGCGGTGACAGACGTAGTCGTGTTCGATCGATACGAGCTTGCCTTCCGGTGTCGCGCCGAGCCGCACCCGCTGCTGAGTGCGGGCGCGATGACCGGCACTCTGGAAGGTCATCTTCCGGCTAAGCACGAGCTTGACCGGCTTGCCGACCTGACGCGCCGCCGCCACCGCCAGCGGACAATGTGTCCACGGCCAAAGTTTGCTGCCGAAACCTGAGCCGACAAACTTGGTGATGACGCGCACGTTTTCGTTAGGTAAACCAAACATTTGCGCGAGCACGCCGCGCATGTTGAAGACGGCTTGCGATTCCTCGTAGATCGTCAGCTTGTCGCCATCCCACATCGCGGTTGTTCCCTGCAGCTCGATGGGAACATGCGTCTCGGCCGGCGTGACGTAAGTCTGGTCGAGCTTGACCGGCGCGCTGGCAAAGGCTCCGGCTGCATCGCCGCGCTCGCTTTGCAGGCGCTTCGCCGGCCCGTAGCTGGTCATGACCGTGTTCGGATCGTTGTCGGCGATCAACTTGTCTTCGACGTTCGGCTTCTCTTTCGCGTAACTAACGATAACCGCGTCCGCCGCAGCTTTGGCGCTCTCGAAAGTGTCCGCCACCGCGAGCGCGACGTATTGGCCGTAGTAGCGAACGACATTGTCCTCGAACGGCGGCCGCCGTTCGATGCAGATGCCGCTCATGCCTTGCCCGAGAGTCGAACGGAAAATCTTCCCGATGTTTTGACGATGCAGAATCGCGCGCACGCCGGGCAACTTTTCCGCCGCCGCGGTATCGAGCTTGGTGATCTTACCCTTAGCGATCGTGGCCTCGACCGGAACGCCGTACAACAATCCGGGAAAGTAGAAGTCGGAGGCGTAATGCGCGGTGCCGCTGACCTTCAACGGGCCATCGATGCGCGGAGTATCGTGACCGATCGGCGATGTAGTCGCGGTTTCAGTTATCGTTGGCATTTACAACATTCGTCAGGCAGTTTGCGTCACCAGTTTTAAAGCGTGCATCAGACAGCGTTTCGCCAGCTCCACTTTAAATCCGTTTTGGCTTTGTGGTTTCGCGTCGCGCAGCGCTGCCTCTGCAGCTTTTTGAAAAACAGCTTGCGTGGCTGACTGTCCGGTTAGTTCTGCTTCCGCTTCGGGCGATCGCCACGGCTTCGTGCCTACGCCACCTAGCGCTACGCGAGCACGCGTGATCTTTCCGCCATCCATCGTCACGACAACAGCAGTCGAGGCGAGCGCGAATTCGAATGAAGCGCGGTCGCGCAATTTCAAATAAAGCGAGCGAGCGCCCGGCGGCGTTGGAGGAAGGGTGACCTGGGTGATCAGGTCGCCGGGTTCCAAAACGGTTTCGCGTTCGGGCGTGCTTCCGGGTAGCAAATGAAAATCGCCGATCTGAACACTTCGTTCGCCTTTCGTCCCGCGGATGTGAATGGTCGCTTCGAGCGCGGCCAATGCCACGCTCATGTCGGACGGATTTGTGGCGATGCAATGTTCGCTTGTGCCGAGGATGGCCAGGCTGCGATTTACTCCCGTAATCGCGGCGCAGCCCGAGCCAGCCTCACGTTTGTTGCAGGGCATCGCCGTATCGCGGAAATACATGCAACGCGTTCGTTGCAATAAATTGCCAGCGGTCGTCGCCATGTTTCTAAGCTGTGCAGACGCCCCGCTTAACAGCGCTTCGGAGAGGACGGCGTAGTTTTTGCGAACGATAGGATGATAGGCGAGGTCGGAATTGCGGACCATTGCGCCTATGCTCAGTCCGCCGTCGGGCAGCGCTTCAATCTTGTCGAACGGCAGATGCGTTATATCGACCAGCTTCTGCGGCGTCTCCACGTTCAGCTTCATGAAGTCGACCAGGTTTGTTCCGCCGGCGATAAAGCGAATCTCAGCTCCCTGCTGAGCGGTCGTCGCCTTCGCGCCCGCAGCAATTGCTTGTCCGGGATCATCTGCGCGAGAGAGCTCGAACGCTTTCATCCTGCTTTCTCCGGCATGGTGTTTTGGCGCACACTCTGAATTGCCGCGATAATGTTTTGATACGCGCCGCAGCGGCAGATGTTGCCGCTCATCAACTCCTTTACTTCGGCGTCTTCAGGGCCACACGGCTCCGTCAACAACGCGACCGCCGACATGATTTGACCGCAGGTGCAGTACCCACATTGATAAGCGTCATGAGCGACGAACGCTTCCTGTATGGGATGCAGGTTTCCCGGTTGCCCAACACCTTCAATCGTCGTGATCTCGTCGCCTTGATACATGGCTGCGAGGCACAAACATGAATTCATCCGCCGGCCATTGACGTGCACGGTGCACGCCCCGCACTGCCCGTGATCGCATCCCTTTTTCGAACCAGTCAGATGCAAATGCTCACGGAGACAATCGAGCAGCGTCGTGCGCGGATCGATTCGCAGATCATACGTCTTACTATTCACACGCAGGGTGACAGGAATGGCGCCCTCCACTGCGGGCATTGTTTCTTTCGTTTCCGGCGTTGCAGCAGGCTCGGTGCGCAAGCGTTCCCCAAGCACAGGACCCGCTGAAGCCAGCAGGCTCGCCATTCCTAAACGAGAAAGAAATGTCCGCCGGGTCGATTTTCCAAACTGCACGCTGGCTTCCGGCGTTTCTTTTGATTGGCTTTGATCGGCCATGGAAATCTCCTTAGGCGTTCAATCCCGCATCACATAAGAATCGTTCCATAATCGCTCTCGGTTGTGCGCAGCAGCTATCGCGCATCAGAAAGATTTATCGCTGCTACCTCTGAGTGGCCACGCGCTACCTCTTTCGAGGGATAGAGTAGCTGAAGCTCTCTTTCATCAGGTTACAAAATGACCCTGCTCCGAAGCATTCACTCGAACGAGGGAGTACGAATCGCCTCATGAGTGACATTTCAAAATCGCACGCTCGCGTCGTAGCGGCGGGTCTGCTTCAGCGAATAGCTTGTGGTGCTCGAATGATGAAAACTCACGACAGAATATCGCTCGTCGCCGGCGCAGGAGAAAAATGGCTGTGACCAATTTCGTCTCGACATTTTGCCTCGTCCTGCTGTGCAGTGCGATCTTTCTCGGCTCAAGCACACTAGCTGCAGCTCTGGACTCCGGCCTGGATGGAACCTACGTCCTGGACGAAACCGACAGCGACAATATGAATGAAGTGATCGATGACGCGGTGGGGAGGTTGAACTTCCTGACGCGAGACATCGCTCGAGGGCGCCTCAAGAAACTGAACCCAACTTACCGCCAGGTAGCGATCACTTCTTCTCGGGATGAAATCAGCGTCACTGTGGATAACCAGCCGCCATTACGGACACCGGCGAAGGGGGCGCCTGTCACTTGGGTTGGTCCTGACGGAAAAAAGGTAAAAGCTAGCATGCAGTTGGCAGGCCGGCGTTTGGCGCAGACATTCACGTCAGCAGACGGGCGCAGAGTTAATGTTTACACTCTAAGCCCTGACGGGCGGACGCTGACCATGCAAGTAACAGAAACGAGCCCTCGACTGTCTCGAGTTATCACTTACAAACAAGTTTACAGACGAGTCTCCTGAAAGAGGATGGCGACGGATCCACTGTCCTAGTAAGGGTAACCGACCTGCCGTTGAAAGCACTCGTTTTAGAAGATGCAGCGGCCGCAACATTGCTTTCATATGACAAAACCTGGTTGGATTGCGCGGCGACACAGCATAACAACACAGAGCCAGTCGTGGGTAACATGGCCGCTGTGCTCAGAGAGAAGCCGAGAACGTCGGCGCGGAACGTAGGATGACGTCCTAGCCCCAAAGAGGCAGCGAGCATTGCCTCACGGGCGGCACCACAAAATCTCACCAATGAGGAATTGTAGCTGACGCAATCGGAGTGGCTAGTCTCCACATGAAATCGACCAACGGACCAACAGCGTCATTATTCACGACTGCGACATCGAATCCCAATTGGAAGGAGGCGGCTATTAATAAGGCCGAGACTCAGGACAAAAACGTGGAAGAGAGAGTTAAACCTTTAAAAAGTTTTCTCAGCCGCCGTTCCTTTTTAGGCAAGTCACTTGCTTTTGGAGCAGGCACAATCGGCGCTGGGCTGTTGGCTAATGCCCCTACGGCGAGAGCGAGTGGCGGTCTCACAGCGGGAGATGAGGCTATTCTTCGGTTTCTGGCGGCAGCAGAACTCATCGAAGCCGATTTGTGGCAGCAATACAACGAACTCGGCGGCATCCAAGACCCCGAAGTCCCAGGGGGAACTGGGAGCCCAGCCTATACCGCTGCCCTGCAAGTTCTCGATGGGGACATGAACCAGTATATCCACGACAACACCGACGATGAGATTACCCACGCCGCGTTCCTTAATGCCTATCTGGCTTCGAAAGGTGGCGAGCCCGTCAATCTGGATCAGTTTCGTACTCTGCCGAGCAGTCAGGCGACCGGCGCCCAGCAGATTGGACGGCTCACCAACCTGATGCAGCTTACCGTTGATACGAGTTGGTGGACACGCTACCGCAGCGATAACAAGAATCCCGATTTCGGAGACACCTTCCCGCAGGCGATCGCAGGTTTAGCCGCAGGACAGTTTCCAGCCATTCCTCGAAACGATGGCGACCTCACTCCTCCAGACCATCTGCAAGCGATCGCCAACACGGCCGGCTTCCACTTCGGGTTCATCGAGCAAGGCGGTACAAGCCTGTACCCTTCGCTCGCCCAGCGAGTCACCCATGATGAGGCGTTACGCATCGTGCTCAGCATAGGGCCCACCGAGGCGATGCACTTTCAGACGTGGCACGACAAAGCTGGTAATGCGCCTCCGCTGACCGACCCGACCAACGGGTTGGTGTTTCCCGACCTCAATTCCCCTCCGTTTGGCGGGGAGGAGTTCCAGACCAACCTGATCATGCCCGAACCCACGATATTCCTTAGCCGCACGTTCCCGATCGTCTCGATCGTTCGTCCGACCGAGACCGACGGAGCCGCAATGGGGGCGGTCAATGCCTTGACCGCGGACGGACTGTTCATCGGACAATCACAAGGGTTCTTTACCCTGCTGAACCAGCTGGCAAAGACAGCCGATCACGCCGGACACGGAGGACGCGGGAGATAAGCGAGGATTGTTACAAACGGAGGACAAACGATGAAACTAAAAATTCTTATAGTTCCGGTCTTAATTGCAGTAATAATCACCACCGCCTCGGCACAATACGAACGCACCGATTTGGTGTCGAATCAGCCGGGAGTAGCGCCTGTTACTGATCCAAATGTCGTTAACGCGTGGGGTCTTGTTGCACTCGCCACCAGCCCATGGTGGGTTAGCGACAATGGCACCGGAGACTCCAGCCTGTACAATGCAATGGGTCAGCCAGTTATCGCCAGCGGCGGGTCCACGAATTTCGTGACCGTCCCGCCTGTGCCATCCAGCCCCGCGGGTACGCTTGGCACGCCAACCGGTATCGTCGGAAACATCAGCACCAACGCGAACGACTTTACGATTACGGAAGATGGCAGATCGGGCCGATCGATTTTTATTTTTGCGACATTAGACGGTACGATCAGCGGCTGGAATCCCGCAGTCGGCATAGTTGATCCAACGACGGGTGCCACTCATGCCACTATCGCGGTAAATAGGTCAAATGTCGGCGCGGTCTACACAGGCTTGGCTATCGCGACCAACCAGGCAGGCCAAACTTTCCTGTATGCCGCCGATGGTGGCCCGAACCGCAGAGTTGACATGTTCGATAGCACATTTGGCCTGGTGAAGTCCTTTGACGACCCGGCTATCCTGAGGGGTTTTATCACTTACGGAATTCAGGCCATAAATGGTAACATCTGGGTGACGTTCACTGCCCTTAACAAAGCGCAGGGTGGCTTCGTGGACGTCTTTGATACAGAGGGTAATTTGGTGAAACACTTCGCCGCCCGCGGCCCTCTCCATTCGCCCTGGGGCATTGCACTGGCTCCAGCGGATTTTGGTCCCATGAGTAATGCCATTCTGATTAGCAACAACATTTCCAGAGGCCGGATCAACGCGTTCAATCCGGGGACAGGTCAATTTCTCGGCCCACTTCGCGACGCGAATGGCAGGGCCATTGAGGTGGATAATATTTGGGCGCTACAGTTTGGCCATGATGCCGTCGCGAACGGTGCGCACAACCAACTCTTCTTTACCGCGGGCCCGGACAGTTATGCGAACGGCCTGTTTGGAGTGATCACGGTTGGACCTTAGCGTCGCAATTCAAGTCGCGCAGACAGGCGAGTTTTTCGGGGGAAACAGCCGTCGGTGGCACTAAGCTGCCGACGACACTCGCCGGCTTTCGCCAGAAAAGCGGCATCGATGGCACTGTATCTCTAACGAGGGAACGCGCATCAATTCTTACGTAGCCACCACAAGATCCAGCGGACGCGCAATGGCTGCGAAACGGAAGAGTCACCATGTTGAAATATGAAAAAGTTAAAATTACTTAGCTTAGTCGGCATCACATCGATTGCCCTAGCTAAAGTCACGTTCCCACGCGATGACGTAAAAGTCGTTGTCGGTGGTTGGACGCAGATTCCCACTTTTTTTGAGACATGGATGAGTTCAATTTCCTCTCGGTTTTAATCTCGGTCATCCTCGGTTTGGCCGTCACGGAAATCCTACAAGGGTTTCGCGGGTTACTGCTGTCGCGAACGCGCATTCAAATTTACTGGCCGGTGATTGGGTGGGCTTTCCTGGTACTCCTCGTCTGTTTTGAGTACTGGTGGTCGATGTTTAGAATGCGCACCCATCACGATTGGACTTTTCAACAATTCGCAATAATGGGGTTGCAGACGACCCTCATTTACATGGTCGCCGGATTGGTTTTTCCAGATTTCCTCGGGGAAGCAATTGTCGATCTAAAAGAGAGCTTCTACGCGCATCGCCGCTGGTTTTTCTCACTCGCCGTCGCCATCATTGCGACGAGCCTATGCAAACATCTCCTCCTGGATGGCAAGCTCCCAAACCCAACGAATCTCGTATTCTACGGACTCTTCGGTGTGACACTATTCATTGGCGCACTGACGCGCTGGGAGTGGTATCATAAGACGTTAGTCGTAGTTACGAATGCTGCTTTTGTTCTCTACATCGTTCTGTCTCATGTGCGGATGCGATAATTAGTGCAATTCGAAACCCGACGAACTGCGGTCTAACCAGGCGCCGCAGCCACCCGCTGGCCGGCTTAGGAAATTTCCAGATGACAGCTTCAACTTTAAAATTCGTAGCATGGCTGGCTATCGCCGCCGATGGCTGAGCTTAGTCTCGCTAGCTGGGAGAACCACGCCGAAGGAGGAAAGAAGAAGTGCGACATACAATTCTCGCCGCGGTCATTGTTAGTCTCGGCGTCGCGAGCCATAGCTCCGCTTCCGCAAAAGAGCCAGAACATCGCCACGAATGGGAGTTGATGCGCTGCAAGAAATTTTAGACTGCCAGCCGCCACGAGGAAGAATATCCGCAATGATTTAGCTGTCGGCCCCGACGTTCTACTCAACGAGCCCCTCAAAAGTGGCAAACGCAGTTCTCTCAGTCGCAGCAGAAGAAAATCCCACGAGTGCGGACTGGCCGCCACAGGATTCCGGCCGAAACGTGAGTTATGAAAATATTAAATCACGTTTCAGGTAAACTAATCATGGTTGCAATCGCGTGCAGCTTTGCTGCAAGCACACCCATACAGGCGCGAGTAGCCAGATCGAACTTTGCCTCGGCCCGTTCCGAGGATGAGGCTCGTTTGATTGTGACGAGGGCAGCCAATTTTGGGACTTTCCAGTACCTCAACTTGCTCGTCGACGGTGTCCACGTTGCGGATTTGGGGCTCGGTGAGAGTTACGATGCGCTGTTGCCCCCTGGGCAGCATGTTTTGTCGGTAAACACGACTCCACAGATCTATCGGCGTACACCGCCGACTCAACGACGCGTCACCGTAGAACCCGACAAGACCTACGCATTTACCGCGTTTTGGAAGAACCTGTACCAGGCTTACCTCGAGGAGAACAGCAGCACCAACAGAATCGTCACCCCGAGCAACCCAGGCTGAGATGCATGCGTTCTAGCGTTCTCGGTTGCTACTAGTGGTGACCTCGTGTGCTCCAATGGAGCATTGTCCTGCCGCGATGACCACGGTTGGTGTCGCGGCAGGAATCTTTGCGATTTGCCGCTGCAAACAACAAACGACTACGGGAAAAATGAGACGTTGACTAGGACTAAGATCCGAACGCCGGTGGTCGTCGGTGTGCTTTTCAAATGCCCGCTCATTCCTCAAATTAAGGCGACCCAAGTATCCATCGAAAAGGAATAGTCCTTGTTTGTCTTTCCTCGCAGCGGAGCTGTTGGCTGCATCACTGCTCGCAGCGATCACGCTTTAACTGGAAGTGCCCCGGAAGCCTAAATCCTCCATTTCGAAAGAGGGAGTCCGTATCGACTCTTAAGTAAGACCGCAAAATCCTGCGGACGCGCAATGGCTGCCAGGCAAGGCGCGGTCGAACGTGAAGACATGAAAATAAGACGATTAATTACTTTGTTAGTCGGCGTCGCATCCGTGGCGCTAAGTCCCATGACATGGGCGGCTGGTCACGGTGGAGGTGGCGGTGGTCACGGCGGCGGCGGCGGGTTTCATGGCGGTGCTTTCGGGGGCGGTGGTTTTCGCAACGGGGGCTTTCGCGGCGGTTTTAACGGCAGTGGCTTTCGCGACCACGGCTTTCGCGGCGGCTTTAACGGTAATGGCTTTCGCGGGCGTGGCTTTCGCGGCGATCGGTTCCACAATGGCAACTTCAACGACCGGTTCTTCTTCTTTAATGGCTTTGGAGACCCGTTCTTTTACTATCCCTATCCATACTACGGATATTACCCCAACGGCTATTATCCGTATGGCTATTATCCTTACGGTTACGGATACGGTGGCTTTCGTGGAAATGGCTTTCGCGATGGCAACTTTCACAGCCGTGGTTTTCAAGGCCGCAGCTTTCATGGCGGTGGCTCCCACAGCAATGGTTCTCGCGGCCATAGATGATTCGTACAATAATGATCCCGTTCGAAGATCTTGGAGGAAGGCGATAATGTGAAGGCGCCCAAACTATTCAATCTTCCATCACTAAAGAGGGAGCGAAATCGACTCTTAAGTAGCACCGCAAAATCCCACGGGCGCGCAATCGCTAGCGAGCAAACCGAGGCCGAATTTAAATGCATGAAAATAAAACAAGTAACTACTTTGATAGTTGGCATCGCGACTGTGGCGCTCAGTCCCTTAGCATGGGCCGGCGGCGGTGGTGGTTTCCACGGTGGTGGCTTCGGCGGCTTTCATGGTGGCTCTCCTGGTGGCGCTTTGGGTGCCGGACACGTCGGAGGCGGAGTCGGCAGCCGCGGCGGTGGAGTCGGCTTTGGCGGATCTCACTTCTCGGGTGGGGTTCCAAACTTTGCCGGCGCAGGGTCCCGGTTCTCTTCATTCGGAAGACCCTCATCGAGGCAACCTGTCTTTGAAGGACGACCTAATCGGGCCGCAACTCCCAACATCGCGCACAATGGCAGAGTGATGCCTCCTGCTGCGCGTCCTTCGGAAACAGTCCCGCAACGCGGATTGAACGGACGGACGGACCACATCGCGGAACGTCATGACGCAAACTGGCACCACGACTGGGATCGGCGCCATGCACATTTCGATCACGGTCACTTCTTTGTCTTTATCAACGGCTTCTGGTGCGGACTAAATGACGGATTTTTTCCGTGGGATTATCTTCCCTATTATCCTAACGACTACTACCCGTACGATTACTACGCGGACGGTGATCCGTACGATAATAATGGGGCCACTTATGACATCGCACCAGCTGACAGTGCCACGATCCAAGCCGTTCAGAGGCAGTTACTGTCCCTTGGCTATTACAACGGCTCCATCGACGGCGTGTTCGGACCGTCAACGCGTGACGCAGTGGCGAACTATCAAATCGCGAATCACTTGAACGTAACGGGGAGTTTATCGCCCGATACGATCCAGTCACTTGGGGTAATACAGGCGACGGCAAGCTGAACAATATACGATCATGATGAAACCATCGTACGTTCAATCGGTGGAGGTGCTGCCAATATGAATAAACTCAACAGTGCTATCGCTGCGGTCTGCATCACGAGCGTCGCTGTGTCTTGGGGCGGATACGCAAAGGATTACCTGATCGAGAACCAGCGGCTTGAGCAGAGCCGCAACGCGATCCGGATTATGGAGCTGATGCAACGATCAGGAGTGTCGCCCATGCCTTTGCAAAAGCCCTTAACCGAGATCGATCCATCGAAAGCCCCACTCGAAAAATTATGAGTTGTCCCACCATGCCCAAAACGGCATGCTGCTTAACGCTCATCGCGAAGCAAGTCGAAAGAAGTGTAGGCGCTGGTGAGCTTTATCTGACGGATGAAGAAATCGGGGAGATCGAGCGGAGAAATACCTATCAACCGGAGTTAGTCACAGCAGTGTGAAGAAGGAGCGAGAATGAAAATTGGATTTATTGGTCTCGGCATAATGGGAAGTCGTATGGCGGCGAATCTGCAAAAGAATGGCCATTCATTGGTCGTGTTCAATCGTACTCGCGCCAAAGCAGAGCCGTTACTCGGCCCCTGCGGAACATTTTCAGATTCGCCGGCAAAACTCGCCGAACAAGTGGATGTCTTGTTCACTATGCTCGCTCATCCAGACGCGGTCGAACAAGCAGCTCTGGGAGCTAACGGATTTCTGGATCACCTTAAGCCAAACTCGCTTTGGGTCGATTGCAGTTCGGTGAATCCCTCGTTCTCGAGGAAGATGGCCGCCGAAGCAGCAGCCCGAGAGATTCATTTTGTCGACGCGCCGGTGACCGGCTCCGCTCCTGCTGCTGCGGAAGCTAAGCTCATTTTTTGGGTTGGAGCTGATTCGGCCGATTTGGAAAGAATTCGTTCATTATTGCTTTGTATGGGTAACAAGACTGTTCATACCGGCGGACACGGGACCGGGGCGTCCATGAAGATGGTAGTCAATCTGTTACTCGGCAATGCCATGGTAGCATTCGCCGAAGGCATGGCTTTGGGCGAAGGACTTGGGATTTCGCGCAAAGTTTTGTTTGATTCATTGCTCGACACGCCTGCCGTCCCGCCTTTTCTGAAATCAAAACGAGCCAAGATCGATAAGGGAAACTACGAGGCTGAATTCCCACTGCGCTGGATGCAAAAAGATATGCATCTCGCGACAGTGAGTGCCTACGAATCCGGTGTGGCCATACCAGTGACAAACGTGGCCAAAGAAATTTATCGACTGGCCATGCGTGGCGGACATGATGCGGAGGACTTTTCCGTCGTCTACGAATATCTCTCCAGCGCTTCAGACTCTGCGATAGTTGATCAAACGTCGTCGGCTCCCGCGAAAGCGCAGCTTCTGCAAGCCAGGTAGAGTTCCCTGCACTGCTATGGGCGAAAATTCGTTGCATTGCGCGAAGATTTGCCCGCGAATCACGCTAATTGACGCGAATCAAAGAAGAGGGCTTTGCTCAAGACGATCCGAACCTCGGCAGTTGTTAAACCGCAGCCGCCTTGTCTCTATATCAGCGCTTCTTCGCGCGATTCGCGGGCTAAAACGCCTTTGGTTGCGGCTTCGCCGCTCCGGGCACTCAGAGGTTTGCCTGCGAACTTGCTTCTCTATCAATCAAGCGTTTGAAATTGTGCAGGTACTTGTCAACCCGGCTTGAAACAGCGCCGCCAAAGCTAGAGGTCAGCTTCAGGGTCACGCGGGTGCCCTGATCAGAAAGCGACGCGAAAGAAACGACACCCGCGGCGAAATGATCAGGTGCGTGGTGATTGGCGACAGTACGCCAGGCAAGTCTTCGCTCCGGAACGCACAGCATGAACTCAAGTGTCGTCTCATATTGCTTTCCGTTGAAACCAAGCGACGCGACAAAATGGTTGGTGTCCAATTTTCGCACGCGTTTGATCGCAGTGATGAATTTTGGGTAATCCTCAAACGCCAACCAGCGCTCGTAGACATCGGCAACCGCCGCCTTGACTACGATTGATCCCTCCGCGGCGTCAATTGCCCGCGGTCTGTTTCCCTTATTTGGCATCGTTTCGTTAAACGTAGGAATGCGCGTATTCATGTTTCGAAAACGTGCGACTCCATCCGTCGGTGAAATTGAAGATCGACACGTTAAGGACGAAAGAGAGGTCGTGTCTGGACGCGCGTCGTCGAAAGATTTTGCGCAGCGTCCTGAAATTGTTTTCACGTGATTTAGCTTTCATTGTGATTTCGTACTCCCAACGCTAGCGTTCCGTGCGGCCAGTCACCACGTGGCAGTGGCGGGATTTTGAAGTGCCTCTTTGGAGGGAAAGAAGGGTGGCAATGCGACGCGCTGGTGGCTATACTTCTTCATCATGGCGAGCTCGATCAATCGCCGCGAGATACTCTCATGAACTCCGCTTCGAACGCGTTCGGTGAAGGAGCAGCGACTTTTAGAATTAGCTCTGAATCGGTCACCGCGCATCACGTTTTCGAACAGGTGATTTTCGACGACCTCAATGTTTAACCAAAAGAAGCAAAAAACCCATGCATCCGACCGAACACAACACTAAATCTCGTGAAGAGGACAACCGACCGATGCGGTTTGCCAATGCGACGCTCGGTAAACATCGCCATGTCTGCGCGTTTTTTAACGGCACTGAGGAAGAGTATCGTGTGCTACTTCCGTTCGTTAAGGAAGGCCTCGCGCGCGGCGAGAAGGCGTTTCACATTGTCGATCCAAAATTGCGCGACGAGCACTTACAGCAACTTTCCTTAAGCGGCGTCGACGTCCCTGCGGTCGAAAAGAATGGACAATTCGAGCTGCACCATTGGCACGAAGTTTATTTGCGCGACGGTCATTTCGACAAGGACCGAATGCTTGCCTGCATGCAGGAGGTGCTGGAGCAGAGCCAGCGCGACGGCTTCCCCCTCGCCCGCGTCATGGGCCACGCCGAATGGGCTTCAGGCGACTGGCCCGGGGTAGACGATTTCCTCGAATACGAGTGCCGGCTGAACAACATGATACCGCCATATAAGGATGCCGTAATCTGTCTTTATAATCTGACGAAGTGTGGCGGAAACCTAATCATCGACGTCATACGAACTCACCCGATGATTCTCATCGGAGGCATTGTCCAGGAAAACCCGTTCTTTGTGCCGCCGGATGAGTTTTTGCGAGAATTGCGGGAACGCCGCTCGCTTCTGACTAAAGCGACGGCCTGAAGTGACCTAACGATGGAAGCGAAGGTGGTGGTGTCATATAGCTTTCCGTTAAAACCGAGCGACGCGACGAAACGGTTCCGTCCAATTTTCGCACGCGTTTGATCGCTGTGACGGATTTTGAATAATCCTCGAAGACTAGCCGGAGCCTCCAGACCTCGGCGACTGGCGCCTTGACCACGAATGCAGTGCCTCTTTCGAGGGAGGACGTAAGGGTGGCGCGAAGTGTGACCACCTGTTAGATTTTTGGGTTGATTAGCTCAGAAGCGGCCAACAACGACAGTCTTTATGAAATCCAGCTCTAGAGCGCTCGGTCAGCGATTCACTGGTTTTGCAGCAGATAATTTCCACTCGGTCGCATCGACCGGCGTCTTTGAACGCATGGTTTTCCGTTACGGCCTGGCTGTGCTTTCTGTCGCAATTGCACTCAGCGTAAAACTTATCCTGCTACATTTTAATCTTCCGTATCCGCTCAGCACGTCTTTCCTTCTCGCGATCGCAATCACATTTTGGTATGCCGGAACAGGGCCCGGCATTTTTTCCGTTCTTCTCTCGTTTATCGCCTTTGCTTTTTTCGTCCTCCCTTATCAGGTCGACTATCGAATAGTTCTTCCGGACGGATCGACCAAGCCCGTCTATGTGTCGGGCTTCACCGCTTCGCACATTCAGTATTTCTTTTATTTCGCACTGCTGGCGCTTTTGATGAGCTGGTTTAGCTCGTCGCGACGGCGAGCGGAGCAATCGCTTAGCCAAGCGCGCAGCGAACTCGAAACGAAGGTTGAAGAACGAACCGCAAAGCTGTCGCGCGCGAACGAAGAATTGCAGACTGAGATCGGTGAGCGCAAATCCGCGGAGGAGAAGCTCCGGCGCAGCAAAGCGTTTTTAACGGAGGGCCAGCGAATCAGCCATACTGGAAGCTGGAGCTGGATTGTTTCGAGCGGAAAGGTCGCGTGGTCACAGGAGCATTTCCGGATTTTTGGCTACGACCCTGCGAAGACCCAGCCATCTTACAAGTTATTCCTCGAAACAGTACATCCGGAAGATCGATCAATTATTGAGCACGATCTCGATACGGCAGTTCGCCAGAAGAGCGGTTTTGACATGGAATTTCGACTCGCACTGACCGACGGCTCTATCAAGTACGTCCAAGGAGTGGGCCGACCCGTCATCGGGGAATCTGGCGAAATCGATCGTTATATTGGTACCACCGTAGACATCACCCAGCGCAAGCGAAGCGAAGCATTGTTCGCGGGTGAAAAGCGCCTCCTCGAGATGATCGCCACCGGCGTTGCGCTCAACGAAATCCTGAATGCCTTGTGTCTGATCATCGAGGATTACCGTCCTGACACGCTTGCTTCGGTTTTGCTGCTTCGTTCCGATGGTCGTCATTTGGACTCGGTGGCGGGGCCCAGTCTTCCCAAGGGATGGAGAGAGGAAATGGAGAAGCTGCCAATTGGACCTTGTGCCGGCTCTTGTGGAACGGCGGCCTATCGCGGGTCACCGGTGATGGTTTCCGACATCGCCACCGATCCGCTTTGGGAAGTGCCGGAACATCGCGCTGCAGCACTAAGTCATGGGCTGCGAGCTTCCTGGTCGAATCCAATACTGTCGTCCAACGGAAAAGTCCTGGGAACGTTCTGCATTTACAGTCGCGAAACGCGAAGCCCGAGCGCGCAAGACTTTGGATTGATTGAGAAAGCGACGCACCTCGCACGGGTCGCGATTGAACGTGATCGGGCGGAGGCCGCGCTGCGCAGGAGCCAGGAAAAGTATCGCGATCTGATCAATGCTTCGCCAGACGCCATCTGCGTTATGGATGCGGATCGCAGATATGTTTTGGTGAATCCTGCGGGTGTCGAACTGTCAGGCGTTCCGGAGCACGAATTGATCGGTTCTTCTGTCGTCGAGAGTTACTTGCCTGAAGAACTACACTTGTTTCAGGAGAGGTTCGACAAATTGAAAGCGGAAGGTTCATTGCGATTCGAGCGAAAGTTCGTGCGCCGCAACGGCGAAGTAATCCCCGTGGAGGTTTCTTTAACAGCACTGCGCGGACAATATTACCAGGCGATCATCAGAGACATTAGCCAGCGCAAACGGCGCGAAGCGCTGTTGGCCGGTGAGAATCGAGTTCTTGAGATGTTGGCAAAAGGCAATTCGCTTGCCGACATCCTCGATCTCTTATGTCGGCTGGTGGAAGAGCAATCAACCGGGGTCCTGGCCTCCATCTTATTAATGGATGGAAGTGGCAAGCAGTTGCGACACGGCGGAGCGCCGAATCTTCCGAAAGCTTATACGGAAGGAATCGACGGAACTTTCATTGGTAATTCCGTAGGCTCATGCGGAACGGCTGCTTACCGCGCCGAACAGGTAATTGTCTCCGACATCGCGACCGATCCTTTGTGGGCTGATTTCCGCGACCTGGCCTTGGCGCATTCGCTCCGCGCGTGTTGGTCCACGCCGATCTTTTCCTCCGAAGGCAAAGTGATCGGGACGGTTGCCATGTACTATCGGGAACCGCGGAGCCCGAGCCCACGTGAGCAGGACACGATCAAGCACATTACTCATCTCGCCGGCATCGCCATTCAACGTAAGTTGGCAGAAACGGCCCGACGGGAGAGCGAAGCCTATCTGGCCGAAGCGCAGCGGCTCAGCCACACCGGCAGTTGGGCCTGGGCGCCGGCCACCGGTGAAATCAGATATTGGTCGGAGGAAAGTTATCGTGTCCTTGGTTTCGATCCAGAGGCCGGGCCGCCGCGGTTCGAAAAATTCTTTGGGCGCCTTTACCCTGAGGACCAGAACAGAGTCAGAGAACTGTTCGGAAAAGCGATTGCCGAGAAAGCGGACTTCGAAACAGACTATCGAATCGTTCATCCGAACGGCGACGTTAAAGACATCCACGCGGTCGGACATCCGATTAGCGACGAGGCCGATCATTTTTTGGAGTTCGTGGGCTCGGTTATCGATATTACTGAGAGCAAACGCGCCGAAGAAGCGCTGCGCGCTTCCGAGCAAGTGGCGCGTGGACAAGTTGAGGCGCTGGCGCAGAGTTTGGACGTTTTGGCGACTGCGCCCGCGCCGGACAAGTTTATCGGACAAATGCTGAGCACGATTGGCCGCCTTTTGAACGCGCAAAGCGTGACCTTGTGGTTGTTCGACGAATCGACTGACTCACTTGCCTTGCGGTTAACGGCGGAAGGCAAAAAACTGGCCGCGCCTGACCCCGAGCATCCATTCATGAAAGATCCGATGTCTTGGAAACAGAACCCAGCAATTCAGGAACTGCTTTTCACGGCAGGTCCAGTGGTCTGCGAAGATATTGAGACAGATCCGCGTGTGAACGGCGCATGGCGCGAGTATTTGAGGCGAAAAGGAGGAAAAAGATTTCTGGCAGTTCCGATTTTGGTGCGTGGACAAGTTAGGGGTTTTGTCGGAATCCGACATTCCGATCGCGCAGCGTATCGGCCGGAGGAGATTGAATTAACCCAGGCGCTCTCCCATCAGGTCATGCTTGCGATTCAACTCAATGAGCTTGCCGAGCAAGGTCAGCGAGCTGCGGTCTTGCAAGAGCGAAATCGAATGGCACGCGACATTCACGACACTCTCGCGCAAGGTTTCACCGGCGTGATTGTGCAATTGGAAGCAGCCGAGGATGCGTTTTCGTGCGGCTATCGCAAAGAAGCGAACGATCATTTGCATCGCGCCGGCGAACTCGCTCGGCGGAGCCTCAGCGAAGCGCGCAGATCAGTGCACGCCTTGCGACCGCAAGCTTTGCAAGAACACAATTTCTGGGACGCGCTTAAAGGTATCATTAAGAACACCACCTTCGGTACGGCGCTTCACACAAAATTTGAAACGCAAGGAAAACTGCCGGAGCTTCCCCGGTCCTGGCAGGAAAATCTTCTGCACATAGGGCAGGAAGCTTTGACCAACACACTCAAGTACGCCCATGCTCGCAACTTCGAGACGAGACTTAGCTACAAGGCAAAGGAACTTTCTCTGGAGCTTCGTGACGACGGTGACGGCTTCAAAGTGAAGGAGCGACACGATGGTGTTGGCCTCACCGGAATGCGCGAGCGAGTCGAACAGATGGGCGGCGAATTGAAAATCAGTAGTTCACGCGGCAAAGGCACGAAGATCACCGTGGTATTGCCCTGCAATGGGGGATCAACGACATGATATCCAAAAAGAAATCGGTGTTGAAGTCTGTGAAGTCTGCGGCAAAAAAGGCAGCGAAAGTTGAAGGTTCAAAAAAGCCCCGGATCGCCGTGCTCATCGCCGACGATCATAGCGTAGTTCGCGAAGGCTTGGCTTCACTCATCGGTCGCAAGGCAGACATGACCGTCGTCGCCGAGGCGGGCAATGGGCGCGAAGCGGCCGACCTTTGGAAGCAACATCGCCCTGATGTGACACTGCTGGACTTGCGAATGCCTGAGCTCGATGGCGTTGGCGCGATCAAGGAGATTCGGGCCAGTGACGAGAACGCGCGCATCATCGTGCTGACAACGTTCGACGGCGACGAAGATATCTACCGTGCCATTCAGGCGGGTGCGAAAGGCTATTTGCTAAAGGACGTTCCTCGCGAAGCGCTGATGGATTGCATCCGCCGGGTGCACGCCGGCGAAACTTGTGTTCCGGTGCATCTCGCGGCCAAGCTGGCGGAGCGCGTCAGCGGCGAAACGTTGAGCGGACGTGAGATCGACGTACTAAAACTGATGGCTCAAGGAAAGAGCAACAAAGAGATCGGCTCCGCCCTTTTCATCAGTGAAGGCACTGTGAAGTCGCATGTGAAGGCAATCTTCTCCAAGATGAATGTCATCAGTCGGACAGAAGCTGTTGCGACCGCCACGCGCCGTGGCCTGATTCAGTTATAGGCACAGTTGTCGATTGTAGGGCGTCTATATCAGGCGCCGTTCTATCTCGAAAGAGGGAGCGCGGTCCACCCCGCGAGTGGTACTCAAAAATCTTGCGTACGCGAAATAGCGGTAGTCGCATCAGAGCCGAATTTTTCAATTCGTGAAAACGAATACTCTTCAGAGCGGGCCGGATGAGATCCGCTCTTATGCTCAACTTCAGCGACAGATACACGACGCTTTGCGCGTCGAGCATCCAGAATGGGTTAAGCCCAATGGTGATTGTCCGACGTGCGAATCTTACGAATCGCGCCTTGCTGAGTTGCTTGCACTCTCTTCGTCGAATGGGATCGACCGGTCGCCTAATTAACTACCAAAAACAAATTATGAATGCGTCTACAATAAAACACGCCTCATGGCGTCGCCATTCGCCGTCTTTACGGGACGCGATTCCACTCTGGTTCGCCATTTCCAGCCCCTTAATTGGAGTAATGATCGGACTTCTCGGCGCCTGGTTTGTTGCCTGGTTAACCACCTAAAGGCATCCATTTCTTGCAAAGCCCATCAGCACACCTGAGTTGATCAACGCGATCGAACGACATCTTCCCGTGCGTGTAGCGTCGCACGTTTCTCTCTAACGGGAGACCACGGAGCAACCCTTAGGTAGCACCATAAAATCCTACGGACGCGCAATGGCGATAAGCGCTGCCAGTTAGGATGTTTAGGTATGAAAACGATAAATTTACTTGGCTTAATCAGCACCGCGCTTGTTGCGCTCAGTCAGCCGACATGGGCCCGCGGCGGCGGTGGTGGCGGCGGCGGCTTTGGTGGTGGCGGTGGTTTCCACGGAGGAGGTGGCGGCGGTTTCCACGGAGGAGGTTTCGGTGGTGGTTTCCGCGGCGGTGGCTTTGCCGCTGGCGGTTTTCGTGGCGGCGCTATGGCCGCCCCACACGTTGGAGGCGGAGCCTTGAGCCGCGGTGGTGGCGTTGGCTTTGGCAATCCCCGTTTTGGCGCCGTTCGCTCAGACCCGTACATGTATAGCGGCACTCATTTTGCCGGTAGAAGTGTCGGCGGACCAACCGGCGCATTCCGATACTACAACGGAGGCACCGGCACGTCTGCTGCTCGGACATCCCAATTCAGCGGACGGGGAAACCAATCGATGAAATCGGATGCCGGCAGGAACGCAACCGTTGCGCGCCAGCAGAATCGCCCGGCATCACTAACAAGGCAAAACATGAGGACTTCGAGCGCGCAGTCGTCGGCAGCGGTCCGGAGGGCGATGGCCAATCACCGGGTGTTTGCGCGCCATGATGGCAACTGGCACCATGATTGGGACAGGCATCACGCCCACTTTGACCACGGCCACATCTTTGTTTTTACCGACGGCTTCTGGTGGGGACTCGACCCATGGGATTACTATCCTTACGCTTACAGCTCTTATCCCTCGGATTCCTACGACTATCCCTATGGCTACAATGACTATCCGAACGACAGCTACGACTACAACACTCAAGACCCATATAGTTACTACAGCGGCTATGCTGGCACGGCTCAAAGTGGCAACGGAGTTGTCAGCTCCGTCCAGTCGCAGCTCGCGAAACTTGGATATTACCGTGGCGCGGTCGACGGAGTGGCTGGAGACGAAACCCAGGCCGCTATCGCCCGTTATCAAGAGGAGAATGAGTTGAGCGTGACGGGCACGATTACGGCCGCGACGCTTCAATCGCTCGGCTTAGCCGGACGATGAGGTAACGAGAATAGCGTTTCGTCACCATGAATTCGCAAACAGAACAAATGAAAGGAAACGAGAAGCCCACTCTCGCCACGCTACATCCAAGGAAGAAGCCCTGGCCTCGGTCAATCGCAGAGCCGCACAGTCTGGCGGCGCACCTTTAAGGCTTCGGTGAATCAGAAACGGGGAATGTGAAGGAGCTAGCTATGAACCCAGGTAAGGTAAATCGGGGAGCTGATTTCGCTGAGCGCGTCCGGCTCAACCAGCAGGAGCTCCCCTTGAAAAACACGCATCATGACCTGGTATAACTACTTCTTTTGCTTTTTTGCGGGAATGTTTCTGGCTAACGTGGTACCGCATTTCGTGCATGGTATTTCGGGCGACCGTTTTCCCACACCGTTCGCCCACCCTCTTGGAAGAGGATTGTCTTCGCCGACAACGAATGTGGTTTGGGCGCTGGTTAATTTGATTGTTGGTTATGTCTTTTTCCGGGTCGGAAAGGTTTCGAGCGGTGGTAACCTGGCGTGGGCTGTCTTCTTTGCCGGCATCGCCGCACTCAGCACATGGCTAAGCGTGCTGTTTGCTAAAATAAAGCCAGCCAATCGCTCGCGCAAAACAACGCACTCAAACACTTTCCTCGTATGAGAACCCTGACAGCAAGTGTCAAACCTCTGATGCAATTTAGCCGAACACAAATGACAGGGACAAAATGAGTAACGAAAAATTAAATGGAAAAGTTGCATTCATTACTGGCGGGAATCGCGGTCTCGGTTTGCAGACTGCTCGCGAGCTCGGTGAACAAGGTGTCGCCGTAATTCTCGGAGCACGGGACGCGAAAAAAGGCGAAACCGCAGCTGCGAAACTTCGAAAACAAGGCATTACCGCAGAAAGTCTGGCGTTTGATATCACAAAGCCGAAGGACCATCAGGACGCTTACGATTACTTCGCAAAAAAATACGGACGACTGGATATTCTGGTTAACAACGCCGGCGTTTGGAAGGAAAGCGACACTTCGTCGGGCAGTTCGGTGCCCAAGCCGACTAGCGCCGTGTCGCCGGAAATCCTGCGCGAAACTTTCGAAACCAATTTCTTTGCGACCGTCGCTTTAACTCAAAAACTGTTGCCGCTCATTCGTAAAGCACCTGCGGGTCGAATCGTAAATGTTTCCAGCATTCTTGGATCACTCACACTTCACGCCGACCCAGCTTCACCAATTTATGCGTCCAAGGTCTTTGCCTACGACGCCTCAAAGACGGCACTCAACGCGTTCACGGTGCATCTCGCCCACGAGCTGCGTGACACCCAAATCAAAGTCAACTCAGCGCACCCTGGCTGGGTAAAGACCGATATGGGTGGCCCGAATGCGACGATGGAAGTTAGTGAGGGTGGCAAGACGAGCGCGCAACTCGCCACACTCGCCGATGACGGCCCGAGCGGCGCGTTCTTCCATCTTGGCCAACCACTTCCCTGGTAAAACCAAGGAAACGTGATTAACACTTTGCTAGAATTAAAGGCATTCAACAGTTCAGATTCCCTCTGGAAATAACAAACAACGAAAGATTAACTGCATGAATAACAAAACATTCTCAGGCAAAGTCGCGCTGGTAACCGGAGGAACATCCGGCATTGGCAAAGCCACCGCGATCGAATTCGCTCGCGCTGGTGCAAAGGTCGTTCTGACCGGCCGCCGCGAAAAAGAAGGGGCGCAGGTCGTCGCTGAAATTAAGAAACTCGGCGGTGAGGCGGCGTTCGTGCGCGCCGACGTGGCGAAAGATGCGGACGTGAAACGGATGGTCGATTTTACGGTCAAGACGTTCGGCCGGCTCGACATCGCCTTTAACAACGCCGGTGTTGAGTGGATAGGCCCATTGGATCAGGCCACCGAGGCCGAATACCGCCGCATCTTCGACATCAACGTTTGGGGCGTTCTCAATTCGATGCGTCACGAAATCCCTGTCATGCTAAAAAACGGCGGTGGGGCAATCGTCAATACTTCCAGCGTTGCCGGGCACGTTGGCATGGGTCAGGTCAGCATCTACACCGCGTCGAAGCATGCGGTCGAAGGCTTGACCAAGGCTCTCGCGCTGGAGTTCGCCAAACAAAATATCCGTATTAACGCAGTGGCCCCCGCCGGTGTCGCAACCGAGATGGTCGATCGCTTTGCCGGAAAAGGAGGCGAGATGCGCGATTACCTCACGTCTCTTCATCCGGTCGGACGAATTGGCGCCAGCGAAGAAGTCGCCGCGGCGGTTCTCTATCTCTGTTCCGACAACGCGAAATTTACCACCGGCACTTCCCTCGTGGTGGATGGAGGAATGCTGGCGCAATAAACAATGAACGCCGCACAAATAAAACCTAACGCAAAACACGCGGGTAAACTCGATGGAAAAATTGCGCTGATTATTGGCGGCAGTAGCGGCAAGGCCTTGCCACGGCCAAGAAGTTTGCGAACGAAGGCGCCTACGTGTTTATAACGAAATCGCCAAGGCTGTGGTCTTTCTGGCTTCCGACGACAGCGGATACATCACAGGAACAGATTTGTTTGTTGATGGCGGTTTCGCGCAAGTGTAGTTGCTCGTAGCCGTCCGTGCACAGGATTGACAATCGTTCGTCGATCGCCCCGACTCGCTCGCGGTGTGGAAGCCTACTTCAGTTTCGGATTCAGCAATTCCGAGAACTGATATTGCAGCAGATCCCCAATACGTCCGATGCTGATGTCCGCTGGCGGACAGCTGGCGAGGATTTTCGGATCAATGGCGTAATGCCCTTGCCTGACGAAAATAGTGGTCACACGCGAGCCCCAGAATTTCTTCACCGCGGTAAGGATCCGCAATTTGTCGTCAATGAGCACGTAATGTTCGGCCGGGTAGCGTTGCTCCACATCGCTGAGTTCCTGTTCCTTGTGCACGTAAATCAGCACACGCCCGGAGACCGCATTGCCCATTCCTGAGCGAGTGATCTTCAGCGGTTGGAAAACGACGTCGCCGTCCGAGAGAATGACCGCAGGACCCCATTGCTGGACGTGCTCAATCACCTTGAGCGCATCGGGAAAAAGACGTTCGGTGAAGGGATAATTGATTAGAAAATCAGACATGCAAAGCAGTTGCTGGGCGTGCGGATGTTTGGCCCGATACCTTTGCAAAGCACCGAGGTAATCCGCATAGCCCAGTTCGGTCCGCAGTTGCTCGAAAATCCCCCAATATTCCTGCGCTCCCTCCGCCCCAACTTCGCTGGCGAGGTGGCGTTGCAGATCTGCTGCCACTCTGTCGTTATCCAGCAGCGTGTTGTCTACGTCGAACAAGAAGATGACGTGAGTAGGAGAATTATCGGCTTCATTCATTTTTCGGTATGGCCAAGTGCTGTGCCTTTAATCGCCGAAATGCCTCGCGTGTGCTACGGCAAAATGCAACAGCACATTTAAATGTGTTATTCCCCTCCCCTTGCTCTGCATTTTGTCAGTGCGTCTTTTGGATCATGCGAACGCGCGCTGCGACCAGAGCTGCTCTACCCTAAAAGAGGGATGCAGTATTACCTCGTTCAGGGTAGCGCAAACTCCTCGCGAGCGCCCGATGTTGCCATCGAATGATGTGCTATCTTCAAAGATGAAAACAAGCTCACACGACGGCCGAAATCTGGCCAAATCGAATCCGCGAAGAACAGAGCTGTTGCATAGACGCGAAGCTCCGTTGGAAACACGAACCGATCTTACGCCCGAAGCGACGAAGGACATCTCAGGCGCGATGAACGCAATCCTTGCAGATGTGTTCGCGCTGTACGTGAAAACGAAAAATTTTCACTGGCATATGAGCGGGCATCACTTCCGCGATTATCATCTGCTTCTCGATGAACACGCCGATCAACTCTTCGCCATGACCGACGTCATCGCGGAACGCGTTCGCAAGATCGGGGGCCTGACCCTGCATTCCATAGGAGAGATCGCGCGCGCCCAACGCGTGCTCGATAATGATGCCGCATACGTCGAGCCATTGGACATGCTCGCCGAGCTGGCGGACGACAACAAAACGTTCGCCGCGCGCCTCCGCGAAACGCACAACGTGTGTGACGAACATCGCGACGTCGCAACGGCAAGTTTCATCGAAGTTTGGATCGATGAAACCGAGCGGCGGACGTGGTTCCTGTTCGAAGCCACACGCCGGAGGAACTAAAGTTTAAGGATTACTCCGCGTTGGCGGAATTGCCGCGGGACTAAAAGACGGTACCGGTAGCTACTGCTTTCATCTGGTCCGGGCATTTCCCTGGTAACGAAAAAGATGAGCGTTGAAGAATATGATCTTGTGATCCTTGGAGGTGGCACCGGATCAACGGTCGCTGCCTGGACCTTCGCTGCGGCGGGACAACGCGTCGCCGTTATTGAACGTAGATACATCGGCGGGTCGTGTCCGAACATTGCATGCTTGCCGAGCAAGAACATCATTCATAGCGCCAAGGTCGCATCTTACGTTCGAAAGAGTGAAGAGTTCGGCGTTCCCAGGAAAGAATTCACCGTCAACATGCGCGCTGTTCGCGAACGCAAGCGCAGCATGGTCTCGGGATGGAATGCTGTGTATCTGGACAATTACAAAAAGAGCGGAGCGGAGTTCATCCTGGGCTCCGGGCACTTCATCGGCCCTAGAACTCTGGAGGTCACACTCCCGGAAGGAGCAACGCGTCAACTGCGAGGAACGAACGTCATCATCAGCACAGGTACGAGGGCAGTCCTCGACGAAACGCCTGGCCTTGTTGATGCGCAACCTCTCACACACGTCGAAGCACTGGAACTGGATGATTTACCCGAACATCTGCTCGTGATTGGCGGGGGCTATGTAGGATTAGAACTGTCCCAGGCGATGCGCCGATTCGGAAGCAAGGTCAGTTTAATAGATCGCAACGATCGACTCTTGCATCGCGAAGACGACGACGTCACGGAAGCTCTTCAACAGCTTTTTAAAGACGAGGGCATCGATCTCGTTCTGAACGCAAGAATCAAAAGCGTTTCAGGCAAATCAGGCCAGTCTGTGAAGATTGTTATCGAACGAGACGGAAAGCAGATCCATTTAGAAGGCAGTCATCTGCTCGTTGCAACGGGCCGCGCCCCAAACACCGGGGGAATCGGGCTAGAGTTAACTGGTGTCGAAACTACGGCTACCGGATATATCAAAGTGAATGAGCGGCTGGAGACCACGGCGCCTGGCGTTTGGGCGATAGGCGAAGTCGCAGGTAGTCCGCAGTTCACACACGTCAGTCTCGACGATTTTCGGGTGGTCCATTCCAGCCTCACTGGCGGCAACCGCGTGACGACGGGAAGACTCGTTCCGTTTTGTCTGTTTACCGACCCGGAACTTGCGCGCGTGGGCCTGAGTGAGAACGAAGCGAGAGCACGCGGCGTTCCTTATCGCGTTTTCGAGATCCCGATGGCAGCAGTGATGCGCGCAAGTACGTTGTCTGAGACACGAGGATTTCTGAAAGCGCTCGTTGAGGCCGACGGGGATCGCATTCTTGGATTCACCGGCTTTGGTGTCGGCGCGGGTGAAGTTTTGTCCTCGGTGCAAATCGCCATGCTCGCAGGACTGCCGTATACTGCCCTGCGCGACGCGATCCTGACTCACCCGACACTTAGCGAAGGCCTTATCCACTTGTTCTCGTCGGTGCCTTCGGCAAAGGAGTTGCGATCATAACCGGGAACTACAGATTTTCTTGGAGAATCAGCATTCGGGTGTTTCAACACCGCCCAGTGGAGCGGTCGCACCCATATGAATGCAAAAGGCAAGTGAAAGGGCTAAAATGAATAACGGAAAATTAAGCGGAAAAGTTGCAGTGGTAACGGGAGCGTCGAAGGGAATCGGCGCAGGGATTGCGAAAGAGTTCGCGCAGGCGGGCGCTGCCGTAATCGTGAACTACGCGTCCTCGAAAACGGATGCGGACAAAGTGGTCAATGAAATCACGAAGCGCGGCGGGAAAGCCGTCGCGGTTCAAGGAAGCGTCACGAAGAAGGAAGACATCGAAAAGCTTTTCTCCGCAACGGAGAAAGCTTTTGGTAAGGTCGACATCCTGGTTAACAACGCCGGCGTTTACGAGTTCGTGCCAGTCGAAGACGTCACCGAGCAGCAATTCCACAAAATGTTTGATACAAACGTTCTCGGAATGCTTCTCGCCTCTCAAGAAGCACTCAGGCATTTCACCGCCGAAGGCGGCAGCATCATCAACATCGGTTCGCTTGCCAGCTCTCTGACCCCGCCGACAGCGGTGGTTTACAACGCCACCAAGGGCGCCGTCGACGCGATTACGCGAACGTTGGCGAAAGAACTCGGGCCGCGCAAAATTCGCGTCAATTCCATTAATCCAGGCATGGTGATTACGGAGGGAGTGATTACCGGCGGATTTCATGAAAGCGACATGCGAAACAAGTTTGAATCGATGACCCCGCTCGGTCGAGTCGGCCAGACGGACGATATCGCGCCTGCTGCGGTATTCTTCGCTTCAGACGATTCAAAATGGATCACGGGCGAAACGCTGGTAATTGCGGGAGGTCTCCGCTAGATTGGATTAATAAATCATTCAACAATCCGAAAGGAACCGTAGATCATGAAAACGAAATGGTTGTCGGTCGCAGTCTTTGGCAGCGTGGGCATGATTGCTCAAGCAAATCCAGGAGGTTTTCACTCAGGTACGGGGGCAATTCACGGAGGCGCAGTCGCACATGGTGCGCCGGCCGTTCACGCTCCGATGCGCGCCGGCGGTTTTTCGTCCTTCCACTCGACGCCGATGCGAGCGTACGGAGGTAGACCGCTTTACTCAGGCCAACGCTATTCCTCATTTGGAATGCGTTCGTACCGGCCGACTGGGTTTCGCCAGCCTTCGATCTATCGTGATCGGGCGACGTTTACGCGCTCGGGTCCATTCACTGCGGCCACCATCAGACAACCTAATCAAAGTAATCGTTTCCCGCGATTTGCGAGTTACAGAAATCAACGCGCCACAAGCGTCTGGAACCAGCGAAATATCGGAAGCCAGTTCCGGAATGGAAACAATCTCCGAAATGGAAACAACCATCTTCGTGGTGACTGGCAAAAACACGTTTTCGCGCGGCAATCAGGGGATTGGCATCGGGATTGGAACCATCACAGCGGCCATTGGTGGAATGGTCATCAATGCTGCTTCGTTAACGGCTCGTGGGTGATCTTCAATATCGGCTTTAATCCGTGGTGGCCGAACGCGTACTACCCGGACTCCTACGCCTATGGCTCCCCGTACTATGGTGGTTATGATTACCCAAATTCGTCTGGGTACGATTCGCCTTATCCGTACGATTATCAGCCGGGCAACTATGATTCCGGCGACTACCAAAGCCAACAGTATTACGACCAGAACAGCTATCCCGATTCCGAGCAGGGGTACTACGATTCTGGCGTTTACCAACGGGAAAACTATGACGATCAAAGTAGCGATGCCGATGAATCAAACAACTCGATCGTCGTCCGCGCGCAGGAGCGACTCACACAGGAAGGGTATTATCATGGTGAGACGGACGGCGCGCTGAACTCTGAGATGCAGAAAGCCGTCAAGCGTTATCAAATCACCAACGGCTTGCGCCCTACTGGCTACCTCGACACCGAGACGGTAGGCGTAATGGGGTTACGAACAGGTGCGAGTTACTAACAGCTGGAGCCTGATCGAAGTTTGGATCGACGAAACCGAGCGACGGTCCTGGTTCTTAATCGCGGCTACGCGCTAAAGGAACTGATTTGGACCGCAGCATGAAGTTGCCAGTAGTCACCGATAACTACATCCGCGCGAGCAACGCGCACGACGTGATGTCGATCTTGTCGTGCTTTTCGGAGGATGCCGTTGTTCGCGACGAGGCGGAAACGCTGCACGGGAAGAAAGCGATCGAGGGTTGGATCGCTAAGACGATCGAGAAATACAAATTCCAGTTCGAGCCGCTAAGCGTCAACGAGGACGACGGCGAAGTCGTCGCTAGTGTGAAAGTCTCGGGAACATTTCCTGGTAGCCCAGTCACTCTCGATTATCACTTCAAGATCGAGAACGAGAAAATCCTGTCGCTAGTAATTGATTAGAAACTAGCCAGGCTCACAAAAATTTCAGCAGCGCGTCGGTCGTTTCCTTTGGCCGTTCTTCGGAAATCCAATGTCCGGTGTCTTTCAAGACGGCGACCGTGACGTCGGTCGCGACGAGCTTCATTTGCGCAGCGAGCTCGTCCCCAAGCGATTTATCGCCGCCAATCGACAGCACCGGCATCGTCAGTTTTGTTTGTGAGAGTTGTGCGAAATCTTTTGCCAGTTGCGGCCACGAAACGAAATAGGCCCAGCCAGCATGCATGCGTCCCGGTCGAGAATACGCTGCGGTGTACGCTTCCCGATCCGCTTCGGGGATCGAATGAGTTTTGTCCGCTGCGAGAACGTTCCAGAAATATTCGAAGTAAGTTCGCTCGCGACCCTTCACCAATTTTTCCGGATACTCGCCGTTGAAACGAAAATGCCAGGTATTCGGATCATTGTAGATCGGTTCCCATCCGGGAACGCCGGGAAGAAACGCATCCATCACCGCGAGTTTCTCAGTTTCGCCCGCGAATTGCGCGGCGTAGGCGTAAGCAACCATAAGCCCGATGTCGTGTCCAACCACGCGCGCCTTGTCGATCTTCAATGAACGAACCAAGTCATGAATTTGCTTCGCCGCGGTGATCATGTCGGCCTTGTTATCTTCGGGAATCGAAGAATCGCCGATGCCCGGTAAATCGACCGCGATCACGGTGAACTTTTCGGCTAGCAACGGAATGAGCGGCCGCCACATGCGCGACGTTTGAGTGTAACCGTGAAAAAGGAGAACAGCTGGACCCTTCCCGGCTGTTAAATAATGAAGTTGCACTCCGTCGACATTTGCTGTGCGCGACGCGATCTCCGCCGGCGCGGCGTAACTCTGAGTTGCGAACAAACTGAATACACAGAATAAGCCGAGCGCAACGCGATGCTGACGACGGTTATGATTTTGTTTCATAGAAACTCATGGGAATTCGAGTGCCTTCGAATGTAGCATGTTCCCTTTGCGAAGCGTATTCAGTGATCACCGGCGATTGGCCGGCGGCGTCGTTAAGATGCTCTGGACAGCTCGCGGCCTCGTGCAGATGGTTATGCGTGACAGAGCGAATCCTTAACATTAAGTGCGCTGTGGAGAAAAACATCGGGGGCATGGCGCGACATATCACCTCGACGGCAGTCATAGAAATATTTGACGGAAGCCTGATGTGGGAAGGCGTTGTAGAAACGTTTGACGTTGCTTGCAATCCAAACGTCAAACGCTGTTACGGTTTTTCGGATCGAGAAGGCGGCGCTCTGACGTATGCGATCATTGCCGAAACCGACGAGGTAAATTCTCCGGAAATGGCAGTCAAAACCTTCGTCGCTTCCAGAATGCAACGATGAATCGGATGAGCGAATGACCACGCTTCTCAGCCATGATCAATCGTTATTTCGATCTCAAAACCACGGGCGGGGTCAGTGGCAAACCTGACGATCGATGACAATAGGAAGTAAAATTCGATCCGCGTTTCCAAAAACTGATCGTCTCATCCGGACTGAAGACGGCCGATAAATAAGGCGACGCTTGCTCGTGCGTCTCAATCACGTTGCGCGCTTCGTTGCGGCCAGGCGTTGAGCACTGCTAAGTGACCTAAAGAGGATCACGTTTTTTTCATCCTTGCTATCGCGCTTTCGTCAGAATTGTCTCGCTTCAATCGAACCACCAGAATAGATAACTGCACGGTCGGTCTGCCTAATAGAAAGGGTACACGATGTCGGAAGAAGGGAAATCTGAAAAGCCTGAGCAACCCGCGCAGCTCGACCAACCGGCGCCTAAAACAGTTGCGGAACCTCCCGGCCGACTGCGACGCTAGCGCAAGCCGTTGATCATTGCCGGTCTGATCCTGTTTGTGCTCGTGATCATTCCGAAAATTTTTCATGCCTGGCGAACGGCCTCGACTGACGACGCGTATGTGAACAGCTACGTCACGTTCGTGGCCCCGCGCGTGCCCGGCCAAGTTTTGCGAGTGTTAGTCGATGACAATAATCGCGTAAAGAAAGGCGATGTGCTGGTTGAGCTCGACCCGGAGCCATTTCGCGTGCAAGTGGCGATCAAAGAAGCAGCAGTCGATGCCGCGCAAGCGGAAGTGGTCGTCGCGCAAGCGACCGTACGGAGCCAAATCGGCCAGACCCGTGGTTTGCGCTTCAAACTTCAGCACGCAATTGAAGATGTGGACAATCAAGTTGCGCTGATTCGAGCGCGGGTCGCCACATGGGAGCAGAGCAAGGCTACACAGGTCCTTGCTCAAGCCGAATTTGAACGCTCTAAAAAGCTTCTCGCGACCAAAGTAGCAAGCGTGGAGGAGTTCGATACAAGGCGCAAAGAAGTTGACGTCGCAAATGCCCAGGTAAAGCAGGCTCTGGAAAATGTTTATCAAGCACGGGCCGCCCTCGGTCTGCCTGCGCAACCGGCCGAAAGCGCCAGCCTGACTGATGTTCCGGCCGATCTTGATCAAACTTTTTCATCGGTGCAAGAGGCCCTGGCCGAACTTAGGCAAGGCGCAGCGCAGCTCGGCGTCACTGCTTCATCCTGGAACATGACTCCGAAACAATTGGTCGAGGAGTTTTACCGTCGCGATCCCGGTGGGGACATCAACAAGATCTACGCCGAGATCATCAAGACTGCGCCGGGTCTGAAGCAAGCCGAAGCGAAATTGATGCAAGCGCAGCGAGATCTCGATGACGCGAAACTCAATCTCCGTTATTGCACGATCGTGGCCGAGATCGATGGCGTGGTGACTCGGCGCAACGTGAATCCGGGTAACAACGTGCAGGTCGGCCAAAGCTTGATGGCCATCCGTTCGCTTCGTGACACGTGGATCGATGCGAATTTCAAGGAAACGCAACTTCGCAATCTGCGAATTGGTCAGCGAGTCGCAATCGAAGCCGACATGTACGGCGGCAAACAAATATTCGAAGGACGCATTTCTGGTTTTACTTTCGGTACGGGCTCAACCCTGGCGTTGCTGCCGCCTCAGAATGCGACCGGTAATTTCGTGAAAGTCGTACAGCGTCTGCCAGTGCGGATCGATTTGGTGAATTATGATCCCGACAAGCTGCCGCTGTTCGTTGGTCTTTCTGTCACGCCTTCGGTTGATTTGTGGAGCAAACCAACTGGAGCAAATGCAGGCAAATTTTTGCAGGAGATAATCCCGCAATCGTCTCCGGCTGCAAGCGCGACGCCGGCAAAATAATGAGCACCTCGTCGGTTGCCGTTCCGAGTTATCCGGCAGCGGCGATTCCGCGCGCCGTCAATCCGTGGATCGTCGCTCTCGCCGTTGTTATCCCGACGTTCATGGAAGTGTTGGACACGACGATCGCGAATGTCGCGTTGCGTCACATCGCCGGCGGGCTCTCGGCGGCGGTTACCGATGGCGAATGGGTCATCACCAGTTATCTCGCCGCGAATGCCATTATTCTCCCAATTTCTGGCTGGCTCTCGGTCCGTCTTGGCCGGCGCAATTATTTTCTATTGTCGATCATGGTGTTCACCATCGCGTCTGCGTTGTGCGGAATGGCTACGAGTTTGAACATGCTGATCTTCTCGCGCATTCTGCAAGGTCTGGCCGGCGGCGGATTGCAGCCCTCGAGCCAAGGCGTGTTGCTCGATGCGTTTCCAAAAGAAAAACAAGGCGCCGCCCAAACGGTCTTCGGAATCGCCGCTTTGCTCGCGCCAGTCGTCGGCCCGACTCTGGGCGGCTACATCACAGACAACTACGGTTGGCGTTGGGTTTTTTATATCAACGTGCCGGTTGGGCTCCTCGCGCTCGTGATGTGCCACGCTCTTGTGTTCGATCCGCCTTATCTGAAAGCGTTAGGCGCCGAGGCCCGCAAACAACGTCGGCCGTTCGACACGCTTGGTCTTACCCTGCTCGCCGTCACGATGACTTCGTGGGAAGTCTTGCTGAGCAAAGGCCAGGAATGGGATTGGTTCGGCGATCCGTTTCTTCGCGTCCAAACCTTAGCGCTACTCTTCGTGCTTGGCTTAGGCGGTCTGATTGTGCGCGAGACGCGTTACGATAATCCGCTCATCAATTTCCGGACGCTCAAGGACAGAAATTTTCTCGTTTGCTGTGTAATCATCTTTTGCGCTTTTGCCACTCTCTACGCCAACACCGTAAGCCTTCCGGCGTTGCTCCAATCGCTTTTCGGCTACGACGCCACGACCTCGGGGCTGGTGCTCTCGCCTGCGGGAATTTTTGCAATCATCGTCCTGGCGATCGTGGGTCGTTTGTTAGGACGTGGCGTCGATGCGCGCTGTCTCATGGCGTCGGGTCTTTTTATCCTCGGAGTCGGGGGTTATTGGATGTCGCGATTGAATCTGGAAATCAGTCCCTGGCAAATCGTCTGGCCGCGGGTCGTATTCATCATGGGCCTCTCCGCCATTTTTGCTCCGCTTAACGTTGCAGCGTTCATGCACATTCCACCTCAACTTCGCGGCGCTGCGGTCGGGTTGCTTGCGCTTTTGCGCAACGAAGGTGGCAGCGTCGGAACTTCCGTTGCCCAGACAATTCAGGAGCGCCGCGACCAATTCCACACTTTGCGACTTGGCGAAAATCTCGATCCGCTCAATCCGGCAGTGAGTTCTTACCTCGATCAGGCACAGCCAGCGTTTCTTCAGCAAACCGGCGACGCGGTGGCCGCGAAACAAATGGCGCTACAAAGTCTCGCGAATTTGCGCGAGCAACAAGCGTCGGCTCTTTCTTACTTCGACGTCTTTCTCATTTTTGCTGTAGTCGCCGTCGCACTCGTTGCTCTCGTTTTCTTCATGAAGCGTTCCGTCGCCGCAAAGGGCGCACACGCCACGGCGGAGTAGGAAGGGAAGGAATATTATCTCGTTCTTTAGAGTGAAAAATTCCCACGAACGTGCGATTGCTGAGATACTAAATGATCGACAAGGTCAGGAGTTCGGTAAAATTAACCGGATGAAATGCGGACGACAATGACCTTAATAAACAAGAAAGGAAAACACATTATGCCATACGTAACTGTAGGAAAAGAAAACGGAGCGAACATCGACATCTATTATAAAGACTGGGGCAGCGGGCAGCCGATTGTGTTCAGTCATGGCTGGCCTCTCTCGGCGGATGATTGGGACGCGCAGATGCTTTTTTTTCTCAGCAAAGGTTACCGTGTCATTGCGAGTGATCGGCGTGGACATGGTCGCTCGACTCAAACCGGTGGCGGACACGACATGGACCATTACGCCGACGATCTGAAGGCCGTCACCGATCATCTTAACCTGCAGGATGCGATTCACGTCGGCCATTCGACCGGCGGCGGCCAGGTGGTACGGTATCTCGGCCGTCATGGCGATAAGAACGTCGCGAAGGCGGCGATCATTAGTGCCGTCCCGCCGCTGATGGTGAAGACCCCGGCCAATCCGTTAGGCGCACCGAAATCGGTGTTCGACGATCTCCAGGCCCAGCTCGCCGCGAACCGGGCCAAGTTCTATTATGACCTGCCGGCCGGTCCGTTCTACGGCTTCAACCGCCCGGGCGTAAAGACGATCGAGCCTCTCATTTGGAATTGGTGGCGCCAGGGCATGATGGGCGGTGCCAAGGCGGGTTATGACGGTATTGTCGCGTTTTCGCAGACAGACTTCACCGAAGATCTGAAGAAAATCTCGGTGCCGGTTCTGGTCATGCATAGCGAGGACGACCAGATCGTGCCCTATCAAGCCGCCGGTCCGCTATCAGCCAAGCTCCTGAAGAACGGCACGCTGAAGACGTACAAGGACTACCCGCATGGCATGCCGACGACGCATGCCGACGTGATCAACGCCGACCTGCTCGCGTTCATCAAGAGCTAAGTAACATGCAATGCTCCCTGCAATACGAGTGTGAATATTAACAAGAAGCCGGTGGCCGTTGTTACCGGTGCATCAAGCGGTATCGGATTGGGCGTAACCAAAGCGCTGATTGAACACGGCTACAGTGTCGTCGCAAATTCGCGCTCGATCAGTAAATCAAAGGATCTAATAGCCTCCACGGACCTCGTTCTGGTGGACGGTGATATTAGCAATAGTGAGACCGCCATAAAAGTGGTCAATGCGGCTGTGAAACAGTTTGAACGCATCGATCTGCTCGTCAATTGCGCGGGCATCTATATTCCGAAGCCGTTCACGGAATATACCTCGGAGGATTTTGAAACGATGATCCACACCAATGTCGCCGGATACTTTTTCGTGACGCAGCAGGCGGTTGCGTATATGCGCAAACAAAAGTCCGGCCACATCGTGAGCATTTCGACCGTTTTGGTCGATCAACCGTTCGCCGGCGGGCACGCCACACTGCCCGTCATCACCAAGTCTACCATTCCAGCGTCCAGCCGCGCCTTGGCGATGGAATATGTAGCAGACGGAATTCGGGCTAATACAATCTCGCCCGGCGTTGTTGACACACCATTGCACGCCGATGACGACCAAGAGGCACTAAAAAAACTCCATCCCATTCCGCGATTGGTTCAAATCTCCGAAATCGTGGATGCTTTGTTCTATTTGCAATCGGCACCGATGGTAAATGGCGAAAACATTCGAATTGATGGAGGGGCTCATGCCGGCGCCGGGTGGTAATAAGCATCTTGTAAGCAGTCCGAGTACGCGTCTCAGCGAGCTCGGAATCGTGTTACCCAGACCGCCGACACCTTTGGGGGCTTACGTCGAGTCTTCCGACACTGGAAATTTGCTCTTCCTAAGCGGCACGCTTCCGGTGGTGAATGGAAAGCTGGCCATTTCTGGCCGCCTGGGTGAAAATCTTTCCGTCAAGGAAGGCCAGGAAGCCGCGCACATTGCTTCGCTCAACGCGCTGGCAGCCGCAATGGAACATCTCGGTGAACTGGACCGGCTGAAGAAACTTGTGAAGCTGACGGTGTTGATAGCGACGACCGAAGATTTCACCGAACATGCAGCTGTTGCAGATGGAGCGTCAGAACTTTTCGTCAAGCTTTTCGGCCGAGAGACAGGCCACGTTCGATTGGTCTACGGAGTGCAAAGCTTGCCTGTTGGCGCGCCAGTGATAGTCGATGTTATTTTTGAAATCGAGCCGTGGGCTCACTCAACCTCCGGGCGGTGAAAATAATCAGGGAAGCGAATGCAGGAAGTGAGGACTAGGCACTCAGGGAAATAAGCACGGTGAATGAAACTGATATCGAAGGCTTAACAACCATCGCGAGCAACTTCGGGCCTAAGGAGACGATGGATCGGCTGGAAACCGAGATCCGGGCCAAAGGAATGGAAGTGTTCGCGCGCATCGATCACGCCGCAGGCGCAGCGGAAGTGGGACTGAACTTGCGGCCAACCGAACTTATCATCTTCGGAAACGCCCGTGGCGGCACTCCTCTTATGCAGTTAGCGCAGACAATCGGAATTGATCTGCCGTTGAAGGCACTCGTCTGGGAGGACGCAGCAGGCAAAACGTGCATTTCATATAACGAACCCAATTGGATTGTACAGCGACACGGGGTAGCTCCCGCCGAGGCAATCGTGAATAAACTGGCCGATCTGTTGCGAGCGACCTGCACGACCGCAGCAGGCCTTCAATAGGAAAGGAGTAGAACGTGAGAGCAAATGCACTGATACCCAAACAGGGGTCGCGTTAAACTATGAGCACAAGCATCCGAAACCGTTTACCCGGCACGATTGAGAAAATCGTTTCGGACAAAGTCGTGTCAGAAGTTGTGATTCGAACTGCGGCGGGAATCGTGACGTCGATTATAACAACGGGTTCCGTAAAGCGAATGAATCTCAAAGAGGGCGACAACGTCTTTGCGGTAACGAAAGCGACCGCTGTGTCGGTGGAAAAGGAATAGCCGTCAGTTTGCTGACAACTCAGCTGCAACCAAACAAGCGTCATCCGTCAGGACTGTCGAATCGCCAAACTTGTAAACATCGCTGACAACAGCATCGAGCAGAGAGTCAGTCGGCTCATTAAGATGGGCGCGGACGGTTTGCTGCAAACCTTCGATGCCAAACTGGTTGCCGTCTCGGGCCTCGACCTCGATGATGCCGTCGGTGTAGAACAGCAGGCAATCGCCCGGCGCAAGTTTCGCTTCCGTAGTCTTAAACTTAGCGTTCGGAATGATCCCTACCGCAGGTCCGACGGAATCCGCGCCCGTGATGATCGGCTGGACTTCACCTGAGCTTCGCCGCACCTGCAACGGCGGGGGGTGACCCGCGCGCGCGAAACGAGCGATGCCCTCTCTGACATTGATGACGCAGTACAGCACCGTCACGAACACGAGCGTGCCGGTCTGTTTCAAAATTCCCGTGAACTCGCTGTTCAGTTGCGTGAGAAGGCGACCGGGTTCGGCTGCTTCGACAGAATGAGTTTCGATCATTGCGCGCATCATCGCGGTGATCAGCGCTGCGCGGACGCCATGGCCCATTACATCGCAAATACAAATGGCAGCCGTGTCGTCATTGAGCCGCGCGATATGAAAGAAATCGCCGCCCATCTGAGTAGCCGCCAAATAACGGTGACAAAAACATAGCTTCGTTGCACCCCTGGCGGCGTCCGCCGGAAAAGTCGGATACGTGCTCGGCATGAGCGCCTGCTGCAATTCTGTCGCCATTCGCAGGTCCGTTTCCATCTGCTCGTTTTTCTGCCGAATCTCGCGGTCGCGCTCTTCGATTTCCCGAATGTTTGTTAGCAAAAGCGCGTTTTGAACTTTGAAAAGCGTTTCGGTAGCGATGAACCCGACGAATCCGCCGTTTTCATTCACCAACAAAACATCATCGTAGAAATTTGCGTCGTGACGCGCGAACACAGTGCGCAAGGCATCGCCGATTGGCGTCGCTACCGTGATGCGCGTTTCCTGTTTGCAAAGATGGTCGCGGATTGGCTTGCGAGCCCACAGCGAAAAGCCGTAACGCCCGCCAAGTAACGCTGCAGTCTCCTGTCGCGAACACATCCCGAGGAGTCGCTGGCCATCCAGCACGGCTACAAAATTTGCGCTCCCGCTTTTGAAAATCTCAGCGACACTCTCAACTGACGCGCTAGCCGGTGTCGCGGTGCGATGGCTGACAAGAACGCGCAGGTCGATCGATTCGGCTCGGACCGGCGGGTTAAGATCAAGTGAGAGTGAAGAAATTTGCTCATCGCGTCGCGCTGTCGCCTGCATGGACATCTCTCTAACAGATTTTGGAAAGGATGGTGTGTTACAAACTTATGACATTGAACCTTAAGGGCGATCAGGTTTGATGCCTGATGTCCTCCGCTGCCGCGGCGTAGACGGCGTCCTCGGCTATGTTGGTCGCGTGATCAGCGACGCGTTCAAGACAGCGAGAGATTAGAATCAGGTTTAGATAGCCGCGCAGTTGGTTGCGGTCCTGCATCATCCGTTCGGTCAACTCCCGGTTTGCAGAGGCATTCATATCGTCGATTTGCTTGTCACGGCTAACGACCGCCCGTGCCAACTCGACGTCTTCTCGGACAAATGCGTCGATGCTGTCCTTGAACATCGATATTGCGTGCGCCTGAATTGGCACGATCAAGTTCACTTCAGCTAGCGGCGGATGTCGGTTCAACTTGCGCGCACATTCAGCAATATTTGTCGCTTCATCGGCTACGCGCTCGATGTTGGGCGAAAGTTTCATTGCAGAAATCACTTGCCGTAGATCGGATGCGACTGGCTGGTAGCGAAGCAAAATTTCGAGACCGGCCTTATCAATTTGCTTCTCCAATTGATCAACTTCTTCGTCATCAGCGATCGCACTTGTGCAAAGGCTATCATCCCGCTGAAACAATCCTTTAATCGCACGCTGGAGGGTGCGCTCAGCTAAACCCGACATCGTGAGCAGATCGTTGCGGAGATCGCTCAGCGCTTCATCGAACGTCCCAAGGATATGCTTCGGTGTCACAATGTTTCTCTTTATCGGGTGTGCTCAGAACATGACTGGGGAGGCCAAAAGGCGTGAGGGAACCATCGTCGTTTACCAGCAAGTTACTCGATTACGAGATATTTTCCCCCGCTTCATCGCGGCTGTTGAGCACGTCGCCCGGTTTGAGAAAGGAGGGCTGACCAAAGACTGTGCCTGTGAACAGCTGCAACTCCAGGCGGCCTGCAAACATAAAATTGTTGTTGTCGTTGATGGTAATGTTGCGGCCGTTGCCTTTGAAAATGCCAGCGTAGTAGGTCAAAGGTCAGTGGCGTTAGTGAGGCGCTCCAAGGGCGCGTTCGAGCGCATAGCCGATTAGGGCAGTGGCTGGAAGAGTGAAAACCCACGCCCAAACAATTCGTTCGACGACTGTCCAGCGGATTCCACTGAAACGTTTTACTGCCCCGACGCCCATGATGGATGTGGAAATGACGTGTGTGGTTGAGAGTGGAATGCCGTAGTAGCTCGCAGCTTGAATGATTAGCGCGGCAGTGGTTTCGGCCGCGAAGCCATGGATCGGCTGCAACTTCACCACCCGATGGCCGAGCGTGCGAATGATGCGCCAACCACCAGCCGCCGTTCCCGCCGCCATCGTGATGGCGCATAGAGCGATCACCCATGTTGGAAGTACGAACGATGGTGTTTTCAGAAAATCGAGCCAACTTGGCGAATGATCGAAGCTGCCTGCCTTTGTTCCGGTAAACAGCGCGAGAGTGATGATGCCCATCGTTTTCTGTGCATCATTTGTGCCGTGGCTATGGGCCATCCAGGCCGCGCTGAAGATTTGCAGTTTTCCAAATAGCGAATGAACAAAATGCGGCATGAAGCGATGCACTGCGATAAGCAACAAGAACATGAAGACCGCGCCGAACACGAAGCCGGCAACTGGCGACGCGATCATAGGCAGGACAACCTTCGGCCACACACCTTCGTTCCATTTGATTACTGACCAATCGCCCCTCGCGGCAGCGAGTGCGGCGCCGCAAAGTCCGCCGATCAGCGCGTGACTTGAACTCGATGGCAAGCCGAACCACCACGTCGCAATGTTCCAGCTAAAGGCGGCTAGCACAGCACATAGCACGGTCGTCATAGTGACCACGTTGGTGTCCACCAATCCTTTGCCGATCGTGGCAGCAACCGCACCACCAAATAACGCTCCTGTGAGATTGAAGAATGCAGCCATCGCGATCGCCTGGCGCGGCGTAAGTACTCGCGTCGAGACCACGGTTGCGATCGCGTTTGCCGCGTCGTGAAAGCCATTGCTGTATTCGAAAATGACAGCGGCCAGAATGACCAAAATGAGCGTGAGCACGCGGTCCGTTTGCTATGCGTATTTCAGCGCCACCTGTACGATGATGTTCCCTGCGTCGCGGCAGCGATCGATCACTTTTTCCAAGAGCCCATAAAGGTCGTGCAGAAAAATAATCTGCTTCGCGTCGTGATTGCCTTTGAAAAGATCACGAAGGCGCTCCAGTTCGAGCTTGTCGGCTTCTCCCTCGATGCCTTGGAGCCTGGCATTCATCTCGCGCGCGGTACGGGCGTCGATCCCGGGGCGCAGTTGTTTTACCATGGCTAGCACCATTTCAGCTGCCTGATCGAGCAGCTCAACTTGCTTACCAAAACTTTGGCCGCCCAAACCTTCGGGGCAGATTAAGATGCGCTCGCCAATTTTCTCGACCGTTTTCGGTATTTTATAAAGCGCGGATGCCAATTCCTGAATGTCTTCCCGCTCGAAAGGGGTGACAAAGGTCTTGGAAAGTTGCTCGGTCAATTCCTGCGTGATGCGTTTGTCCTCACGCCGGCTGTGGGCGAATTGCTCCAGGTTTTCCGGAGTGTCATGCTGCTCGAGTTTTTGCAATAAGCCGATCAGGTGATGGACGCTTGTGTCCGCCTGCTGCGCACTGGCTTCGAGCAAATCGTAGAACTTTTCGTCGCGCCCGAGCAGCTTTTGAATCGAAAACATGACCTATTTAGTCGTACTAGACCCCGTCGATTGTTGCAACGCCAGACTGCGGTTTGGGCACTTCCGTCACGGCGCACATCCAGAACACACCGGTGATGCTCCCGCCGTAAATTCACGATGTTGACCCGATCAAAACTAGCTACATCAAACCGAACAGGATACACTTGCGTTCGAAGATTTCGGTGAAAGCTGATGAGGCCTAACGATAAGACCTGGTGGGAAAGAGCCTTTCCCGCCGCGGAATGGTTGCGCAGTTACAACCGTGCCTGGTTTCGCTTGGATCTTCTCGCCGGCATCACGCTTGCCGCGTATTTGCTTCCCGCAGCTTTGGGCGACGCGTCTCTTGCTAACTTGCCTCCGGAAGCTGGCCTGTACGCCTGCTTGTTCGGCGGCTTGGTTTTTTGGATTTTCTGCGGCTCGCGGCAGACTGCGATCTCTGTCACCTCCGCAATCGCGCTCGTGATCGGCTCGTCGCTTGGGGAAATTACGGGCGGGAATACCATGCGCTTTGGCGCTCTCGCGGCCGGCACTGCGGTACTGGTCTCGCTCATCGCATTCGTTGCCTGGCTGGCGAAAGCCGGAGTCATGGTACATTTCATCTCGGAGAGTGTTATGACCGGCTTCAAATCCGGCGTGGCGCTTTTCCTAGCCAGCACTCAATTGCCCAAGCTTTTCGGTTTCCACAGCGCTCATGGAAGTTTCTGGGAGAACACGGGTTTCTTCTTCAAGCACCTAAGTGAGACGAACTCGATGTCATTTCTCGTTGGCGGAATCGCGCTGGCGTTGCTGATCGTTGGAAAAATTTTTCTCAAACACAAACCGGTCGCGCTTATCGTTGTAATCGGAGGCATTATCGCCGCCTCGATGCTTTCGTTGGAAACGCGTGGCGTGAAACTGATTGGGACCGTGCCGCAGGGAATCCCGCCGCTGAGAGTTCCTGCGGTTTACTGGAATGATTTGACCGACTTGCTACCACTCGCTCTGGCCTGCTTTCTGCTCGGTGTCGTCGAAACGGCCGCGATCGGACGGATGTTCGCTGCGAAGCACGGCGGACGATTCGATGCTAACCAGGAAAATCTAGCACTCGCGGCGTCCAACCTGTTCGCTGGACTTGGCGGCGGCTTTCCGGTTAGTGGCGGTACATCACAGTCGCTCGTTAACGAAGAGGGCGGAGCGCGGACGCCGCTCTCGACCGCCCTGGCTGCAGTCTTCATTCTTGTGGTTGTGCTTTTTTTCTCCCACCTCTTGAGCGCCTTACCGCAACCGGTCCTCGCGGCCGTGGTGTTGGTTGCAATAGCTGGTCTCCTCAAGCTTTCAACCTTGAAAGAATTGTGGCGCAGTGATCGATCCGAGTTTGTAGTGGCGATGGCAGCCTTCGTCGGCCTGCTTACGTTCGGCTTACTCGACGGCGTGATGATCGGCGCTGCAATCTCGCTCGTGCAGCTGGTACGCGTATCGTCTCATCCGCACGTCGCTCTTCTAGGACGAATTCCCGGCACACGCCGTTTCTCGGATCGCGACCGCCATGCAGACAACGAACTGATCCCGAACGTAATGATTTTCCGGCCTGAATCGCTCCTGGTCTACTTCAACATTGACAGTGTTTGCGATGTGATCCTGAGCCGTGTTCGTAGCGAGCCGACGCCGCCGAAGCTGGTAGTTCTCGATCTTTCCGCCGCTGCGCGTGTTGACATGCAGAGTGCGCACATGTTAGCCGGCATGGCTGACGAACTAACCGCCCAAGGCATCCAATTCCACGCCGTCGAGCCGCGTTCCTCCGTGCGCGAACGGCTCCGTCACGAACATGTGGACAGCAAATTGGGCGGCATAGACCGCTTCACTACTGTGGTCGATGTGATCGACCACTTTCTCGGCGAGCCATCGGGTTCTGTAGTCGAGATCAAATCACCGCCCTAGATCCAACAACTCTTTACAATAAACAGAGTTTGTGTCGCGATTCGGGCGAGCGACGGCGACAGAGCATGTTGGCGAGGCAGGATTCAATGGCCTGTCTCGATTGCCTTTCTCATCATTTGCCGACCTTCCTCCGGCAATGGGCCCAGGCCGCTTCCCGGCAAATACCACAAGCCTTTGTCGTTATCACGGGAGTAAAGAATAATCACGCCCTCGCCTGCTGATGCGTGATAAAAGGTGGCACCGGGATTTTCGGTGACCACTGAAAGGAACTTTTCCCGCCACGGTCGATCGGGCGAATCGAAAATCTCTTCACCAAGTTTCTTGAGCTCTTCAACGCTGATGATCCGGATCGATTTCGCGATGGCTTCGCGCCGCTCATTGTCGATGGCCTCAGCGTCCTCGAATTTTTCAAATGGCATAGGAATTCCTTTATTTGGTGGATTTCCGTGAGTCAGAACCGAGTCGATTATATTCGAGTCCGTGGAATAGGGCAAAAGGAACCAACAGACGGCGAGCTAATAACGCTGCGCTTTTAGGCGTGCAATTGTTCGCGGCGATCGCGATCGCACGTCCAGCGATTTCCTTCTACCTGGCGCGCCCCGCACGAATGAAATGGAAGCCACCACCCGTTGGTGTAGCTTTTGAGAGGCCTAACCAACAATTAGCAAACCCGCATGACGGCGAGTGAGTCCTTTCAGAACGATCAATCGACTGCGACTGAAAGCGCACTTCGCCGCGCCGTTGATACAACTCCTGCGCTTATTCACACTGCCCGACCGGATGGATACCTGGATTACTTTAATCGGGGATGGTTGGATTTTCTTGGTAAGTCACTCGAAGACGTTTGTGGTTGGCGCTGGACCGAATCAGTTCATCCGGAAGACGTAGCTGCGATAGTTCAAAAATGGCATGCGGCTTTGGCTAGCGGCGAACCATTCGAAATAGAAGCGCGCGTGCGGCGCGCCGACGGATCATATTGTGCGCTTCTACATCGTAAGCTGCCACTTCGTGATGAACACGGAAACATCGTCAAATGGTTCGGATCGAGCATCGATATCGAAGACCGGAAATCTGCTGCGCAAAGGATAGCAGAGAAGACGAGCCAATTAGAACGAAGCGAATTTTTTCTACGAGAAGGAGAACGGCTCGCTCATATGGGAAGTTGGTCGCTCCGGCCGGACGGAGTATTTGATTATTGGTCGCCGGAAACATTCGCGATTTTCGGCTTCGATCCCGGAAATGGCATCCCGACGCTGAAGGAATGGCTCAGCGTCCTGCTTTCTCACGATGGTGACGCCGTAGATGAATTGATCCGCAGAATGTTTTCGGAGGGTGTAAACGGCGATATCAAGTATCGCGTCGATCATCCCAAACGTGGCCAAAGAGCGATGCACAGTACTGGCGAGCCGGTGTTTGAAGATGGCAAAGTTGTGCGGGTGATCGGGAATACACTGGATATCACCGAGCAGGAAAATGCGGCACGCGAACTAAGGCGGCGCGAGGCGTATCGCGAGCAAGCGGAGGCATTCAGTCACACCGGCAGCTTTGGGTGGAATTTATCGACCGGTGAATTGGTCTGGTCGGACGAGACTTTTCGGATCCTTGGTTACGAGCTCACGGGAAAACCAACACTGGACTTCGTATTTAAGCGAGTTCACCCGGAAGATCTTTCGTTGGTACAACGAGTGATCGAGAACGCAAAGGCGGGCGAGAGCTTCGATTTTGAGCATCGACTTTTATTGCCCGATGGATCGGTCAAGCATGTCCACGTGATTGCGCGTCCGCTAACAAGCGCATCGAGCGAGGTCGAGTTCGTCGGAACGGTGATCGACGTGACGGCGAGAAAGAAGGCATTCGAAGAAATTAAAGCGCTTCGCGACGAGCTTCAGAGAGAGAACATCGTATTGCGTGAAGAGCTCGGTAAGACTTCGATGTTTGAAGAAGTGATCGGCGCTTCGCCGGTCTTGCAAATGGTCCTGGCGCGCGCAGCCAAGGTCGCCCCGACGGACTCAACCGTTTTGATCATGGGCGAAACCGGGACAGGGAAAGAGCTGATCGCCCGCGCCATTCACAAACGGTCAAAGCGTTCGGAGCGCCCGTTCATCAGTGTGAATTGCGCAGCGGTTCCTTCTTCGCTGATCATGTCGGAGTTGTTCGGTCACGAAAAAGGAGCGTTTACTGGAGCGGTTCAGAGGCGGCTTGGTCGATTTGAATTGGCCGAAGGTGGCACGATTTTTCTCGATGAAGTCGGAGATCTGCCAATGGAGACACAAGTCGCATTGCTGCGCGTTTTGCAGGAACGCGAGTTTGAACGTGTGGGCGGCACGGAAGTTCTGCGCGCTGACGTCCGCGTTATTTCAGCGACGAATCGTGATCTGCAGACGGCTATCGCGGACGGCGCCTTTCGGAGTGATCTTTACTACCGGCTCAACGTCTTTCCAATCAAACTGCCGCCTTTGCGCGACCGGAAAGAAGACGTTCCGTTGCTCGTAAATTATTTTGTCGATCGTTATGCGACGCGGGCGGGAAAAAAGATCAAGCACATTCAAAAAAAAGCTCTCGAAGTGCTGCGAGAGTATTCATGGCCCGGCAACGTTCGCGAACTACAAAACGTCATTGAACGTTCACTTATCATCGGCGAGACCACCGAATTTTCGATCGACAAGAGTTGGGTAGCGAACGAACCACTACCATCGGGCGCCGCGCCAACCGATCAGAAGACAGACGAACGTAAACGCATCGAATCGGCGCTTACGCAAAGTAATGGCAAGGTTTCTGGAGCACACGGCGCCGCGGCCAAACTTGGCATACCGGCTTCAACTCTCGAATCGAAAATCCGCTCTCTAAGGATCAACAAATTCCAATTTAAGGGAGTTTAGTGCGCTTATCCGTCGAAGGGCGCCCCACATCGGAGCTGTAGTGTCAAAAGGGTCCGGCCTGAGTATCGACTTTGGCTTACCTGCCGCGAATGCTTCGCGCGGCGGCTCGGATCTGTTCACGGAGCCACGCCTGCGCTGGTTCGTTCGTTAGGCGGGGGTGCCAGCTCATGAAGTATGGAAACGGCCTCAGCTCGCGAGGAGGTTCGATCGTCCGAAAACTCGTTATCCGTTTAGTCATTTTCGCCAGGGTGCGTGGGACGGTGAGCACCAGATCGGTCTCTGCAATCGCCAGCACGGCCGGGATAAAGAACGGAATTCTGAGCGCGACGTGGCGCTTTAGGCCGAGTGCTCCGAGCGGCCGGTCGACCATTGCCTGATGGCCGCCACCGGTCAGGATCATCGCGTGCGGCAATTCTAAATATTGTTTCAACGTGAGTCGGCTGCTCCTGATTGGTTGGCGCGCGCCGACGAGACAAACAAAATCGAGTCTGGAAATGATCTCATTTTCCAGCGTAGGCGGAACCTCTTCTGCGCAAACGTTGAGATCGATCCGACCTACCGCAACCTCGTCATACGTGTGTGGCCCGACAGCGCTCAAGACCAACTCAGAGTCAGGCGCCTTTTTACGCAGGCGCTCGAGCAGCTTGGGGAGCAGAATCGTCGAGCCATGGTCCGTCATCGCCACTCGAAAGCGGTCTCGGCTCTGCGCCGGGATAAATTCATGATCGTTCACGACCGCGTTTAGCCGCCGCATGATCGTTTCGATCTCTCGGAGCACGTGGTCGCCTCGCGACGTGCGTTCGTAAGCACCGTTAGAACGCACCAGTAGCGGATCACCAAACGCTTCGCGCAGTCTGTTCAAAGCGCGACTCATCGCGGGCTGGCTCAAGAAAGCACGTTTGGCCGCTCGGCTGATGTGCCGCTCCTCTAGCAACGGCTGGAGTGCTCGCAGAAGATTCAGGTCAATGTTTCTTAAATGCGAGTCACGCATAGCAAACATTCTAATAATGCATTGGCAAAATATGGGGCAGAGACAGAGTGTAGTCCACTAGACCGGGAAAAACCGGGGTCGTCCTACTGAAAAGCCCGGTTTAGGAAGGATAGCGTATGGAAATCGGAACCATTGGAGCAGGAGCTCTTGCACAAGCGTTCGCAAAGCGGGCATTGAAGGCAGGCCATAAGGTAAAGCTTAGCAATAGCCGAGGCCCCGACAGCCTCCGAGAAATTGTCAATCAACTTGGCCCTGGAGCAATGGCTGCCACCAAGCAAGAGGCAGCGGCTTGCGAAATGGTACTTCTTGCTGTCCCCTGGGACAACGTGCCCGAAACACTTGCAAGTCTTCCCAGGTGGGAAAATCAGATTCTGATTGATGGGACCAATCCTTTTCATGGTCAGGCCGGAGATTTCACACCGGCAGCTGTTGGAAACTTGTCTACTAGCCAGCTTGTTGCGGCGCTAGCCTCTGGAGCGCGAGTGGTTAAGGCACTGAACAACATGACCGTGCCTAACTTCGAGGCGGATCCCGTCGTCAACGGAGCGAGACGAGTTGCGTTTATTTCGGCAGACGATGACGGCGCGAAGAAGCGAGTTGAAACCTTACTTAAAGCTTTTGGCTATTCGGTCGTTGATCTTGGAAACCTCCGCGATGGAGGCCTGATTCAGCAAGCAGGCGGCCCTCTCGCGGGCCGAGATTTTTTGGAGAGAGGAGAATATCATAAATGAAAGCCGTTCATCTCACTGCCTACGGTAATCCAGCTCAGAACTTAAGGATGGTCGAAGTCTCGGAACCAAACGCGCCGTCTGCGAGCGAAGCTCTGGTGCGCATGGAGTATGCGCCGATTGATTACAGCGACCTTCTTTTAGCGAACGGAGTTTACTTTTTAAATCCGAAGCTTCCTTCTGTCATAGGAGGTGAAGGTGCGGGAATTGTGGAGGCGATCGGGCCGGGAATCACCAGCGTCAACGCAGGCGATCGTGTTACCATCCCATTCGGAACATTCACCTGGTCTGAAAAAATCCTTGCTCCAGCCGAAGGTCTTTTCGTCGTGCCTCCTTCAATCGATGCCAGAACGGCCTCGATGTTAAACATCAATCCGACGACCGCGGTTCTTCTCTTAGACGAATTTGTAAAGCTAAAGGCGAAAGACTGGATTGTATTAAACGCAGCAAACTCCCACGTTGCGCGATGCCTGATCGCGATTGCAAAATCGCGCGATCTCAAGGTTGTAGGTATTGTCAGGCGGCCCGAGCTCATCCCGGAGATTGAAAAACTGGGCGTTGATTTCGTAGGCGTGGAATCGCCGGACCTCCCAAAGCAAATTCAGATTGCAACCGGCGGAACACCAATATCTCTGGGTCTTGATGCCGTAGGTGGTCCAGTGACGGCGACGATAGCCAGCGTGCTCTCATCAGGTGCCCATCTCGTCAGCTACGCGTGGCTGAGTGGTTTGCCGATTCACGTGCCGCAAGGCGATCTCATTGGCAAGAGGTTAAACATCCACGGCTTCTGGATGTATTACGAAGAGTATCTCCCCAAAATGCGAGCGGCACTGACCGAGGCAACGAAAGTAGTCGCTGCCGGCAAATTAACTTTGCCAGTCACCACAACATACAAACTATCCCAAATCAAAGAAGCCATCGAACACTCCCAGCGTGGTGGCAAGGTTCTATTGGATTTCAACCACCCAAACTAGGGCCATGTCCTACAGCATATCGACCTTGCTGATCCGTAGACTGGGAAGATTCTGACTAAGCGGGAAGCGACGTGTTGTAGACCTAGCCCGATCGATGAAGCCAACGCCCCTGATCGAATGACCACAAGCGTGTTTGCCACGGCACCCTGCGTTGGCTTATCTCTGTCTCGTTAGACCCGATGGCACGTAGCAGTCCAACACGAGACGCAATGATCACCGACCCCCGCAGGTGATCACCAACTTATGACGCGATGGGGTCCCTTTGGCGGCGGGTTTCGACGCCCTTCGCGGACCATCAATAGAGCTGGTAACGGAACGCGCTTAGTGTTCAGCTTCCGAGATAGCGCGCGAGAGTAGTTCCGTTGTTGCTATTGCCCACAGCAATGATCTTGCCGTCGATCTGAATAAGGACAGTGTTAGCAAAGGCTACGCTCGTTCCAAATGGTGTGCTTACAAAACCGCTGTGACCGAAGGTCGTATCGACGCTTTCGTCGGGATTGTACCGCACCAAAGCGAAGTCGGACGACCCAGTATCAGTAAGCGCGGTTTGTCCAACGGCGACAATGTCGCCGTTTGTCTGGAGCGCAACGGCAAAAGCGCGTGCCAGGATGTTACCCGGGAATGGTGTTGTCACGCCCCCATGAATGCCGAAGGCGTTATCGAGCGTTCCGTCGATCTTGTAGCTTACCAGCAGGAAACCGGAAACACTATTAAGTGACATGAGGTTCAGATCAGTAAAAATGGTCCCGGCAGTAATGATCCTCGGAACAGTTGAGGAGTTGTTAGTAACAACAAATCCGCCTGCATCATTCGCGAAACCCGGAGTCTGACCGTGAATACCGAAAGCGTTAACAACAGCGCCGTTCGGAGCATACGCTGATGTAACGCTGCCGGTGCCGACGAGAATGTTGCCATTAGGCAAAACCGCGACCGAATCGCCGCCGAAAGTGGGCGCTACGCCATTCGAACCGAAAGTTGAGTCAAACTGCCCATTCGCGAGCAAGCGTGCGACGATGCGGAGGGGTCCGCCGTCGTTATGTCCAGTGGCGACGAGGATTCTGCCGTCAGGTTCCAACGCGATACCTCCACTGGCTGGCGCGAGAAAGAGCTCAGCTGGTTGAATGGCTGTAGCACCATTATTGCCAAACGTGTTGTCCAGGCTGCCATTACTATTGAAGCGGAAAACCGTCAGGTGAAGATTAGCTGGGGCCGCCGCGAGAATTTTCCCGTCAGTTTGAATGGTCACGGCAAATGCGGGTCCGGCATTAGTGCCCCCGATCACCACCTTGCCGCCGATGCCGAAATTAGGATCGGGCGTACCATCAGTGTTGTAACGCAGCAGACCGGGCTGTTGCGAATTCTGAACGGTTGAGATCGACCCGCCCACCACGATCTTGCCATCACGTTGGAGGGCCCCGGCATTCGCGACTGTGTTTGCCGTAAAGACAATGCCACCATTGCCAAACTTCGGGTCCAGAGTGCCCGCTTGCGCCATCAGCGAGGCAGGTAAAGCAAGAACTCCAAAGGACACGGCCAAGACAAGGCGTTTCGGGGAAGTAACGCTTTTTGCGAGATTCTGAAAAACGCGCTTAGGCAGGGTAAGAAGGATTTTGCTGATGATTTGTGCTTTCATATAGTTATCCGATGTGTGTGTGTGTGTGTTGTTAGGACGTTGGGTTGTTCGATTCTTCCTTTTACGGGCCGAAAGTGATAACGCCGAATGTCCCGTTACCGTAGTTATTGTTACCGGCAGTGAAAAAGAGCTGATTAGCGTTGCCGTTGGCGCTCCCGCCTTGGCCGAACTGAATGGCCCAGATATCGTCAATCTCAATCGCTATTCCACTCGTGTCGCGGAGCGGGCCGAGGAAGGCGCCGGTGTTCGGATCAAAGGCGTTGATGCGTCCGCGGGGAGTATTATCGGTGATGAGAAGTGCGTTGCTCATGGGCCCAAAGTCGGCTGGTGCCAACGCGACACCCCACGGCGAATGAAGCGAACCTTTCAGTTCAAGGTGAGACAATAGAACGCCCGCCGGAGTGAAAGCGTCGACAAAACCGCTCTGCGCTTTGTCGAGGGCGGTATAGGTCACCCAAATTGTTTCAGAGCCATCCGCAGCGGTGATAGTCTGAATGCCATAGGGGGCGAATTTCTGCGGGATGTTGGGATCGACAAAAGCGCTCCGGCCAAGATCGGTAAGTTGGAAATTGGAGTTGAAAACGTTGACCCTTCGATTCGGCCCGTCATCGGCGGCGTAGAGAAATTTATTGCCATTGTTAGTGGCGATGGCCAGGCCCGTGTAGGTGGCGCCGACTGATGATCTGGGGACGGCGAGAGTGGCGGTACTGGCACCCGTAGGACTAATGCCGCCAACCGCGGGGTTCCATCCGCTGATGGTACCATCCAGAGTGGCGAATATGAAAAGTGAGTTTGCGGAAGCTTGCATTCCGGTAATCGGATTGACGCCCGAGATCGTAAAAGCCGTCACGCCCCTGGGAGTTTCCGGTGCGACGATTCCAGTGGGGGTCCCTGCCCCACCGGTCGCTGACGGGATGCTCACGACGAGGCCGACGGGAGTCGCCGCGACACCGTTCGTGTTGTTAATGGAATAAAGCGTGGAAAATCCCGTACCGTTGTCACTGACCCAGAAGGGGCTTGTCGTTGTGGAAACGAGGCCCCATGCGTTGACCAGATGTGGGTCTGTGACGGTGCCGCCCGCGCCGGAGTTGGTGACGAGATCGGTGCGGGTGTACTGCGCCGAGCCCAAACTTGGAAGCAGAACTGCGAATGCAAAGATAGCTAAAGTTTTCATTGACGATTTCATTGCGTCCTTTCCGCCCTAAACTGATGTTGTAACGGATTTATTCCGATCATTTTTTCCGCAGAGCCCCCGAAAGGTGACATCATTGTTACTTTTGCTATTCGTAATTGCGGTGATCAATGGCGCAATCGTGTTTGCCGCGACACCCTGCCATAGCTTATGTGTTTCTCGTTAGACGGCTGAACTAGGAGGATCGGTAAATGAATAACACGAGCGACTTCGAGCAGTTCATGAAGCTTCGTAAAGAGGCTTCTGACGAGTTCATTAACGGAAACTTTGATCCCCTTGATCGCATCTCTGAGCAAACTTCTCCTGCCACAATCTTTGGGCCCAAGGGGCATTGTGTGCAGGGCGCTGACCAGGTGAACGCTGCGAACGCCAAGGGAGCTCAACTTTTCAACCCGGTGGTACCAACACGTTTGAGGTCATGCACATGGCTGTCGATACCGATCTAGCCTGCTGGGTCGGCATCCAGCGATCAGTCGTCAATATGCGGGGTCAAGATTCAAGCGTCCCCATGGCTCTTCGGGTCACAGAGATTTTTCGCCGCGACGGAGCAGAGTGGAAACTTATTCACAGACACGCTGACAAGCTCGCTGCCGCCTAACAATTCATTCAAGCCGACGCCGCTTAGCGGCGCGGCTTAATTCAGGCGTTAGCGCGCATGACCGATATACGGTCTGACACGCACCCTTATTCCGAGGGACTTCGGGAATAATTAGATACAAAACGCGGTAGTACAGGAGAGATTCCGTAGTCTGAGACGGCGAGCGAGGTCGGCAAAATGGGAACAGATAAAAAGACACAGATAAGAATCATCAAGCAAGCAATAGCAGGCAGTATCCCTGAGTCACAAGCGGTGTCAGAAGAGAGGCAAAAGAAGGGATGCGATGGCCGAGTTTAAAGGAAGGCGTCGGCCCGATCCGAGGATCACATTTCAAACTCTATCTAAAGAGGCTTAGATCCTTGTATGAGGAAACAATTTCTCAGATGCCTTCTGAAGTTAGCCTCCAGCCGCGTTGGTCAACGCTCGAGTATTCAATCGCTAATGATGAACCAACTCTCCCCTGCCCTGTTCCTTGATACGGTCAACTCGTATCAGCGCACTGCGGCAATCAAAGCTGCCATCGAACTCGATCTCTTCACAGCCATCGGTGAAGGGTGCGAAACATCTCAGGCGCTTGCTCTGAGTTGCGGCGCCTCCGAACGCGGCGTGCGTATTCTTTCCGATTATTTAGTGGTCATGGGATTTTTGAGGAAGAAAAGGGATAGATACGGTCTAACCGTTGATTCCGCAATGCTGCTGGATCGTCGCTCTCCCGCGTATCTGGCGGATGCAATTGAGTTCTTCCTCTCGCCGATGGTGACCGACGGATTTAGAGACGTCACGGCCGTCGTTCGCAAGGGTGGGACTTTGCTTCCAGAAGCTGGAACAATCACGCCTGACCATCACGTGTGGGTCAAATTTGCCCGGGCAATGGCTCCGATGACCGCAGTCCCGGCGAAAAAGATGGCCAGACTTGTCGATAGGAGGCGGGAACAGAAGCTGAAGGTATTGGATGTTGCTGCCAGTCATGGAATGTATGGGATTGAGATTGCTCGACGCAACAAACGAGCTGAAGTGGTTGCAATTGATTGGGAGTGCGTTCTCGCCGTAGCAAAGGAAAATGCTTTGAGAGCGGGAATAGATAATCGCTATAGCACAATCCCTGGCAGCGCCTTCGAGGTCGATTACGGCAAGGGCTACGACTTGATACTTCTCACAAACTTCCTTCATCACTTTGATATGACCACTTGCGAAAGGCTGCTCGAAAAAGTCCATGCGGCTCTTGTCCCGCACGGTAGAGCGGTCACGGTTGACTTCGTGCCCGATGCGGGCCGCGTTTCCCCTCCCGGACCAGCGGCTTTCTGTATGACGATGCTCGGTACCACGCCGAACGGCGACGCATATACCTATGATGAATTCAGGCGAATGCTCAGCAACGCAGGATTCGTGCGTAGCGAGCTTCGCCCCCTGGTGAGTAACTTTCAGCAGATGATCATCTCTTATAAGTAGTAGGACCGCGCTGTCACTGTGCTGCCCGATCCTGAGTTGAGTGGTTAGGAAAACTCGCGGTCGATGGGGTCGCAGCGCCATTTGAAATCGCCGTCGCTTGGGCGGACTCAGTTCGGGATCGTCGACCAACCGAGAGGGCCCTTCAACGCGGATTCTCGATGCCGGTCGCGTTTACCTCAGCGGTCGCGTGATGCATGGTTTCGATCGGTCGCGGGCGCCATCAAGGCTACTCACCCTGACTTTCAATATCAGCCGATTGCCGAACCCGAGGAGTTGGGCAATGGCGGCCGGGTCAAATGGGTAGCGGGCCGCCCTGGTGAAGCGCCAGCTTACGCCGGGACTGATTTTATTATTGCCCGGGACGGCCGGATTGCCGCCGTTTATCTCTTTTTCGATAAGCTACCCTGAGCTGGACTCCGCCGTGACAACACTGGAGCGTTATTGGGTTCGAGCCTCGTAGGCTCCGAGGTTTATATTACAAAACCTTTTCGTTAGGCGAGATCCGACCGATGAAAGCTTTTTTCGGCACGGTTACGTGCGTGCACGTTGCCATAGGGTTGACTCCGCAGCTGATCACCGTTTCGGGCCTGCGCAGCGGTGGATGGTTCGGCGAGAAGCGAGTCAAGGAGAGTGAGCAGCGGGCCGGCGGTTTTCCCCCGCTGCCAGACGACAAACAGTCTCCAGGTTGCTCCCGCGTCGGCAACCGGGATAATGACAACCCCTGGCGCGGTTTGGTGACGCATGTAAGCGGGAAGTAACGCCACTGCATCCTCGTTCGCCACCATCGCGAGTTTGCTGGAGAGGTCCTCGCTATTGTCGATCAGCCTGGGTCTGAACTTCCCACAACTGCGGCAAATCTGGCTGAGCCGGCGGCGATAGCCTGGCACCCGGTCCTCTGTTCCAGTAACAAACGTTTCACTTTTCAGTTCGGCAATCTTCGCCTGCTTTCGCAATGCTAGCGGATGGCCGGCAGGCAGAGCGACAATGCTTTCGATCACAGCCAATTGTCGCGCATAAAAATCGCGTCCTAGCAGATCTCCGATCTCTTGCGTAAGAGCGATGTCTATTTCACCCCGGCGCAGCGCGTTAATTTGCTCTCCGGGAAACAGGTCGAGTAATTTCAGCTTTGTTCGGGGATGAACCTGGCGAAGCTTTTCCAGCGCCGGAGCGAGGTATTCTCCAAAAGCCGAGGCAAGGTAACCAATTCGTAATTGTTCGGTTTCGCCTCGCACGAGGTGCCGGACTTCGATCATCGTAGAATCGTAGCTAGCGAGCAAGGCTGCCATCTTCGTCGCCAGCGCATAACCGCCAGCGGTGGGCCGCACTCCGGTGGAACTGCGTTCCAGCAATTGTCCGCCGAGCTCGTGTTCCAGCGCTTGCATCTGCCTTGACAGGGCCGAATGCGACAGGCTCAACCGCGTGGCGGCACGGTGAAGGCTGCCCTCTTCGATGACGGTTAGGAACGCCCGAAGTTGTAAAATCACAATTTATGGTGGTGCAACAAACGCACCGCCGCAATCGCCAATCAGCGCTACCGCGCGGCCGAGCACAGCGCAAACTGATTCTCGTGGAAGAACCAATCATCTCAACGAGACGAATCAATGTTGAACGCGTAACTGTTAGTTCGCGCAAATCCTTACAAGATGTGTTGGCGAGGTTGGACGCTGCTGTCGGGCACCCTAACATCGAAGAATTCTGGAAACATGTGGCCGCGACAAAAACAAATTCGGAAATGGAAAAGGTGGTTCAATCGGCTCTTGGTCCGTCCGGCTTCATGGAGTTCGCCCGGTTCGATCACGGCGGAGTCGTGCACAAAGGAGAAACGGGCGACCATCCAAAAGTCTTTCGGCTCGTCATCGGCAATCCGCTGATCATGCGCGAGATGGTGAAGCATGTGCCCGATGCCGGGTCGTACGCGCCGGTCACGATTTTGATCAATGAGCGTCCGGATAGTGTTCACATTTCCTATGACAGAATGGCGAGCTTTCTCGCGCCCTATGAGAACGCAGTGGCTCATAACGTCGCCAGAGAATTGGATGCAAAGGTTGAAGCGCTGGTTGCCTCCGGCAGCGGCCTAACGAATATCGACGCAAACGGAAGAAAAGGAATGACCAACGCAATCTTAGAAACTAAGAACAAGCCCAGAGTGCTGGAAGCTTCTCCAAGACACCTTTTAAGCTCGCGGCATACAATTCGTGCGGGATTTAACAAATCGAAATAAACAAACCGAAACAAGACAAAGGAGAATTATCATGACACAGCATATTAAGAACGTGGTCCTGGTACACGGAGCTTTCGCGGATGGCTCCGGCTGGAAGAGAGTCGCCGACATCCTCAAGAATGATGGCTACAAGGTGTCGGTAGTGCAGCATCCCGAGACTTCCTACGCCGAGGACCAAAAGTACACGAAGGCGGCCATCGACGCCATGGACGGGCCAGTGGTTCTGGTAGGCCACAGCTACGGCGGGTCCGTCATTACCGAGGCCGGCAATCACCCAAACGTTAAAGCGCTTGTCTATATTGCCGCCTTTGCCCTCGATGAAGGTGAAAGCTGTGCATCGATCGAACAGGCCGTGCCGCAAGCCTCCAAGGCATTCAAACCGGACAGCAACGGGCTTTGGTGGATTGACGAGGCGCACTTCGTCGCCGACTTCGCAGCAGACATTCCACGGGATGAGGCGGAGTTCATGGCTATATCGCAAGTGCCGATCTCTACTGACGCGTTTACCCACGAGGTCAAGAACCCCGCCTGGAAGCACAAGCCCTCCTGGTACATGGTCGCCAGCGCAGACCGGTCAATCAATCCGGATCAGGAGCGCATGATGGCAAAGCGCGCCAACGCCAAGACGGTCGAGGTGAAGGCGAGCCATGTGGCCTACATGTCTCATCCGAAGGAAACAGCCAGGCTTATCGAAGAGGCTGCCACCTCTGCGCCTGCCCATCAATAGCCTGTGGTCTTGATCAAAGGTTTCGTTAGCCAAACGTCTAAGGACAAGACAATGAAGCATGGTATTACCATAGAAGGCCGGGACGGCGCGTTTGGCGCTTATATGGCGCGACCGAAGACCTCGCTGGCTCCCGCCGTCGTCGTCTTGCAAGAAATATTTGGTGTGAATATGGACATGCGCGAGACGTGCGACGAACTCGCCGCGCACGGCTTCATAGCGGTCTGCGGATTTTTGGCGAAGAGTTTTCAGCGGAAGGAGAAATTAGATGATACGAAACATCGAAGTAGAGCGATTCACCCTCACCTCCTCCAAATCGTTTGATGAAGTGGTTGCGGCTCTCAATTCCGCGGTTGGTCATCCGGACATGGCTGAATTTTGGAAATCGACTCAGCGAGCGCAGTCCGATGCCGAACTACAGAACACAATCGAGAAAGGCCTCGGGCGAACAGGACTGATGTTGTTTGTGGAATTCGATCACGGCGCAGTCGTGCGTAAAGGAACAGGTCGCGCCACGCCGAAAATGATCCGCTTTGTCATTGGGAATCCGCTCATCATGCGAGAGATGGCGAAGCATGTTCCCGACGCTGGCTCTTATGCTCCGGTCACAGTCCTTGTGGATGAGCGCGCGGATGGCGTTCACCTTTCCTATGACAGAATGACGAGCTTACTCGCTCCTTACAAAAACCCAGCGGCTCTCAAAGTCGCGAGGGAACTGGATGCAAAGGTTGAGGCGCTGCTAGCCTCAGCAGCGGCCTAAACGAATGTGAACGCCCTAGAACAACGAAAACGAACAAATAAAATCCCTAGCAAGTAAAAGGAAACTAATATGGAAAAACCAAGTATCGTATTCTGTCACGGAATCTGGGCAGATGGCTCGTGCTTTAGCAAAGTGATCCCGACGCTTCAGGCGGAGGGATACGAAGTGATAGCCGCCCAGTACGGCCTCGACACGCACGCCGGGGACGTCGCAACAGTGAAACGTACGCTGGGACGGGTGAGCAGCCCAGCCATCCTTGTCGGCCACTCCTACGGCGGCGCCGTCATCACATCTGCGGGAACAGACGACCGTGTTGTCGGGCTGGTCTATGTCGCGGCGGTCGCACCCGATGCTGACGAGACGGTTAATGGCCAGCTGGGCCAATTCCCCACCACCGATGTATTTAAGCACATTGCGCCGGCGGACGGGCGCATTTGGATGCTCCCGGACGGCGTGCAATATTTCGCAGGCGACCTTCCCGAGCAAGAGCAGAAGCTCGTTTGGGCGACGCACTATCCGCCGGCTGCGGACCTCTTCGACCAGAAAATGGTAGGCACGGCCTGGAAGTCCAAACCGAGCTGGTACGTTTTGGCCATGAAGGACCAAACAGTCCACCCCGATCTGCAGCGCTTCGTAGCGAAGCGCATGGGTGCGTCCACTCATGCTGTCGAGAGCAGTCACGTCGCAATGCTGTCTCAACCCGACTTCGTCATCGATGTTATCCGCACCGCCGCAAAAGGCGTTCAAAAATAACCGCAACAAAACAAGACCGAATCCTCCTGGAAGGCGAAGAGATCGAAAGTTCGAAACTTTGCCACCATAACTTTAGCTCGCGAGCCGAAAGGAGGATTAGGTTTTAAAAAGCAAAATAGCATCGCATGAAAATTATTTACTACGGCCACTCCTGCTTTGCCGCGGAAATCAATGAGAAACACCTGCTGTTTGACCCATTTATCACTCAGAACCCACTCGCAAAAACGGTGGATATCAAAAAAATAAAGGCGGACTATATCTTTGTGTCTCACGGACATTACGATCACATAACCGATGCCGCCGCCATCGCTAAACAAACCGGTGCCAGCGTGATTTCCAATTTTGAAATGACTTCCTGGCTCGATAAAAACGGCGTCAAAAATGCGCAGCCGTTGAATCCCGGTGGCACCTATTCATCAGATATTGGCCGGGTTAAATGTGTTAACGCCATTCATTCCAGTTCACTGCCTGATGGTACCTACGGCGGCAGCGCCGGCGGTTTCGTGGTCGAATCTACAGATGGCAATTTTTATTACTCCGGCGACACCGCCCTCACGCTGGATATGAAACTCATTACTGAAACAACCGAACTTAAATTTGCCGTCCTGTGCATCGGCGGCACCTTGACCATGGATATCGATGACGCCATCCGTGCCGCCGGCCTTCTCCAATGCAAAGACGTCATGGGCGTGCATTACGATACCTTCCCGTCCATCAAAATCGACCATGCCGCTGCCAAAGAAAGATTCCGGTCGAAGGGATTGACCTTGCACCTGCTTCCCATTGGCGGCTCACAGGATTTTTAAGCGCTCGTTTTACCGGCGGTTTAAATCAGGAACTCCGCAGGCGGGAAGCTTCCGAAAATCTGGAGCAAAGCACGTGGAGCATTTGCATTCACAATGCTTGAGTTTTTGTTTGTTTCGTCGACTACCGGCATAAGGAAAGGATCTTAGAAATGGCAACTGCTTCGTTTCCATTCCCACCCTTGAAAAGTCTTCCGATGACGTTGAGGATGCCAAGGATAATCGCCTCATCAACAACCACGCAGCCAAGCGTGGAGATCCCAGCATGAAACGCACGTATTTTCCCGGTATCACTGACATTGTCGTCGTCACGGATCCGGCAGAGATCCGGACAATTTCAAACGACTCAAGGTTCGACCGGGACTTCATAGGACATGGTCCTGTTCGCAACGTGCAGCTTCTCCGGAAAATGCTCCGCATTTTCTCGCTCAACGGCAGATTATTCCCAACTATGCTGCCGCGCACCAACCCCAGCCGTGCCGCCGCGCAAGACGAACTGTGGTCGAGACTAAACGTCAAGGCCGACGAGGTGAAACACGGACCCGCTCAATTGGAGTCCCTGGCCGAATGGGTCAGAGGGATCGGAACCGCGGAGAAGCTCGGTCTGCTTGTGCAGCAGAGCATAGGAAGATTGTTCGTGGAAACGTTCACGGCCACTGAGGAGAGTTTGGCAGCGGCCCGTATGGTCCTTGAGGCTGCAAGCTCCTCCAATGTCCTGAGAATGCTGGGGTGGCGCATCAGCGGCAGGCTGGAGCGGGCCAAAACGCTTCTTGCTTCCATGGTGAATGGCGATCTGAGTGGCGTTATCGCGTTAATTGCAGCTCGGCAGCTCATTGATGATGGCCTGCATAAAATGCGGCAACTTGCTGCCGATTCAGCGCTTCGATCTTCAATAACGACGGATGCTGCCGTGGACGAATGCCTCTTTGCGCCAGCCACCGTTGTACGCCAGGCGAAACCTCCGGCGAGGTCGGCGGCTGTCCCTTTAGAAGAGGCTCGCTCTTCATCCTTGAGCTGGGAAGCGCGAGCAAAGGCGCAGCGAATCGTGACCTCGTCTTCCTCAGTCAGAGTTGGAGCCGCTGTCCCGCCGAAAAGTGGGTG